>Ga0315905_10007485_pt1 | contig 11057 bp, 6 predicted proteins | sample LakEriMetagenome_5_FD_203522 | JGI IMG/M metagenome (GOLD analysis project Ga0315905, IMG submission 203522) | Freshwater fungal communities from buoy surface, Lake Erie, Ohio, United States - Buoy 4 MA121 | ecosystem: Environmental > Aquatic > Freshwater > Lake | place: USA: Lake Erie, Ohio... | reverse complement strand
CGCCGCCTTCTGGGTGCGGACGGGCGGAGCCAATTGGAGGTCCTTCAAAATACCATCGAAGACCTCTGCCAGTGGGTCCACGGCGGTCAAAGCCACCTTCCGACCGGGCCAGTGGAAACCAACCGCCGTCAGCGGACCTGCTCCCACATCGAGAACCCGGATGGGATCCCGGTTTGCCGCTGGTGACACGGCAACCAGTTCCTGCAGGTGAGTTGGAAAAGCGAACTCCGGGTCCATCCGCTGCCGAAAGGCCTCAGGGCTCCAGCGTTTACCGCCCTCGGCCAAGGCTTGTCTCCAGAAATGCGCCTCATTTTCCAGACCTGCATCATAACTGGTATCCCCACCGAAGAGGCGGTGGCGCAACCGCTGAAAGATTCTCGGTAACATAGGTGATGTGGTTTTCAGACTGCGGGCTCCGTGGCCCGGCAACAAGTCCGGAAGGTTGTCCCCAAATCCAAACAAACAACACCAGTACGAAACAGATCCCATCCATTCACCCATCCATTCAGGGATTTCAACCGGGCCACCAAACCGCTTCACTCCCCCCGTGCAGCCGCAGCGCCAGTATCACAACATCGCTCTCGTTGGTTTCATGGGCGTTGGAAAATCGACCGTCGGCCAGATTCTGGCGGAGATGCTCGGCTTTGAATTCATCGACACCGACCGAGTCATCGAAACACGGGAGGGGCGTCGGATCTCGGATATCTTCGCACAGGAAGGCGAAAGTCATTTCCGGACTTTGGAAACCCGGTTGATCCAGGAATTCGAAACCCGCCAGGGAGTCATCCTGTCCACCGGCGGCGGATTGGTGGTGCGACCCGAGAACCTCGCCTCCCTTCGCTCCCATTGCCTGGTGGTTTGCCTCTGGGCCTCGCCCGCCGTCATCTACGAGCGCGTCCGCTACCAGGGCCACCGCCCCCTGCTTCAAACCCCAGATCCCCAGGCCCGCATCGCCGAATTGTTGAGCCAGAGAAAACCCGCCTATCAGCAGGCGGACATTTTGGTGGGAGTCGATTTCCGCAGTCCGCAGGAGACTGCCCAGTACATCACCAACAGCTTCCGATTACTGCGTCAGTGGCCGGGCAGAAAAAATCCGGTTTCCCCCACGGCCACCCAAAGCCTTTGAGGCCACCGCATTGGCTCCCCGGAGTAATGCTCAAGATTGAGCGCGATCTTCCGATATCACGCTCGAACAGTTTTCAGGTCCGTTCGAGTGGGCGGATCGAAGGGGCCGGTCGGCATTATCCCGTGCCGCCCGGCCCCGGATTTCGGCCACCGCGCCGTTGACGGGCCCGATACAGGCTTGGCCTCCAACCCGTCCAACGCTTGAAGGTGTTGGAAAAGACGAAGGGATTGGCGTAGCCGACGCGCTCGGCAATGGTCTCCAGCTTGAGATCCGTCTCGGCCAACAGTCCTGCCCCGTGGCGGATACGCAGGTAGGTGACATGCTGCATGGGTGAGCGCCCCAACTGACGGCGGCTCAGCCGCCTGAGATGTTCACCGCTGCAATGAGCACGCCGAGCCAACTCGGTGAGGGTCCAGGCATGAGCCGGTTTGGCTGCCACCGCCTCCCACAATTGACTCAGTCGGTCATCGACATGCCAAGGCTGGGCAAAACGCGAGACATAGCCTTGCACCAACTCAATCCAGTGATGCATCGCCCCCAAGCGTCCGTCACCGGCTTGTTCGGCCATAAGACCCTCGACCGCGTGGCGAAAAGCCTCAGACGGAAACTCTGCCAGAACCGGAGCGCTCGCAGCACCCAGCGGCCCTTGGCCGGCCGAAGGCTCGTAACGCACCCAGGCGAAATCCCAGCGGTGACCCGGAACGGCGTGGAAGGCGCAAACCACGTGGGCCGGAGTCAGGCAGGCCTGACCAGCCCGGCAGCGTTGCCATCGACCATCAAGCCAGATACGTCCTTCCCCGCCGAAGCAGACCAAGAAGTAACTGCCTGGCAGATCGGTCCTGACCATGGTGTAGGGTTCAACCGCTTCGGCCAATCCAACGTGGGCGATTTGGTAAGGCACCAGGGTTGAACAACCTGAAGCCCGCAAAACCCGTTCCCGAGTCCCGGATCCCGGCGTGTGAGTTTCAACAAGTGGGGGGTGAAACATGACAATTGCTGGACTCTACGTCTCGATCCGAAAAAAAGGGAACGTCGAAAACAACCCTCCGATCGAAGTAAACAAAACACCTCAGGCGCACCGTCGGGACGCAGCGCAGAATAGACTCCAGGTTGCATGAGTTTTCTTTGTCAGATCACCCGGGTTTTTCGTAACCATTGGGCACACCAACCATGGCGTCTCGCATTCATCCTGAAACCATCCCGCAGACCGTGCGCCCATTCCGGAAGCTTTTGGCGGCCAACCGTTCTGAAATCGCGGTGCGCATCTTTCGCGCCGCGACCGAGTTGAATTTGCGGACCGTCGCCATCTACGCGCAGGAAGACCGCTTCTGCCTTCACCGCTTCAAGGCGGATGAATCCTACTTGATTGGACAGGGCAAGGGGCCGGTTGCTGCGTATCTGGACATCGACAGCATCGTGGCCACCGCCAAGGCCAAGGGGGTTGACGCCATCCACCCGGGCTACGGATTCCTGAGTGAAAACCCGGCCTTCGCCCGTGCCTGCGCCAAAGCGGGCATCACCTTCGTGGGCCCAAGCCCCGAGCTGCTCGACATGATGGGAGACAAGACCGCCGCACGGGCTGTCGCCCAGCGCATTGGTGTGCCCACCCTGCCCGGCACCGACGAGCCCATCTCCGATCGGGATGAAGCCATGAAGGCCGCGCGCAAGATCGGCTTCCCGCTCATCATCAAGGCGGCCTTCGGCGGCGGCGGCCGCGGCATGCGGGTGGTCAAGAAGGAGTCAGAGCTTTCCGGTCTCCTCGATGAGGCCCAGGGCGAGGCTGAAAGGGCCTTCGGCAATCCGGCAGTCTTTCTCGAGAAGTACATCCCCAGAGCCAAACACATCGAGGTCCAGATCCTGGGCGACAGCCACGGCAACGTCATCCATCTCTTCGAACGCGACTGCTCCGTGCAGCGTCGCCATCAGAAGGTCGTCGAGGTGGCTCCGTCCTTCGGCTTGCCTGAGAACATCATTCAGGAACTGTGCGATGCGGCCGCACGATTGGCCCGCGAGATCCGCTACAACAATGCGGGCACGGTGGAATTCCTCTACGATCTCGATCAGCACGAGTGGTTCTTCATCGAGATGAACCCACGCATCCAGGTCGAGCACACGGTGACCGAAGTCATCACCGGACTGGATTTGGTGCGGGCCCAGATCCTCATCGCTCAAGGCCATGCACTGCATTCCAAGGAAGTGGGAATGCCTGTGCAGAATCAGGTGCCACGAAACGGCTACGCCATTCAATGCCGAGTCACCACCGAGGACCCGGAGAACAAATTCACGCCGGATTACGGCAAGATCCTGGCCTACCGCTCGCCCGGCGGTTTCGGAATCCGTCTCGATGGCGGCATGGGCTATTCAGGCTCGGTGATCACCCCTTTCTACGACTCGATGCTCGTGAAGGTGATCGCTTCGGGACAGTCCTACGAGATCGCCATGAACCGCATGGACCGGGCGCTCTCGGAGTTCCGGATCCGCGGGGTCAAGACCAACATTCCCTTCCTCGAGAATGTCATCCTCCATCCGCAGTTCCGCGCGGGTCAGGCCACGACCACGCTCATCGATACCACACCGGAACTCTTCGCCTTCCGCAGCCGCAAGGACCGGGCCACCAAACTGCTCAATTTCTTGGGCAACGTCATCGTCAACGGCAACCCCCATTCCAAGGGATACAAACCCGCCAAGTCCTTCGACCCGGCACCGCTGCCCAAGACCGATCTGGCCACCCCCCTGCCGAAGGGCACCCGAGACTTGCTCCTGGAACTGGGTCCCAAGAAATTCGCCGAGTGGACGCTGAAGCAGAAACGCCTGCTCATCACCGACACCACCTTCCGTGATGCCCACCAGTCGCTCATGGCCACACGGGTCCGCAGCTTCGACATGCTCGCCTGCTCTGACGCGCTGGCGCGCAGTTTGGGTGAAGCCAAGACCGGCTTGTTCTCATTGGAGATGTGGGGCGGAGCCACCTTCGACACGGCCATGCGCTTCCTCAGTGAAGACCCCTGGGAACGCCTGCGCCAATTGCGCGAGAAAATCCCGAATGTGTGTTTCCAGATGCTCTTCCGGGGTTCGAATGCGGTCGGCTATTCCAACTACCCGGATCATGTGGTCGCCGGATTCGTGAAGCACGCGGCCACCTCGGGCATGGACATCTTCCGCATCTTCGACTCGCTCAATTACCTGCCCAACCTGCGCGTGGCGATGGACGCCGTGCAGGACACGCACGCTTTGTGCGAGGGGGCCTTGTGCTACACCGGCGACATCCTCGACAGCCGACGGGACACCTTCTCGCTCAAGTACTACATCAAGCTGGCCAAAGAATTGGAGCGCATGGGCGCGCACATCCTGGCCATCAAGGACATGGCCGGCCTGTGCCGACCCTACGCCGCTCAAAAGCTGGTCAAGGCGCTGAAGGACGAGGTGGGCATCCCCATCCACTTCCACACCCACGACACCAGTGGCATCAATGCCGCGAGCATTCTGCGGGCGAGCGACGCCGGGGTTGATGTGGTGGATTTGGCGCTGGCCTCCATGAGCGGCAGCACCTCGCAGCCGAACCTCAACTCGGTGGTGGCCGCGCTGCAGAACACACCGCGCGACACAAAGCTCGACCTTGAGGCGCTCAACGGATTCTCCGACTACTGGGAGAAGGTCCGCGAATACTATACCCCCTTCGACACGGCCCCGAAGACCGGCTCGGCCGAGGTGTACATCCATGAGATGCCCGGCGGCCAGTACACCAACCTCAAGGAGCAGGCTGCGAGCATGGGGGTCTCACACCGCTGGCCGGAGATCGCCCGAACCTATGCCGAGGTGAACGAACTCTTCGGTGACATCGTGAAGGTGACACCCTCCAGCAAGGTCGTCGGCGACATGGCCCTCTTCTGCTTCAGCAAAGGCATTCGCCCAGCGGATGTCGTCAACCTCGAGCCGGGTTCCATGTCCTTCCCTGAGAGTGTCATCGACATGCTCGGCGGTGGACTCGGCTGGCCTCAGAGTGGTTTCCCGGAAGCTGTCCAGAAAGTGGTTCTGGGAGAAAAACGCTTCAAGGAAGCCCAGGCCGCATTCAAGGCAGGACGGGCCGGCAACCGCGCCGAACCGGTCCACCTCGACAAGTTGCGTCGGGAGCTTTCCGACAAGCTGCGCCGGGAGGCGACCGAGGACGACTTGTACTCGCACCTCATGTACCCGGCGGTCTTCGCCGAGTTCGCCAAACACCTCACGCAGTACAGCGACGTCAGCGTGCTGCCCACGCCGGCCTTCTTCTATGGATTGCGGCGAGGCGAGGAAATCAGCGTGGAAATCGAGTCCGGCAAATCGCTGGTGATTCGTTTGATCAATGTCAGTGAACCGGACAAGGACGGTCGACGCACGATCAGCTTCGAACTCAACGGCATGACGCGTGAAGCGTTCATCGCCGACAAGAAAATCACCCCACAGACCAAGACCCGTCCGAAGGCGGATCTCGCCGATGCCCTGCAAATTGGCGCTCCCATCCCTGGCCTCGTGGCCAGCATCGCCGTCACCGTTGGCCAGAAGGTCGCCAAGGGGGACCGCCTGATGATGATGGAAGCCATGAAAATGCAGACCACCGTCACGGCACCGGTCGATGGTGTCGTCTCCGAACTGCTCTGCTCGGTCGGAGAAACCGTCGAGAGCAAGGACTTGCTGGTCCGGTTGCGCGCCTGATGGTTGGTTACCTCAGGGTGTTCCTCACCCCAAACAGGCCTGCCCCTCTGGGGATTGCTCAGCCTGCGTTCTTCACCGGACCATTGCCCACGGTCCCGAAGACGCAGGCTTCGTTTTTGTTGGCGCAAAGGTGAAGCAACTGGAAGGACTCCACCCAACGAGGCATCTCGCGCTTGAGGACATCGAGTTGGGCGTAGTCTTCCTGTCCCTTGAACTTGATGGTGACGACAAAGTGCTGGCAGCGGCGTTCGCGCACCCACTCCAGCACCAGCCCAATGCTGCGTTCCGGTGCGGCGATCACATCACAAAGCAGCCAATCCACCGGAGTCTCGGGCACGAATCGAAACGCATCCCCCTGATGGAAAGTGACTCGCGGGCTGCGCATGAGGTCATCCCGCAACGGCGAACGGTCCACTGCGATGACTCGGGCTCCGCGCTGGACCGGTTGATAAGTCCAACTACCCGGTGCCGCACCGAGGTCCACGCAGGTTTCTCCTGCTGCGATCGCTCGCCCCATACGCCGCTCGGATTCGGCCAGCTTGGCAAAAGCCCGACTCGGGGCCGCCTTGTCCACGGCCACGGGCACTTCGCCCTGGGGAAACGGGCTGACCCAACCCATTGAAGCGGAGGGTCCTGGAGCGGGCAGCACCGACAGGAAACCCACCTCCAGCGATGTCAGCAGCAGTTGAACAAGCGACTCCTCCGACTGAAACAAGGGACAGGCTCCCAACAACGCGGCCGCCTCGCCTGCGCTCGCCTTGGGCACCGCATCCAAACCCCGCAACAACGAGCGTCTCCGCTTGCGCAACTGTTCGATGACCGCATCGCGAATCAATTCACAGCGATGACGGCCGGCATCGGCGACTCCGAAACGGGGCTCCACATGCAGGCGCCAAGGGGCACCGTCAGGCAGGCATCCGATGAGCTCCGTAACCAGGTTCTCAGCAGCGGCACGAATGGATGGCACAGGAAACGTCCGAGCATCAGGCAACCATTGACGCGCGAAGGCCGTCAAACCCACCGCCGCACAAGTCTCGGCCCACGATCCGGGTGTTTTCAACGCCAGCATCGAATCACCCACCGGTTCCAGGACCGCTGCGGGCAATGCTCGAACCAACTCCTGCTCCAGGTAGATCCGGTTTTCGGGAGCACTCAGGATGAGATGCATGGCGGTGAGTGTGCCGCAAAAAGCAAACGCCGTCGCCAGAGGAGTCCGGCGACGGCGATGACAGAACGGGTGGAGCAACCCATTACTGGTTCTTCAGGAAGGCATGAAGGTCCGCCAAATCTTGGGCCTTCAGACCCAATTGGTCGGCGCTCATCATGAGGGAGCGACCCAAGCCTTTGCGTTCGGCAATCCGATTCTTGGGCACTGACTGCACCAGACCAGCAGCACTCTGGATGACCACCGGGTCGCCCTCGCTGACCACCACGCCATGGATTTCAGTTCCGTCCTTGGCCTTGAGCAAGGTGCCGCTGAAACCGCTGGCGATGTCCGCACTCGGATTGATCACCGAGTTGAAGAAGACCTCGGCGGTCTGGCGCTTGGCCCAACCCGTGAGATTGGGGGCGTATTCAACACCACTGTTGCCCACCCGATGACAACTGGAGCAGATCGCATTGAAACGTTCCTGCCCACGCACGGCCGAACCACTGAGCGCCGTCACATCGGCCACCGAGAAGGACGGTTTCTCAGCCTGAGGAATGGTGGCCGAGATCAACTCCACCGCCTCCGGATCGTAAATACCACGAGCCTTGAGAGGAGCGGCCAAGCCATGATCCTTCCAGACATTGTCTTTCCGATTCATGAGCCACCAGATGGCCTCGGCCTTGATGACACCCTCAGCCTTGGCGGCGACCTCCAACATGGCAGTCGAGGCGGCCGGGACGGTGTTATAGCCGATGGCTGTCAGGGCTGATTTCCGGGCGGCCAAGTCCAGATTCGTGGACAAGGCTCGCGTCTGGAAATCACCGATGGACTGCGGCGGATGCAGGCGCCAGGCGATGGCGGCAAAACCGGGCGACCAGCGCAACGGATTGGGATCGTTGAGCACGGGTTTGACCTGATCATACAAGGCCGACTCGTGGCCGGCGGCTCCGGCGCCCCAGGCCTCCAGCAAGGTGCGGTCGGATCCATCGATACCCTTGGCCAAAGTGAGGAAATGCCCGCGGGTCTGCTCCAACGGCTGGTCGCGCAGCGCCAACGCCACCTCGCGACGGACGGCTGGAGACGCATCCTTGGCCAGCGATGCGGTTTGTTCGGGCAACGCCTTGCGAGTCCGGTGCAGAGCACGGAAAGCGACAATGCGCATTTGGGGGTCGGAATCCTTCAGCAGGGCTTCCACCGGTTTCTGCCCCGACTTACCCAAGCGGGCCAGCAACCAAACAGCCCGGGCCCGGACGAAGGCATTCTCATCCTTCAACAAACGCAAGAGTGGTTTCACGGCCTTGTCACCGTGCTTGAGAATGGCCTCCTGAGCCGTCCCCCGGATGTTGACCGACGGACTCTTCAGGGCAGCGACCGCCCCATCGAGCGTATCGAACCGGGCCTGCGGCACCTTGGAGCGGAACCCCTTCGGAGCGATACGGTAGATCGTTCCCGAAGTGGTCTCGTCCCAGTCGGCATGGCCACCCACACGGGCGTCAAACCAGTCGGTCACATAGATCGCTCCGTCCGGCCCTACAGCCACATCGCTCGGGCGGAACATCACCTTGAGAGTCTGCTCACCGCGGCTGCCGCCCTTGAAATCGGTGCCAGAATAATTCCCCTCCGCGTTGCTGGTCAGGAAGTTGAAGCGCTCGAGCTTGAAGTTGGCTCCGTCGGGTTTGGGCAAGTAGCCAAAGACGACGTTGCGACCCGGCTCGCAGCTCAGCAGCAGGCCGCGGTATTTCTGGCCCAGTGCACCGTCTTCGTAGAAGGCGATACCCGTCGGCGAACCGCCCCCATACACATCACCCGCCGGCATCGAACCCGGGTCTTCCTGCCGCCACTCGGCCGTCGGAGTGCTTTGCCCCGGACGACGATCAGCTCCCCAAGAGCGTTGGCCATCAAAAGAGCAAAAACCCGCATTCCCGTACTCCATCAAGAAGGCGGTGCGGCAAGCCGGAGGATCATCATTGTCGTTCTGGAACACATCACCGTAGGAAGTGACCGTCTGCTCATAACTGTTGCGGAAATTGTGGCCAATGATGTGCACACCTGAGCCGTCGGGATTCATGCGAGCGGCAAAGCCACCGATCCACACATGGCCGTCGTCGCTCTTCTGGCCCGCAATCTGGGTCGATTGCCACCCCAGTTCTGCGTTGCCAGGATTGTAGGCGCTGCCGATGCGGAAGGTCTTCCCGGATCGGTCGGTGAACATCGCCCCGCAATTGCCGGCATTCCAGTACCACTGGCCATCGGGCCCCACGGTGACGCTGTGGATCGTGTGATCGTGGCTCTTGCCCTGAAATCCGGTGAGGATCACCTCACGCTTATCGACCGCGGGATCAAACTTCCGGTCGCCGTTGACGTCCGTGTACACGATCACATCCGGAGCCATCGAAACGACCACCTTGTTGCCAATCACTGCCACACCCATTGGAGCGCGCAACGCCGGTTCCTGCACGAACACGCTCTGTTTGTCGGCGACGCCATCCCCGTCCGAATCCTCGAGAATGACGATGCGGTCGCCGGCGGGTTGGCGGTTGTAGTGACCGCGGTAATTCACCCCTTCAGCCACCCAAATCCGCCCCTGGGGGTCGAAGTCGAGATTCGTCGGGTTCTTCAGCATCGGGGTGGAGGCCCAGACGGTGACCTCCAAGTTCGGATCGGCCAACTGCAGCAAGCTGGTGGGAACAGCCGTCTCTGCGGCGACGATCCTTCCGGCCAGAGCAAGGGCTAGGGCAAGGCGATAGAGTGACTTCATAGGCAGATGATTGGAGACCCTGCTCGAAAGTCCCAAACTCCGCCAGCAGGACCATTACGGGCCCACCAGAAAAACAAGACCGACGGCAACACCTCACAAAGGAAGTCCTGGGTTACCCGAATGCGACGCATCCGGTGTTACCGCTGATGCGAAACTGGAGATTGATTGCTCCACTGAACACCCTCACGAGAAATCCACCTCCCTGAAGGAATCGGTTCCCAATGACCTGCGATGACCCGATCGGCTTCTCCAGCCCCCCCGATCCGCCCCGCCCGCTGCACACCGGAGAAAGCAAATCGGCCCAGCACTTTCGTACAAGGGTCAAAAACCTCAACTGTTGCCGGCACCCTCAACTTGGAATTGCAACCCTGGATACCCACCACCCGAATTTCTGAAGGCGTTGTGCGCTAGAAAACTTAATTGTTTCGTCTATTTCCTTAAATCATCCTCATTCAGCCATTTCTTATGCACACGACGCCCACCACCAAAGTTCTTATATTGAACAACGAGCAACGAGCCGACCTCTTGGAGAAGACGGCTTGGTCACTCAGCTTCAACCGGGCCGACCTGCTGGTTTTGGCGGAATTCACCAAAGCCTGCTCCGCCACCCCGGGCGCCATACTCTGCCGACAGGGGGACACCGATTACTCCATGGGAATCATCATCGAGGGTGAGGCTGTTGTCATGAAGGCCAACTCCGACGGCTCGGAGTCGGCGGTTGGACGACTCGGCAAGGACAAATCGTTCGGCGAAATGTCGATCCTCAACCGGGAACCCAGATCGGCCACGGTGGTCGCGGACACCGATGTCCGAATTCTCATATTGAACCGGGATGAATTCGATCGACTCCTCAACAACCAGCCGAAGATGGCGGCAAAATTCCTGCTTCGGATTGCTCGACTCCTAAGCCAACGCCTGCGCGAGACCACCGGGCAACTGGCCGAATACCTGACCTGAGAATCAGGCACAGATGAGGCATCGGTAGGATTTCGGATCGCCGAAATCCCACCAACCCACCAAAACTTCGCTGACACAACAGCGGCGGCGAAAGCCCTGGAATGGCGTCACTCGCAGTCTTCGCCCTCTCCTGCTCCCACCGGCCGCTCTTCTGTTGACCCATAGAACTTCTCGACCCACCCGAATCAGATCCCGCGACCCATCTTCATCTCGATGGGTGACGAAGGTGGAAAAAACCCCTTTGCCTTCGACGCCCGCTTCCGGACTCTTCCGGAGTCTCGTGCAACACCATCCGAAGCATTACTGCGGGGTCTTTGGCATCCATGGGCATCCGAATGCCGCCGAACTGACCTACTACGGCCTCTACGCCCTTC
>Ga0315905_10007482_pt1 | contig 11058 bp, 14 predicted proteins | sample LakEriMetagenome_5_FD_203522 | JGI IMG/M metagenome (GOLD analysis project Ga0315905, IMG submission 203522) | Freshwater fungal communities from buoy surface, Lake Erie, Ohio, United States - Buoy 4 MA121 | ecosystem: Environmental > Aquatic > Freshwater > Lake | place: USA: Lake Erie, Ohio... | reverse complement strand
CTTTGATTCACACATGGGCGAAAATAGATTTGCAAATTTTAACGTATATTTGTAAATATGAAAGGAAGACCACGCAAACCCGTTGATTTAAAAAAAATCGAGGGGACTTTTCGCGCCGACCGAAGTCTTGACCAGCCGATGATTGTCGAGCTGAGTGTTGGAGTTCCACAACCACCCGCTCACCTAAACGAATTGGGCTTTGAGTATTGGGATATAACTTGCAAGGAGTTGAAAAATAACAACCTACTGGCAGGCGCTGATCTCGGGCTGGTTGCCGGGTACTGCAACGAATTGGGTTTGTATAAAAAAGCCTGCGAGATAAACAACAAAGAGGGCGAGGTTGTTGTTAACAGATTTGGCGAGCGTGTTGTTTCGCCGTGGTACGATGTGCGCAGCAAAGCATTGAAGCAAGCCACGCAGATGGGGCAGTTGTTTGGAATCACACCAAGCGCCCGGGCAAGAATTGAAACGGGCAACGTTAAGCCAGCGAGTAAATTAGAATTATTGAAAAAACCAAAAACCGCATAACATGAAAAAGACAGTTAACAAAGCAACGCACAAAGCCGCCTTTGAAACGGCGCACGTTGAATACCAAGGTCGCGAGTACAGGATTGAAGAGCGAGGCCATCAATTTGTGATCACCATGGATCAGGGCAGCGGATTCCGTGAGTGTGGCAAGTTTGGTTTGTGGGATGAGGCGTTTGTGTATCGCAACTTGAAACTTGCTGAAGAGGCAAAGGCCATTTTTGAAAGCCAGTGCTTAAAGTTGAAAAGTATATAAGCGACGTCCAATCTGGCGCGGTGCCAGTTTGTGAACACGTGCGCAATGCCGTCGATAGATACGTGGCAGATCGTGCGGCGGGTTGGGGATTCTCTGATACCTACGCTTTGCATGCCATTGAATTTATTGAGCAGCTCGAGCATAGCACGGGCGAATATGCGGGCAAGCCGTTTGAGTTGGAGCCATGGCAGGCTTTTATAATTTGGAATCTGTTTGGGTTTCTAAACGAGGACGGTAGCCGTAGGTTTACGCGGGCTTATGTTGAAGTGCCACGCAAAAATGGCAAGTCTACTTTTTCCTCGGCGATTATGCTTTACGGCCTTATTGCAGATGATGAATCGGCGGCGCAGGTTTATAGTGCGGCCACAAAGTTAGATCAGGCCATGATGGTATTTGGCGAGTCGGTGCGGGTTTGCCAAAATCTGCCCTGGTTGAATGAAGCGCTCACCGTTAACAATTCTGTAAACAATCGGCGGATCCTTTACGGGCAATCAATATACAAACCGCTTGAGTGGAACCCAGGCAAGCAGGACGGACTCAATGCGCACTTTTGTTGCATTGATGAATATCACGCCCATCCAAATGATGAGCTCTATAATGTTATTCGTAACTCTATGGGGGCAAGGCGGCAGCCGTTGCTATTTACTATTACGACGGCAGGCTTCAATCGTGAGGCACCATGCTACAAGCACCGGCAGTATTGCGCAGGGGTGTTGAGTGGCAATATAAAGGATGATGCTTTGTTTTCGGTGATCTATACATTGGATGAGGGCGACGATTGGACGGATCCCGCAGTATGGGCTAAGGCAAATCCAAACTGGGGTATTTCTGTAAACCCTAGGCAGTTAGAGCAGGGATTGACCGAGGCCAAGGAGTTCGTGCACAAAGAGGTTGAATTTAAAACGAAACTGCTCAACGTGTGGACCGATACGGCAATGACTTGGATTTCAGATAGTGATTGGAAGGCGTGCGACGGCGCGGATGATCTTGAAGGCGCTTTGTGTTATGGCGGGTTGGATTTGGCAAGCACTGGGGACTTTTGCGCATTCTCGCTATACTTCCCAGAATATCACGCGATTCGCTCATGGTATTGGTTGCCAGTTGAGACGGCGTACAAACGCAAGGACGCCGCAGGGCAATCAATTAGACAATGGGCGAGTGATGGGCACATTGAGTTAACTGATGGCAATGTAACCGATTACTCATTTATTAAGGCGCGGGTTATTCAGTTGGCCCAGCAGTACGACATAAAAGATATTGCATTTGACCGATTCAACTCTTCGCAGTTGGTGATTGAGCTGCAAAACGAAGGCTTGCAAATGTTCCCTTTCGGCCAGGGCTTTGTATCAATGTCGGCACCAACTAAAGAACTGGAGCGATTGACAAAGGATAAACAATTAAGGCACTCGGGCAATCCTGTTACGCGTTGGATGATGGGCAACATAATGCTGCGCACTGATCCCGCGGGTAATATTAAAATTGACAAAGCGAAGTCGGGCGATAAAGTCGATGGGCCTGTGAGCATCGTGATGGCATTGGGCACTTGCATGCAGGATGCCGCCAAAGAAAAAGAATCTGATTTTTGGTTTGTAAGCTTATGAAATTTTTGGACGAGTACATGCAGGAATATTACAACAACCTACCGAGATATCGGACATATGAGGATGCCTACAATGCAACCGAGGAAAAGTATTTCGGCAAGTTTGGCGTGCGTCGGTATAAAAATTACGATGTATTCAGGGCAGCGTTGAGCAGGTGGTTGGCCCAGGGGCGTAATAAGTAATTTGTTAACGTGAGTAATTTAGGGCAGTTGTAATTTGCGGGCGATGAATCTAAAATTCTGGCAGCCAAAAAGAGCGGAGAAGCGCAGTAGCTTATCGCAGCCAACTGATTGGCTAGTGAATACTTTACAAAATGTTTTCGGATATCAAACAAAAAGCGGTCAGGCGGTTAATGATCGCACGGCGTTATCTATTGCGTCGGTGCACGCGTGTGTTAGAGTTATTGCAGACGGTATTGCGGGGCTATCTTTAAAGTTGTATAAAGACGATGGCACCAATCGCGAGCAGGTTGTAATCCATTACGCTACGGCATTGGTAAACGAGCCAAACCCGTATCAAACAAAATACGATTTCACCAAATACATGGTGAGCCACTTGGCGCTGAAGGGCAACGCCTACGCTTTTATCAATCGCGATAGCAGATATTTGGGTATTGAGTTGCATCCGATTGCACCTGATTACGTGCAGCCAATCATGCAGGACGGCCAATTGTTTTACAAAGTGAATCGCAAGGGCTTCCCTGGCATGATTCCAGCGGCCGACATGTTGCACTTTAAAGGGCTTTGCGGTGATGATCCGTTGGTGGGTTTGTCGCCAATCGTGGTGCACGCCGAAACCTTGGGCATTGATTTGGCAGCAATTAGCCAAAGCGCGGGCGTCTACAAAAATGGAGTATTGAAATTTTTGTTAACATCTGATGCGCAGATTAAACCCGAGCAGGCAGTGCCGTTAAAGAAATCACTTGATGATGTTATAGACGGGGCAAGCCGCAGCACAGTGCTACCCAATGGCATCAAGATGGAGAAACTATCTTTAAGCCCAGAAGAGGCGCAGTATTTGGAAACCCGCAAATTTTCGGCTGAAGAAATCGCCCGCATTTTTGGGGTGCCCGCTTCCATGATTGGCGCAAAGGATGGCATCAAGTCCAGCGTCGAACAGGAATACCAAGATTTTTACGCACGTACTTTGGCATCCTATGCGATTAACATCGAGCAGGAAATGGCCCGCAAGCTGTTAACAGAAAATGATAAGTTGACTTATTACTTTAAATTTAACTTTAATTCGCTGTTGAGAGCCTCCGCCAATGAGCGCGCTGATTACTATAATAAAGGCATTCGCGGCGGTTGGCTTTCACGTAACGAGGCCCGCATGTTTGAAGATGCAAACGGATTTAATGGAGGCGATGAGTATTTGATTGAATCCAATTTGATGCCGTCTAGCAAAATCGATGAATACATGGATGCAAAGATTGCGCAACTAATGAGCACCGCCGACAAAAACAACAACCCAGAGGGTACGAATAACCAAGAAAATATTTAAAATGAAACAAGAAAGGCGCACATTTACGGGCACTGTTCACACCAGAGAGGACGGCGAAGGCATGCCAAAAGAAATTGGCGGCATTGCTGCTGTCATTAATTCCGCTACGGATCTCGGATATTTTGAGGAGGTTATTTTGCCGGGAGCGTTTGACAATGCTTTGTCTAAAGATTACGACATTCGTTGTTTGTTCAACCACGAAGCCGAGTTAATTTTGGGCCGCACAAAAGCAAACACTTGCAAAGTTTTTGTAAATGGCGACGGCAATCTTGAATATACTTGGGTACCAGATTACGAGAATCCAACACATATGAGCGTTGTGCGTTCTATCATGCGCGGCGATATCACACAGTCATCATTTGCCTTTACTATCAAAGAGCAAATGTGGAGCGAGTCAGAAAAGTACGGATCTATGGGCAAGCGCACAATCAAGGTCATCGAGGATTTGTATGATGTTAGCCCTGTAACTTATCCCGCTTATGCTGACACTGAAGCCGATGCCCGCAGCATTGTTGCTATGCGTGATCAGGAGCAAGAAATCGAAGAGGCCAAAAGAAGCCAAGCCTCTGCCGATGTTATTAAATTGGCTTTACTTAGATATCAAAACCTTTAAACAAAAAACAAAATCATGAATAAAATTAAAGCATTGAAAGAAGAGCGTGGACGTTTGCTCGGCGAATTGTCTACCTTGCAAACCACAATCGAAAAAGAAGCCAGATCTATGGCTGATTCAGAAACCAATCGCTTAAGCGAAATCGAAGCTCGTTTGGGCGCGATCAAAGCTGAGGTTGAAACCTTGGAAAAGTTGCAGAATCTTGCAGCTCAAGCCGCTGGCCACGTTGCTAGCCGTAGCGAGGAAAAAGAAAAGTCAGAAATGGCTAAAGAGTACAGCTTTAAACGCGCTATGAATTTGGCTATTACTGGCCGTCGCGAAGGTGTTGAGGGTGAATTTTCTACAATGGGCGGCGAAGAGTTCCAGCGTTCTGGTGTAAGCGTAAGCGCTCATTCTATCAAAATCCCTTCTGAAGTATTCAAACGTGATATGACTGCTACAGGCGGAACTTCTGGATCTGAAGGTGGTGTAAACATTCAAACTTCTGTTGGTTCTATCATCGACGTATTGTTACCTAAGACTGTTTTGGCTGGTTTGGGTGTTCAGCAATTGTCTGGCTTGGTTGGCAACTTGGATCTTCCAACTGCTCAAACTTTGCCTTCTGCTGGATGGAATACTGAAAATGGAACTGCGACTGAAAAGAGCCCTGCTTTCTCTAAAGTAACTTTGAGCCCTAAGCGTTTGGCAGCTTATATCAGCGTTTCTAATCAGTTGATGCTCCAATCTTCTAACAGCATCGACGGTTATGTACGCAACTGGTTGTTAAATGCAATGGCACAATCTTTGGAAACTGCTGCTATTAAAGGCGGTGGAACTAACGAGCCTGTGGGCGTGTTAGCAAATTCTGGCGTAAACGTAGTTTACGCAGGTGGCGCAACTTCAAACAGCACCAACGCAAACGGAGCCGCTCCAGTATGGGCTGACGTTGTGAACTTGATGAAGGCTGTAGAAAATGCAAACGGAAACGGATATGCTTATATTACCAATCCATTGGTAAAAGCTAAATTGCAAACTACTGCTCGCCAAGCTTCTGGTGTAGAAGGTAACTTTATTTGGCCTTCTGGTGGTACTGATTTGAACGGTTACAATGTTCAAACTACTACCTTGGTTCCAAGCAACTTGACCAAAGGAACTTCAAGCACTTTGTCTGCTATGATTTTCGCGGACTGGTCTAGAATGTGCGTGGCCTCTTGGGGTGGAATGGAGCTCACAGTAGACCCATATTCTGGCGCAACTGCTGGCTTGACAAACGTTGTATTGAATGCTTATTTGGATACTGCCGTTTTGAATCCTGCCGCTTTCGCTGTCTGCAAAGACATCGTAGCCTAATAATCTGCCCGCTTGGGGGCGTTAAAGTTCCAAGTGCCGGGGGTGATCTTGACTGTATCGCCCCTGGGCCAATATGAAAGTGAGATTTGTAGCAAACCCTACAGGAAAATTCAACCTCAGCTACAACGTTGGCGATGAGGTTATAATGGAAACAAAGCAGGCCATGCTCTTAATTGAGGGCGGGGTTGCTGAAGAGATTGCAGTATTAACACCAGCCAAGCCTAGCAAAAAGGCAAAGCCAGTAAACCCTGAAACCGAACTAGACGCAGAATAAAATGTTTGTCAGCCGTAGATATACCGCCTTCGCAAATGCCGCCACTGATTACCTCAGTTTGGCAGATGCAAAAACCCATTTAAGGGTTACAAGTTCCTCAGATGATACTTACATTTCGGGGCTTATCTCTATGGCAATTGATGCCTGCAGTAATTATTTGGGCTACTCGATTCGCAAAGGGACGGCAAAATATGGCTTTGACTCATTTACAGGCCAGCCTGCGCTCGTGAATCCTGTGAACGGTCTGAATATACCTTCGGGAAATTATCTGCGCTTAAACACGCGCTGTTTGGCTATTAACTCCGTGAGCTATGTGAACGACTCGCAGGCAGTTGTTGCTTTTGATTCTGCCGATTGGTTGGCTTCACCTGATCCAATGGGTGGGTATAGCAGAAATATCTTTTTTGAAAACACGCCATCCTCAATAACGGACGATACAATTAAGTACATTGTTGAAATTTCTGAGGGCTTTAATCCTGTAGGCACTTCTTCTGTTGACCCCGACACCATCATGCCCGCCACGATTAAGCACGCGGCGCTGTTGTTGGTTGCTCAGTACTACGACAATAGGCAGGCCATCATTGTGGGAACTATTCAAAGCACGATGGACTTCGGATTTCACTACCTACTCGATCCGTACAAAATCCAAATCATGATCTGATGAATGCGGGGTTAATGGACGTTTTGGTGAGCCTACAAAGTTACACCGAGACCATAGATACAAACACAGGCGAGAAGCTGCAAACGTGGACGGAATATGCAACCGCCTGGGCGCAGCGTGTTGAGCAGGAAAGTGGCGCCGAGAATGTAAACGCAGACAGGCGCGAGCACAAGCAAATTGTGTTTTATACTATCCGTTTCAATTCGGCCGTAGGCGTTAAGCACAGGGTGGTTGATGACAACGGAGCGCACAACATTGTTAACATTGCAAACCTGCAGCGCAATCTATATTTGAAACTACAAACCGAATTAACGCAATAATGGCAAACAAACGCGAGACAAAAATGGACGGCCTTGCTGAAATACTTTCAGCACTAGAAAAAATGGGCGTCGATGTCAAGTCTGAAAAATTGCAGAACATGATTAAAAAAGAGTCTCAGTGCATTATTGATACGGCTAAAAGTTTAGCGCCTGCCGATACAGGCAACATGCGAAACTCAATCGGCTTTATTACAAAGATGGATAAAGATAACAGAGAGCGCGTTTTGATTGGTTTAAATGGCAATTATTACAACCATTATTTGGGCGTGATGTTTGAGTATGGAACTGTTGCTCGTATACAAGAAAGTACTGGAAGGTACACGGGGCAACTTGGAACACAACGCGCATTTATGCGACCTGCAATGGATCAAAATAGAAATCGTGTAATCGAAGGTATTAAAAAAGGCGTTGATCAAATCATTGCCGATTTAGCAAAGAAAAATAATTTAATATATAAATAACCATGGCAACTACTGGACCAGTAAACGGCACGCTTATAAGCATCTACAAGGATGTGAGCGGAACCTTGACTAAAATTGCAAACGCAACTTCCCACTCGATGGATATCTCTAAAGATATGATCGACGTTACTAACAAAGACAGCGCAGGCGCTAAAGAATTTATCGCGGGCGAGTATGGCTACACTTTGAACGTTGAAGGTATTTTTGAAGGCGATTCATCTGTAAGCACAAGCGGTTTGTCTTACAAAGATTTGTTAACTGATTTGCTCGCGGGCACTCAATTGACAGTTGTAATGACTACCAATGTAAGCGGAGATGAGAAATTCACAGGCGGCGCTTTCTTTAGCAGCTTATCATTGAGCGCACCTAACAACGACAAAGCAACCTTCACAGGAACTTTGCAAGGCACAGGCGCCTTGACCATTGGCACCGTATCGCCTTAATACTTTTTGTCTTATCTTTGTGGCATGAGCCACATTATCATTGGGGGTGTTCAGCACCCCCTTTTGTTTAACATGAACAGCCTGCGCAACGTTATGCAGTTGGCTGGGATGGAAAATTTCGCAGATTTAAACCTGCAAAAAGACTTAGCCAAATCTATGGACTTCGCACTAAGTTGCGCATTCTATGGGATTCTGGAAGGCTATGAAGCCGACGGCAAAAAAACGCCATACCCCACCATTCAAAAGTTGGGCGCATCGGTTAAAAGATTTACAGAGTTGAGCCCTGCATTGGATGGATTCACGCAGGCCGTTAGTGATTTCTTTAGCACCGAAGAGCCAGAGGGAAAGTAAAAGCCAAGGGCGACGGCGCACCGCTAACTTGGCGCAAGATTGAGCGCATCAGTTACGGCGAATTGAATCTAACTGAGCGGGAATTTTGGAAATGCTCGCCACGTTTTTGGCGGCTGAAATTGGAGGGGATGCGTGAGGCGCAGCAACAGCAGTACAGAAACCAATGGGAGATCACCCGCTGGGCAGTTGCTACAGGTATGGCGCCACACTTAAAAAAGCCAATCGAACCGAAAAGGCTGTTAACATTTCCTTGGGAGGAATCCGACTATATTAGTATTGAGGATGCGGTTAAACTATATTCGCATGTCTTTGATAAATTAACACCGGACGCCAAGGCATGAGCGCACCCATAAAAATAGTATATAACATTTTAAGCAATGCGTCAGACCTTACGGCGTTGGTTTCCACTCGCTTAAATCCTTTGCGGATTCCGCAAGAGTCTGCATTTCCTGCAATCGCTTATAATTTAGTCAGCGTAATTGCAAGCCCTACCAATACAAGCCACTCACGCACAGACTTTGCAAGGGTGCAAGTTAGTAGTTTTGGCACCACGTTTGCAAGTGCTACAGAAGTGGCGGCGCAAGTTCGAGCTGCATTTGAGTCTGTGAGTTACCCAAATATATTTAATGACTATTACTGCCAGGCGATTGAGTTCGACGGCGAGGTGCATTTGGTTGAGGATGAGGCAGGATTTGCGGGAATTTATCACGTTGCTCAGGACTTTATAATTAACTATTACACTGTTGCAGTTGTAACTGAATTGCTATTGTTGGAAAGTGGTGATTTCATTTTGTTAGAAGATGGATTTAAAATAGAATTGTAAGCATGGCAAGGTCGTTAAATATAGTAATTGGCGCAAACATTGAAAAGCTCAGACAGGGCTTTAATGATGCGATATCAGTAATCAAAAAGGCAGGCGGTGAAATGTCTGCCGACGTGGCAAAGAGTGCGAAAAGCATAGAGGAGAAGCTGGCAAGCATTGCAACCCGTAACCCAACGATGGCAACCGTAAAACAGTTGACTCAGTTGGCTATGGAAGCGCGTGCATTGGGTCCAGAGTTTGGCAAAGTTGCAGATCAGTTTATTCGTGAAGCGGGTAGGATTAAAGATAGCATAGGCGATGCACGTGCAGAGGTTGCATATTTCGCAAGTGATACACGCAGAATTGATGCGGTGTTGGGGGGAGTGCAGGCAGTGACTGGGGCCTTTGGCGCATTGCAAGGTATTACTGCTTTATTGGGTGCCGAAAACGAGGACATGCAAAAGGCCATGATGAAGCTACATGCGGCCATGTCTGTGGTAAGTGGATTGCAGGCCGTGATGAATGCATTGGAAGCGGAGAGCACTGTGCGAAAAGGGGCCAGCGTAGCAATGACAAAACTTCAAACCTACGTAATGGGGCAGGCAACTGTTGCAGCACGGGCTTACTCTGCCGCATTATTGGCCACAGGAGCGGGCGCGATATTGGTTGCTATTGGACTTGTTGTTACGGTGTTTCAAAATATGTCGAGCGAAATCGACAAAGCAAAGAAACGACTTGAGCAATTTCAAAAAATACAAGAGCGATCTTTGACACTGGGCCAAAGGCAGATAAAAGAAGAAGAAAGAAAAACCGAGTTAGCAATAAGCCAAGCAAAGGCGCAAGGCAAAGGCGAAGGCTATATTTTAAAGTTAAAAGAAGAAAGTTTAAAGCGACAAAAGGCCATGTACATAAAGTACGGCAGTGAGGCGCTTGATGCTTTGGCTGTACAAAGGCGGCAAGAGTTATACTTGGCAACTGGCAACGCGGCGAAGATTACTGAAATTAGATTAAAATATGATCAGCTTGAAAACGATTTAAGGTACTCAATCAATAACGAGTATAAAGATAAAGTCGTAGCGCTTGACATTGAAAAAAATAATCAGTTAGCGGAAAATAGAAAAGACGATTTAAAGGATGCCAAAAACAATGCGCAAGAATTAGCAAAGTTAGAGGCGCAGGTATTTGGTCAAAAGAATACAGGCAAGGCAATAACGAATCCAATTGAGGATCAGATAAAGCCTGAAAAAATGGAGGATGTTATTAACTCCATGGAAATGGCCGCGCCTGCTGTTAAAGCTTTGAATGATGAGCTTGTGGGCATGGGCGGAACTGAAGGCGGCCCAGCAATGGTTGCGACCTCTGTGGGCGAATTGTCTGCAGAACTGCAAGCCATGGCCGACACTAGTTCGGTAAGTTACAAAATACACGCAGCCGCTGCTGCGGAGGCTACAAGGAAAACGCAGGAATATGCAGACAGTTTTAAAGAAGCGATGTCTGGAGTTAACGAAGCGTTTAACAGCATGACCGCCCAGGGCCTCGAAGATTTCGGGGTATTGTTGGGCGATATTATGACGGGCCAAATTGGAAGCTTTGAAACCTTTGGGCAAAAATTGTTAAAAGCGGTTGCGGGTTTTATGAAATCCTTTGGGCAAGCATTGATTGCCACGGCTACAGCGTCTAAGGCTTTTAAGGAGTTATTGATTTCAAACCCTGTGCTCGCAGCTGCTGCGGGTGTTGCATTGGTTGCAGGTTCTGCGGTGATCACTAACATGCTAAACAAAGGCCCAGAAATGACAGCCTTTGCCGAGGGTGGAATTGTGAGCGGTCCGACTTTAGGATTGGTTGGAGAATATCCAGGGGCAAGTAGTAACCCTGAAGTGATTGCGCCATTGGATAAATTGAAGGGCATGCTAAACACAAAC
>Ga0315905_10007481_pt1 | contig 11059 bp, 12 predicted proteins | sample LakEriMetagenome_5_FD_203522 | JGI IMG/M metagenome (GOLD analysis project Ga0315905, IMG submission 203522) | Freshwater fungal communities from buoy surface, Lake Erie, Ohio, United States - Buoy 4 MA121 | ecosystem: Environmental > Aquatic > Freshwater > Lake | place: USA: Lake Erie, Ohio... | reverse complement strand
TTTTTACAGTTTCTTCGCCGTACGCCGCTGTGGTAAAGCCTTCCTCGCGTACGCACTCGGCTGGATCGTGGTCGGCATCGCCGTGCCCGCGATCATCAGCGCTCTCTTGGGGTTGATTCTCGGCAAGACTATTGTCGCGGTTATGCTGCTCATGCCCCTGACCGTGATACTCACGATCGTGATGTATTGCTCTTTCTACCCGACTTATTTGGAAGTTTTTGAGCGGCCGGAACAAAATTGAGTTTTTTGCTACAGACCATATGAAATTCGGTTCTTTTTAGAAGAAACATCAATTTTTGCAGCTTTTTAACGAAAATTTTCTCCAGAGGAAATTATGCGCCCTGTTCACGAAGCAAGCGTCAATAACGTCAACTACAAATACTATGAGCCAAAAGAAAATAGCGACGGCGCAATCAAAGGAGTTATGTACGAAAAATATGACAAGAAGACTGGCGAAAAAAAGCATAAAAATGGCAGCAATGCTTTAGAAAAATTACTTATGAAAGCCAGAGGTTACACCGCGCTGAAAGAGTCTTCTGCTAAAGATTTTTTAAACACCATGTTTTCCAAAGCTCCGCTTCCTAAAGGCAGCATATTGACGACGAATAGATATAAATCAGCGGGGAAATCAAACGATGTAGTGAGTGCGAATCTCTTTCACATCACCTTCGAAAAGCAACAAACTACTCATGATCGCAAAAAAACGCTTGATCTTATAAACGACGTAAATAATAAGCATAACGGCTCATTCGATATCTTTAATTGATCCAAGACTGGAGTAATTCGTTGCCCAACTCAAGCTTTATCACCCAAGTTTGTAAAAAAATTTATGCTCAATCAAATTTATATTTTTTTAGTAACTCGAATAACATTACCCGTAATTTAAAAGTAAAAACAACATGCTATATTTTTTAAAACTAATAAAATTCAAATAATCAAAAAGCCCTAAAAAATTTTCACCATAAAATGGCAGGAATAACTCGACATAATTTAACTTCGAACCACACACCGGTTCATGGCAACGCTGAAACTCCGAAAACCAATAAAAGTTACAGCCTTTATGAAAGCCAAAGCCCCACCAGCTCTCAGTCAGCGAAAAGCAAGCTAAAAAATCTAGCCTACACACTCAGTCGGCCTTTTCGGTCTTTGATGAAAGGGCATATCGAAAAATCTATTGGAACCCAGAATTCCATGGGCGCAATGAAAAACATCAATGCGCAGACAACCTCAAATCGTAAAACGCAGGTAGATTCGACGAGCACTCCCAAAACGACAGGAGCTATTAGTACACCTTATGGCCCATCGAAATACACAGTTGTCAGCGGCCAAGAAGGGCATAGTTCCCAAAAAATTTGGGGATAACGCACTCTGATAGCCTCTCACCCTGATGACCTCGCCCTTTAGTTAACCCATTCCAACTTCGCGACCCCAAGATTCAGCAGTTTCATCCCACTACTGCCCAAATTAATATTGGCATACGCATACACGTCGTCGCCATACGCCGGCACATACAGCCTGGAAGGTTTTACGTATCAACGACCTATTTTCAGTGTTGATTCATGCGCCCTTCGCTATGGCCTTCTCGCATGCAGCGCCGCTGGCCACCTGGCAAAAAATGGATTTATTCAAATCAATTTTTTACAGTTTCTTCGCCGTACGCCGCTGTGGTAAAGCCTTCCTCGCGTACGCACTCGGCTGGATCGTGGTCGGCATCGCCGTCCCCGCGATCATCAGCGCTCTCTTGGGATTGATTCTCGGCAAGGCTATTGTCGCGGCCATGTTGCTCATGCCCCTGACCGTGATACTCACGATTGTGATGTATTGCTCTTTCTACCCGACTTACTTAGAAGTTTTTAACAAAGTTTCACCAAGCGACACCGAATAGTACCTAACGGACATTGCTGCCCGAGAGTGCCATGGCTTGCCCATGAGCATTCACCAAGATACTCAAACACTAAAATTTCAAAGCCACCTTCGGAACTATCGAGAAATGGCCGTTACCCAAACTTCAATGGCTCTATTTGTTTGTATTTTTAGTGCAGACAACACAAAACGTTGTAAAAAAACACTCTAGTCGGTGGTGACGCCAGATTTTCACGTGAAATTTGTTGCCTGCGGCAAAAACTAAAGCCGTCTTCTTTGGAGAAAAAATGCGCCCAACTAACACTCATCGAGTAATTTTCCATAATCCGGCTGGCCAGCCGATCGACCGATCAGGCAACTGGCTCACAAAAACAGAAAATACCAAAGCCGGAAAAATAACTCACGTTTTTGAAAGAGAGTCCAAAGATAATGCAGGCAAGATGGATAAATTTCTTACGAAAGTTGGCGCTTTATTTTCTGGAATAAAAAAAGCCGAAAAAAGCTCAACAATCGCCAAGCTAAGTCAAAAACTCGACCCCAATGCCAATTCGCGCTTTGGAATCAACAAATATAACCCTAATATATTAATGAGCAATATTAAAAAAATGCAAGATCAAAGCTCAGCGAAAGATCGTGAGAATAAAGCAGACCCTATTAATGCCACTTTAAATGAAACATTAACTGCAGGAAAATATGAAATAAAAATTGATGACAAAGCGTATAGACCTTAAAAAATTTTCTAATTTTTTAATCATCTATATTTCTTTAGGCAGAAAAAATTAGCTGCCGATAAAGTGCTTTCTGATCGCGTTCTCTTTAACCAACCCGTTCCAGCATCGCCACTCCCAGGTAAAGCAGCTTCATCTCATTAAAAAAAATTATATTGGCATGCGCCTACGCGTCATCACTATGCTCCGGCGCATACAGCCAAGCAGCTTTTACGTATCCAAGAACCATTTTCAGTATTGATTTATGCACCCTTCGCCATGACCTTCTGGCATGCTGCGCCGCTGGCCACCTGGCAAAAAATAGGTTTATTCAAAGCAATTTTTTACAGTTTCTTCGCCGTACGCCGCTGTGGTAAAGCCTTCCTCGCGTACGCACTCGGCTGGATCGTGGTCGGCATCGCCGTACCCGCGATCATCAGCGCTCTCTTGGGATTGATTTTCGGCAAGGCTATTGTCGCGGTCATGCTGCTCATGCCCCTGTCCGTGATACTCACGATCGTGATGTATTGCTCTTTCTATCCTACCTACCTAGAAGTTTTCGAGCGGCCGGAACAAAATTGAATTTTACGTCACAGACTTCAAAAGTTTGTTTCAATCAAAAAAACACGAATTTTTGATGTACAAAAACATCAGACTTCGTCACTTTTACTGATCCACTCCAAAACAAAGGAAAAATCATGTCAACTTCAAGCAATAGCCCATTAAATTCAAGAGGAAATGTTTATGTGGCTCAACTCGAATCCAAACCTGGGCACAAGCAAAAGGACAATGACGTTTTAATTTTTTCCAGACTTGGCACTACAAATATTCAAAACAAAGAGGGGGGTTTTTTAAAAGGCGGCCTTTTCAAAGCGTCCTCTTCAGGCTTTTTTAAGAATCTTTTTAAACATAAAGCCACAAAAGCAGATGTTTTAGCTATTTTTAAAGCGGCCGGGATGACAGATGCTCAAGCCAATTCAGCTTTGCAAAAAGTTAAGGATGCAAGCAAAAGTCATGGAATTTCAGGGTTATCTGCCAATGTCGTGAGAAGTCAAGTGGAAAGTTTTGCCGCTAAATAATTAATATCAATTTAATTTCAAAAAATTTTTAAAAATTTATTTTTCTAATGTCGTTTTATTTGGCTGGATTTATACATTTTTTCAATTTAAAAATATCTGTCAATTTTCAAAAATACTCAGCCGACCTTTTCGGTCTTTGACGAAAGGGCATATCGATAGATCTATTGGGATGCGACGAGGAACATACATGCACCTGCAAGCTCGATGCGTAAAGCAGTAGCAGATTCGGCGCAGTTGCCTAAAACATCCGAAGACATCCATTCACCTTCTAGTCAACCGACTTACGCAATTATCGGCGGCAAAGAAGGTTATCGTTCTCTTACCTTAGATTAGAGACTTTGGGAATAAAGCGCTCCCTGATCACCCCAGTCTTTAATCTATGCGTTCCAACTTCGCTATCCCCAGATCCAGCAACTTCATCCCATTCCTGCCAAAGTTAATATTGGCACGCGCCTGCGTACCGCTGCCTTCGATCGTCACAATGACGCCCTCACCAAATTTTTGGTGAGACACGGTCTGACCTGCGCGCCAGCCATTATCTTTTTGTTGACTAAGCGATTGTGCAATCGCGTTATTGCCGTGCTCGGGCTCATCGAGCCAGGCGGCCTTTTGCGTGTGGCCGACCCACTTGGCTTGCACTCTGGGGGATAACCACTTCAGCGATTCACCGGGCAATTCTTCAAAGAAGCGCGAGCGCAGGTTGTAACGGGTCTGGCCGTGCAGCATACGGGTTTGCGCAAAGCTCATGTAGAGCCGCTTACGGGCGCGGGTGATGGCGACGTACATCAGTCGACGTTCTTCTTCGACACCGTCTTCGGCTTGTTCGCTGTTTTCATGCGGGAACAAGCCTTCTTCCAGACCGGTGATGAATACCGCATCGAATTCCAAGCCTTTGGCCGCGTGCACGGTCATGAGTTGAATCGCATCCTGCCCTGCTTGCGCCTGATTGTCGCCGGCTTCCAGCGAGGCATGCGACAAGAACGCTGACAGAGGTGACATCAGGGTAGGTAGCGGTGCATCGGCGTCGATGATCTCCACACCTTCACCGATCGCGATCGGTGCCACAGCATCCACCCGCGGGCCGAGCAAGGCAGGCGCATCCATGCCAAAACCTTCTTCGGATACGAACAGCGTTGCGGCACTGACGAGCTGTTCGAGATTTTCGATACGGTCGGCGCCGTCTTTGTCGGACTGGTAATGCTGAATCAGCGTGCTCTTGTCGAGCGTGACTTGCACCATCTCAGGCAGAGGCAGGCGTTCGGTTTCAAAACGCAGACCCTCAATGAGTTTGATGAAGCTGCCGAGTACCGTGCCGGCCTTGCCCGTGACATAAGGCACTGCTGCATACAGTGAAATATCGTACTGGCGCGCCGCGTCCTGCAATTGCTCGATGCTGCGTGCACCGATGCCGCGGGTGGGGAAATTCACGACGCGCAAAAACGCGGAGTCATTGTGCGCATTATCGATCAGCTGCAAATACGCAATCGCATGTTTAATTTCTGCGCGCTCAAAGAATCGCTGTCCGCCGTAGACGCGGTAAGGCATGGCCGCAGAAAAAAGCGCATGCTCGATCACGCGTGACTGGGCATTTGAGCGATACAGCATGGCGATTTCACTACGCATCCAGCCTTCGGCGATCAGTGATTTAGCTTCTTCGATCAACCATTGGGCTTCCTGCAAATCGCTCGAAGCCTCTAGTATTCGAACTTGCTCGCCGTGGCCGGCGTCAGTACGTAAATTTTTTCCTAGACGTCGACGGTTGTGGGAGATGAGCTGATTGGCCGTGTCGAGAATATGGCCATGCGAGCGGTAATTTTGTTCGAGCTTGATGAGGTTTTGTACATTGAATTCCCGCTCGAAGGCCGACATATTGCCGACGTTCGCGCCACGGAATGCGTAGATACTTTGATCATCATCCCCAACAGCAAACACGGCAGCCTGCTCACCGGCGAGCAGCTTTAGCCATTTGTATTGCAGATCATTTGTATCCTGAAACTCGTCGACCAAAATATGTTTGAAGCGCGCCTGATAGTGTTCGCGCAAAGGCTGATTACGTGAGAGGAGCTCGTAGCTACGCAGCAGCAGCTCGGCAAAATCCACTACGCCTTCGCGCTGACACTGATCGTCATAGGCTTCGTAGAGCTCGGCAAATTTACGCTGGTAGTCGTCACTGGCCTCGACATCTTTCGCACGCAAACCCTGATCCTTGGCGCTGTTGATGAAGTACATCAGGTGCTTGGCCGGATATTTTTCATCATCGATATTGAGCCGCTTAAGCAGACGCTTGATAGCCGACATCTGATCCTGCGAATCCAGTATCTGGAACGTCTGCGGTAAGGCAGCATCGCGATGATGGGCACGCAGCAGGCGATTACACAGACCATGGAAAGTACCGATCCAGAGGCCGCGCGTATTGATGGGCAAAATCGCCGATAACCGCGCCAGCATTTCCTTGGCGGCTTTGTTGGTGAAGGTCACGGCCAGCAGACCGCTAGGCGACACTTGGCCCGTCGTGATCAGCCAGGCGATGCGGGTGGTGAGTACGCGCGTCTTGCCGGAACCGGCACCCGCCAAAATCAGTGCGGGCTGGGCGGGCAGCGTGACGGCGGCGAGTTGTTCGGGGTTGAGGTTTTGCAGGAGATTTTGCATCTCCGGATTATACGGTGCGATACGGCGCGAGCGGGTCGCGCCGTTGCTTCGTGTGGAACTTACTGATTGAGCGAGGGGTCGCCGTTGAGTCGCTCAGGCATTTCCTCATAAACAGTGTAAGGCCCTTTCGTAACTTTCATGAGTCCGCTCTCTTCAGACCACGACACCTCTTCGGAAGTCTCTTCCGGCAAGGACACAATCTCCAGTTCAGAGCCTATGCTGTTCTCCATCACGATGGGAGCGGCAGTTTTTTTGTGCCCAGAAGGAAGGGACGTAAGACCGGCATCATGTGCATCATATGCATCAAACATAGCATCACTCTGTTGCCTAGGCTTGAAGGGCGAAAACAGCTCGGCCTCTGAGATGTCAGCATAAGCATTTGAACGTTCGAACATTCTGGCAATCGCACCAGACCTTTCAGGGCTGACAGGTAAGTGGCCCAAGTGGCGGTTGCCGACGGGCTTGGCATGCTTTTCAATGATCCTGGCGAGACTGCTCATCGACTTCTCCCAGCTAAAAGTGAGTAACAGATTGCCGGATTTGTATTCTTGTGGTCTATCCAAATAATTTAGCCAGGCATGCGCAAACCGCAGTAACAAATCTTGCTGAGGGCTCTTGCGAATCAGGCTGACCAGCGTCTGTTTGTTATCTTTTTGGTTAAGGTAAGTGCGGAGCAAAGTATGCACGCTTTTCATAATGGCGCGCTCCTCAGCCAGCGATATACGATTATTTTTACCGAACAGGGCCTGACGCAGGATGCTTTGATCTGCCGGACTTTTATTCAGGAATTGCGCAAAATAATCGGTAGCTTTCTTGGGTATGGGACTGAATTTTTTATCTAATTCTTTTTTTTTCACCAGGCGATCGCGAGCACGAACCCGATCATTCAGTGGCTTCAAATGTGATTTCAGCTCACCTGCAGTGAACTCGCCGTCAGCTGGTGCTTTCATACTCAGTCGGGTCAGTTGCATAATGCTGACATTGTCCGGGTTGAAAAGCCATTGCTCTTTTAGAAGTACCCTACCTGACTGATTCAGGAGGTTAGCCAGTGATTGACGGTGATTGCGGATACTGGCTGCCTTATAGGTTAATGCGGCGAGCGGATTCTCGGGCTTTGGCATATAGACATAGTAATTACCCTGTCCGTCCGAACCCGCGCGAACGATGGCCTGATCATTTTTTGTTCGGACCGCGTCATAGATTTCGCAGACGGTTTTTTTGTTAATACCTGGCTGAAGTGCAACGACATCTCTTTTGTTTCTAGTGGCATGGCCAACGGCTGCTTGCATAGTGACACTCCTTTATGTGGTAAATCTTGGTTTCAATTCGGCAGTAATTCAAGCTCTTAAAAAATATCTTTCGCTTATTTCGGGTGTTGTCTCAACTTCCGCTATGGTGTGTATTTCTTCCATTAGCCGAATAGCATGTTGATGAAAATGTAGTGTGTAGTTCTGTAGGCTGGCAATAGTCCAGTCAGTTAGCGATACTTCGCTAATCAGCATCAACTCACCACTTGGCCCTGTCAAAGCCACACGAAGTGAGTGATCTTCTGCATACAGTAGATTCACGCAAAGCATCGTCGTATAGATCGCCGATTGATGCGCCTCCTCGGGTTGCCCTATTAATGCAGACAAAAAAAGGTGCGATGTCTCTAGGTTGAAGGTCATCGCTATTGACAGACCATCGCTGGATTGCAAAGTCCAGCTGTCACTGGCTTCTTGATTTATCGAATCAACCCAAGATGAACTCGGACCCAATGAGTGCATCAGCTCTTGTAAGTGGATAAGTGCGATAGACAAAATAGGCCTCGTTCATTTAAGTGTCGAATATCGAACAAATTGTTCGAATATAGGTCATTGACTCTCAACAGCATTAGTGCGACTCGCACAAACTATCGAAGAGAACGCAGCTTAAGTCGCAAGATTTTATTGTTGGTTCCCAGAACGCTGACAGAATTCTCGAAAGAGGGAGTAAAAATAGAAGAAAATCTTTTGGCAGCTGTGAGCGGCCATCATTAGCCATGTGATGGCTTGCTGCTGACTGAGCAGCAAGATTTGGCTTTTAGTCGTGAGAGGGAGGTGTTAGTGGAAAGCGTTCAGTTACCTGATGCTCGTAGATAAATCAAAGACACTGGATACCGGCTTTCGCCGGGATGACATTTCAAGAACGGTTGGCCTAAAACCGTCATCACCTACATGTGATGACTGCTGCGCGGGCAGATCACATGCGACCCGAATTCCCACCGTCATCCCGGCGAAAGGTGAAGCGGGGGTTTCAGACTGCTGGCGGTCTGCTGGCGGTCTGCTGGCGGTCTGCCTGCGCAACGGCACTGGCTTGCAAGCTAGTGCGCGCCCTGCAAGGGGGGATCCAGTGTCGTTCGTCGTTCAGCTGCTGATTTTTTTATTCTCCAGCAGCTAGCTCTGATAATAAAAAGTACAAAGCTTATTTAGCAAAGAGCCTGCCAAATTCAGCCACAGCAGATGCAGGATGCTCATGCTGATAAACGCTACTGATTGCCGCCACCATATCAGCACCTTCAGCGACCAGCGGCGCTGCATTCTCAGGTGTCATGCCACCAATCACGCAGATGGGCAAAGCGATTGAAGCTTTCGCACGCGAGACGATATCGACCGGTGTGGACACCTCATATTTTTTTACCTTTGATGGATAAAAACCACCAAAGGCTACATAGCTGGCGCCAGCGGTCGCCGCCTCTTGTGCTCTTTGCAAATCACCATAGCAAGATGCACCCAAAATTTTATTCGGCCCGATCACTGAACGTACTGCGGCCACTGTGGCATCGGTCCCGCCCACGTGCACACCATCAGCATCAAGCTCTTCACACAAGGCGAGATAATCATTGATGATGAAAGGTACCTTGTATTGACGGCAGAGCGCTTGCAGTGCCGTCGCTTGTGTCAAACGTAAATCGTCGGTTGCGGTTTTATGGCGGTACTGAAGCAGACCAACCCCGACTTGCAATGCTGACTCAGTCACGCGCAGTAATTGATCGGTATCATCCCAATCGGGTGTGACAAGATACAAACCTTTCATAAAACCTCCGGTCGTTGCATGACGGTTCGCGCTGGAATGCGCTGTCCGTCCGCGATGGAATAAGCGTTCGTCAGGGATGCTTGCACCCAGTACTGCGCTGTCGACAAAGACTGTTGCATGTTCAGACCTGTGGCAAGACAAGCAGCAATCGCCGAAGCCAGTGTGCAACCCGAGCCATGAAAACCACCACTCAAGCGTGGCCAACGCCATGTTTGCTCAGGGGATGCACTGAACCAGGTATTGATAACTTCATCGCCCTCGCCATGACCACCTTTGATCAGAACGTGCGGCGTGGTGCGCAATAATTTTGATGCCTGCACTGTCAGCGATGTTTCACCATCACAGAGCCTGATCGCCTCAGGTAAATTCGGCGTAATCAGCGTGGCCAGTGACTGTAGTGGACGCATCATTGACACCGCGTCTCCGCGCGAGAGTGCATCGCCATGACCACTCGCCAGCACTGGGTCTAGCACCACAGGCAATTCGGGTGTCTGTTGTCTGAGATGTTTGATTGTCTCGGTAATCACGTTGACATTGTCCTGACTACCTGTGATACCTATTTTGATCGCAGCGATGTGCAATTTCTCGCACAGCACACGTGCTTGTTCGCGCAAGATGCTGGCGTCAACCGCATGGACTGCCTTCACGTGATCATTGTCCTGCACAGTCAACGTAGTGACGATGGTCAGTGCATGCGCGCCCATCGCGGCAATTGCTTCGATATCCGCTTGTACGCCGGCGCCGCCGCTGGGATCGAGCCCAGCAAACACCAGCACACAGGGACGCTTCATGCAACCCGACCCGCCATCGGTGACGAAGGCGATGCAGCGAAACGGCGTGGAATGCGGCCGGCAAGAAATGCTTCGCGACCGGCTTCGATAGCCAGCTTCATTGCACGCGCCATGCGGATAGGATCTTTGGCGCCGGCAATCGCGGTATTCATCAGCACACCATCACAGCCGAGTTCCATCGCAATGGCGGCATCGGAGGCGGTGCCCACACCAGCATCGACCAGTACCGGTACCTTGGATTGCTCGATGATCAAAGACAGATTCCAGGGATTCAGAATGCCCATACCCGAGCCTATCAATGAGGCCAGTGGCATGATCGCGCAGCAGCCGATCTCTTCGAGCATCTTGGCTTGGATAGGATCATCGCTGCAATACACCATCACGTCGAAGCCATCTTTCACTAAGGTCTCGGCGGCTTTCAGTGTTTCTGGCATGTTGGGGAACAGCGTTTTTTCATCACCGAGCACTTCGAGTTTGACTAGCTTGTGGCCATTGAGCAGTTCACGCGCGAGCTGTAACGTGTAGACCGCATCTTTGGCGTTGTAGCAACCGGCGGTGTTGGGCAGGATGGTGTATTTCGATGGCGGTACCGCATCGAGCAAATTAGGTGCGTTGGGATCCTGCCCGATGTTCACGCGGCGTATGGCAACCGTAATGATGTCAGCGCCACTGGCCTCGGTAGCGAGACGAGTCTCATCGAGGTCTTTGTATTTGCCGCTGCCGACTAACAAGCGGGAGCGGTAGGTTTTGCCTGCGATGGTGAGGCCTGAGTCTTGGTTCATGTCTGTTATTTTCATTCAGAGTCCTTGGTGCGCCGTCAACGCCACTGGATCCCGGCGTGCGCCGGGATGACAGTGTTGGGGCTGGCGGCTCTCAAATTGTCATCCCAGCTTTTGCAGAAAACAGATGGCTTTTC
>Ga0315905_10007478_pt1 | contig 11063 bp, 11 predicted proteins | sample LakEriMetagenome_5_FD_203522 | JGI IMG/M metagenome (GOLD analysis project Ga0315905, IMG submission 203522) | Freshwater fungal communities from buoy surface, Lake Erie, Ohio, United States - Buoy 4 MA121 | ecosystem: Environmental > Aquatic > Freshwater > Lake | place: USA: Lake Erie, Ohio... | reverse complement strand
GCGCGCTACCCATCGGCCATCGGGTTGCGTAAAGGCTTTCCTGCTCGTGTAGAGCGGCACTGAATCCGGGCCTTCGGCATAAGAGTCGCCAAACACGGAACGCTTCCAGCCGCCGAAAGATTGGATCGACACCGGGACTGGCAGCACCACGCTCATGACCAACACGAAGCGCGAAGTCGAGACTGTGGAGCCTTCCTTGGCCCCGCTGGCAACGTTACAGTGGTACGCAGATCAAAAGCCGATGCAGTTCTTGATCTGGGTGGTCGGAATGTAGCCGCTAATGTACGAAAAGCCGGCGTCTGAAGAGATAGACGTCGTGGTCGCCTTGATAGCCGGTTGAGTGCCCGCCCCGTAGAAGGAGCCGATCAGCTGCTGGAGGTTAAGGGCGTTGTCACCGTTGCCGTTCGAGTTGAACAGCAGGTAGCTGATGGCTTGGAACGGGTAGATTGAGTATTCCCCGTTAGTCTTCTTTGGCGCGGAGCCGTACGCGTCCGGATCGACCAGCGCCAAGCAGTTGACGCGCGATGAGGGAATGCCGCTGACGGAGGCAAGGGTCGGACGGCCCGTCGCATCGTTGGTGCCGGCTTGGAACGTCTTGTCGAACACTACAGAGTCCTTCGGCAGTTGGAGCGCTTTGCCGACCTTGAGCGGCGACTTGGCAATGTAGAGCTTGGAGGTCAAGGGGTTGATGCCCCGCTTCGGCGAGATCGCAAAAAAGTTGAGGTCGTTCAACGTTGGGGTGATGCGCTGCCGGGCGAGTGCGTCGTTCACGTCGCCGTAACCGATCGAGCCGTCGTTGTCGGCAACTGCATCCATCACGCCGGCGTTACCGGATGCACCAATTGCGCCGGAGGGTACGGTAGCCGAAGGGAAAGCCGAGCCGAAAGTTTCCTGCGTCGTGAAACCGACCACGTTCTCGCCGGGACACATCGCGGAGAGCCCATTGCTGAACGCGAAGGAAGTGCCGCTCTTGTCAGAGCGATAGACGAGTTTGATGGCCTTCGATGGGTAGCCGAAGGCGCTCCAGTTTGTAATCACGCCAGACCAGATATTGCAGACATCCTCCATGGTGATCGGGACCGGCGCAGAGCCAAGGCTCTTACGCGTGTTGACGTTGTTGTAAACGATGCCGATAGCCCCTGCCACGGCGGGGATCTGCACGGGAACGCCACGAGTGGCGCCCTTGTTGGTCTTGTATTGGCTGTACTCCGCAGTACTCAATGGCGAGTCTGTGCCCACGAAATCGGCATCCCTACGGCCAGAGGGAGCGCCGAAGCCACCGGCCGCACCGACGGTAAAGTCGCCGCAGCTCAGCCCAGAGGTAGATCCCGAGTTAGAGACGAAGTCTGCGGTCTTGACGCCGATGAAGACATTCTTGCCGCCGCCGCTGCCGGTCTGGCAGTAGGACAGTTCGGGGCGGACGTTCAGGTTGGCGCTGCCGTTGCTCAGGCCTGTGCCGGCGGCCGTTGCGTCGAAGGTGGCGCCGGCCACAGGAGTGACCCCCGCCGGCAAGCCAACTGAGGCCCAATTGGTGGCATATGCGGTGACAGTGCCAGCACCGGTACCTCTGGCCGAGGCCGTGAAAGTCACGCCGACCACCGGAGTGATCCCGGACTGAACGGCACCCACCGCAGCCCAGTTAGTGGAGTACTCGGTAGCAGTGCCGGTACCGGTGCCGCTGGCCGAAGCAGTGAAGGTCACGCCAGCCGTCGGAGTTCTCCCGGATGGCACGGCGCCCACCACCTCCCAGTTGGTGGAGTACTCGATAGCAGTGCCGGTACCGGTGCCGCTGGCCGAAGCAGTGAAGGTCACGCCAGCCGTCGGAATTCTCCCGGATAGCACGGCGCCCACCGCCTCCCAGTTGGTGGAGTACTCGGTAGCAGTGCCGGTACCGGTGCCGCTGGCCGAGGCAGTGAAGGTTAGGCCAACCGCAGGAGTCGCCCCAACCGGTACGCCCACTTCAGCCCAGTTGGTCGTGCCCACAGTTGCAATCGTGTACAGCTTGCCAGCAGCGATGGCCGACGCAGCGACCGGAGTCGCGATAGCGCCGACGGTTGCGATCGTATAGAGCTTGCCGGGAGAGATGGCCGTGCCTGCAACCGGCGAGCCGCTAGCACCGAGGTTATTGATTGTGTACAGCTTGCCCGGAGAGATGGCCGCGGCGGCGACTGGAGAAGTGCTGGAGCCTAGCGTTCTGATCGAATAGAGCTTGCCAGATGCGATGGCCGTACCGGCGACCAAGCTGGTGGTGCCGACGGTTTTGATGGTGTAGTTCTTGCCAGCAACGATAGCCGACGCGGGGACCACGTTGCTGACGAAGCCGAAAGGCTTGTTTGTCGTGCTGGCAGAGTACACCTTCAAGTAGGATCCCGGGGCACCACCGTCGATGAGACGGGTGGGAGACAAGGGTACCGAGGGATAGACAGGAGAGGTAACGGTACCTGCGTTCGGGCCGGTCAGCCACTCGACGCCGCCATAAGCGGAGGCGGCAAAGGTGCTACCACCGCCATAGAGTTTGAGGTCTGCTGCGGCAAAAGCCCCTTGGGCGCACAGCGTCGCAAGAGCTGCAGAGAGAACTTTGACTCGCATGAGGAAACTCCTGTAATCGGGATCCCGTGAACAGACGCATACGCTATAAATCTTCACGTAATTTGTCTATCAGCATCATCGTTTTTTGTCAGCCGCGTGTGACAATTTGATTGCAGGGCCTTGATAGACGCCCTAACCGGAGCTGCAGGAACGGCAGGAAGGTGATCAATGGCTCCGGATAAAGCCAATCTCTCAAGGAAGCCAAAACGCCCTGCGAGTCGCGCCGTGCTTCCCACACGACGTCGATCCGCAAGTGGCGAGCAGGCCATAGATCACTGATAGCGCCCGGGCGAGCGGGTCGGGGCGCGAGTCAAACAGGAAGGGCCACGCGGACATAAATGGGGTCAGACCCCATTTTAATCCACCGTCGACCCCAACCGGCACGCCACGGTGCCCGCCCGGAGCACCACATCAGACCTCGAGCAGATAACCCTGCTCGCGGAACACCGCGATGCACGCGTCCACGACCTCGGGATCGAAATGCCTGCCCCGGAGCCTGCTGATTTCCGCCAGCGCGAAATCGATACCCAAGCCAGGACGATACGGCCGATGCGAGGCCATCGCCTCGATCACGTCCGCCACGCTAAGGATCCGAGCCTCGAGCAGGATGGACTCGCCCGAGATACCGAGCGGATAGCCGCTACCGTCGAGCCGCTCGTGGTGTTGCCGCACGATCTGTGCAATCGGCCAGGGGAAACTGATGCCCTTCAGGATGTCGTAACCGGCCTGCGAATGGCCCTTGATCAGTCCGAATTCGGCCTCGTTCAGCTTGCCCGGTTTGCTCAGGATCTCGGCCGGGATCCGGATCTTGCCAAGGTCATGCACCGTGCCCGCAAGAAACACAGCGTGTATCTGATCCTCGGGCAGTGCCATGCGTGTGGCGATCGCCGACGCCAGATCAGCAACGCGTGCCTGGTGTCCCGCCGTGTAGGGATCGCGCATCTCCACCATCCCGGCGATGGCGCGCATCGTCTCGTTAAGGCTTGCCTGCAATTGCTCGAGTTGCTGCCGCTGCTTCACGAGCGTGAGATCGGTTACCACCAGACAGAACACATCCGGCGTTCCGTGAGAGAGGAGTTGACTCACCGACACGTGCACGGGAACCCGCGCACCGCTGCTGGCCACAAGATCGATCTCGCCGCGGGATTTACCCGCCTCGCCCTGCACAAGCAGGGCCTCGAGCACCGGTTGGCTCTCGGGCGCAACCCAGTTCTGCAAGGCAGCGCCGATCACCTGCTGCAGGGGCATCCTGATCAGGTCGGCGAGAAAGCGGTTGGCGTAGACGATAACGCCCTTCGACACGGTCAGGGCGCCCTCGCTCATATCCTCGACAAGCGTGCGGTAAACGTCGGCGCCCTGCAGCGTCAGCAGGCTTTCACCGCCCTCGCCCGCCACCAGCACTGCGTCCACTTCGCCGCGGTGAATCGCGCTCAACGCGGCCTCGGCATGTTCCAGACGCGCCCGCAGATCCTTGCCCCCGACACGTGGGGGGGGGCTCCCGCGCTCCTCATCAACCTCGCTTCCGCAGATCGAGCCCGACCAGCACGCGCTCGGTATTCGACATGTCGCCGATGATGCGGCGCAACGGAAGCGGAAGCTCCTTGATGAGCGTGGGCACTGCGACGATCTGTTCGCCCTGGGCCAATTGCGGCTGCTGGTAGAGGTCTATGGTTTCAAGATCGTAGATCCCCTTGAGTTCTTCCTCGCAGATTTTCTTGATGTTGAGAATGGCGCGAACGGAGTTCGGCGTCTGCCCCGCCACATACAAGCGAAGTACATAGCGCACCGGCGCGGCGGGATCCGGCCGGGTGCGGGTCGAGGTGGCTTTCACATGCCACCCTCTTTCGGCATGTGGGGCTTGTCGGCTTTCCGCATCAACGCCATCGCTGCAACATCGCCGGCCAATCGGTGAGCGGCGATTTTTTCCTGCGCTAGCAGCCTCTCGGCGGCTATCTCCTGCACCGCAAACTCCGCTTTCAAGACGGCGATATGCGCCTCCATCGTGGAGCGTTTGCGCTCAAGCTCCACGCGCCTGAGTTCCGCTTCCTGGGCAGCCACCACCAACGCTGCTTTCTCTTGGGCTTCCTGCGTCAGGCGGGCAGCACCGGCCAGAACGCCACCGGGGCCCACGTACAGGTCGCGCAATTCCACGCCGTGATCGGTCAGCAGGAACTCGCGCACCTGATTGGAGTGCTGCATACCCCGCGACTTCAGGATGACAAGGCTCCGGTTTCTCTCGCTCGCACTTTCGATGTCCTTCAGCAGGATCCAGGTGTCTATCAGGGATGAAATACCGACATCGGTATGCGCAGTGGAATCCAGACCCGAAATCAGGCTCGTGAAGAGCCCGGTGATCTGGCTGATCTTCAGGAAATCCATCAGCCGCGTCATGGTGGATTTGACGTCGATCTGGTCACCTATGCTCGAAAAACTCGTCAGCGGATCCGCTATCACAACCTGCGGCCAGAACCGGTGGATCTCCTTGATCATCCTGGAGAGGTGAATCTCCAATCCCGCAGATGAAGGCCGGGACGCATGGAATAGCAGCAGGCCCTTTTTTTCCCACGTCTCGAGGTCTATCCCGATGGAAGACATGTTGCGGACGATCTGGCTGGGCGATTCCTCAAAGGAAAAAAAGATCACCCGCTCGCCGCGGCGACAGGCCGCATCGGCAAAGTGCGCAACGATACTGCTCTTCCCTGTTCCTGCCACGCCGGAGATGAGAACGCTGCTGCCGCGGTAATAGCCTGAACCGCCGAGCATGGTATCGAGGCGGCCAATGCCAGTCGAAACACGCTCGTTCGAGACAAGCTGGCTCAGGCCGAGCGAGGTGATGGGAAAAATGGAAATGCCGTCCTCGTCGATCAGAAAGGGGTATTCGTTGGTGCCGTGGGTTGAACCACGCAGCTTCACGACACGCAGGCGCCGCGAACAGATCTGGTCTTCGACACGGTGATCCAGACTGATGACGCAGTCCGAGACATACTCCTCCAGACCCTGACGCGTCAGCGTCTCTTTCCCACGCTCGCCGGTGATGACGGTGGTCACACCCCTTTCTTTCAACCAGCGAAACAGCCGGTGCAGTTCCTCACGCAGGATCATGGGGTTTGGCAAGTCGGAGAACAGCGATTCGATGGTGTCGAGCACCACGCGCTTCGCGCCGATGGAGTCGATGGCATGGCCAAGCCGGATGAACAGGCCCTCGAGATCGAAGGCGCCGCTTTCCTCGATGTCCCGGTGATCGATGCGGACGATGTCCAGCACCAGTTTCTTGCGCCGTATGAGCTCATCCAGATCAAAGCCGATCGAGGCGACGTTCTGGCTGAGATCCCGGGCCGCCTCTTCGAAAGCCATGAAAACGCCGGGCTCGTCGTACAGGGTTGCGCCGCGCACCACGAACTCCATGGCCAGCAAGGTCTTGCCGCAGCCCGGCCCGCCACATATCAGCGTCGGCCTGCCTGTGGGCAATCCGCCATCGAGGATTTCGTCGAGGCCCTGTATTCCTGTCGGTGACTTGGGCAGCTTCGGCCTTGTCGTCGGTGTTTGCTTCGGCTTCGTCATGCTGCGTCCCTGCTTCGGTTTCCAAGACTCGGTGACGGCCGGCCGCGAGTGAGTGCGGCGCAGCTCAGAGACCTCTACACCTGTTCGGGGTCGAAGATGGAGGCCCGACTCCACACTACGCCCTTAAGCGACGGGAAACCCCGACGACGGGGCCGCAGGGATGAAAAGCAGGGGTTTGATTGATCTATGCCAAGCGCGGCTCAACCCGCCTTGTAGGTGAGATAGCTCTTGCGCGTGGTCTCGCGGATTTCCCAGACGCCCTTGCTGTTGGCCGGGAAGAACACGACGTCTCCGGGAAGGATGTCGAATGCCTCTCCACCCTCGGGCGTGAACACGGCGTGGCCCGAGAAGAACGTGGCTATTTCCGCGTCCATGACCTGACGCACCCAGGTGCCGGGGCTGCATTCCCACACGCCGGCTTCCGAACCGTCCGGATTGCTGCTGATGACCCGGCCGCGGAGTTGCGCGACCGGCGTGCCGATCGGCACCGCTACCGGACCCCAGTCTTCCAGTTCGCAAGAGGCAATGTCGGGCGCATTGACGAGACGGGATTGGGTGGGCATGCGGGATTTTCCTCCGAGGACATAAATGGGGTCAGACACAAATGAGGTCTGACCCCATTTTAATCCCGCTGGGCAGCGCGCAGCTGCGGGGCATGGCCCGCACATCCACCCCTCTCCCCGTTGGAGCGGGCCACGCCCGCGATCAGCCCGCTCCCACCGGGACATCATCCGCTTTCGACGTTCGATGCATTCACGCCGCCAGGGATATTTATGCGGTGTCGCGGTTGCCTCGCTTCGCAAACGTTCGGATATAAAGCTTCTCGACTTTCTCGCGGGCCCAGGGTGTTTTGCGCAAAAACGTCAGGCTCGATTTCACCGAGGGGTCCGTTTTGAAGCAATTGAGGTTTATCTTCGCCGCCAGCCCCTCCCAGCCATAGCGATCGACGAGAGCGGTGAGCACCGTCTCCAGGGACAGCCCATGCAATGGGTCATTCGACTGCCGTTCATGCATCGTGAAACACCAACTCCGTTTTCCGGCCTGCTGCTGTGACCGCCGGACACGGATCCGATCAGCAACATATTCCGGAATCCTAAAGCGCTTGCCCCCGGTATCGCCGGTTTCGAATGACAGCAGGAATTCACAACAGTCAACGCACAAGGCGGGCAGGCGTATTTACACAGGACCGACATCTCCGACCCGGCATCGGCCCGCGATGCCGTGGCCGCCACGCCCGAAGACTGGCAGCGCGTGTTCGGTGTGAACGTGATCGGTCACGCGAACATGGTGCGGGAGTGCCTGCCGGAGCTGCGCAACCCTCGTTCGTTCCGTACAACACCTCGAAAGCCGCGGTGGCGCAGCTGACACGCTGCCTTGCCATGGACCTTGCCGCGGACAACATCCGCGTCAACGGCGTGTGCCCGGGGGCGATCCACACCAGCGCCACCGACAGGCACATCGCATCACTGGGGCTGGATCCCGAACAGGCTTATGCGGATTTCGGCAAGGACGCTTTGCTCAAACGACTCGGAAAACCCGAAGAAATCGCCGCGGGCGTGCTGTTTCTCGCCTCGGACGAATCATCGTTCATGACCGGGGCGAACATCGTGATGGACGGTGGCGCGTCGATCGACTGAGTGCCGACGGCAGCGCGAGCGCTTCCAGCCGCCGAAGCTGTGGATCGCGAGCGCGAGGACTCCAGGGCGATTTTCCAGACTGCTCTCTGAGACGACTGCCGAGGCAGATACGCGACATATGTGTCACGCAATAGTCATATCGCAGCAACAAACTCGGGCTTCACCTAACTTGGAGCCAATGACATGCCACGCACTACACGCCGCCTGCTCGCAGCCGCGATCATCAGCCTCGCGTCTGCTTCAGCATACGCCGCACCAGCGATGCAACTTACCGGCACGTACACCACCGGCCTTGCCAGCGTTAGCGGCAGCCTGACCTCGGGTGAAACCTCAGCCGTCGTGGGCAACCGCCTCTTCGTAACCAACGCGAGCGACGTTTCGGTCGACATCGTGGGCATCGCCAACCCCGCGAGTCCGCGGTTCATCAAGCGGGTAGACCTCGCCCGCTTCGGATCCAGCGTCACCAGCGTGGCAGCCTCGGCCGATGGCCTGGTTGCTGTCGGCGTGGTCGGTGCTACCGAGACCGCACCGGGCAAAGTGGTGTTTCTGGGCACAGGTGGTGTCGTGAGGGGCGTGCGACAGGTCGGCGCGTTGCCCGACATGCTGACGTTCACGCCAGACGGCTCGCGCCTGCTCGTGGCCAACGAAGGTCAACCAGACTGCTACGGCCCCGGCTGCACGGATCCGCGGGGATCCGTCAGCGTGATCGAAGTGGACACCGCTCTGCGCCGTCCGGGCACCGTATCGACCATCGGTTTCCGCGGCCTCCAGCGCTCCGACGTTCCCGCCGAGCTCCGCATTTTCGGACCGGGGGCAACTGTCGCACAGGATCTGGAACCCGAATACATCGCCGTCAGCGATGACGGCAACTCCGCGTGGGTAACCCTGCAAGAGAACAACGGCGTGGCTGTGCTCGACCTGCAAAGGGGCACCGTGGAAGCCATCTGGGCACTGGGCACTAAAGATCACAGCCTCAGCGGTAACGGGATCGACGCAAGCGACAGGGACAGCAGCACCATCAATATCGCGACTCGCGAGCGGGTGTCGGGAATGTACATGCCCGACGCGATCGCGACCTTCAGCAGCGGTGACACGCGCTACCTCGTCACGGCCAACGAGGGCGATGCCCGCGACTACCCACACCCGGTGGATTCCGCCTACAACTTCGCCGAAGAGAGCCGCGCCAAAGCGCTCTCCGCCACGCTTCCCGGCATTGCCGACATCCCCGGCGTAACCGTGGACGCGGATCTCGGCCGCCTCACCGTCACCAAGTTCCCGCCGGCTGGCGACGACACCCGCCTCTACGCCTTCGGTGCGCGTTCGGTGTCGATCTGGGACGCTGGCACGGGCGCGCTCGTGTGGGACTCGGGTGACGAACTGGAGCGCGAGGTGGCCGCGCGACTCCCCGCAGACTTCAACAAGAGCAACGACTCCAACAGCGGCTTCGACAGCCGCTCGGACAACAAAGGGCCGGAACCCGAAGGCGTCGCCATCGGGGAAATCGGCGGCGTCACCTATGCCTTCGTGGGGATGGAGCGTATCGGGGGCATCGCGGTCTATGATCTGACAGATCCCACCGCACCCGTCTTCTCGGAACTCCTGATCAACCGCGATTTCACGACATCAACCGTCGGGCCGGACAGCGGGCCCGAAGTGCTCAAGTTCGTGTCCGCATCGAGCAGCCCCAACGGGAAAGCCATGCTGGTGGTGTCGAACGAGATCACGGGCACCGTAAGCCTGTGGCAACCCGCCAACTGACGCATCCAAGGCCTCTCACGCGACGCTCTGGCTGACACGCGCTGCCAGAGCGTCGCGGCACGCCCTGAACGGTCACGGACCCATACGTCAGATCACTCCACGGCGCGCCCTGAACGCTCACGGACCCATGCAGCGAGAGCGGGTTCATCAAGCTCGCCGGCAGCAAGCGCAAACATCGTCAAAACACAGTCCACGTCCTCTGCGACGAGTTCGTAGCCGTTCATGGCCAGAAAAAGTTCGATGGCGACGAAGGCCGTGCGTTTGTTTCCATCCATGAAAGGATGGTTGCGGGCAATTCCGAAGCCATAAGCGGCTGCGAGATCAGCACAATCCGGAGTGTGGTACGCGGCGAGATTCAAAGGCCTCGCCAGTGCAGACTCGAGCAAACCCTCGTCCCTGATACCCGTAATCCCGCCGTGCTCTGCGAGTTGCTCGTTGTGGATGGCAAGAACAATGGCGCGTTCGATCCAGACCCAGCCGCTCATTTCGCCAATTCGCGGAGCACGTTTCGACGCTTCTTCATGATTTTCTGCGCCGCCTTCATCTGCTCCTCGAAGGCCGGATCATGAGCAGTAATCGCGAGGCCTTCGGGAGTCTCCGTGACGAAGATCGAATCACCCTTTTCAACCTTCAGGCGAGCCAATATCTCCTTGGGCAGGATGACGCCCACCGAGTTACCGATCTGGGTGAGTTTGAGCGTGTGCATGGATCCCCCATGAAGTTATAACCTTCGTAATACTATGCTTCGCCAAGGCAGGGCACAAGGTTTCCCGGAAACGCCTGAGGGCTCCGCGCCCTCACCCATTCGACGGAAACGCGAACTGCGCCTTGTCCCGCACGTCACCACTCGGCCAGCGCTGCGTGATGGTCTTCCTGCGCGTGTAGAAGCGCACCGAGTCCGGGCCATAGGCATAGAGGTCACCGAACAGCGAGCGCTTCCAGCCGCCGAAGCTGTGGATCGCCACCGGTACCGGCAGCGCGACGTTCACGCCCACCATGCCGACGCGGATGTTGTCGGTGAAGTAGCGCGCGAAGCTCTGCCCTACATTCGGCTGCAGGCGCCTTGGGTGGTAAACCCCACCTCCTGGCCTTGGTGTTTCACCAACGCCAAGCCCCACAGAGCGACTTACGCATCCGCGACTTCGATCACCGGACGTCCATCACGCAGCAGTAGGAGAGCCTGCGGGAAGGCTTTTTCGAATACCTCTTGCAGCCGCCGATTACTGACGTTACCGCAGGTGACCCAAAGGAGTTGTGGCGGCGTGCCGTGCACTTGCACCAGGTCGACGAAGTCAATGTCCTTTGACACGACCACCACACCTGAGTCGCGCGCCGCCCGGAATATGGCTCTGTCGGGGGCGTCACGCATACCAAGTTCACGCAAGGGGACTGCCTCCACTCCGAACCGCACCGTGAGCCACTGCGCCAGTTGCGGCGGGAGCTGCGCGTCGATCCAGAAGATCACGCAACGAGCCGCTCGAAGCTCGTGCGATGTGCGGCATACAGCAGGCAGGCGCG
>Ga0315905_10007477_pt1 | contig 11063 bp, 10 predicted proteins | sample LakEriMetagenome_5_FD_203522 | JGI IMG/M metagenome (GOLD analysis project Ga0315905, IMG submission 203522) | Freshwater fungal communities from buoy surface, Lake Erie, Ohio, United States - Buoy 4 MA121 | ecosystem: Environmental > Aquatic > Freshwater > Lake | place: USA: Lake Erie, Ohio... | reverse complement strand
GCCCAGCCCCCCCCTGCGCCCAAACCCTCTCACTCAACACCAGCGGCCCACCCCCCACTGTTGCGGCGGCCCCACCCAGAAATCGACGTCGGCTCATTGCTCGGTTCATACCCCCCCTTCTGCCACACCTCACCCCCACCACACAACACCCAAAATCACCACCCCTCAACCCTCCGCATTCCCAAAATGCCGCAGGCTCTCCGGCACAAAACTCAAATCACTAGCCTCCGACACTGCCAACCCGACCTGAAACTCCATCGTCTCCCGCGACACCGCCGGCTGATACGTCTCCAGCGCCTCCGCTAGCGCCGCCTGCGGCGTCAACTGCTTCGTCTTCACCATCCGGTAAACTTTCACCGCCAGCGCCTCAGCCGCCCCCGGCGTCAGCCAGTCCGGAATCCGCGCCCGCAACACCTCCAGATCCCCAGGCTCCAGCACCATCCCCCGCCGCTTGCACAGCGCCCGGATCAACTGAAAACCCTCCTCAGGCGTCGTCGTCGGAAAAATCGGAATCTTCACATCCACCCGCCCCGGCCGCTTCAGATCCACTTCTATCAAGTCCGGCCGGCTCGACGCCAGAATCCACACAATCTTCCCGCGATTGCTGCTGTCGCTCATCTCCTTCGCCATCATCGAATAAACGCGCCCGCCCACCCCGCTGTCCCCATCCTGATTCCGCTTCCCTAGCGCCTGATCCGCTTCGTCAATGAACACATAACACCTCCCCAGCGCATGCAGCAGCCGGAAAATCCTCTCCAGATTCCCCTCCGTGCTCCCCACCCACTTGTCCCGGAAATTCTTCATCTTCACCACCGGCACCCCCGCCTCCCCAGCCAGACATTCCACCATGAACGTCTTCCCAGTCCCCACCGGCCCGCACAGCAGATACCCCATCGGCATCGCCTCCAGATCCCCCTGCCGCCACAACTCAATGTCCTGCCTCATCCACTCCTTGATCGCTTCCTGCCCATGCAGATCATTCAGTGTCCGCTTCGGCTCGATGAACTCTATCAACCCCTGACTGTCCTTCTCCACTAACTCCTTCTTCAGCACCGCCAGATCCTGCTCCGTGATCGCCTCCTTCCGGTACTCCTTCGTCCGCAACAACGACTGAATCGACACCAGACTCGCTCCCGCCAGCTGCCCCGCAGGAACCTCCAGCTTCCCAGCCCACGCCCCTAACGCCACAGGATACTTCCCAGCCAGCGCCGTAAACACCGCCACCAGCTCCTCCGGCCCCGGCAGCGGCACCCGGATGTTCGCCGACCGCGGATCCCCCGCCACCAGCGGATGCAGATCATTCAGATTCTCCGTGATCAGAAACGTCGCCAGCGGATGCTCCGTCAGCGCCGTCTCCGACGCCCACGCCCGCACCAGCAGCGCCATCGCATTCAAATCATTGTTCAATCCCCCCGGCGCAGCAGGAATCGACAGCGCCGCCTCCCTCAGAATAAACGCCGCCTTCACCGTCTCCCCCTTCACCCGCCTCACATTCGACAGAAACCGCCCATAGTGCGTCAGCAGATCCACCGCCTCCCTCGGCACCCGCGGCAAGGCCTGCCCAGCCCCGTACGTCGGCCACTGCGCAAACACCTTCTGCCCCCGCACCACCCGCAACCCATTCCCCAGATCATACGTCAGCACCACATCAAACCCCGTCAGCAGGGTCTCCAGCAGATAATCCTCCAACCCAGCCAACCGCACCCCGCCGTTCTCCGGCAACGCAAACAAATCCCCCACATTCCCATGCAGCACAAACTGACTCGCCGCGTGGCTCTCGTACTGCCCCGCAATCTCACTCGCCCATCCAGGTAAAGTCGCCATCAACTCAGCTTCAGTTCAGTTCAGTTCATCGTCCCTCTCACTCTTCAGTACAGCGGCTTCACGTCCCGGTACGCCCGCCGCACCCGCTGCTTCGCCATCTCAGGATTCTGACGCTCCCACGCCTCATGCGGCGTCAATGGCTTCCCAATCATCGCAAGGATCACAATCCCCGGAATCGTCAGACTCCCCAGCAGCAGCGACAACCACAGACTCACTCCCCGCACCCGCCCGAATAACACCGAACCCGCCAGCCACAGCAACACCCCAAGCCCAATCAGCAGCCACGGCACCATCTCCCCGATCCCCCCAGGCTCCGCCACCATCTGCTTCACACTCTCAGGCCCAAGGATCCAATAACTTCCAGCCGCCACCAGACACCCCCCCACCGCCAGCAGGAACGCACACACCCCAGGGTGCGGTCCCACAATTTGATTCATGTTCATAGGCTCGTCGGATGCATTCACTCAATCGTCCGACACGCAATGCCAGCCACCAACTCACTCCGCTGTCGCCTGCGGCCCGCTCATCGTCTTCGCCGGCGCTTCGCCACCGGTACTCCCAGTCGCCGGCGCACGTTCGATCGCAATCCCCTCCATCGCCGCAAAATCCGCCAGCGCCAGATCCTCCAGCGCCTTCTGCTCCCCAGCCTTCATCGCAATCCCTGTCATATCAATGCTGTCACGCGCCACCCGCGCCACCCCGGCCGCCTTCTCCTTCTCCTCCCGCACAATCTCCTCCAACCGCCCCAGCGTCTCACCAGCCGCCCCAATCTCCGTCACCATCCCAGCCGCCATCTGATTCAACTCCGCCGTCGCCTTCGCCACCTTCGCCTCGTTGATCCCACGCGCCACCTTCTCAATCTTCTCACGCGCCGCCTTCACACTCACGTCTCGCGCCGTCACCAACTCCTTGTACGTCCGCTCCGATTCCTCCAACTGCCCCCGCACCGCCACATGCTCCGTCTTCGCCTGCTGGTGCCGCAACGCAAACTGCGCCGCCGCTTCCTTGTTCCCAGCACGCAGATTCGCCAGCACCTTCGCATGCAGATCCTTCTCCTCAGCCTCCAAGGACCTCACCCGCGAAATCAACCGCTCCACCAGCGCCGCATGCCCAGTCAACCCCTTGTTGTACTCCCCAATCTGCTTCCGCAGATTCTCCTTCTCCACATCAAGAAGCGCTTCCGGATTCTTCCGCTCAAGGCCGCCAACAAAGAGGCCGAAGAATCCTTTGATGAGTCTGCCAAGTCGAGTGAACATGTTCGTAGTGGGCTGGTGATTGTCAGGCCGATTTCCGGCGGTCGGCTCCTTAAACCATCCACTCCACCCTGGCAACCCGTTTGCTTCACCCCCCTCCCAGCCTTTCCCTCCCTCCACCACCCTTCCGGGTTGCCAACCCCCAACGCGCCGTCTAAGGCCCTCCCCAAGCCCGCATGAAAGCCATTCTCGCCCTCGAAGACGGAGTCCATTTTTTCGGTGAATCCTTCGGCGTCACCGGTTCCTCCACCGGTGAAGCCTGCTTCAATACCTCCATGACAGGTTACCAGGAGGTCCTCACCGACCCCTCCTACCGCGGCCAGATCGTCGCCATGACCTACCCGCTCATCGGCAACTACGGCGTCAACCCGGAAGACGACGAAAGCCTCCAACCCCACGTCCGCGGCTTCGTCGTCGGCGAACTCTGCCGCACCCCAAGCAACTGGCGCGCCTCCATGAGCCTCGACGACTACTTCAAAAAGTGGAACCTCCTCGGCATCGAAGGCATCGACACCCGCCGACTCACCCGCCACCTCCGCACCCGCGGTGCCATGCGCGCCTTCCTCAGCACTGAAATCCTCGATCCCGCCGAAGCCACCGCTCGCGCCGCCGCCAGCCCACCCATGGCCGGCAGCGACTTCGTCCGCGAGGTCTCCACCCCTGCCAACTACTCATGGGACCCCAATAATTCCCTCAGCCGCGAATGGGTCCTCCCCAACGGCCAGGGCCACCCCGACCCCGTCCTCGTCCCCGCGAAATACAAAATCGTCGCCTTCGACTTCGGCATCAAATTCAACATCCTCCGCCGTCTCCGCCAGGAAGGCTTCGCCGTGGATGTCGTCAACGCCCGTACCTCCGCCGCAGACATCCTCGCCCTCAACCCCGACGGCATCTTCCTCTCCAACGGCCCCGGCGACCCAGCCGCCCTCGACTACGTCCACCACGAGGTCCGCCAACTCCTCGGCCGTAAACCCATCTTCGCCATCTGCCTCGGCCACCAGATCCTCGGCCACGCCTTCGGCGGAAAAACCTTCAAACTCCCCTTCGGCCACCGCGGCGGCAACCAACCCGTCAAAGACCTCCGCTCCGGCAAGGTCGCCATCACCAGCCAGAACCACGGCTTCGCCGTCGACCCCGACTCACTCCCCTCCAACGTCGAGGTCACCCACATCAATCTCAACGACCAAACCGTCGAAGGCCTCCGCCACCGCGACGCACCCGTCTTCTCCGTCCAGTACCACCCGGAAGCCGCCCCAGGCCCCAACGACGCCCGCTACTTCTTCAGCGAATTCGCGGAACTCATCGAGGCCGCACGCTGATCCCATCGTGAGCAACCCCATCGCCACACTCACCAGCGTCTCGCGCGACTTCCAATCCGCGCCCGGCGCCCCCATCCAGCACGTCCTCAGAGACGTCTCCCTAACCATCCTCCCCGGCGAAACCATCGCCGTCACCGGCCCCAGCGGCTGCGGCAAAAGCACGCTCCTCAATATCCTCGGCACACTCGACCAGCCATCCTCAGGCACCGTCTCCCTCTTCGATCAGAACCCGGCCTCCATGGACGAATCCAGCCTCAGCAGGCTCCGCGCCCGCCACCTCGGCTTCATCTTCCAGTCCCACCACCTCCTCCCGCACCTCTCCGCCATCGAAAACGTCCTGCTCCCCATGCTCGCAGGCCACGATGCCCCGGACCTCCCCGCCGCCCGCGCCCGCGCCACCGACCTCCTCGCCCGCGTCGGCCTCGCCGACCATCTCTCCAAATTCCCCGCCCAGCTCTCCGGCGGTGAACGTCAACGCGTCGCCGTCGTCCGCGCCCTCATCCGCCAGCCCGGCCTCATCCTCGCCGATGAACCCACCGGAGCCCTCGACGCCGCCTCCGCATCCTCCCTCACCGATCTCCTCCTCGAACTCAACGCCGCCACCGGCAGCGCCCTCGTCCTCGTCACCCACGACCAATCCACCGCCGCCCGCATGCAGCGCCACCTCCGCCTCCACCAGGGCTCTCTCAGCTGACCCCCCTCCGCCGCCATGCCCTCCGCGATCCTCCTCACCCACTGCCCGGACCAACCAGGCCTCGTCCGCGCCGTCGCCTCCTTCATCGCAGAAAACGGCGGCAATATCATCCAGTTCGACCAGCACGTCGACACCCAGGCCGGCATCTTCTTCATGCGCGCCGAATGGGACCTCGAAAACTTCGTCATCCCGCGCGCCGACCTCCCCGTCTTCATCCGCGCCCTCGCAGAACCCCGCCGCATGACGTGGAGTCTCCACTTCAGCGATCAGCGCCACCGTCTCGCCCTCTTCGTCAGCAAGGACGCCCACTGTCTCTACGACCTCCTCAGCCGCCACGAGGCCGGTGAACTCGAAGCCGATATCCCCCTCATCGTCTCCAATCACGAAACCCTCCGCCCAGCCGCAGAACGCTTCGGCATCCCCTTCCACGTCGTCCCCGTCACCTCCGCCAGCAAAGCCGAAGCCGAAGCACGCCAGCGCGCCCTCATCGACGATCACCACATCGACACCATCGTCCTCGCCCGCTACATGCAGATCCTCTCGGACGACTTCGCCTCGTCCTACCCAAACAGGATCATCAATATCCATCACAGCTTCCTCCCCGCCTTCCCAGGCGCAAAACCCTATCACTCCGCCCACGCCCGCGGCGTCAAAATCATCGGTGCCACCAGCCACTACGTCACCGGCGATCTCGACGAAGGCCCCATCATCGAACAGGACGTCATCCGCGTCACCCACCGCCAGACCGTCGCCGACCTCGTCCGCCAGGGCCGCGATCTCGAAAAGGTCGTCCTCTCCCGCGCCGTCCGCTGGCACGCCCAGCGCAAGGTCCTCGCCTACAACAACAAGACGGTCATCTTCGTCTGACCCTTCTGACAAGGCCTCCCCACCCGCTCCCGCCTCCCACCCGCGGCCCCCCAACCCGCTCCCAACCCCGCCAACGCGCCACTTTACGCGCCCCGGGGATTCAGGTATGCCCGCACCCATCCCTCCCCATCTTCCCCCACATCCCCGCATGAAACGCCTCCTCCCCCTCCTCGCCGCCCTCCCCGTCGCCTTCCTCCCCGCCTGCTCCAAACCCGCCGCCGGCACCTCCGCCTCAGGCACCATCACCGCAGGCAAATTCACCATCGTCGCCACCATGACCGACGGCGCTGACACCGTCGCCGCAAAATCCAACGCCGAAAACGCCCTCCGCCTCCACCCGGACCTCGCCGCCATGGCCGGCCTCTACGGCTACAACCCTCCCGCCTGCCTCGAAGCCGTCCGCGACGCCGCCAAAGCCTCCGGCAAACCCGCCTCCGTCCGCATCTTCGGCTTCGATGGCCTCGAACCCACCCTCGCTGGCATCAAATCCGGCGAAATCACCGGCACCATCGTCCAGCAGCCGTTCGAATACGGCTACCAGTCGATGAAATCCCTCAAAGCCCTCGCCGATGGCCAAACCGTCACCTCCAGAAACGGCACCATCGACATCCCCGTCAAGGTCATCACCAAAGACAACATCGCCCCGCACGAGGCCGCTCTCGCCGAACTCATGAAGTCCGCCGCCGCCGCCACCCCTCCACCCGCAGGTGCCCCACGCTTCGTCTTCATCACCAATAACAACTCTTCATTCTGGGACGAAGCCCGCGCCGGTTGTCTCAAAGCCCAGGCCGAACTCGGCATCACCGTCGATTTCCAGATGCCCGACCGTCAGGAGGTCTCCGCCCAGAACGCCGTCATCGAAAACGTCCTCAACAAACCCGACACCAAAGGGGTCGCCATCACCGTCATGTCCGCCGACGCTCAGGCCGATGTCCTCGCCGCCATCGCCGCCAAGGTCCCTCTCGTCACCCACGACAGCGACGCCCCCTCCAGCCCACGCAAGCTCTACCACGGCATGGACAACTACTCCGCAGGCCGCGAACTCGGCAAACTCATCCGCTCCTCCCTCCCCGACGGCGGCAAAATCGCCGTCTTCGTCGGCTCAATGGACGCCCAGAATGCCCGCGAGCGTCAGCAGGGCATGATCGACGAACTCTCCGCCAAACCCTGACAAGCCTCGCCCGCGCCACGGCATGCCCGCACCCCTCCTCAGCGCCCGCGACATCTCCAAACGCTTCGCCGGGGTCCGCGCGCTCGACAATGTCAGCGCCGACTTCTTCCAGGGCGAGGTCGTCGCCGTCATGGGCGAAAACGGCGCCGGCAAAAGCACGCTCATGAAATGCCTCGCCGGGGTCCATCAGCCGGACTCCGGCACCCTCACATGGCAAGGCAAGGACCTCCGCATCACCTCCACCCGCCGCGCCGAACAACTCGGCATCGCCTTCATCCACCAGGAACTCAACCTCTGCGACAATCTCAACGTCGCCGCGAACGTCTTCCTCGGCCGCGAACTCAAAAAAGCCGGCTGCTTCCTCGACGCCGCCGCCATGCGCACCCGCACCGCCGCCCTCCTCGATCGCATCGGGCTCCGCATCCCCACAAACACGCCCGTCTCCTCCCTCTCCATCGGTCAGCGCCAGCTCGTCGAAATCGCCCGCGCCCTCTCCCTCGATGCCCGCATGGTCATCATGGACGAACCCACCAGCTCCCTAACCGCTGGCGAAACCGCCACGCTCTTCTCCGTCGTCCGCGATCTCCGCACCGCCGGAATCTGCGTCGTCTTCATCTCCCACCGCATCCCCGAAATCACCGCCATCGCCGACCGCGTCATCGTCCTCAAAGACGGTCGCTTCACCGGCACCCTCACTAAATCAGAACTCGCCCCCGACCGCATCGTCAGTCTCATGGTCGGCCGCGATCTCCCCCCGCCGGAACCACGCCCGCTCCGCCAGCACGGCCCAGTCCGCCTCGAGGTCTCTAACCTCCGCACCTCCGCCTTCCCCGCCAGTCAACTCTCCTTCTCTCTCCGCGCCGGCGAAATCACCGGTGCCGCCGGCCTCGTCGGCGCTGGCCGCACCGAAGCCGCCCGCGCCATCTTCGGCATCGACCGCCCCCTCGCCGGCACCATCTCCATCGACGGCAACCCCCTAACACAAGGCAACCCGCGACTCGCCATCCGCGCCGGGCTCGCCCTCGTCCCCGAAGACCGCAAGGAACAAGGGCTCATCCTCGACATGGCCATCCGCGACAATCTCTCGCTCCCCCGCCTCCGCCACTTCGCCCCCTCAGGCTTCATCAGCGACGCCGCCATCAACCGCTCCGCCGAAGATCTCTCCGCCTCCCTCTCCATCCGCTCCACAGGCATCCACAAGCTCGTCGGCGAACTCTCCGGCGGCAATCAGCAGAAGGTCGCCCTCGGCCGTTGGCTCGCCCTCTCCCCAGGCATCATCATCCTCGACGAACCCACCCGCGGCGTCGACGTCGGCGCAAAACGCGAAATCTATTCCCTCATCGAATCCCTCGCCGCCTCCGGCACCGCCGTCCTCGTCATCTCCAGCGACCTCGAAGAAATCCTCCGTCTCTCCGACCGCATCCTCGTCCTTCACGAAGGCCATCTCGCCGGAACCCTAACACGCCAGGAGGCCTCGGAAGCCTCCGTGATGCAACTCGCCACCGGCAGCTCCCCGCGCCGCCCCGCCGCATGAACTCTCTCTTCGCCTCCCACCAGAAAACACTCGTCATCGCCGCGCTCCTCGCCGTCCTCACCGCCGTCTGCGCCTGCCTCGAACCCCGCTTCATCAGCGTCGACGGCATCGGCCTCATCCTCAAATACGCCGGGCTCTACGGGCTCATCGCCCTCGGCGTCAGCTTCGTCATCATCACCGGCGGCATCGACCTCTCCATCGGCTCATGGATCGGTCTCTCCGCCGTCCTCTTCCCCGTCCTCCTGCGCGACTACGGCCTATCCACCTCCTCCGCCCTAGCCGTCATCATCCTCCTCTCCGCCGCCGCCGGCGCGCTCCACGGGGTCCTCATCACGCGTCTCCGGCTCCAACCCTTCCTCGTCACGCTCTGCGGTCTCTTCATCTACCGCGGCCTCGCCCGCATCATCGGCGGCAATCGCGAACAAATGGTCCCCCAGGCCCAGCAATGGATGCGCTCCACCTTCGTCAAAGCCCAACCGCTAGGCGATCTCCCCATCCCCTCCGTTTTCCTCCTCCTCCTCTTCGCCGCCGCCCTCTCCGCCGTCTTCCTCAACCACACGGTCTGGGGCCGCCACCTCATCGCCACCGGCCGCAACGAACAAGCCGCTCGCTTCAGCGGGGTCAATACCTCCGCCGTCCGCATCACCGCCTACATCCTCTGCTCCATCTTCGCCGGCCTCTCCGGGGTCCTCTTCCTCCTCGAAGTCAATTCCGCCCAAGGCTCAGGCTTCGGCAACTTCTACGAACTCTGGGCCATCGCCGGCGCCGTCCTCGGCGGCTGCTCGCTCCGCGGCGGCCAAGCCGGGGTCACCGGGGTCCTCCTCGGCATCCTCATGGTCGCCGAAGTCCGCCAGGCCGTCGGCCTCATCGTCCGCGACGAGTTCAAGGAATTCGTCATCGGCTCGTTCATCCTCATCGGGGTCGTCGCCGACGAACTCCTCTCCCGCTTCCTCTCCAGATCCCGCTGACCACCACCCGCCGCCTTCCCTCTTTCCCCCACCGCTTTCCCGCCCACTTTCACCAGCGTGAAAGCCACCGTCGCCCTCTCCCTCGCCATCATCTCCGGCCTCGGCATCTTCGCCGCATGGCAGCACGATCTCATCGCCCGCCAGAACACCAAAATCGAATCGCTCAACAATACCGTCGACGCCCTCCAGAAAGCCGCCCGCCTCAAGGTCTCCCTAGCCGCAGGCACAGAAGTCGACCCCAAAGGCCCGCGCGGTCTCGGCGATCTCGTCCCCCCCGACACCTCACCCGATTCCTCCCCTGACAAATCCAAGGACAAGGCCCCCGACGCTTCCCCCGGCGGCGTCATGGCCGAAATGATGAAAAACCCCGCCGCTCGCGACGCCCTCAAAGCCCAGACCCGCGCCCAGCTCGAAAACGAATACCGCGATCTCTTCGACTCCCTCGGCCTCGACGAAACCACCACCGACGCCGTCATGAAACTCATCGCCGATCGCGCCTTCGCCCAGATGGACTCCGCCTTCGCCATGTCCTCAGGCTCCCCGGAAGAAAAAGCCGCCGCCGCCGCCACCCTCAAAGCCGAATCCGCTAAAGCCGAAGCCGCCCTCAAGGAAAAACTCGGCCCCAACTACGCCTCCTTCGAAAAATTCGAAAAATCCGCCCCGGAACGCCAGCAGCTCAAAATGGTCAAATCCGCCTTCAAAGACAAGGGCCTCGACTTCGACGAAGCCACCGAGGCCAAACTCATGGACAGTCTCTACGAAACCCGCTCGAACTGGAAATTCGAACACGACTACTCCAACCCCGCCAATCTCTCCCCCGATTCCCTCAACGAGGAAGCCCTCAACCGCTACGCCGAGGAAAACGCCAAAATGCAGGAATCCGTCGAATCCAAGGTCCGCGAATTCCTCTCCCCGGAACAGCTCGACGCCTTCCGCTCCGCTCAGAAACAGCAGCAGGAAATGATGCAGCTCGGCCTCAAAATGTCCCGCGGCATGTTCGGTGGCGCGCAGCAGCAAAAGGGTGACTGATCGCCCCATGGCTTCGCCCATCGAACTCCTCCCGGAAGACTACTTCCGCCGTCTCAACCGCTCGGATCTCTTCCCGGATCCCTCGCGCCCGCTCGAACTCGACGTCGGCTGCGGCGACGGCTCGTTCCTCCTCGAAATGGCACGCCATTTCCCGGAACGCGACTTCCTCGGCATCGAACGGCTCGCCGGCAGGGTCTCCAAAATCACCCGCAAGGCCGAACGCATGGGCCTGACAAATGTCCGGGTCCTCAACCTCGAAAGCTCCTACGCCCTCGCATGGCTCCTCCCTCTCGGCTGCGCCTCCCGAATCCACCTCCTCTTCCCAGACCCATGGCCCAAAAAACGCCACGCCCGTAAACGCTTCGTCCAGCCCGACAACCTCGCCGCCATCCACCAAGCCCTCG
>Ga0315905_10007476_pt1 | contig 11064 bp, 8 predicted proteins | sample LakEriMetagenome_5_FD_203522 | JGI IMG/M metagenome (GOLD analysis project Ga0315905, IMG submission 203522) | Freshwater fungal communities from buoy surface, Lake Erie, Ohio, United States - Buoy 4 MA121 | ecosystem: Environmental > Aquatic > Freshwater > Lake | place: USA: Lake Erie, Ohio... | reverse complement strand
GAGAGTAAGCAATTCTTCCATCGTTTTGTCGGGAATAGGATGAGTCTATTTGAAAGAACTAGGTTTAAGATAACCATCAAACAAAAAAGAATGATAACTCAGTTAATCCGTATGTAAAAAATTTTCGTTAATGGGTTGATCATAGCCGAGGCTGATGGCCCCAGGGGGCAAAATTTGACGCTGATCCTTAACTAAAACCACCAATTCCCCTAGTTCAGTGACCGATTGAATAATGCCTTGCTCTTGGGGAAGTTGAATGACTTGCTGATGATGGGCAAAAAAGTCTAAATACCCGGCTCGAATTGGGCCAATGCCTTTGTGTTGATAGCGTTGCCAGCCGAGGGTTAAGCCCGCTAAGGTGATTTCTGCGAGGTCGGTTAAGGTTGCTAAGGAAGTAATCCCTTGCTGTTGACAAAAGGGTTTTAGCTGAATGCCTGTTTCTGGGACGGGGTTTGACCAGTTAATGCCGACGCCAATGACGGCGGTTTGAATAGTGTTTTGGCTGATTTTGGTTTCGGTTTTGATGCCGCCTAATTTACGGCCATTGAGCAATAAATCATTGGGCCATTTTAATTGCACAGGGATTTGATGCCGTTGTAAACCATAGGCAATGCCCCAGGCACTGAGTAATACCAAATGGGGGGCATTTTCGGCGGCTAAATTCAGATCCAGCAGAATGGATAAATACAATCCGCCTTGGTCTGAGTCCCATTGTCGTCCTCGCTGGCCTCGACCAGCACTTTGTTGTTTGGCGATCGCCGCTAAGGGAGGAGAATATCCTTTTTTAAGTAATGTCCAGAGCAGACTATTGGTGGAAGTCGTTAACTTGGGGGCGATGATTTGTAAACCTTGAAACCAATCGGGTCGAGCTAAGGTAAAGGGCTCAACCCCGTCAGTTTCCCAGGCAGATGTTAACCAATCTTGATCACGTTGTGTCATTCAAACCCACGGTTAAGGAACCACTAGCACCGGGCAGGGAGACAAATTAATCACCCGACTGGTCACACTTTCCGATGCGCCTTCGTGGGTTAACCCCAAACCTCGACACCCCATCACAATTAAGTCGGCGTTGACTTCATCGGCCACATCACAAATGGTAAAGGAGGGCATTCCTTCCCGTTCGATGACTTCCGTGTCGATGCCTTGCTGGGAAAATAAGGCCTTAGCTCCTTGTAATAATTTGGCCACCTCTGCGGGGGAGGCCATGCCGTGGGGCGGGGCGGTTTCTGCTTTTTCGTCGCTGGGGGGCTTTTCCACTACCGAGAGCAACACCAATCGACTCTGATGAGTTTTAACAAGCTCTGCCACTGTCTGCGCCGCTTCTTTGGCTTCACGGCTGTGATCGAGGGGAAATAAAATGGTTTTGAACATGACTATGCCTCCGCTTTACCTTTAGGAATAGCGTGCTTAGGCGATCGCCGACAATGGTTTGACATCAAATTTAATCAAGTTCAACGGGCATAAAACCAGGGCGATCATTTTCTAGCTCACTAAGTAGCATAAACAAATTTTTCCCATAACGCGATTACGGCCGGACAGGGGGCTTTGTTTTGTAATTTGGGGGCTTTGCCGGCTTGGACTTGATTCCAACGAAATGGTCCTTCCTTGGCGGCGGATAATCGTAATAATCGTTTGGCCCGGGTCATGGCCACATAGAGTAAGCGATATTCTTCAGCCTGTTTGAGGCGATCGGCGGCTTGCCAAGCGGTTTGGGTGTCGGGTAATGCCTTTAAGGGGGCTGAGTGGACATGGGCATGGTGAATGGCTTGGCGAATTTGGGCGCGGGCGACTTCGGCGAGGGTGAAATTGCCTAAAAATTTGCCGCCGACGGGAACCCAGAGCGACCCCGGTAGACTGTCACTGTGTAAAAACGGCACAAAAACATAGTCCCAGTCGAGTCCCTTGGCTTTATGCATGGTGATGATGGTGATTTGGCCAGGTCGGGTATATTTTTCGTCGTTATCTTCGGCGATCGCCTCAAATTGTTCTGAACTGACAATGTCTTGGAGAGCGGCGAGTAAATTTTTTAAAGATCGTTCCGGCTGGGTTTGGGCTTGGATCCGTTCAGATAATTTTTGCAAGGTGGCTAAATCAGACCCGTCATAATTCAACGTCAGGCCTAAAAAGGGGATTAATTGGTAGGCGGGCAATTCCAAGCGGGCTTTGAGCAAACTACAACAGAGCTGGCGGGCGACAATCGCCGTTTCGGGGTAGGTCGGGGCGAGGGGAGTGGGGTAAAGAAATTGTTCGGGCGCAATGGTTAAAGCGTTTAAGTCCTGGACGGGAATCAGCCGTCGGTTTTGCAAAATGGTCAAGGCTCCCCTTAGCAAATCGGGGGAGTGGGGACGGTCAATAAATTGCAATAATGCCAACATTTCCGCCGGAATTAGGGAGGATCGGTCACTTTCTCCGACATCAAAAATGCGTAACTCCTGATCTTTTTCTAGTCCCCGGAGGCGATCGGCAATGAAGGTTCCTTGACGATTTTCTCGGACTAAAATGGCGGCGGTATGGCCAGGATTAGCGTTTAATAAGGGCACTAATCGCTGTTTAATTTGCTCAACTTCTTCATAAATATCGGCGGGAAAATGGATTTCCAAACCTCCATCGGTAGGCGCAGGATTAGGCTGGGGATCACCCGGATCAACGGCACGAATGGCTTGAGGCCGAAAGGGGAGTGATAATTTTTCAGGACGTGCGCCAAAACGCTTTTGCCAATCCTGATTAACCCATTCAATTAAAAAATTAGCGGCGGCAATGACTTGGGTATTACTGCGTCCCGCTTGATCCATCGTTGCAAATTGGGCACTTTTTTCGCAGCGTTGACAAAACCAGTCGAAATAGAGGGGGTCAGCGGGGGTAAAGGTAGAATTGATGGCTTGGTTGGGATCGCCGACCCGGATTAAACGGACAGCGCCAGAGGCAGGATCTTGGGCTAAGCGGGTTAATAATTTTTCTTGCAGGGGGCTAGAATCCTGGGCTTCATCTTCAAAAACGCCAAAAAATTGTTGTTGCCATTGCTGGCATAAATCGGGGTCGTCTAGGACTTTGAGTGCCGCTAAAATCATATCGTTGTAATCGATCCAGCCCTTAGCCACCATTAGTTGCTGATAGATGGCAAATAATTCGGCTCCAGCGGCCAGAATGGGACTGCCCGGCTCAAGCTGGCTCAGTCTTTCCACATCCTGGGGGGTAAGGCCAGAGCTTTTCGCTTCCGCAACAACGGTTTTGGTTAATTCCGGCAAAATTTCCGTGCCCAGGGCAGATTGTCGGCGCAGGGTTTCGGTGGTTTCGTGGTCAAACTTGCCTGCTTCTAAAAAGCTTTGATAGGCTTGGGGATTTTGGTGATGCCATTGTTCAACGGTGGTTTTGAGTAAGTGATGACTGCGGTTGGGGGAAATGATCGCCTGATTGTCCAGATCTAAACCTGAAACTTCTGGATGACGGAGGGCAATATTGAGGGCTACCCCATGCAGGGTTTGGACGGTGAAGCCTAGACCCGGTAGATCTAATTGCTGGAGCTGTTGACGAACTTTATTTTTAATTGCGGCGGCGGCGGAACGAGTATAGGTAACAATCAGTAATTGTTCTTGGTTGTGTAGTTGATGTTGGGCAATGGCGATCGCCGCTGCAACGGCCAAACTGTGGGATTTCCCGGCCCCCGGCACCGCAGAAACGGCCATTTCTCCCCCGACCCAATCTGCTAGGGGACGTTGACTGGTGCGTAAACTTTGGCAGAGTTGATCAAGGATTGGGTTTAAAGAGGAGTGGGGCACGGCGATCGCCTAGACAAAAATAATTAATAGGGAAGAGTTTGGGCACTCAATTAATTGCAATTCTCTTTCATCAATCTAGGCAGAAGAATAGCAAAATATATCCCATGAATTTACCAACTACTTTAATCGTTCTAACTTGTTAACCTTGTTAAAAAGCTTAGTTAATCAAATTTATAGCATTGAGCACGGAAATACCTGATCTCAGATTATTTAACCACTTTTTCCATAATTCTTTAAATGGTTCTACACTTCGTTTTTGCTGGCTATTGAGAAAGTAGATAAATGTAAATTCTCTCCTCTCATATTTAATCTCTTAATCATACTTCTCATACTAGTTTGGCTTTGATCTAAAACAAATCCCAGCCATATTGAAACAAATTTGAATGTGTCCAAAACAGGATAATTATCTTTGGGAAGATGACCTACATTATTCTTGATGATTTTTTCGAAATTGGATGAAAACAATATTAGCTTGCTCCTGATTAATTACTCTCAGTTTACCTGATTACCTGGACTTCTTTTCCTTTTTTTCTAACATTCAACACTTCTGCACATTTACGTTTAACCTCTCTCCCAGAAGAAATCCCCCAGTCTATCAGTGCAGATCGGGGGAAATTTTTTCTTTTTTTTTAATGGCGGGAGGCGGATTTGAACCACCGACCTTCGGGTTATGAGCCCGACGAGCTACCAGACTGCTCTATCCCGCGTCGCTTCAGCTAGCATAACGAATTTTGCTACATTTTGCAAAGGCTAATCGCCAGATCTCTAATTTTGAGGACTAATTTCAAGATGAATCCAGGGTTCTAATGCTGATGGAATAAGGCGATCGCCATTAGAATAATTTTGAAATAATTAAATTTATCACTGGGAATAATTAATCTCAACATCATGGAGATTTTCGACTATCTTAACTTAAAGACCTTGAAGACAACGTTAACCATACAATTGCCATGAATCTATTGCTCCCCCCTCTTTGGCCGATCATTGCTGCTGCTACGGAGGTTGAAACAGAGGCAGGCCCATTGATATTAGCGGGGGTACTGCTGAGTTTGGTGGTGATTTATTTTGCCAGTAAGTTGGGCGGAGAAGTTTGCCTACGGCTGAATTTACCGCCAGTGTTAGGGGAATTGGTCGGCGGGGTCGTGATTGGGATTTCGGTTTTTAAATTACTCCTGTTTTCCGAAGGGGGTTTGTCGGCCGAAGATTCGTTGGTGATGCAGTTATTACTGAAATCGACGGATTTATCCCCGGAAGGAGCGCAGTCGGTGTTTGCGGCCCAGAGTGAAGTGATTTCGGTCATTTCCGAGTTGGGGGTGATTATCCTACTGTTCGAGATTGGCCTAGAGTCCAATTTAAAAGAATTAATTCGAGTGGGCCCCCAGGCGGCGATCGTGGCGGTGGTGGGGGTAATAACGCCTTTTAGTTTGGGAACAATTGGGCTGATTTATTTATTTGGCGTGGCTCCCATTCCTGCAATTTTTGCCGGGGCAGCATTGACGGCCACCAGTATCGGTATTACAGCGAAGGTGTTAGCGGAAATTAATCGCCTCAGTTCCAACGAAGGTCAAATTATTATTGGCGCGGCGGTGTTGGATGACATTTTGGGCATTATTGTGCTGGCCGTCGTGGGAAGTTTGGTCAAAACCGGCGAGATTCAAATCAGCAACGTTGTTTACCTAATGGTGAGTGCCACAGCGTTTGTGGTGGGATCAATCTTGATTGGTCGTTTCCTCAGTCCTTTTTATGTGAGTTTGGTTAATCGGATGAAGACGCGGGGACAACTGTTGTTAGTCTCCCTTTGTATTGCGTTTATTTTGTCCTTCATTGCCCAGATTGTCCAACTTGAAGCGATTTTAGGGTCTTTTGCGGCGGGATTGATTTTGGCAGAAACGGAAAAGCGAGAAGACCTCGAAAAACAAATTTTACCGATCGCCGACTTTTTTGTTCCCGTTTTCTTTGTTTGTGTGGGGGCTAAAACCAACATTGGCGTGTTGAACCCGGCGATTCCCGCTAACCGCGAAGGGCTAATCATTGCGGCCTTTTTAATTGTGGTGGCAATCATTGGGAAAGTGGTCACCGGCTTCACCCTCTTTGGCAACTCAGACCTCAATAAATGGGCGATCGGGGTCGGTATGATTCCCCGGGGTGAGGTAGGGCTAGTCTTTGCCGGAGTGGGGGCCGCCAGTGGAGCCCTAGACCCCGCTACCGACGCCGCCATTATTGTGATGGTGATTGTGACGACCTTCGTGGCTCCCCCTTGGTTACGGTTAGTGTTCCAGCAAAAAGACCAAGAATTAACCCCGGCAATTACGAAGGAAGAGCCCGAAATCCTTAAGTAAAGTTAAAGATCTCTGAAGAATGGGGCTACCGCAACAACTCGGATTAGAAAATTGCCTTACCCTGTTAGGGAAATGTCATTTTAATTTTTCTTGTTTTCCGAGAGATAGAGGTCTGCCGTGAAAATTCCTAGTAGTATCATCACCCTAATCGTCGGTGTCTTGATCACGATAATTAGTCTATGGTACGGACAAAATCATGGTCTGATGCCCGTTGCGGCCTCCGAAGATGCTGAACACATCGATGGCATCTTTAACTACATGATGACCATTGCCACTGGCTTATTTCTCTTAGTCGAAGGGGTGTTAATTTATTGTGTGATCCAGTTTCGCCGTCGCAAAGGAGACCAGACCGATGGTCCTCCAGTGGAAGGCAATGTTCCCCTAGAAATTCTCTGGACAGCCATTCCCACCGTCATTGTTTTTACCCTAGCGGTTTACAGTTTTGAGGTTTATAACAGCCTCGGTGGTTTAGACCCCAAAGTTTCCGCTGATTCACCGCCCCAACAAATAGCCCACAACCACATGGGGATGGGACACATGGGGCATATGGTCGCCATGGGTAATAAAGCTGATGTAGCTCTAGGGATTGGTTTAGACAGCGAAGAGGCAGGAGAAACTCCTTTGATGGTGGATGTGAAAGCCATTCAATATGCCTGGATCTTCACCTATCCCGAAACCGGCATTATTTCTGGGGAACTCCACGCCCCCGTCGATCGCCCAGTCCAGTTAAACATGGCAGCAGGGGATGTGATCCATGCGTTTTGGATTCCCCAACTCCGCATCAAACAGGATGTCATTCCGGGACGGGAAACCACCTTAGTATTTAATGCCAACACCCCCGGTCAGTATCCTGTCGTTTGTGCGGAACTCTGTGGGGCTTACCACGGCGGCATGAAATCCGTCTTTTATGCCCATACTTCTGAGGAATATGCCAGTTGGGTGGCCGAAAACGCGCCAGCCCAAAGTGACTCGGGGGCCGTCGCGGTTCATCTGCCCTCGCCCACCACTGCCATGACACCCACGGAATACCTAGCCCCCTATGCCGATGAAATGGGCATCGAAGCCGTTAATGTGGCCCAGTTGAAAGCCCAGTCCGTGGCTGACGGCTTGATCTAAATTTTTGCTTTAAGAAATTTAGTCGATTATGACGTTTTTAATTGCTTATTTGTGATCACAGTAGTTGTTCAATGCGACAGCTTAATTTTGGTTAAAATTGCCTAATTTTTTTATGACTATCGCCGCTGAAACCTTAACGGCCCATCACCCCCAACGTAAGTGGACAGACTACTTTACCTTTTGCGTTGACCATAAAGTGATTGGCATTCAATACTTAGTTAGTTCTTTTGTCTTCTTTTTTGTCGGTGGTGCTTTTGCGGAAGTGATGCGCACCGAGTTGGCAACCCCCAACCCCGATGTGGTTCCCCCAGAAATGTATAACCAGCTCATGACCTTGCACGGCACGATCATGATTTTTCTGTGGATTGTGCCAGCGGGGGCCGCGTTTGCCAATTATCTGATTCCCTTGATGGTGGGTACGGAAGATATGGCGTTTCCCCGTCTCAATGCCGTCGCTTTTTGGTTGACGCCGCCGGGAGGGGTTTTATTAATCTCTAGCTTTTTTGTCGGTGCGCCCCAATCGGGTTGGACTTCCTACCCACCGTTGAGTTTGTTGAGCGGTAAATGGGGGGAAGAGCTCTGGATTTTGAGCTTGTTATTGGTGGGGACTTCCTCCATTTTGGGGGCGATTAATTTTGTCACCACCATTTTAAAAATGCGGATTAAAGATATGGATCTGCACAGTATGCCCTTGTTTTGTTGGGCGATGCTGGCGACCTCTTCTTTGATTTTGCTCTCGACCCCCGTTTTGGCGGCGGCGTTAATTTTGCTGTCCTTTGATTTGATTGCGGGAACCAGCTTTTTTAACCCCAGTGGCGGCGGTGATCCAGTCGTTTATCAGCACTTATTTTGGTTTTATTCTCACCCGGCAGTCTACATCATGATTTTGCCCTTTTTTGGGGTAATTTCTGAGGTGATTCCCGTCCATGCTCGCAAACCGATTTTTGGTTATCGGGCGATCGCCTATTCGAGTTTGGCCATCAGTTTCTTGGGGTTAATCGTTTGGGCCCACCACATGTTCACCAGCGGCACACCGGGATGGCTGCGAATGTTCTTTATGGCCACCACCATGTTGATTGCCGTACCAACGGGGATCAAAATTTTCAGTTGGTGTGGCACGCTTTGGGGGGGGAAAATCAACCTCAATTCTGCCATGCTATTTGCCATTGGTTTCCTATCTAGTTTTATGATTGGTGGCCTAACAGGGGTAATGGTGGCGTCGGTTCCCTTTGACATCCATGTTCATGACACCTATTTTGTGGTGGGTCATTTCCATTACGTACTCTTCGGTGGCAGTGCTTTCGCCCTATTTTCCGGGTTTTATCATTGGTTCCCCAAAATGACAGGGCGCATGGTCAATGAACCTCTGGGGCGACTACACTTTATCCTCACCTTTATCGGTATGAATCTGACCTTTATGCCCATGCATGAGTTGGGACTGATGGGGATGAACCGCCGCATTGCCCTCTACGATATTGAATTTCAGCCGTTAAATATCCTGAGCACCATTGGCGCTTATACGTTGGCGGTTTCCACCTTTCCCTTTTTAATCAACATCTTTTGGAGTTTGTTTAAAGGAGAGAAAGCCGGGCGTAATCCTTGGCGGGCTTTAACGTTGGAATGGCAGACTGCTTCTCCACCGATTATCGAAAACTTTGAAGAAGAACCCGTTCTTTGGTCTGGGCCCTATGATTTCGGGATCGACACCGAGGTGCTTGACGAGGAAGATAGCGTGGAAACGTTGATTGCTGGCATGGCCACTAAGAGTTAAGAGCGCTGAAGTCATCTAGGGTAGGGAGTGTTTTCTATCCTGGGTTGCTTCTTTCGATTCCTGATCAATTACTTAATATCCAGCGTTAAAGGTCAAAATTCCATGCAAGGTTCTGCCATTAGCTCCAACATCAGCACCACCTATTCCCACGAAGAAGCAACAACCCATCACGGTCATCCTGACCTGCGGATGTTTGGGGTTGTTCTTTTTTTAGTGGCGGAAAGTGCCATCTTTTTGGGCTTATTCTCCGCTTATTTGATTTACCGCAGTGTGATGCCTGTCTGGCCCCCAGCGGGGACGCCGGAGTTGGAATTACTGTTACCCGGTGTGAACAGTATTATTCTGATTTCTAGCAGTTTTGTCATGCATAAGGGTCAGGCGGCGATTAAAAACAATGATAATGCCGGACTACAACGCTGGTTTGGCATTACGGCCATTATGGGTATTATTTTCTTGGCTGGTCAAATGTATGAATATTTTCATTTAGAAATGGGTTTGACTACCAATTTATTTGCCAGTTGTTTTTATGTGCTCACGGGCTTCCACGGGTTGCACGTTACCTTTGGACTTTTGCTAATTCTGTCTGTGCTTTGGCGATCGCGCCAAGCGGGCCATTATTCCAGTGAGTCCCATTTTGGCGTCGAAGCAGCCGAACTCTATTGGCACTTTGTCGATGTGGTTTGGATTATTTTGTTTATTTTGGTCTATCTCCTCTAAATCGGTGTTACTTGATCGCCAAGCAGTCGAGATCGAGTTCATCCAACCCTGTTTTCAAAAAATTCATTAATCAGTCAATTTCAATTCCCCCTAGACGGCTACGGTAAAAACGGAACCGCTGGGGGTATTGTTTGTGACGGCAATGCTGCCCCCGTGGGCCTCGACGACGATTTTGCAAAATGCCAGCCCTAATCCGGTTTGGCTGATACCTTTCATCAGGGTGCCCACTTCGTATTTTTCAAAAATATGCTGACGTAGGCTGTCTTTCACCCCTGGGCCACAGTCGGCCACTTTCACCATCAGGCGATCGCCATTGTTATTGTCCACAGTCGGCCACTTTCACCATCAGGCGATCGCCATTGTTATTGTCCACAGTCATGGTGATTTCACTGTCGGTCGGTGCAAATTTAATCGCGTTGGCAATCAAATTATCTAAGACTCGTCGGAACAGCAGGGGATCAACGTCCCGATCACAGGCTTCCGTTGGTAACTGCAAGGTCAGCCGCAACCCTTTACGAGCGCCCACTTCTCGCATATCGGCGATCGCCGCTTGACAGAGATCCCCAATGTTAACCAATTCCCGCTTTAACTCGATTTGACTGGATTCCAACTTGCCACGAATGAGCAGATCATCGATCAGTAATCGCAGTTTGTCGCCATTGTGGTGAATCATATTCAATTGTTTGCGGAGCTTGTCGGGGACGATCGCCTCGTTCAGCAACATCATTTCCGAGAGCAACAAAATATTCGTCAGGGGATTTCGTAGATCGTGAACTAACATATTGACCATATCTTCCCGAAACCGCAGCAAATCCTTCAAACTATCGTAGGAAGACTTGAGATCGAGTTGGGTTTTCACCCGTGCCATTAGGATCGGCGGACTGACGGGTTTGGTAATGTAGTCCACGGCCCCTAGGGCCAGACCTTGTCGTTCATCTTCAGTTTCCGCTTTAGCGGTTAAAAAAATCACCGGAATGCCACGGGTTTGGGGATCGGCCTTGAGTTGTTGACAGATGGTATAACCATCCATTTCCGGCATCATAATGTCTAACAAAATCAGGGACGGTGGATTGTCCGAACAGGCAATGGTCAGGGCTTTTTCCCCGTTATTGGCCACCTTGACGCGGTACTGTTCTTTCAATAGACCGCTAATAAACGTCAAATTGTCGGGGGTATCGTCCACAACCAGAATGGTGGGCCGGTCGGTAGCGGTAGGGGACATCATCACTCTAAGTACAGGACAAAAGTTGAATGGGGCAGAACTGGGAGTCAAAGAGAGATTGGGGAGGAGCAATGAAAAAGCGGCGTAGTAGATCAAAGCCATAGCGAAACAGACTACGAGCCC
>Ga0315905_10007475_pt1 | contig 11065 bp, 11 predicted proteins | sample LakEriMetagenome_5_FD_203522 | JGI IMG/M metagenome (GOLD analysis project Ga0315905, IMG submission 203522) | Freshwater fungal communities from buoy surface, Lake Erie, Ohio, United States - Buoy 4 MA121 | ecosystem: Environmental > Aquatic > Freshwater > Lake | place: USA: Lake Erie, Ohio... | reverse complement strand
CCTGGTAACCATGGTTTACACGTTTGTATACAGTTCCAAGGTACCACACATTCGCGCAACACATGTTCATATTTGCACGTTGCATTGAATGAGGGACATCCAGCCTTTTGAGAACTCAGATTCTCAAGAAACTGGATCAGAAACAGACGCTGACCTGAAATATCTGTTTTCTTGAACCCCTTGCAATATCAGTATTATTATGTGGCATAAACTACATGCTGGACAAAGTTACCAAGAAGAGTGTCTTGAGTTTGGCCTTCAGGCGACGCTGGCCTCAAGGTCAAAACACAAACAGTAAGCATGACAGCGATGCTGTGAGCCTGAGACACAAACAGACACTGCCAATTGTATCATCCACTGACGTCAGCTCAGCACATGATTGATACATACAACAGGGATGAGCGTTGAAAGAGATGACGCATACACAGGAAAGTCAGTCGCCCAGCAAACACACACGTTCCAAGTGCACACGTTCCAAGTGTGTATTCACAACAAAGTAGTACTGAAACATCTCCAACAGCAAGAACTGTCAGAACTGCAACACATGGTACTCGTGACGATAACATGAGGACCCAACGCCCAAGTGCACCTGGTGGCAACCGCTTGGGCTTGACACCCTGAGCAACATAGCAGCTGCGAAGCCCAAGATCGACACGCTGAGCAATTCATTGGTGACGAGCAGAAAAAAATGTAAATGTAAATGCGAGAAAATTCAGTGTGTCAGGATGAGATTAGTGAAGATGGACAAATAAGCTCTGTCCTCGAAACCTAGGGCATCAGCTTTGTTTCAGTTGGCACTCAACTTGCGAGATTTTGCACTCCTCTTCCTCCCTGCAGACCCATGTTTTCCCAGCTTTCAGGAGCATGCGTCAAGGGTGAGCACTGCCCAGTCCCAAGTGAACTCTCTCATTCGAACACGTACTAGTAAGACAAGTACTTGCGCCCTGGAGACAGATGTCTGTGAAATGCAATTATCAGCAAACGCTATGTGAAATGCAAATCATATCAGCACACGCAACACGCTTCAATCTCATTCTCCTCTATAGCTGCATCAAGACCGTACACACAGGGCGCGCACTTGAGCGAGGCCTACCAGAGCATGATGCAGCATGCGCAAAATATCCATTGACGTGGTGAGTAGGAGGCTGCCTGGTCATTCGGTTGCGTTTCTTGGGGCCGTGCAAGGACCATCACCTGCGCATGCACCAGTATCAATCGCACAATGCCCGGCTTGCAAATGGAATGCTGCTGGAGACAAAGTAGGATCATATGGATCCACAGTGACACACATACTCATGAAATGCAGATCGCCTACCAGTACTGCACTTGGCAATGCGAAAACGAGGCAGAACGCAGTGGGGACTCTGGGGGGCAGCAGCTTTGAACCCTGCACGAGCAACCACAAAGACACAGCACAGCAGCGGACAAATCAATCAGGATCTGTAGCCTAGCACGTGACCGTGCCAACACTCTGATGGAAATTGTGGCGACGCGCTTCAGAGCCGCTAGACTGCTGAGCAAAAACCAGCAACGCAACGGAAGGTTGCCAGGCGTTTTAGCTGCCCCCCCCGTCGTTTCAGCTGATAATAAACCCTGCTGATTTTGTCGGCAGCGCACGCTGCTGCTGCGCCGCGCCTGCCCGCGCACAATGATGGCAGCGCGCGCTGCTTCACGGTGTTCCGCCGAATGGATCACAGCGCTTTACTACCAGCAACGCGAGCAAACGGGCAGCAGCGTTGGTGCAGCAATAACACCTCGATTACTGTCTTCAGCTTCAGCAGTTCAAGCTGAGCGTGCAGCGACAAAATCGAAAAGCGTTTGTCTGATGGCGCGTTCTTGTCCAAGGCTGCACAGACCAATGCGTCTTGGCCGCGCGGGCTGGTAGTGGAAGCTCGTCGGGGCGATGCAGCGTGGTTCTGGGCGCTGCCGTCTTGCTCCGGCTGACTTGCCACAGCGTTTCTCGATAGGGCCAGGGCAAGACGAGGCAGGGTCATTTGCACGGCAGGGCCCTCGCTGCGTGCGGTGGCCCTGGGCGTCGGTGCAGCGGAACAATCGCTGCGTAGATGCGGTCAAACGACGTCAAGCACAAAGAGTCCCCGACTTGAAAACCAGTCTGTACGGGGCCATGGCCATGGTACAAAAGGTAAGAGACAATTTCAACGAAAATCTCAACTCGCGCCGGTCAAACGAATATTTCTGCCATACCGGATGGCAGAAATTCCCGCTGGGGACCTGGGAAGTGGGGGGAGAGGGGCCGATAGGACCGCGGCGTTTTGGGTAGCGGGCCTCGGGGAGTGCCGCCGTTTGGCAGGCATGTTCAGCAGGTCACCATCTTGAGCATATGTTCCCTCGAGACATACTGGACGCAACCCCGCCAGGTCAACCAGGCCGGTATGGCCGAAATTCGTTTGTTTGCAAATTTTCTTCCAAATTTTCGGACGGTTTTAAAATCATAGAATTTCGAAAAAAAATAAGAAATTCGATCTTTCTTCTTAAAACTCGTCATCAGAGGGAAAACGAACAGCATATTTCGCATCTGTTCGTGCCAGGTTCGATGTGTTTTGATTCTCTTTTTTTTTTTCTCTTTTTGTCCGGATCAGTGATATTTCGGAAACTGCCCACAAATTGACCCAGAATGACAATTTGTTCAAATTTCCGACCACTGCGGACATATTTGAGTGGAAAGCTGTAATTCACTGAAATCTGGTACCAAAACGTGTACCGGGTCCAAAGAGATGTAAAATATGATGTACGTTGCTGATCACTCGCAGCACCCAAAGCACGTTGGTCGGACAGCCGAAAAGGGCGGCTATGCGGTGGGTGGGGCGCATGACATGATACACGGGAGCGGGTTCGGAGGTCGGAATCATTGAGGTGCTGGCAGTACGCGCCGCGGAGCGATGTGTCGCGCGAGGGTGTGGGCGTTTTTCCTCGTCCTCTTCTGCTGGTGGGAGGGCAACGCCGTGGAGCCCGCCGCTGGCTTCGTGCACTGGCCTCTGAGCACGTATACGCGCGCCGTCGGCCGTGGGCTCGTCGGGGACTGGGCGCAGGAGGGAGCTGCCTGCCGCCCGGTGCGAAAGGGCGCCCTGTACCCCTTGCTCTGGGACACTGCCACCAAGGCCCCGCGGTCGCTCTCGGGCGCTGCCGCGCGCTTGCAGAGCGTGTCAGCGCAGCGGGATGGCAGGAGCCCGCCACGGAGGGCGCGCATGCCTGGCGTCTCGCATCGCGTTCGGACGGTGGGCGAGAATAGGCCGCAGGCGTCAACAGACTCCATACCAGAGGTGAGCCGGCAAAGGTACCAGGAGGCGGCCCTGAGCGGACTCATCACAGTGGGGCAGGATGTGCCCGACGATTGGGTGCCAGGGGATCAGTTTGCCTTCTCAGCAGATGGCAAGTTCAAGACGGGCGAGGTGGTTGTGGTGACCACGAACGATGGAAGCCTCCGGTTCGGCAAAATCAAGTCGATGGCGAACGGTTTGGCATTGGGCTCTTACACCGTGTCGATATCCGAGAGTAAATTGGGCACGCGGTACAAAGAGCTGGCACCGGCACAGGTGGGCAAAGTGCTTCCGCTGAGCCAGCGCGAAATCCAGCGTCTGGGCAGCTCGAACCTCGCCAACAAGGCAGTCGCGTCGACTACGATCAGAAATGGCGGCTTCTTTTCATCTGTGCGCAACTTGGTTGACGTGGCCAAAACACAGGGGCGCGAGGACACGCTGCCTTTCCAGCCCATGCTCTCGCGCAGAACGCCATCGGCGGCGGACAGCGAAATGGTGCCTAAGCCAGCGGGGCGTGTGAGCACGGTGATGAGCGGGGCGGACTCGGGGGAATGGGGGGAGCTGGATGGCTGGTGGCGAAACGAGCACGACCAGACCGATGTCTTTGAGGTTCTACTCCAGCGTCCTCTCGGCATGGAGCTTGATGAAGTTGACGGGGAGGGTATCTTTGTCAAGACCCTGGAGGAGGGCGGCAACGCACAGCGCGCGGGCATTCGCGTGGGCGATCGGATCCTGGTGCCGGGTAAAGAGGCCAAGGCAGTGTGGAGGGATGACTTGGTCGCCGTTCTGTCGGCTATTTCCGATTCCACGGGCAATCGTTTGCGGCTGCGGTACGTGCGGTCGGCGGCAGCTTCAGGAAAGGCACAGACAGGAAGCATGGATGCTGCTTCCAGGCAAGCTGCTTCGAGTGCCAAGCTCCTTGAGCAGGAAAGACCACTCACCTCGCCCGATGCCAGTATGGCCAGTGACACCCAAGGGCAAGTCCACGTCCGAGTCAAGAAGCCCATCGGGATGCGCCTGACTGAGGTGGAGGGCAAGGGCATTTTCGTGTCCTCGCTGGACCCGAACGGCAACGCATGTGCGGCCGGAATCAGGGTGGGAGACCGTGTGGTCAAGACCTCGTGTGCCCCGGGCTTTGCCACGGGGACTGAGTTTGACCGCGGCACCACCTACTTGAATGCCGTGTACTCGAAGACGGGGCAAGCGGCGCTGGAGCGCTTCATCTCTCAGGCCCAGGCCCCCACCCGCGCCATGGAGATGTGCCTGGAGAGGAGTAGGGAGGGCCAGGCCATGATTGAGCAGCTGGTTGCCCGGGAACGCCTGGGCTCTGTCGACCAGACTCTGTCAGCCAAGGTATGTCCATCTTACATACACACACACTAACACACTCACACGAACACACGAACACACATGAAGCACACACGTATGTGCGCGCTTCACCTGCCAGCGGCAGCGCGTGAGGCCGTCTGTGCAGACGCCCTGACGGCTGGCGCTGCGCAGGTGAAGCGCGCGGTTCTGGGGCCCTTGATGGCGCAGGAGGAGGATGCCGTTGCTGTCGGGACTGCCAAGACTGAGGGCGGCGCGCAGATGATGGCGGTGGGGCGGCCCTTGCCTATCAACCTCGACTTGTTGAGTCACTCGGCCAAGGTGGCAAGCCGCCAGGGCAACAGTGAGGCCGCACAGCTCATCTACCTCGAATGCACACAGGTGTCGAATACATGAAAAGTATCATCTGATGATCTCAAGTTTCGCGACATACTACATGATTGTGTACAACATTTGACAGAAAATGCAATTATTTGCTCCTAGTCTGCGCTGTATATTGGCTTGCGTGCGGGGCTCACGGAGTTGCGACATAGTCTGGGTGGGCACCTGGCTGACGGAGGTGCGACCTGGTGTGGGTTGACGGAGCTGGGCCTAGTCTTGTTGACCCTGTTGCCTCCTGCCACCTAGTCTCTCTTCACTGCCACCTAGTCTCTCTTCACCCTGTTGCCTCCTGCCACCTAGTCTCTCTTCACCCAGTTGCGACAGTGTCTGCCTCGCCACACAGGCACAGCTTGCACACAGCGGGGTTGGAGGCGCACGGGGAGCGGCGAGTGTAGGGCGAAGAGTGTAGGGCACGTCAAGTTGTGACGTCCAGTGTCTTTCCCTCTGCTTGCAGGTGGACCCCTGGGATGGTCGGGGTTGGGTGGGGCTTGGCAAGGTGCACTCCTCGCGCGGTCACTTTGGCAAGGCGCGCGAGGTCCTCCTAGAGGGCCTCAAGATGAACCCCAACAACCCCTTCATCCTCCAGTCGCTGGGGTGTCTGGACGCACAGGGCGGCAATCTTGCCGAGGCCCACCGGCGCTTCCAGCAGGCAACAACTGCCGACCCCAAGCACGCTGCGTCCTGGGTGTCGTGGGGCAAACTTGAAGAGCGCTTCCGTCGACCGTGGCGCGCAAGACAGTGCTACGCCAAGGCCGCCGCTGTCGATCCCCAAAATTACTACGCGTGGCAGTGTCTCGCTGTGCTCGAGAGCAAGTCTGGTGTGTGTGTGTGTGTGGTGTGTGTGTGATATATATATATGTATATCTGCATACATATATGCGTATGTATGTATATATATACATATATATGCATATATATATACATACACACACACATACACACACATGTATACACACACACACATGCTTACACAAGCAGGGGACTTTGACGCGGCGCGAGCGCTCTTTACCAAGTGCACAGAGGTGAACGAGCACAACGCCGCGTCCTGGCAGGCCTGGGGCACTATGGAGCGGCAAGCGGGCAACAGGGAGAAGGCGGCTGCCCTCCTTGAGCGCGGGCTGCGTGCCAGCCCAAAGAACACCTGGGTCATGCAAGCCCTCGCCCTCCTCGAGTGGGAGCGCGGCAACACCCAAATGGTGTGTTTGTGTGTGTGTGTGCGCGCGAGGGAAACGCTCTCGCTCTTTCTCTCGCTCACTCGGGCAAGGAAATGGAGGCGGGGACGTGTGGTGTATGGCCTTACTACGCGACACGTGTAGTGTATGGCCCAGCTATAGCACACGTGTCGTGTAGTAAAATGGGGACGGGTGGTGTATGGGGACGGGTGTTGAAGCGTTGGGGGCACCTGGGTCTGGCTGCTCGGGTAACGTGTGCCGTATCGTGACGTGTGCCGAATGGTGGAGCTAGAGTGTAACGTGTGCCGGATGGTGGAGCTAATATGCCACGTGGTCCTGTGTGAGGCAGGCCGAGGAGCTCTTCTCCAAGGCCATAGCGCTCAAGCCCGGCGATGGCGGGCTCTACCAGACTTGGGGCGTGCTCCTTGACAAGAGTGGCCGCATAGACCGGGCCAGGCTCCTCTTCCAGCAGGGCTCCCTGGCGGCCAAGCACCATCCGCCTCTCTGGCAGGCGTGGGCCCTCATGGAGGCAAACGCCGGCCAGGTTCCGTTTGTGTTTGTATACATGTCATATGTGTGTATATATAATATGTATGTATGTATTAATATGCATACGTATACATGTATATGTGAATGTAAGTATGTACGTATGTAAGTATGTATATATATACACACACATACAGGTGGCGGAGGCGCGGGGGCTGTTTCAGCAGGGGGTCTGGTGCGCGGGCGCAAGCGAGAAGGTGCACAACCTTTGGCAGGCGTGGGGGCTGATGGAGGCGAAGGAGGGGAACATTGAAGACGCTCGCAAATACTTGGCACGCGCTGTCGACGCAGCACATCGCCCCGCCACAGCCCTCCTCGCTTGGGCCATGGTTGAAGAGCGCCAGGGCGCTGTTGCCACCAGCGCCCAGGTCTCACACCAACCCTAAACCCTAAACCCTAAACCCTGAACCCTAAACCCTAAACCCTGTTGGTACGAGCGCTTGGTCTCCCTCCCTTGGCCGCCTGTCTACCTCCCTCGCTTTGCCTCCTGTCTACCTCCCTCGCCCTCTTAAGCCCCAGTCTCCTTCCCTCCTTAGGCCCCAGTCTCCTTCCCTTCGCCTCCTGTCGCAGACGGTGCCTGCCCAGCTGCGCATGTCAGTGTGCATCAAGCGTTGCGTGAGCTCGGGTGTATGTGCGGTGTGTGTGGGGTGTATGCCTATGTGGGCCTGGGCGTGAGTGGCGAGTTGTATTGCTCGTGTGGTGTTGCAGTGCTGTTGTTGCACGGGTGGTGTATGTTGCACGTGTGGTGTTGTATTGCTGATGTTGCACGTGTGGGGCAGCTAATGGAGAAGGCGGTGACGGCCGAGCCAGGCAACGCAGCAGTGTGGAGCGCATACTTGAGGTTTGCCAAGCGCACGTATGGGGTCAGACCCCCCGCCCCCTTGACACACCCCGACTACCCTTGGCACTCCCCTACTACCATATCTCAACACACCCCTACTACCATATTTCTCTCTCGCGGGTGTGCGGCTTTTGATATGGCGTGCCCCTTAGCAAGAGGGGCGATGGCGTGTATGCCGGGACTTGAGACATGGGGACTGGAGACACGGCCTCTGCCTGGTGTATGGCGTGTATGCCGGGACTTGAGACACGGCCTCTGTCTCTGCCTCTGCCTCTGGCCCCATGCCTTGACACACGGCCTCTGCCTCTGCCCCGATGGCGTGCATCAAGTTACGCGAGGCCGGCAGTGTGTGTTAGCAGATTGTGCTGGTGTGAAGCGGCACTTGAGGGAGATGAGTGATAAAGGGGGGCTGAAGCAAGCTAGATAAAGGGGGGCTGAAGCAAGCTACGGGGGGCTGAAGCAAGCTACGGTGCTGAAGCAAGCTACGGTCTTCTGACCGAGGTCTTCTGCCAGGAGGGAAGCCAGGAGGCGACAGAGGTGTACGAGCGCAAGGTGGTTGCCGAAATCCGAACTCGCAGCGACAGGCAAGAGGCTTTCCCGGCACTTGAACGCGACCAGTCCGTGCGCTCGGGCAGCTTCATGCGTCAGGCCCTCCGAGGCGACATTTTCATGGTGCGCTCCCTTTGCATTATGCTCCTGCTTCCGTGCCGCGCTGTGTGCTTGTGCTCCTGCTTCCTTGCCGCGCTGTGTGCTTGTGCTCCTGCTTCCTTGCCGCGCTGTGTGCTTGTGCGCTTGCGCGTCTTGAAAGTCCTCTCGAGTGTCTGAGCGCTGTGCACGCCTCTTGAGTGGCTGAGCGCTGTGCTCGCCTCGTGGGGGGTTCTGCGGTGGCAGACCAGAGGCCTCTCTGGCCACAGTTAGACTCTCGTCACGTGACGCGTGACGTGGAGGCACTTCTGCCCCTCTCTGCACGCTTCTTCTTGTCTCTGCGCGCGCACTTCTCGGGGCTTGACTAGCCTCTTTGTTCTCCCACCGTCGCTGACTGTGCAGGGGGATGACTTTGGGGCGGATCGGGAGGTGTTGATGAGGGCAAAGTGGGGGAGTGCTGGAGGCGCACCTGGCTCCGGCTGGTCTCGACTCCGCGAGTCTTTTTGAGTCGCCGCGTAGGTAGGTACACGAATTTGCAGCTGCTTAGGTACACGAATATGTACCGCGTACACGCATGTGTACCGCGTGTCTGTCCCCGGGGGACTTTGGGCAAGGCAGTCTAGCACCTCACCCAGCACCTGGCCATTGCACAGAGGGTCCAAGACCGGGCGGAGGAGGGCCGGGCGTGCAACAATCTGGCCATGTGACCTTCTATCAAATACTTGCACACTTGCACACTTGACACCCTCCTTGGTGCTTCCGTCAGGCTACATGATGCATGTGCATGTAGGGTGGGAAATCAGACATGTTGAGACACGTGCATTCGTTGAGACATTTGCCGTCATCGAAACATATGCATTCAGACATGTGCACATACACAGCGTGAGCGTGTCCATATCTTGCACTCCATTTTACCCTCTCAATACAGCAGTGGAAAGCCCTTGTGAAGCTCCCCTAAACCGAACAGCACAAGAATAACTGAATTTGGGCACCCGCTCCACTGAAATCCGGGTACCAAAACTGGAGTACAGGATCCGACAAGCTCCGGTTTTTGCTGTCCGCTGCCGCCCCCTCGACTCATCGCGGCAGATGCCAAAAGGCTCGGCGATTTGTGGCTCGAAGTTCAGCGTTTTAGAGTAGTGCGTATTAGTATTCGCCGTTAAGAGAATTTTTTCGCGGCGTAGGGCCTGGTACGTTCTCGAAGGCGGCACGTTGGGACAAGGCGGCAGCGGGCGCGGTTTTTTCGACGGAATCAGCGCGAAGGCGAGGAGGAGCACCTCGAGGGAGCCCCTCTCGGCCCTCATCCCCGCGGTCCACGGCGCCGCCACCGCCAGAGGGGCGCGCAGAATTTGTTTGGGCCGTAGGTGAAGGCGTGGTAGTGTTGGCATTCTCGACCTCAAGGGGGCAGAGGAGATGGTAAAATTTTATTACTCAATTACAAGGTGTCTGAAACGCGTGGCATGTAGCATACTCCAGCCAGTTGATGCCTCCCGAGGTGCGGAGGGGGGTGTGATTGGTGTGATTTTTACACATCTGATGCTGATCAATAAGAATTTGCCTCCAGGGCTCCAAAGCGCGCATCCTCGCCGGTTGATGCTCATCCTGTTCTTGGCGCCACACGAAACAGGTGTGGGTAGCTGACGTGTTTCTAACCTAGTCTTGAGTAGCTAACGTGTTCCTTACGCAGTCTCCAAAACATCGGAAACTGCCCCAAATCCTAGCCACATCCTAGCAACATGCGGCGGAGGGAACTACGTCATTCTACTCCTATACTGTTCCCACGTAGAGCGCTCTACGTCATTCTACTCCTATACTGTTCCCATGATTCTACTCCTACAGTGTTCCCATTCTGTCGCTGGCCGGCAGTGTCCCCAGACGGCCGCCAGTTACTGCATTGGGGGTATCCGTGGGCGCTGCGCCCTCCTGTAGGTTGCAGAGCCGGCCATACTAAGGCACAAGATAAAATAATTAAGTCTGTGCTCCAGTGCTTCTGACGGGGCCAGAGGATACCCCAGTGAGCTGACCTTCAGGCTGCGTACGGAAATAAAACGCATCCTCGAGCGAGTAGGGCTTCTCGAAAATGGCCTGCCCAGAACCCTCAGCACCCAGAAGGGCAGGGCTTAGAAGCGTAGGCCCATCACCACTGCTGCTCACAAACTCGTACAGCTCCACCGTCGACTCTTCCGGCAAGCTGACTATACCGTAAAAGAGGCCCGCGGCTGTGAAAAAGTCGCTTGCCATTACAGGTTGCCCTTCTGTAGTCACAACTGTGTACAAATCAAAACCGGTTACATTCCCGGTTATATTCCAGGCGTAAATCCTGAGAGTATGTTCATGAGCATCGTCAAGGTTGGTAACTGCTAGATAATGCAGCCCACTCCGCTCGAAGTGCGTCCAAGAAGACGCGCCCGCAGTACTGAATTCCTGGAACAGACGCGCATTATACCTGTTGTGAGCACTGCTGCTCCCATCAACGTCGGCGACTTGCCCATTTCCCGCGCTGCACTCGAGCCTGTAGATGAAAGACTGCGTTTGTTTGGAGCCGTCTTGAGCGCTAGCGTAGTTGGCGACTGCAAAGTAGCTGACACCTTGGATCTCGAAGACCTCAATATCTCGTGCGCCTGCCGACTTAACTTCAGAAATAAGTTCAAATCTCTCTGCGCTGTCACGGTACTGTAAGAGCAGCGAAGAAGAGGCGTAGCCAACCTCATCCGCACTGCGATACTGTGCAATGATGAGGAAGTGCTGTCCGTAAGCTGACAAATACTCCACGTCATGTGCTCCTACTGTCGCGATATTCTGAAACCACAAAAAGCGGGCACCCTTTGCGTCCCATTTCCATATGCTAGAATCTACCGAATGGAACGACCCATCAA
>Ga0315905_10007474_pt1 | contig 11065 bp, 18 predicted proteins | sample LakEriMetagenome_5_FD_203522 | JGI IMG/M metagenome (GOLD analysis project Ga0315905, IMG submission 203522) | Freshwater fungal communities from buoy surface, Lake Erie, Ohio, United States - Buoy 4 MA121 | ecosystem: Environmental > Aquatic > Freshwater > Lake | place: USA: Lake Erie, Ohio... | reverse complement strand
TCCATCTACTCATGGGGATGAGTAGATGGATTCCATGGGCATGAGTAGATGGAATCCATCTACTCATGCCCATGAGTAGATGGAATCCATCTACTCATCATCTACTCATCCTAATCATGAGGAGCCCTGAATAGGTCCTGCAGTAATAAAACACAATCACACCCCCACCAAAGTACCCCCACCCCGAGCCCACCTCCGCCGCGGCTTCACTAAAGGCCCGCGACTCGAAAGAGTCACGGGTAGGAGCGAGCAGGGGAAACCTTGATGAGGACCTCCACCGTGGGCGGCAGTCATCTCCCTGGATCGCTATCGGGGCCTTGCGGATGATTACGTTACCACGAACTTAACTCTACAAAGTATCCAAGTATCCAAGCCTAGTATCCAAAGTACAAAGTACTAAAGAGTACCGTGACAAAGAGGGGAGATGAGCCCTGCTGGTGGCCGTGGTTGTGTGCCTGTCCATGACCGGGCTCCCCTTCGGGACAGTCTTCCCAAAAACCATTGTCTGTCCCCCGCAAGGGCCACCGGCAGCGCCGCAGAGGCCGACGGCCGCAGGCTACTATGCTGAGACGGGAACGGGCCGTGACTCTGGTACCTCCTCCCCACCCCCCCCTCCTCTTCACTAAAGAGGGAAGGGTCCGGTCCTGTCATCGAAGACCCCAGTATAGCACTAGTGTCTCAGATGGGCAGAGGGACTCCTACCATGTTACCGCAGAACTGCGCACAATGCGAACTGTCATTGGATACATGGGACCACGGCCCGACGTCCTCACCGCGCGTCCAAGACATTACACACAATGCGAATGCCATTGGATACATGGGACCACGGCCCGACGTTCCTCACCGCGCGTCCAAGACATTGCTGGCTTTGTCTTGTGACCAAACGCGCACGCAATTGGTATCCTCGCTGTATTTACACTTGCACACAGTTGCACTCGCGTCGCCGCTTGTCTTCATCCCTCACACGCAAGACGCTCCTCGTGACACCGTCGCCTCGCACGCAGCGTCCACGTCCAGTCACATCCTACGTTCCCGAGTCTTGATGACGAATCCTCCGAGCTTATATCGGCTTCTTCGGCAGTAGTAATCTTGGTGGTGATGATGATCCTTTTATTGTTCTTACAGAAACAAAATTTAGCATCCGCTATATACCTGTTTCGGCTCGGTACTCGCCTCTCCGGACCAGGGTTGAAGCACATGCCACTAATCTCCACGTACTACGCTACTTGGCCTCCTCGGTATTAACCTTGGTACTAAGTCCTACGTACTACGCTATCCACGGACCCTCCATATCTCCAACTCGCGTCTCTTCATCCCGGGGTCCGTGCCAAGTCCCGGCTACGCGTCCGTCAGGACCAACGTCACGTTCCAATTCCCCCGGATATCCCCGGCGGGGAGTATTCCCTCACGTCGGGGACTATCCCACACTAACATACCGGGCCTCCCCCCACCGTCACGTTAAGTACCCCCGCACACCGCACCTGCTGGGAGGGGGGACGCTGGGGTTGGGTTTGAGCAGGGGTGTGTATGTGTGCCTGGGGCAAGTATTGTTGTGGTCCTTCGGCACAGTTATTCCTCTGGAAAGGTGTAGGTTTCTGGGCGCACTGTACTTGCGCACAGCAGCGCTAACGTCCAGTGTTGCTGTATACGAAGCCAGCATTACAGGATATTTTCACGAACTCGCCAAAGTCTATGGGGCCCGTCGGCGTCACGTGACTGTGCTGCGGAGCCTGGTATGAGCCGCAGGACCTTGGGACGCAAGAGCCAGCGAATGCGTGTGAAAAATGTGCGTGGGGAAGTGACACGGTTTCGCTCTCCATGTCCCCCTGCATGTCATCCGTCTCCTGAAACCTCCCTTCAACCTGATCAGCCCCTACAGAAGAAGTACACTTGGGAACAAGAGCTGCATCGAAAGTTTGTGCACGTGAGAGGGGGGTGTGTGGAAGGGGAGGGTGGTCGCTGGGGGTAATGGATCTCGTCATTCACAGTGGGAACAGAGTGAACTGAATTTGAGCAGTCACCAATCGCATCAGTCCTCCTTTTCGGGGGTGAGAGACGGTGGGAGGCTGATATTGTGGTAGGTTATTGCACATGGAGTGGGAGGTAGGTCGAGCATTCTGGTTGGTTGAGGGTGGTGGTGATCGTCCTTTACTCCGGTGTTTATAGCGCAAAATTCAACAACGTCAGGGGTACAATTGTGTATAGGTGATGTGCGTGTGCGCGCGGGCATGGTCTCGCTGCACTCGCACGACGTGCTGCACCTCGACATCAAATCGACGAACGTCGTGATCTGCGGCGACGGGTCGCCGCTCATTGCCTATTTTGGTCTCAGCATAGAAATCTCGAAAACGCTCTCTTTTGTTGCGAGTGCACATATGACAGGGGGACGCTGTACGTTTCAGTACAAGGCGCCCGAGCTGTTCGACGAGAACGACGTTAAATACGATAAACCAGCAGACGTCTACAGCTTCGCAATGCTCGTGTGCAAGACATACCGGTTTCGTGCCGTAAACGGGCCCGTCTGTGGCAGATAAGAAGACCCTTCTTGAGGTCGCAACCATTCACCTTCAAGCATCAGCGCCCGATTCAACCCCCAAGCGTCCCCCTTCACATCCATTACGTGATACGTGACCGCCCAAGATCTCATCCAAGAGTGCTGGGCGCAGAATCCGGACAAACGACCGACGTTCGACGCAGTTGCTTCGGAGTTTCCAACGGAGGATGCGGGGCGCCGCACTGGTGCGGCAGCGTCGAACGTAGGGGAACTTGAGCGACGGCTCGCAATCGCAGAGGCCGAGCGTGATGAGCTAGAGCAATCGGCTGCGCACAATCAAGCAGAGATCGATGCGGTGAGGGACGAAGTCAAAGCCCTCATAGTGAAATGCGACGTCGCAAGACGCGACAGCGATGCTGTCGGTGTCGTGTTGCGTGCGGCGACCGTGACTTTTCCGGAGACGTGGACTGCGCAGGCGGACGACGGCGGCGACCGCGGCGACATAGAATGGTGGTGGTCGGGACGCCACTTAGTCGCCGTCGACACGACAAACAGCGAATGGGCGGACGTGAAGGAACTCTTGACAGCGTCTTTTCCGTCAGCGATCCTCGTGAAAGTCGAGCGATGGGAGAATTGGCTCCTGTGGCACTGTGGCGAGACTATTGGACGAAGCGACATCATCTCGAGGTCAAGCGCCGCTGCAAAGTGAACGAGCAAAGGCTCTGGCATGGAACCGGCAAAACGCCACCGGCGACGGTGCTCGCGCATGAGGTCGGGCCTGACCAGCGCTTCGCAAGGGGCGGCTTCTACGGACCCGGCCTTTACCTCGCCGAACATGCGTGGTACTAGTAGTATAGATATGTACAATAACGATGTCGGTAAGGAATCAGCCCAAAATTTATGAAGCAAACAGGCGCCCTAAAGGACGCCACCCTTTATTTTGCTTCATAAGCTTCATAGGCATATACTACCCCCTTACCGACATCGTCATTGTACATATCGTTTTGCAATCCCTCCACCCATTCCTCCACTCATTCATGATTGCGCCGTAGGCGCTTTTTATTACCTTGGGAGCGAATGCGACCACCTTCCGGAGGCAGACAATAATTACCTTGGGAGCGAATGTGACCACCTGCCGGAGGCAGTCAATAATATATATTGGTACAGCCTATTCATTGTGGACGCCGCCGAAGGCGGCGAACGTCGCCAAACTAATACGCCGAAGTCGTATTACTTTAAAACGTGATCCACCCCACCCTCAAAATCCCGCCGTCAAAAGTATGGCACCGCCTGCGCTTGCAACTGCAACCAGCGCGCACCGTGCAAATGCAACCAGCCAGCAGGGCATCGGTCCTGTCAGCGCATGGTCCGCGCAGTACAGTCAAGTAACTGTAGATCCTCAGAAATCTATTGATTATGTACAACGAAACAGAAATAAAAAAGTAATCTACCGTAGTTTTGTAACTAATTCTTGCAATGACAGTCACTGACAGTGACAGTTGGATCTTCAGTTAATGCTTTAGTAAATAGCTGTATAGTACATCCTACAGCTGTATTGATCTGCCCATTCATTGGTTCTGTAGCTTCTAGTGGTTTTGGTGATAGCCAATGGAAGTCGCCATTCGATACCTGCCCTGCTACTATGTCGCCTCTTTCTCTTACTAATCTTCAAGTGGGTGAAGGTGGTCAAAACGTTCTCAACAGTACTCTAAATATGACCTATGAGAACATTTTAGAACAAATAAATCTCGCGGAACAATTAACATCATCTGATTTTGGTGTTTCAACTGGTTTAATATCGCAAGGATATTGGGAAAATAGCAAGTGGTACTTCGTAAATGTAGAACGTGGCAATATCGCGGATAAGCTCCAACCTAGAAATCTCAATGTAAGTTTCACTAATAATAGTAATGTTCCTATCGATGTAATAATCTTCACTTTCTATAGTGATCAATTAACAATAGACATTGAAACCGGTATAGTAACTAAATAATTGTTTTTAGAACTAAATATTATTATTAGCATAATAATATTTAAATGCTGTTGACGGAGGGATTTTGAGGGTGGGGTGGATCACGTTTTAAACTAATACGTGTTAGTCTTTTACACGTGTCCCCGCTGGACTCTTCCCTCAGGAAACTCGGCGCCCTGCGCCGTTGAGAGCACTCTGCTTCTCTCTATTACGGCGCTCGCTTTGGATTTCATCGCTGTATTATACACATGCATCACAGTTTCTTCACGCGTCGCCGCCAACACGAGCGTTCTCCCACACGCAAGACGCTCCTGCGGCACCGTCGCCTCACGAACCACACACACACGAGCACTCATCTGAATGTTCCCAACCTTCCGAGTCCCGAACCCTTGGTCTTATAAACTCCTGGCCTCCTCTGTAGTAATCTTGACCCTTCTAAACCCAGGCGCCCCTTCGAGCCCGTCAAGGGGGAGGTGGACGAAATCTACCGATTTCGTCCTGACCGAGCAGGATTTACACCAGAGCAGCCGAGGTCACGTCATCCACGCCCATCAAACTCATGGGACTAAGTCCTACGTACTGCGCTATCCACGGACCCTCCACCTCTCCAACTCGCGTCTCTTCATCCCAGGGTCCGTGCCGAGTCCCGGCTATGCAGGCGATGATGACAGTCCGATGCTTGTGCTGTACGAACTCGCGAAGGCGTATCCCGAGTGTGTCGTCTCATACAATCTCAAGTGATGTAGTAGTTAGTTGAACTAAACGAGGTCAAGAGTATGTCGTCTCATACAAGCCCAAGCGATGCAACTCTTGGTTACGAGGCACACAAGGAGGAGTTTTGCCATCGCAGCGGCGACTTCTTCCACCACAACAGGTGCACCATTGGCATGGCATGTGCTCAGGCTGTGGCGTTGCGTGGCGCCCCCAACACAGCCGTCGCCACGTCCCTCCCCCTCGCAGCCTGCCGCCCTCACACCTCGCCGCCGATATCTTTCCCTAGGCCGACCTTAGCTAGAGTAGCTAGAGTAGCGCTACTTTCTTAGTATAGTGAGCCTAGCCTGCTTCCGAGTTGTTTTTGGTCCTGTAGATGCCCGTGTCGTGATTTCATTAATAAATGAAACCTTCTCTCTCGATATTTGGCCTGCTGGGAAAGGAGGATATATGCAGGAGGTGCTGCGCGCCTGCAGAAATGAGTCACTCATTTCTGCAGGCGATCAGAATGTTCGAATCAACGCCCGGGACGAACGTCCCGTCGTCAGCAAGCACCGGCGGCAAGCGTCGCGGGAGACTTTTGTGCACATCAGATCCAGGTGCTGGAGGAGGAGTCACTCATGCCTGCTGGCGCGAAGCAAATGAAGCAGCTCCTGGACCAGGAGAACCTGGAACCCGCCCACAGTGAGGCGACCAAGCAGCGCGGGTGGGGGCGGGCGGGAAATTTGAGGAGTACCAAAGGGGGATGCTGACAGGAGGATGCTGCTGACCTTGCAGAACTCGTCCTACACCCTGCTTCGGCGGTACTCGAGCGGTGTGCTGCACGAGGCGGCGTCGCAGTCCATTTTGATGGTGGACACAAACAAGTTGGCGGGGCTTGTTTGTGGTTGAAGTGTCTTGATCAGACGTGAGCGCTGAGAGAACGCAGCAGGTCCGCATTCCTATCACTCTGAGATCCTGACGCATCGTTTTGAAAACTCAGATTGATCTGCTGCGACCTCAACGTGCCCCTTGACGGCAAGAAGATCACCGATGACACCCGTAAGTGTCAGCTACGAGTGCATTTCGATTGGGCACTAGCCACAGTTTATAGCGCAAACTAACGTGGGGAACCTAAAAGCCTAAACCCTAAGCCCTAAACCATAAACCCATTCTGTCCTTTCTCAACTACACCAATGGATAGCCTAAAACTAAACCCTAATCCCTAAGCCCTAAAGTCTAAACCCATTCTTTCCTTTCTCAACTACGCCAACGGATAGCTAGGTTCGAGACGTACAGTACCTACCACCCACACCTACACTAAACCCCAAACACATTCTGTCGCCTAAACCCAAAACCCTAAACCCTAAACCCATTCTTTCCATTCTCAACTACGCTAACGGATAGCTAGGTTCGAGACGTACCTACCACCCACACCTACTCTAAATCCAATCAAATATAATTCCTACGTTTTTCTCCACTCCCACACACTCCTACACCTACATCCACACGCACACCCACACGCACACCCACAGAATATGTCCTCCAGTACGCCAACGGAGAGAGGTTTATAGTGAAGAGAGAGAAAGAGTTCATTCGGAACGGTATACTATAACGGGGCCAGCGTAGGTGAATTGGCAGGCTCCGCATCACCACGCATTAACCTGGTGCGATAGGCGCAAGTGTGTGTGTGACACAGCTGTTTATCGGCGGATATCATATCCTATCGCCGATATATCGCCGCTGCGATATATCGGCGGATATCGTCTCCTAAGCGCCGTCGTGCGGTCGCGCACAGCATCTACCTCGTTTTCTGCTTCTGCTTGAATAAACCCCTCAAGAAAATCCTCAGGAGTTTTCTCATCCAATGCAAACGTTGATCCCGGGTGCAGTTTTCGGCGCCAATGAGCCATGGATCGCCAATTTCACGCACAGAATAGGTGCCGCTACTACGGCAGGTTCGCGACCGCTCGCCAACTCGCTGCCTGCCTGCAACTCGCTGCCTCTAAGCAGAGCTGGCGTATCACGCCCAAGGGCGGCTGGCGTGGCAGCTGTCGGTGCTCCTGCTCCATTTTTTTGAAGCTCTCGCTATTTTCGCTCTCCTCGTCTGCGCGGCGCTTCCTGCCCTCGCCCGCGCTGTCGCCGTTGTGCGTGCTCCTGTTTACCTTGGCAATGGCGCCGCCAGGGCATGTGCCTTCCTCTCGTTCGTGCCTGCTCGCGTGCTCGGCGGAGCCGCTCGGTCTCTTCCCGGTGTCGCATCCGCCCGTGCTCCGTGCGCGGCTCGCTGTCATGTTCCCACTCTCGTCCTCGAACTCCTCACCACCTTTCCGCTCCATCTCACGCGGCGGGGGCCCGAGCACCTGCATCCCGGGTCGCTGCGGCTCACGCTGCGGGGGCCACAGCTGCCGGCGGCCTGCGCGGCCGAAGTGGGGTGTTCGCCTAATCCCTAAAAGGTTGACCGCGAGTTCGGTGGCGCGCCCCCGCGCCCTCGCGCACGGAGTTCGGTGGCGGGCCCCCGCACACCGGTTCGGGTTTGCTGGTTCAACCCAGTTCTGCAGCGCTGCCGGCAGGGCTCGCACTCGCGAATATGAAATCGGACACCTGTGACGTTTTCTTAGTTTGAAGTTTGTGCTCGAGTTAGAGGCTTCAACGGTTTGAAGTTGAAGGACGGTTGGGCTTTTCCCCCGAGTTCAATCAAGTCAACGTGTCGGCTGCCTTTCGCAAGCTCCTGCAGAGGCGCAACAGCGTGCCCCGCGAGGTCGTGGAACGAGCACTGCAGGCGGTAGAGGGACCCTGCGGATGATGGACGTATTTGAAGCACAAGTTCGCAAACATTTGAAGCGCAGGTCGCAAACACGCTGCACACCACGGCCAAAACTCGCTATTGCCTGCGGGACCAGACTCGAAGCTGGAGAGGCGGGCACTCTTTTGGCACGGGGTCGACGTTCGAGAACAGACCAAAAAAATATAAAGAAGGTAACGAATAAGCCCTCATTATCGCATGACTCCGTCCTTGGCTAAACGAAGCTCTCTGTCTCTCTCTCTCTCTCTCTCTCTCGCTCGCTCGCTCGCTCGCTCGCTCGCTCGCTCGCTCTCGCTCTCTTCTATCTCTCGCTCTCGCTCTCGCTCTCTCTCTCTCGCGCGCGCGCTCTCTCTCTCCCGCAAGCACGCACGCAATCCGTCTTTTGCTACGGCGAACAGCAGCTTGCCTGGTTGCGGGCAACATGTGGCAATAGACTGGGACATTTGCTCTCCCAAGGTTTAGGGTGTAAGGTTTAGTTCTCAAACAGCAATAGACTGGGACATTTGCTCTCCCAAGGCATTCTGAGAGTCTTTCAACACTCAAGGCTTTCTCAGCATCCTTCGAGGCTTTCTCTCATTCCTTCAAGGCATCCTCGTTGGAGGCATTATGAGAGTTTGAAGGCTTTTGCGAGTTTGAAGGCTTTTGAGATGAATTTTGACAAGTGTCTATGATGACTTCCAGGAGCATGTGTTTATATTGAATGATACCGTAAGGGATGAGCTCAGAGTGTATTGAATGACACTACATGTAATGAGGTCAGAGTGTATTGAATGATACTATATTAAATGATGCTATGGTGTGGGATGAATTCAATGATGCGATAGCACCTGGTCATGAAGAGTTGCACTCGTGATGAAGAGTTGACGCCCTCATCTCAAATGCTGCAGATCCTCTGGCGCCATGCTGCTCCGGTAAAACATATGCGGATTGTGGACACCTGCAGAACAGAAAACAATATGTCATTGGCACACGAGGGATCCCAGGCGAAAGAGAAAGTGGGATCAGCGTGTGACAGGGGAAGTATATAGTCTCGAGAGCGATGCTGATGACCATGAGACGCCTCACACAGGCGGGGGGGCGTAGGGAGGCAGAATGGCGTAAGTGCGGGACGGGGGGGCAGAACCATGAATTTGTTGAGCCATGAACTGATGAGGTTGCTGTTGAAAGCCAAAGTGGGGGCTCGCAGGGGGAAGCTGGTGCGGATTCTGATGTTGTGGAGGGTGTCGGTGATAATGCAATATGTGGGGGCTCTGCTGCTGTTGATGGTGGTGGTGCGGTTGAAGGTGTGGCGGGGGTTGGGCCATGGGGTTGAGAACATCTCTCTCTAACCAATTGGCAAATTCCGTCCGTAAACCACTTGCGTCTGCCAAACCACTTGGCAAAACCACTTGCCTTTGCGGTGAAAGAATCGGCGTCTGAGGAGCCGTTGTGGGATGAAATATGTCACCTGTTCCATCTGTCCGTCGCTCCTGCTCGCGCTTACGCTCCCTCTGCTGCTCTTTCTCCTTCGCTGTCTTGCACTGCCGGCATGCATCTTTGTCGAACTCTTCCCATCCATGCATTTCCCTACCTGCACAGAGATTCGAACAGCGCATTTACTCTTTGAATCGGGCTTGCCCGCCGGGGATCGAGACGCACTGCGATCTGCCACTGCAAGTATGCACGACTGTGTTTAAGTAGCATTTGGGTTCAGACTTACATATGCAGCATGCTCGTTCTCGTGTTCCTTTCACCATGCCCGCTGCAGCTTTAACTTTTTGAAGCACTGTCAACAATCCTTCACAGCACACACGACATTAGAGATTTGATGCACGGAAACACGAACTTGAAAGCGAATATTAATAAGGTGCGAAAGAAACCGCAGCAAGAGCGAGGGGCGTACCTGTGCCAGACTGTCGGGCACCAGAAAGCTTGTAAGAGCATCTGTTCTCGTCTTCACTCCCCTCTTCGCAAAATGTACCACATCCATGCTTGCAAACCCATTCCTTATTTTTGGGGCTCCGTGTTACAAGCTTCGCATTATTTGGATTTCCCAGTCTGGCGTCGGCATCAAGGTACGCCTGATTTCGTTTAGCCTGGTCTTGAGCGTCCTGCTGCTGCAATTTACGAATGGCAGCCTTTGAAGCTTCATCCATCTTCGCCTGTTCCTGGACCAGGAACTGGAGGAGCCGCTCCATGAGCTCTTCGGACCCTACAACACGCCCCCCAGACTCGGCAAGGCACGCCTGTTGCGCTGATTCGATCTGCGCAGCCGGGAATCCCATTTCCATGAGCCGATTCACAGCCTTTTTTTGGTCTTGCACAGGCTTTGCTGTTGCGCTTCGCTGAGCAGGAGCTGCTGACACCCGACCTTCCTCACCGTCAACAAGGTAGGCAACTATCTGCTGCTCATTCGCCTCCGAGCCCAGGGCTGAGTACGCGCTTGACACCTGGGCCTCTGTGAACCCCATCGGTTTCATCTTTGCTACAAGCATGGGGGGCACAGCAGAGCCAGGCCTCTGGTCTTGCGACTTCTCGACGGGTGCCTGCGACGGTGGCATCATCGCCTTCTGCCGCTCAGCTTGGTAGAGCGCCGCTTCGGCCTTCCAGTCTTCTCGACGCTGAGCCTTTATGCGGTGTAGTTCTGCTTGCAGAGCCGCTGTTTTTTGAGCAAGCTCCTCTTTTTCGCGCCGGTGTTGCTCCTTCTCCCAATAAACCTGCTCAAGAGCAGGGCCGTCTGCCCACGGCCAGCCTCCATGTACCCCAGCATGCCATGCGTGTGCCCCACTGGCGCCTGCGTCTATTTGGGGTCTTGGATCTCCACCCGTCCCGGAAGTATTCGAGCAACTGATATGAATGTACACCCCGCGCGAGTTCTTCTTTCGTTGCTGATCGCTCATCACTGGGAACCTGCAGACATCGCAAATGCCCTTTTCGTGTCGGGCTCCTGCTTCCTGGTGGGCTGCTTCCTGGTGGTGCCCAGGGGGTGGTGCATGTTGCACAGCTGTTCCTTGATTCGCATCACTCGGGCCTGTCGCAACTTGCGGCATGCCCGGCGGTTTGCCGCGTAAGGGTAACTTGAGGTATGCGCAAATCGCATTGCACCTATGCGACCCGAAGAATTTGT
>Ga0315905_10007473_pt1 | contig 11066 bp, 16 predicted proteins | sample LakEriMetagenome_5_FD_203522 | JGI IMG/M metagenome (GOLD analysis project Ga0315905, IMG submission 203522) | Freshwater fungal communities from buoy surface, Lake Erie, Ohio, United States - Buoy 4 MA121 | ecosystem: Environmental > Aquatic > Freshwater > Lake | place: USA: Lake Erie, Ohio... | reverse complement strand
CGCCGATAAAGAGAGACTTGCTCGACACTACAATGCCGTGGAAGACCAGGTCCACATCCACCTCCACGCCGCCAAGACTGGCCCACCACTTGCACAGACACAGCTCGACAGTAACCCCGGCGACAACCGGCACGCGCTCAGTGATGGAGGAGAAGGGCTTGAGGCGTATGTGACGTTCGATTTCCGTCTTGTTACGCCCGGTAGGGGGTGTAGACGGCAGCACCTGCAGTGCATGGAGCACCAACATGTGCGAACCCTCAACATCGCGCGTCGTAAACGTCAGCTCCGCCCACGTTGCGCCCTCTGGTACGGCCACAAAGTGCCTGTCTAGGGTGCCAGGCATGTATGTGCGCTGCGGCATCGACAGCTTGAAGTCCCCAGGCTGCACCTTGCGGGGCTTGATGACGGTGACAGGGAAACGGACGAGGGGGCCCAGGTGGGGCTGGTTCGCGTCGCAGCCGAGTATCTCGCAAAAGTGAGCCTCGCCCTCAGGGAGGGTGGCGGGGTCAACAACAAGATCAAAGCCCTTACCCTGGGAGCCGAGGACCATGTATCGCGGTACCACACACCACGCCGCGCTCGATGTCAAGATCATCTGCACTTCGAACTTGACCTGCTCCTCGTTATCACAGTCGACGTGGAACTTTGGCTGAACAAAGACATTCACACTCGTCACTCCTTCCGTGTTCGCCGGGTTGCGCAGGTAAAGCCCGCGCGCCCCATTGTACGCTGGGATTGAGGCGGAAATCGTCAAAGTAGCAGCGGGAGAGGAGGCGTAGGTGACAAGTAATTTGTGCGCTGCGCCCACGTCCAGCAGGCCAGTCCCCAGTGCCCAGGGTTCGATACCGTTGACCTTTCCCGCTGAGTTTTCAATGGCACGTCGCACGCCTGCTGGCGTATATGGGATGCCCTGTGCCACAAGTGCTGACAAGATAAGCGCCAGCCCGCCGCAGCAATTAGGAGCCGACATAGAAGTCCCATTCATGAGCTGTTTACCCTGCAGAGTCCATGTGGGCACAGGAGCTATCGCACCACCCGGCGCCACAATGCACACGCCCATGTGGCCATCCGGCGCGGGGCCGCGGGACGACCAGGTGTAGTTAGTGGCCGGCAAAGTCTCCCGGAGCGAGTACTCCACCTCCATCATGCCGGGAAAGTTAGTATAGCATAGTGTAGTGTGTTGACTAAAGTTAGTATAACATAGTATAGTACTCCACCTCCATCATGCCGGGACTGACGTAGGCACCCACACCTATGAGTGCATCGCAAGTGCCCCCTGGCGCACCCACGGTGGTGAGTGCCGGGCCGTTGTTGCCAGCAGAGCACGTGAAGACGATACCGTAACGCTCCACGAACTCGGCAGCAAGCTGGGCAAAGCGCCCCCCCTTTTCGTGCACGAAGCTAGCCAAAATTCTCAAAAGTCAGTACCCTAGCATATTTTCTGTCCAAAATCACCAGAAAGAGGACTTTCCAGATCTTCTGGGGACCTCTCGCCGTAATGCTTGTTGATTAGATGAAAAGAGACTTTACAGATCTGGGAACCTCTCGCCGTAGCTCATGTTGATTAGATGGCAGCCGTTGTCGCGCGCCGCGATGAGCGCTCGCACCAGCCCTACGCCCGTCTCCATAGATCCCAGCCGCGTGTCCCCAATCTTACACGACACAATCTGCGCCCCGGGCGCGACGCCGTTGAGTTCGGGGCTCTCGGGGAAGTTAGCTGCAACAATGCCTGAAACGGGCCACATCATCATACATAGTGTCACATCATCACACATAGTGTCACATCATCATAGCCGCAACAATGCCCGAAACGGGCCACATCATCATACATAGTGTCACATCATCACACAGTGTCACATCATCACACAAAGTGTCACATCATCATAGCCGCAACAATGCCCGAAACGGGCCACATCATCATACATAGTGTCACATCATCACACATAGTGTCACATCATCATAGCCGCAACAATGCCCGAAACGGGCCACATCATCATAGCCGCAACAATGCCTGAACCGTGCGTAGCCTCAACAATGCCTCAAACGTTTAATATTTATCAAACGTTTAATATTTAACTTGCATGAATTTTTATTGACGCAAACATTTATTTAAATTTTTATCTTAAAAAAAATATATTGAATTTGTGTTCTTTTTTTTTTAAAATGCCACGTAAATAAAAAGCCCCGTAAACAAACCGTCTGCGATGATGCCATCATAGCCGCATGGGACTCACGTGGTCGGCACACGTTGCTCATCAGACGTGGTGTCACATCATCATACATAGTGTCACATCATCATACATAGTGTCACATCATCATAGCCGCATGGGACTCACGTGGTCGGCACACGTTGCTCATGGACTTGGACTAAAAGAGACTATTTATTGATTTATTTATATTTTTGTACATATTTATTTATTTATTCATATTTTTGTACCGGCCACGTGCGTCCCGTGCGAGCCAGCGTCGCAGACAATTGAGAGGCGCTTACCCTCCTCGAAAATGGTCACGCAGTAGTTGAGCAGGAGAGACACCTACATGGTGTCACATCATCATACATAGTGCATAGTGTCACATCATCATGCATAGTGTCACATCATCATATGGTCACGCAGTAGTTGAGCAGGAGAGACACCTAGGGTTTAGGGCTCAAGGGTTATTAGCTAGGCGGATTAGTTTTGGTGTTTGTGTTTATTAAAAAAACACGCCTGCCTTCCTTGAAAATGGTCACCCAGTAGTTGAGCTGCAGAGACACCTCGGGTTCAGGATTTTGGGTTTAGTTAAGGGTTACAGGCCTAAACTAAAACAAGACAAACAAAAAAACAAAAAAAAACGCAGGAGAGACACCACACCTCCTTGCACCCCGGGACGGTTTTGAGGGTTTGAAACTGGAGCTCGTCACGGTAGTTAGCCAAGGGCGTGCACGAACTCATATCGCCCGCACCATCGGTATCAATAACGGCGCGCCAACGGCTGCCGTCATTGAAGACAAGACAGTCGAATGCCGGTCCAGCATCTAAGTACTGGTCCGCCGCCTCCTTGAGCGTGTCGAGCACGGCCTCTTTGTGTGTGTGTGTGTATGTGTGTGTGTGTGTGTGACATATGGGAGACAAGGCAATCGAATGACGGTGCGGCATCTAAGTGCTGGTCCGCCGCCTCCTTGAGCGTGTCCAGCACAGCCCTCTCTCTCTCTCTCTCTCTCTCTCTCTCTCTCTTCTCTCTCTCTCTCTCTGTCTTTTTCTCTCTCTCCGTGTGTGTATGCGACGTCCTGGAGCGTGTCGAGCACGGCCTCAGAAAACTTACACACACCAAGGTCCTTCATTTCTCGCTTCCTGAACAGTTTATGAGGAGCTGTTTATGAGGAGCTGTTTATGAGGCGCTGTTTATGAGGAGCTGTTTATGAGGAGCTGTTCAGACATCTTACACACACCAAGGTCCTTCATTTCTCGCTTCCTGAACAGCTCCTCATAAACTACACACACCTCGTCCTTCTTTTTACGCTTCCTCTCGTCGACACGCTATAACTACTAACTAAAATCACTACACAAAACCAGGTGCACTCACCGAGGTCCTTCTTTTCACGCTTCTTCTCGTCGCTCGGGGACGTGTTGGCCGCCTCCCAATCTGCAATGTTTTTCTGCGCCTTCGCCATGGCGGCGCTTTGACTCTCCATGAATCGCTCCTTGCGCTCTTGCTTGACGCGCCGCGTGAGGGGCGCCGGAAACAGCTCGTACCCCAGTTTGATGCCCAGGTGCACCTGGTTTAGGGTTTAGGGTTTAGAGTGTAGGATTTCGGGTTTAGGGCATAATGTTGAGGGTTGAGGGTTTAGGGTTTATAGAGAGACAGAGAGAAAGAGAGAGAGAGGAGCAGTTGCTGAAACCAATAGACGTTACGCTGTGTTTGTGTGTGCGTGCGTGCGTGTGTGTGTGTGTGTGTGTGTTTTATACACATGTACATGAGTATATACATAGAGAGTGGGGTTTGAGAATGAGGACCTCTTTGAGGTCCTTGGCCCACGCGCCGAGCTTGAGCGTGCGCCCAGAGAGGCCAAGGACTTCGGTGGCGCCCTTGAGCTCCTTCACCTCGCGCATGTCCACGTCCCCGCTGCCCGTGCAGTCCACCACGTCGATAACCTTGGGCTTGCCATTGCTCGTCACCCGCAGCCCCGCGGCGCCGGGGTCGACTCCGGTATCAAAAATTGCGACTTTGATGCCGCGGCCGTCCCACCCGCTATTGCCGGCTACAAAGGCGGCGGCCTGCCACACGTTCTGACAGTCAGTGCCCCAGTTTACTTCCTCCATCAAGCCACTGTATAAAGGACTTTTGAGAAATAGTTGCCCCCGTCTCCTGCTTGGGAAGGATCCCCTCGGTCGGAAAGCGGAGGTCACCGGTCTCGGACTTGGGCATTGCGGCACCCAGCTTCTTGGCGAACACGTTGTCGGGGTTCGAGACACCGCCATAGCTAGACATTTTCTTGTCAATGCGTGCGCACTCCGGTGCGCTAGACGAATATCAGCGCACCGCCGGGTCGCGGGGAATTGAGAGGCGAAGGAGTGGGCTGGAGTTCAACGCCTCCCGCTCTCCAAGACCTCCGTTCTCACAGTTCCACCTTCAACCGGTTATGTACCGCGTCACGCCAAAGAATCAAGCAATTCGTGGAGTATGGCCGTGTGCTGGCCGTGACCTTTAACCTTAGAGGGCAAGGCCGAAGGCAGACGGGGAAGGGGACTCAGCAAGATAGAAGAGAAAGTAAGAGAAGCATCCACAACCTTCCCTCTCCCTCCTCCTGTACTCCGCGCACGGCGTTAACGTGTACTTGCTTCCCGGCAAGTACAGTATTGCTGGGTGCCCTGCGGCTCAGAGGAGGGGTGGCGGACGCGTGCAAATGCACCCCCGTGCGGGGGTGCATTTGCTGCGCGCCAGCTTGTCTGGTCTTCCTGCACTGCTGTGCCATCTCCGGGACAACGACCCACGCACAGTCTCAAAGGTAGGTGCCCGAGGCCCCCGCGCACGTCTCTGTGCGGAAAGCCGCGGCGGACGGGGTGGCGGCGTCGCGCAACCACATGCGTTTACAGCTGCTTCTACAGACCGAGGGACGCGCACGCCTCGTGTGGGCACGGGCGAGTAGACAGAGCGCGATCGGCGCGAGTGACTGAGCACAACCATTGGATCAGCTGGGTTGCACCTCTACGCTTTTTGGGCCCGTCCCTTTGTCTAACGGGCAACCGTGGAAGCGAACAGAGCGTCTTGGTCTGACTCAGCTGACTCACCGGGTCGGTGTGCTCGGGAATTCTCTCGCTGGGCGCCTTTGCTGGTTTTCGGCGGCATCAGACGCGCACCGTGGAGCACGTCCTTGCTGATTTGTAGATGTTTTTTGCAGAAGCAGCGCCGCGGCGGGCACATCGTCGTGAGCGGTGCGCGTGTCCTACCATTGAGCGGTGAGTGCTTTGCTCATGTCGCCCGCCCACACAATTCTTCTCGGCCACCGCCCCACCGGGGGCGGGGCGGGTGCTGGCGCGTGGCGGCGGGCGCGTGGCGCCGCGCATGACAGTGCGGGATGTGCGCGCAGGTACCCCGCCAGCATGGACGCGTTCTCGTCCAAGTTCGTCATCACTCTTCACGCGGTTGTCTTCGGCTTGTTTGCAGTCTATCTGGTCGCCGGGCACCACTGGAGCGATGCCGTCATCTCCGAAAACCGCCTTTCGGAAGTGAAGACCCAGCTTGGAGGTGAGTGCGGAGCACTAGCATCGTGCCGGAAGCTGCACGGGCGTGCCTGGCCAGATGCAGGTGCGCGCTGACAGCCATTCTGTCGCACGCAGATCTATCCGATCACCCGGCCGTGATTTTTTTTGTCGGCGTTGTCCCGCTCGTCATCGTCACGTACCTGCAAGCTACTGGCTCCGTTGGAATGGGCATGAAAGTCAAGGGCAAAGGAGCGATTTGATGATGTCTGCGCCCCCCGTTTCCACTCGTGCTGCGAGCGCGCTGGCTCGCTGCTCAGCAGCGAGTGTGGTCATAATATATAATATGATATTATGACCACAAACACCTCGTCACGGCCCACCACAACCTACCTGGGAGCGATGTACGAGTTTTCTTTGTTCTTTTGTTGGTGCCACTGGCAAACAGTGATAAGACTCCAAAGCATCGCGGCGCGGGCGCTGAGCGTCTCATGCTGGAGGGAGAACCGAGGGTCCTCAACATTTCCCTGCTACGTACACTTATTCATTGCGTTATTGATTGGCTCGCTGCAAGCCCGAAACAACTTGACTCAGAAAGCTCAATGTGAGAAAGCGGTGAGAAGACAAGGGCACCGTGACACATGCATTCTACCTTGTCGCCGAACTTATTTTCAAGCGTTTATTTGGTGGTACATATGCATATTCTTTCAGATTCGAGGGTCATCGGCCAGCTAGATCCAGTGATCCAACTCCATCACTAACAATGACCGCCCTTTGATTATTAGTTGCTTGCTAGATCTAAACTGCTTCTACTAGGTGCAGCGGTGCTGCGTGCTGAGCCCTGCGCGGGTTCTGTATGCGAGCGAGAGCATGCGCGAGAACGTCTTCTCCGAATGTTGACTCGTATTCAATCTTGGCACTTATGCAACATTGGCACCACGTCAGTGCGAAGGTTGAAGGAGAGTCATCATGCGCGTCTTCTTCCCCGCATTCTCCATCCCCACCTGCCCCGATGCCTTGCGTTTGACCGGTTTAGCATCTTTGCTGCCCACTCTCTCCACCACGTGGTCGCTGAGTTTCGGATCAAGTCCAAGGAGGAAGTCGACAATTAGATTGTCATAAAAGCACGGCACGCCATTGTCCTGCAAACTTTCCAGCTGCCTCAGGGCTGCCCGCCGCGCTTGATCAGACCAAGCCTCGCTGTCATCGCCAAAGAGGTCACGGCTGACAAAGGCGTGAGTTATGGCGGCCGTTTCCACAGTCTTGCCAAAAGCTTTGTTGTTCAGCGTGGCACTGCCGGCTTCGAGCACCCGGCGGAAGCACTCCTTCTTCTCCTCCGAAATGATCAGGGTGGCGGTGATGCCATTGAAGCATCCCGATGTGGTAAAAGCGGGATTGCCCGTGCACGAAAACGCCTTGGACTTGTTGGGGCTGCCGCTGCAAGTACGGGAGTTGAGCGTAGCGCTCGATCGCAGACGGGATGAGACTGCGAGGTCGGGGTTGAAAAGATGCTGCGGCCGGTTGCTGCAGACTTCCCACTCGTAACCCTCTTCAGGCAACAGCCGCCCCGCACTATCGCAATCCTGGATGTAGCCTGCCTTGAGTAGGTATTTGCCGGCAGCCAGGGCGCAGAGAAACTTCTCCGTTCTCAGCGAGCGGGGAGCAATGACGTGTGTTGCAGATGGGTCGTACACGTCGGTATCAATCACCTCTGCCGCAAGCCTTGCCATCACAGACTTTGCGTTGGCCACTGCTGACGTCCGCATGCCCGTCAGAAGAAACTTGGGACGCTTCGTTCTTCGAGTCATAGCTGCCTTGCTGGCTCCCTTGTCGGGTTTCTGCGCGTGCGCGCTGTTGGTGTTGGGCAGCGTGTGGGGCTTCGAAGCTTGTTTTGCACAAAGATCTCCTTTGCTCGCCACCACGCGCAGAACTTTTCTCTGTCGCCCCTGAATCGGCTCAGAGCCCAGCTCGAAGCTAATCCGTTCAGAGTTCCGATTGCTCCTTCGCGGCAGGCCGCTCTCGTCAGTATCTACGCAGAGCTGCGCTTTGGCAGCGAGGGGCTTCAAGGCATGCGGTGGAGGGCTGGGGTGGGATCGCGCCCCATTGCTCGATGATGCCCGAGACATGGCAACGGTGCTGCTCGACGAGGTAGTGCTCGCGCTCCTAGAGTCACCGCTGGAGATGTCCTTCTTCTCGAGTGCAGCTGGCTTGCGGCGGCGGCGAGCGCCAATGGTTCCCGTGATGAGCTGCTGCGAAAGCCGCTCCACAGACCTCATCACACCCTCCTGGCAATTTCGCATTTCCATGACCAGGTCGTGCGCAGCATCGCCTGACGGCCGTGACCCGCGGTCATAGCCAAACTTTAGGTAGCACTTCACAGCAGACACGTTCTTGCTCGACACGAACAGGTGGGATCTCAGGCCGCTGCACTTGCGCGCATGCAGGGCGCCCGTCAGGAGAAGCTCGCCGAGCCCAAGGCCGCGCTCTTGCTCGGCGATGAAAAGCTCCGCCAGGTACAGCGACTCAGGCGTGTCGCTCTTCGTGCGCGCCGCCTGCTTGCGGGGGGTGGCGCCTGTGCGTGTCCGCCGCGCCGGGGCGCTGACCGCCGACTCCCAAGGCTCCGAGTAGCAATAGGAATACCCGATGATTCGCTCCTCGTTCTCCAGGCGCCTGCCGAGCACGATGAGGTTTACTGGGTCCTCCTTGGTGAGGATGTACTCCACGTCGTCGTAGTCGAGCACCGGGTAGCCCTCGCCCTCGCCGTCGCTGTCGGTCAGGTTCGCCTCCCATTGCGCCATCTCGTAGCGGAAGGCTTGGTTGAGGTGGATGAGGTGCTCCGAGTCGGAAAGCCTCGCAGGGCGCAAGAAGACAGCGAGCTGCGAGGCGGCGTGCTGGATCACCTCCGACGCAAAGTCGTGTTGCGCGACTTCCGCGGGCATGCTCGCGGCAGAGCGGCTCGCGCTCCGATACGTTGCAGGGCTCCAGCGGAGGAGGGTAAAACTACCCGCGCGGCGCTCCAGCCGCTCACAGCGCCCTGTTCTCCCCTACCCCGCTTTCCCGCGCGGGGGCGGTGTTGTCCGACGCTGCCGCCGACGCCGCCCGGCCTCGGTGCCACCGCCCCCGCGGGTGAGCTCGCACGAACCTTGGCCTTTCCTGGCTAGTGGGCCCGCGCTCTGTCCCAGCCCCTCCTCCTTCCACTGCGTCAAGGGAGCAACGCGGGTTCACCGTTTCTCCACGACGGGCTGAGCCTCTGAGGCAAAAATGGCGTTGTAGAATGGGGTTCGCTTTAAAAAAAAGGGATTTTTTTTTCCGTTCGTGTCAAGGGTGATGGCAGGGTCAGAGGGGCAGGGGAGAGACAACACCTTGAAAAAGACCGAGGGACTAACCTTTGGTACGCGGCATGCGCACGCGTGCTGCGAAGCATCTTCCACTGCCCTCGCTCTGTCGCTTGCTCCAGCGTCTGTCGCTTCCGGACAGAGGACCTGCGGGATGGGGTTAGGCGAGGCAGGGTCTCAATTGAGCAGGCCCAACTGCACTCCTCGCATATGAGAATTTTCTTTATTTTGACCTTGGGTCCCAGTGCCACTGCGTGGTCCACGTAGGCAGGCCAGCACACGTCACACTTGTGATGAACCAGTCTGGACACATGAGTCGTGTTCTTCCTCCTTGGTCTTGAAGGAGATGTCTTGTGAACAGTGCGGGCAGTGAGTGCAAACACAGTAAGCGCTCGGACATGTGCGCCGTGTACTTGGGCTGGTCAAAGTGTTTCGGGTTTCGGGTTTCGGGATTCAATTGCTGCGTCAATGTGGGTGTGGCGCTGACGGGAAACTGCGTGACAGACGTGCCCGCGAGATATGAAGTTGTGAAAAGACTTGGTGAGGGGTCCTTTGGATACGTCGTTGCTGCCAAGGTGTGTAGAATGTGTGTTTGTGTATCCACACTGCACGAAGTGGCACAGACTGCTGCATGCATATCATCCAACACATAGCGCACGCACGGTGCCAACCTCGCAAGATATCGAACGGGGGCAAGGCGCCGTGGCCGGAAAGCAGGGGTTCATAAACCATAATCCCTAAACCCTAAACCCTAAACCCCTACACCCGCACCGAACCCCTGAACCCTGAACACCAAACCTGAACATGGGGCAGGACTCCGTGGCCGGAAAGCGGGTAGCGATTAAGAAAATAAAAGAGGCGGTCGAAGACGACTCTGATGGTGAGGGTTCAGGGTTCAGGGTTCAGGCTTTAGGGTTTAGGGTTTAGGAAACAAAAGAGGCGGTCGAAGACGGCTCTGATGGTGAGGGGTGTGTCCGTGTTGGGTCTCATGTTAGGAACACATTTGGAACACATTAGGAACACGTGTGTCCATATGGGTCTCATGTGACCGGAAAGTGGCTGCTGCGCGAACTCAAGTTATTGCGTCACTGATTGATAGACACACATACACACACATGCACACACACAGTATAGGAAAGCGGCTGCTGCGCGAACTCAAGTTATTGCATCACTGTCTCGACACACGTGTTCCTAATGTGTTCCTAATGTGTTTTCTAATAGGAAAGCGGCTGCTGCGCGAACTCAAGTTATTGCGTCACTGTCGCGGCCACGAGAATTTCATCATCATCAAGGCACGTGTTCCTAATTTTCATAGTGTGTTCCTCATGTGTTCCTAACATGTGTTCCTAACTCAAGTTATTGAGTCACCGTCGCGGCCACAAGAATTTCATCATCAAGGTCCGCTGCGCTGTGTGGGTCTCCCGTCAGGAACACATTAGGAACACGTTAGGAACACATTAGGCACACGTGTGTCGAGAATTTCATCATCATCAAGGTGCGCTGTGTGTGTGTGTGTGTGTGTGTGTGTGTGTGTGTGTGTTAGCTATACACGCAAGAGAACCTATTCTAAGAATACACACATCATCCTGGTGCCAGTCTGTCTGTCTGTAGGTGCGAGCGGGAGGGAGAGGGGGGGGGAGGAAGGGAGCGGGTCGGTGTCGATTAGGTCTGAGACCATGTAGACTTCCCTTATCTATCCATACAGAGAGAGAGAGAGAGAGAGAGAGAGAGAGAGAACGAGAACACAACACACAAACGATAGACGTTGAACACACAGTAGACCCTCAACCCTAGGTCTCTTTTGACACGCTTACGCAAGACTCATGACATTATACTCTCACCAACGGGCAGCGACTGTGTACACACACACACACACACACACACACACACACACAGGACATTATACTCTCACCAGCGGGCAGCGAGTTCAGGGACATCTACATCGTCACCGATCTAATGGACACCGGTGTGCGTGTGTGTGTCTTTTCCTCCCTCCCTCCCTCCCTCCCTCCTTTTCTCTCTCTCTTGCTCTCTCTCTCTCTCTCTCTCT
>Ga0315905_10007471_pt1 | contig 11069 bp, 11 predicted proteins | sample LakEriMetagenome_5_FD_203522 | JGI IMG/M metagenome (GOLD analysis project Ga0315905, IMG submission 203522) | Freshwater fungal communities from buoy surface, Lake Erie, Ohio, United States - Buoy 4 MA121 | ecosystem: Environmental > Aquatic > Freshwater > Lake | place: USA: Lake Erie, Ohio... | reverse complement strand
CTAACAATCCTGCCCCCACCGGAACTTTCGGAGAAATTTCCCTGCCTTTGAAATCAAAAGGCAGGGAACGCTCTCCGAGCGTTCCGGCAGGGGGCGGATACATTATCCTAGAAGGGGGAATAGAAAGGGGTTGCATTGCCGTTTTTTACCACGGATTTCGCGGAATGAAGACGATTTCACGGATAAAATGGGCCTGATCGATCAAATCTCAGGCTCACCCAACTGGTGAATGCCATGATATTCATAACTCATTCTTGATCCGTGCAATCTGCGAAATCCGTTGTTTCTATTTTCCTATCCAGGATAAAAGTTGATGTAGACGAAATTCCGTGCGCCCCGTTGGAGCGCGGGGATAGGGAATGGTCATACCAGGGTGTATCCTTTGATGAATACAACCTTCGCTTTCACCGTTGTCCCCGTTGGGGGAGAAGTATTATCTTACCTCGCCAATAGACAAATAGACTTTTGGCAACCAGTCTAAGATAATCGTAGCTCTAAATAATCTATTCTTGATCGCACCATCCATGGAGACGATTCAAAGGACCTGCTTTAAGGAGGGGCAAAGCAGTCCGCTGGAAAAAGGGTCGAAGCAGCTCGACAAATGATCCGAGATCGATGCATACAGCTATTCGCTGCCGTTTTTTACGACGAAGGGCGCAGACATTCGCTCGAAGCACTCTCGCTAGGCGGAAGATAGAAAGAGCCATGTATGATTGATGAGTTTTGAAGTGTGATAGGGAATAACAATGGACGATCAATCGAAAATCAACTGCTTGCCGGGCATGTTCGACTGCTTTGTTGTCGTTAATGATGGCTCGGCGCAGCCTCTGTTAGACTACTTTTTTTCCAGTTCGCGCTGTTCATCGTGAGTGAGTTTTTTGTCGATGAGGAAAGTGCCGCAGGGCAGTAGGGAGGCGAAAAGTGCCAACACGGCTCGACAAAAAGTGATTTTTCCGTTGAGCAGGGCGTGCAATACGCTGAGGCAGAATGTAAGGAATAGAATGCCGTGAATCATGCCGATCACTCGAACGTATTGCGGTTGTCCCGCAAAATACTTCATTGGCATCGCCAGCCCTAACAGCAGAAGAAACGAGATGCCCTCGATGATTCCCGCGATGCGAACCCGTCCGACTTGGCTATGGAAATGCGGCGCGTTGTGGGGCATTACTTGGCGTCAAGATTGGCTTTCATTTCCTCGTCTGTTGGCGTTGCAGACTTAACCCCCTCAGCGGGCACCGGCAGTCCGGCGATCCAGATGATGGCATTGAGCACAATACGCCGTTGGTTGTCGCTTTGCCAGTTTTTGTGATAATGCCCCCCAGTGAAGCCAAAGGCCTTGCCGCCTCCCAGCGCGGCGGGGCGTGCAAAGGCCCACATCATGTGCTGTTTTTCCTTGCGTTCGAGAACCGCCGCGCGGACCGCGGGATTGCCCGAGTGATTGCCATCAGGGCGACTCAGGGAATCGGCAGGGGGCAGGTCGCTCAGAATTGGAGTAACACCTTCCATGTCCTTGCGGAAGCGCATGTGGTAGTACCATTCATCGTTGATCTTGAAATCCGCGATGCCTTGGGTGATCTCGTGTTTCGGCAAGGTGAAATGCGCCTCCCAGTGAGGGTTGACCGACCAATTCATTTCGAAGTAGCCGCCGATGGCGTCAAGAAAAGCATTGCCTGGCTCGCCCTGCGGGACTTCGACGCCGTAGTGGATGCAGCCGATGCCAACACCTTTTTTGGCCATTTCCTGAAACTTCGCCAGCTGCGGGATCGCGGGGTGTCCCGTTCCGCCGTCGGCATAGATGATCACCGCAGCAGCATGATTGAAGACCGTTTGGTCTTGCGGCCATCCGTTGTTGACAACCACCGCTTCCAATGCAAGTCCGCTTTTATTGAGATGATCGGCCAGCAGCATACATCCGGCGCGGTGTTCATGTTCGCCCTTTCCGTGGCTGGGGTTGCCGGCGATGAAAACGATTTTCTTTTTCACATTGGTTTCCTTGGCTTGGGTCATCGGTGAAAGGAAAAAGAGCAGGGGAGACAAAAATGACAAGCTCAACAATATTCGCGAAAATAAGAGTTTTGATGATGTGTTCATGGGATGGATTTGTTTACTAGATTATTAGAAGGGGATCACGTCATCGAAGTCTGATTCATCGCGCAGTTCATCAGCTGTGGGTTCCGATGTTGACGAGGCAGGTCTTCCCTCTTTTCGTTGGGAATGCTCGCCTGTGGGCAGGACTTTCCAACAGGAGAGATTGACGTAGTATTTACCGTTATATTCATTGCCGCGGATGTCGAAACTGACACTCACATCCTGATTGAGTTCCAGGGGATCGAGTTGCGGGCACTTTTCTTTGACGACCTCAAACTTGATGTCCTGGGGGTATTTGTCGTGGTTGGTGGTAACCACAAATTCGCGTTTGATGAAGCCACTCGCAAAAGTCTGGGCTTCTCCGATCCATTTGAGTTTTCCTGACAATTCGTACATGCTTCAAAACTATCGGAGCAGCGTCTGCTGTCAATCAAAGAACAGGGAGTCGGCGCAATTTCATTCAGGAATACTTTAGATCCTTTGAAGGATCCATTTCGAAATCCATCATGAAATTGGCTGTGGTGTTCGGCTTGATTACGGTTTCGAGGAATTTTAGATACACAGCTTCCTCTTTGGTTGCTTGCAGCTTGTCGAGTGACTCGACCTCGATCGCTATGAAAAACGACCATTGGGAACTTGGGTCGACATTGCGCCCTGACTTCACTGTCAGAACTTCTGGGATTTTCAGCAGCAGGCTGCGGGTTGTGCGAACCATTTCCTCCAACCTTGCTGCGTCAACCTGGGTTTGCAGTTGAAAAAAAGCAACGTGTTGGATCATGTCAGGACTTCCAGTTCAGTGCACCCTTCTTGAGCGCATAAACGTAAGCAAGAGCAAGGATGCCCGCAAATCCGGCAATGCTCAACAGAGGTACCGTGGAAATCTGGCACATGTCGCGGAACTGGACGGCCCAAGGATACATGAACACAACCTCGATATCGAAGATCACGAATAACATAGCCACAAGGTAAAACTTCACCGAAAAGCGCGGGGCCCCGTCGCCTATGGGGATCATGCCGCATTCGTAAGCGCTATCCTTGGTCTCATTGCTGCGCGCCGACTTGCCGAATACTACGCTGAGCCACAAAACCACCACGGCAAAGCCGATCGCGATGATGAACTGCAGCAGAACTGGAAGATAATCGTTAAGCATGGCGCGAGAAACTTGAGCGAGCCGCATTCTCTCGTCAAGCAAAGAGCAAATAAAAATGTGCAGGTGCGGCTGCTTGGAACAGACAGCGGATGATGTAAAAAACAAGAGGGTCGTCCCTGTGGGGGGGGAGATTTTTTGCTGCACGGCGATGTGCCGAGTCCCATGGGATATTAGTGATCGAGCTTTAGTTTTTTTAACTTCGGTTCAATGATATATTTGCAGTAGGGATTCTTTGATTTGTTCTGCTCGTAGTAATCTTGGTGATAATTTTCGGCGGGATAAAACGTCGAGGCCTTGGTGATCTCTGTCACGATAGGATCCTTGAAGTTAGCCTGTGCGGCTTTCTTTGATGCCTCAGCCACTGGTTTTTGGGTGTCGCTGTGATAGAAGACCGCCGAGCGGTATTGGGTTCCCTCATCATTACCCTGGCGATTTAGTGTTGTCGGGTCGTGCAGATCCCAGAACCAGGCGATGATTTTTTCTGCGGTGATTTTTTTCGGATCAAAAACCACCTGCACAACCTCGGCGTGCCCCGTAGTGCCTGTGCAGATCTGCTCGTAGCTCGGACTGGCGATGCTTCCTCCCATGTATCCAGAAGTGGCCGAATAGACTCCACCGAGTTGTTTGTAAGCGGCTTCGATACACCAAAAACAGCCAGCGCCGAGTGTGATCACTTCCGCGCCATCGGGCACTTTTGGTTTTGGGGCGGGCAATTTTTGATCAGTCATATCTTTGGCGGGCTCACAGCAGGCGAGCGCGGGAAAAAGTAGCAGGAGTAATAACTTGTGCAACATGGGAGCATAATGACGCGAAGTTTTAAGGTGTCAAATGGATTTCATGAAATGGAAACGTGCTACGACGATAAGTGTGGGGGGGCTCAAACTGCTAACGTTTTCCGGCTCTGATGGTAAAGATCTCAAATCGGGTGAAAATTCCATAAGTTCGAAAATGCCGCAACCTCTTTTCTGCTCGGCAATGCTTTTGGCAATTAATTGAAGTCATTGCTGGCAAAGTTAGATGGGTGGTTGAAGGGGTACTGCGCTAGAAAATCTTGATTTGAAAAAAAGTATTATCGACCATTAAAAAAAAATTGACTCTGGCTGATGTATTGGTAAATTTCATCTGTTCTGTATTAAAGTAAAGATCACGAAAAACTTGCTTTTAGATTTTTTGTAATTAAGAAAGCACTTTTTTCATAACCATAAAATCCACAATGAAAATAAACAACCAAGTGAAAAATGCCTTCTGTTCTTTAACGGTTCTCGCTTTCATCGCCGGAGATTCCGCACAAGCCACGTTGTTGGTTTATGAGGGGTTTGACACCGCAACCACTACCAATGTGGCAGCGGGGCCTACATTGAACGGCTTCAAACTTGAGGGTAAAACAGGAGGAATGGGGTTCGCAACGGGCAGCACGTGGAGTACATATGTCAACGATAGCCCTGCCGGAAGCAAACCAATCACGGTCTACGCAGAGGGAGCGACACCGGGCACGAGTTTCAGTAATACAACAGGGGCTCTACCCTTGCTGAGTTACAAGGGGACCTGCTCCAATCTGCCCACCTCGGGCGGGTACTTCGGTCCGAATGGCACTAATACTTCCGACCACATGAGGCTTTCCCGTAGTCTTCATCCAGGCGTTACGGCAACATTCAAAGACGGCACGACAACCTGGTTTAGTTTTGTTTATGTCCGATCAGGAAATAACAATGATGCGGGAGCGAAGCTTGCCATCGGCAAAGGTGCCTTGGGGAATGCGCGTGGGTCTTCATCTACGGCGGAGGCGATCGGTGGTGGCAGCGGTTTGGGGTCATCGTCTCGAAATTCTCGCAAGGTCTATCCGCAATTCTGGGACGGGACTCTTGCTACCCCCGGTAGCACCGCAGGCGGCTCCAACTACGACGTGCAGGGGTTGGTCACGGGGGATGCAGCAGCGGTTCACTATCTCACTGCACCCTACTACGACCAAGGTCAACCATTGCAAGTCAACGGCTTCAATGGCGATCAGTCGATGCTGCATGACCCTAACAACGGCGTTCCGCACATCATCGTTGGGAAAATCGAGTGGAAGCCGAACGGCACACCCGATGTAATCTCGGTGGTTCAGTTCCTCTCGAGTGACGGCACACTCACTGAAGCGGCTTTTGATGCCAGGATCGCCGCGCAGCCGCTGCTATCCTCGGCCAACTGGCCTGCTACGATCACTTCCTATCCTGGCAGCGGCAGCCCTTTCACCGCAACCGTTTACAAGCCCGACTTGGATCAATCGCTTTTCGATACGGTCTCGATTGCCGGGGGTAAGATTTACGGCGACGAGATCCGCATCGCGACAACCTTCATGGATGTGGTGGGTCAACCTTTCAACCTGACAGCTGTGCGCAATTCTCCGAATCTAAATTTTTCCTGGAACAGCCGTAATCTAATGAACTACAAGCTCAAGAGCAGCACGGATCTTTCCACTCCTGCTGCATCCTGGACGGTTGTGCAGACTGACATCGTTGGCGCTCAACCGACCAATTCGCTGTCGATCGCTCAGCCAGTTGATCCTAGAAAATTTTATCTCATCGAAGAAACCGTGCAGCCGGAGGTCGCTGTTTTATCCGAAAATTTTGACGGTGTCGTAACCGGCTGGTTCAGTGGATATGACGCAACGGACTTTTCTCAGCTTACCACCTGGCAGCTTGGCACGCCGAGCATCGTTGGTCCGAGTGCAGCTTTCAGTGGGGCCAAATGCTACGGCACCAACATCAGTGCAAACTACGGCAACTCTTCCAAAGCCGTTCTCCGAACACCATCGATTGACCTGACTGCCAAGATGACAGCGACTCTTTCATTCAAGCAATTCATGAAAATCGAGAATTCTACCGGGGACCAAGACTTCGGCGCTGTTCGTATTCTCAGAGCAAGTGATGATGTTTTATTGGCAACCCTTGTGGGTAACAGAAACAGCTCGGGTTCTTTGGTGGGTGGAGTGGAGGGTAACTCTGCTAATTGGGAAAGCCTTTCAAAATCCCTTCCAGTCATCGCTTTTTCCACTCCGATCAAGATCGAGTTTCTCATGAGCACGGATAGTTTTGATGAAGCAACTGACTCGGCTTACGCAAGTGGCGGGTTTGCCGGTTGGTACATCGACGATGTTGTGCTCACCGCCAAATAGTTTCCGAAAAGGCAAGAAAGTTCATCTCATGCACCCGTCGTTCCTACGGCGGGTGTTTTTTTGGGCCGTCGTCTTTAGGCGGACTAATATCTGTCGGACGCTGCGAGAATTTCCTCCTGTGTTGTAATATGCCGGGCTTACCTGCCGTATTGAACCACTCCAGTCCGACTAATGTTTGGGGCTGCGACTTTTCTAAATCATCGAACCACAGCATATCATGAAATCCCAGCTATTCCCGAAGCGTCAACGAATCGTGTGTCATCTCACTGCCATCATTGCTTGCGTCTTGCCTGCCGCCGCCGATGTGACTTTGGCAAAAGTTTTCACTGACAATATGATGTTCCAACGCAAGCAACCGATTCGCGTTTGGGGAACGGCGGAAGCGGGCGAAGAAGTCAGCGTCGCCTTGGGCAAAAAATCTGCGAAGGCCACGACCAGTGCCGAGGGCAAATGGATGGCCGAACTACCCGCCGTGCTGGTTGGCGACAATCTCGAGCTTGCAATCAAGGGCAAGAACACCCTGTCGTTGAAGAATATCATCATCGGCGATATCTGGGTTTGCTCGGGGCAGTCCAACATGGAAATGGGACTGGGCGGCTGTCTCGGGGCCGACGAGGACATCAAGGCGGCGGACTTTCCGAAAATCCGCCGGATCAAGTTCAATCACGTGCAGACACCACAACCACAGGCGGAAGCACCGACCGCAACGGCTTGGCAGGTTTGCTCTCCCGCAACCGCAGGAGGATTCACCGCTGCTGGATTCTATTTCGCCCGCGAGGTCATGCAGAAAACCGGCGTGCCGATCGGCATCATCGACTCGAACTGGGGCGGAACTCGCATCGAACCATGGATTGCGGCCGAAGGACTGCCGCTTGTCGAGGCCTTGAAAGCGGCCAACCCAGGCGGCTTCAGCGGTATGTATAACGGAATGATTCACCCGATTATCAAAATGCCGATCAAAGGTGCTCTCTGGTATCAGGGTGAATCGAATGGCGAGGAAGGTCAGAGCTACAATGATAAAATGCAGGCCTTGATCAGCGGCTGGCGCAAGCAATGGGGCCTTGGTGACTTTCCCTTCTATTTCGTGCAACTTGCCAATTTTCAAAACCCCAATCAGGACCCCGCAGGCGGTAATGGCTGGGCAAAACTTCGCGAAGCGCAGACCAAAACCTTGTCTGTCGCCAACACTGGCATGGCGGTGATCATCGACACCGTCACTCTGCCTGAGGCTGGTGACATACATCCGAAAAACAAATACGATGTCGGCTCGCGTTTGGCCCAGTGGGCTTTGGCCAAGGACTATGGAAAAAAAGAAGTGGTTTTTTCGGGTCCGATCTTTAAGGCTTTAAAAATTAAGTCTGGCAAGGCATTGCTGGCATTTAACCACAATGGCGGCGGACTGATGGTCGGCAAAAAAAACGGGCGCGATGCTGCCGTGGCAGCCACAGGTGAAAAACTCAAACGTTTTGCTATCGCTGGAGCCGATAAAAAATGGTTCTGGGCCGATGCGGTGATCGAGAAAAATCTCGTGGTGGTTTCTTCGCCCGATGTCAAAGAGCCGGTGGCTGTTCGTTATGGCTACGAAATGAATCCCGATGGTGCGAATCTCTATAACAAAGAGGGATTGCCTGCATCGCCGTTCCGCACGGACGATTGGTAATCTTCCGTTTTGGAGTAGGGTCAGCTTTCGAGCAGGCTTTTCGCCATCGCCCGGGCCGACTCGCCGCCGCCGCCGAGCATCCGCACGAGTTCGTGGATGCGCGCTTCACCGCTGACTGGGAAAAGCCGCGAGCGGGTGCGGCCGTGGATAATTTCTTTTTCGACAACAAAATGCCTCGCCGCCATAGCGGCGACTTGGGGAAAGTGGGTGATTGCGATCACTTGGTGCCGGGCGCCGAGTACCGCCATTTTCCTTCCCACGGCCTTGGCAACTTCGCCGCCGACGTTGGCGTCGATCTCATCAAACACCATCAACGGCGTGGCATCCTGATCGGCCAGGGCGCTTTTCACTGCCAGCATGACGCGGCTAATTTCTCCGCTGGAAGCTACCTGACGCAGGGGATGCAGCGGCTCTCCGGGATTGGGGCCAAAGAGAAATTCTGTCGTTTCCAAACCCTGGGATGAGGGCTCTTTCAGTGCGGTGAGGGAAATTTCAAATGCCGATTGCTTGAAGCCAAGGTCCTTGAGCTGGGCGGAAATTTCTTTCGCCAACTTAGGCGCTGCCTTGCGTCTCGCGCTGCTCAATTTTGCTGCGGCGGAATCGAGGTCAACTCGTAATGCGGTGATCTGCGCCTGCAATACTTCGAGTTTTTCGCTGCGGTTTTCAATGTTGTCGAGTCGGGAGCTGGCTTCGTCACGGGCCTCGAGAATTTGTGCGATGCTGTCGCCATATTTGCGTTTCAAGGATTCCAAAAGATTCACCCGCTCCTCTAACAAATTTGCCTCTTCAGGATTGGTATCAAGTTCATCGATATAATCGGTGAGAGTGTTTTCCAGTTCCTGCAATTCCACCGCGGCAGTTTCCAGTCCGACGCAGCGCTCGCCGATGGATGGGTCGAGTTTCACCAACTCGCGAACATGTCGTTGTATTTCGGCAAGACGCGATAAGATGCCATCACCTTCATTTGCGAGCAATGACATGATGGCAGAGGTGTTTTCCAATAATCGAGCCGCGCCAAGTGATCTGCGGTAGCGGTTGGTCAACTCGCTTTCCTCGTCGACAGAGAAATGTGCGGCGTCGATTTCATCAACCTGATGGCGAAGCAGTTCCAGTTCGCGGGTTGAAACGGCATCGGCGTCGCGCAATTCATGCCACTCGGAGACTTTGTTTTTCCACTCTTGCCAGCATGAACGGTAGCAGTTGATCAAGAGATCGGCCGCTGCATAGGCATCAAGCATTGCCATCTGTCGCTCGGTAGAAAGCAGCGACTGGTGGTCGTGCGGGCCGTGCAAATCGACGAGATGTTCACCAAGTTTTTTCAGCAAACCGAGCGTGACCGGGGAGTCGTTGACGAATTGTCGTGTGGAACTTTGCGCGATGATTCGGCGGATAATCAGATCGTCTCCCTCGGGCAGTTCCAGTCCGTTTTCGGAGAGAATATTGCGAACTTCCTCGGGAGCATGCAGGGAGAATACGGCTTCGACGATGCAGGATTCCTCGCCAGTTCGAATCAGCGATTTGTCGGCTCTTTCACCGAGGACCAGTTTCAGGGCGCCGACGATGACCGACTTGCCTGCGCCGGTTTCGCCAGTGACGCTGATGAGCCCATTCCCGAGTTCCCAGGATAGTTCATCGACGAGTGCCAGATTGCGGATTTTCAGCAGGGTAAGCATGAGCGATTTCTGTGCGCCCATACTACGCTGAATCATTCGCCAGAATCAACCGCGCACGTGGAAATTTTTTCATCGGCAATTCTTTTGCCTGTTGCAGCGTAATCTGCCAGTCTGCTGCCGACGAATGCTTTTGGAAAAATCACAACTGCAGCGGTTCAGCCGCCTGACGTTTTTGGGGACGGGAACTTCCACAGGCGTCCCGGTGATCGGTTGTGGCTGTTCGGTGTGTCAATCCACTGATCCGCGCAACAATCGTCTGCGTTCGTCGATCCTGCTGGAGACCGAGGACATCACCGTGCTTGTTGACAGCGGGCCTGACCTGCGATTGCAGGCACTGCGGGCCGGACTCAAAAAAGTGGATGCGGTGCTCTACACCCACGGGCACATGGATCACGTTGTCGGTTTTGACGAACTGCGGGCCTTTTGCTGGGACCGCGATGACCCTTTGCCGCTTTATGCCAATCCCGGCTGTATGGAGATTCTGAAAACAATGTTTGCCTGGGCGTTTGCTGACACCAACGTCTATCGCGGCTATATCAAGCCATGGCCAGTGGTATTCGAAGGTCCTTTCAACCTTGGAAGCCTCAGAGTGACACCTTTGCCGGTCATCCATGGCGCGGTGCAGACCAGTGGGTTTTTATTTGAACGGCAGGGGATGAAATCGGTGGCTTACATTCCTGATGTCAAACAAATCCCTCCCCAGACCATGGAGCTCATTCGCGGTTGCGATTGCCTGATTCTCGACTCCTTGAATTTTCGCAAGCATCCCACTCATTTGAGCGTGGATGAATCGCTTGAGTTGATTGAACAAGCAGGCGTTTCCCGTGCCTATCTGGTCCATTGCTCGCACGAGATCGACCACGAGGTGTTGGAAAAGATTTTGCCAGCGACAATTCGCGTGGCTTATGATAGCCTGTGCCTGCAATTATGAAGACCTTGTACTGGTTGTTTTTGGGATTTATGGCGATGCCGCATCTGCATGCGGCGCCCGCGCCGATCAAGGTCGAAAATGTCGCGGTCTTGTTCAATTTATCGCTTCCCGAATCCGAAGAATTGGCCAAAGCCTATCAGCAGGCGAGGGGGATTCCCGCTGCGAACATGATTGGCCTTGCGATGCCCGATGTGGAGGAAATCTCCCGCGATGTTTATCAGGAAAAAATCCACAAGCCATTGCGCGCCGAATTTGATAAACGGAACTGGTGGAAGCGGGGGGAAACCTCGGATGGGATGGTGATTGCCGGGGAAAACAAAATTCAGGTGATGGTCTGTATGCGTGGTGTGCCGCTGAAAATTTCCCGTCAGACCGAAGCCCCGCCTAAAACGGAATCTGGCAAGGCCAC
>Ga0315905_10007469_pt1 | contig 11071 bp, 16 predicted proteins | sample LakEriMetagenome_5_FD_203522 | JGI IMG/M metagenome (GOLD analysis project Ga0315905, IMG submission 203522) | Freshwater fungal communities from buoy surface, Lake Erie, Ohio, United States - Buoy 4 MA121 | ecosystem: Environmental > Aquatic > Freshwater > Lake | place: USA: Lake Erie, Ohio... | reverse complement strand
ATCCTAAATGAAATGTGAACATCTCTTATTTTCCTACCTCTGTGTCCTCTGTGTCTCTGTGGTTCGTTAAAAAAACTAGTTTCATGCTTCAACCCAACCATTCAGCTTTATCTATTTTTTGTAGGTCGGGTTAAGCGACAGCGTAACCCGACGTTTATGTTGGGTTTCGTACCTCAACCCAACCTACAGACTATTTTTTGTAGGTCGGGTTAAGCGACAGCGAAACCCGACGTTTATTATGATTGTACAAATTAAATGCAGTACGGCTCAACTGACTAAAAATTATCCTTCATGCCTCGAATCCGGGCAAAGGTTTTAACTCCTTCGTTACTTTTCGCTGTTGCTTGTAAAAATGGTTTATCCCAACGTAAAAAAGGATTTGTGAGTTTTTCTATTCCCAAAAGTGATGGTACGGTGGCTTCATTAGTCTCCCGTAGAATTTTAACATCTTGGTAGCGTTTTTGCAAGTCCCCATTTTCTGGCTCTACAGTCACAGCAAACCGCAAATTATTTAAAGTGTATTCATGGGCGCACCAAAGGCGAGTATCATCAGGTAAAGCCCGCAGTTTACTTAAAGAATCTACCATTTGCCCCGGTGTACCTTCAAATAAACGACCACAACCACCAGCAAACAATGTATCACCGCAAAACAATTCTCCCGGCTCTCTTGGGCTTTCTGGGGGAAAATAGTAAGCAATATGAGCGCGGGTATGGCCAGGAACAAACAACACATTAGCAGTACGATTTCCAAATTGTACGCGATCGCCTTCCTGTAAAAATACCTGCTGTCCCGGAATTCGGCCTCTATCTTCCGCACCTCCATAAACTGTCACTTGGGGAAATTTTTTCATCAATTGTGTATTTCCACCCACATGATCACCATGATGGTGAGTATTAAAAATTGCCACTAAATTAGCTGTTAACTTTGTTAATTCGTCTAATACGGGTTGCGCTTCGGCCGGATCAACAACAGCCGCGATATTCTGTTGTGGATCATGCAGTAAAAATATATAATTGTCTGAAAGTACCGGTAGACGGATGATTTGCATCAGCTTTTCTTCCTCGGTTGGTGAATTTATTTATAAAATGTCCTGTATTATTTTAACCCAACCTATTCGATAAATTTGTATAACTCCTTATTTTACCCCAAAGCAAAAGTTATTCAAATCCTTGACAAAAAATAAAAAATCTGTTAAAAATGGTAATTTGTGGAAACTTTACCCTTTAATATAATCTCTTGGCTAACGTCATTGTCATAGGTGCCCAGTGGGGCGATGAAGGAAAAGGTAAAATAACTGACTTACTCAGCCGCTCCGCAGATGTGGTGGTACGTTACCAAGGAGGAGTTAACGCTGGGCATACAATCGTAGTCCAAGGTCAGACCTTTAAGCTGCACTTAATTCCCTCTGGTATTTTATATCCAAAAACTGAATGTATTATTGGCTGTGGAACAGTCATAGATCCACAGGTTTTAATCAAAGAACTGGATCAACTAGAACAATTAAATATTTCCACAGCTAACTTGTTGATTTCACAAACGGCTCATGTCACCATGCCTTATCATCGGATGATTGATAGGGCTGCGGAGGAAGTACGGGGAAATCATAAAATCGGGACAACTGGTAGAGGTATTGGACCGACCTACGCTGATAAATCCGAACGGACAGGCATCAGGATGTTAGACTTGATGGATGCCGATGGACTGCGTGAGCAATTAAAGTGGACGATCAACTATAAAAATACCATTTTAGAAAAGCTGTATAATCTGCCACCCCTTGATCCCCAAGTGGTAATTGAGGAGTATTTAGGTTATGCTGAACGTTTGCGTCCTTTTGTCGTTGATACTTCGTTACAAATCTATGACGCGATTTTAAGACGACGAAATATTTTGTTTGAGGGCGCACAGGGGACTTTACTTGACTTGGATCACGGGACTTATCCCTATGTTACATCCTCTAATCCAGTGGCTGGTGGGGCTTGCGTTGGTAGTGGGTTAGGTCCGACAATGATAGATCGGGTGATTGGTGTATCCAAAGCCTACACTACAAGGGTCGGGGAAGGTCCATTCCCTACGGAACTACATGGCGAAATTGGCGACTTATTAGGCGATCGCGGTGCGGAATTTGGCACAACTACGGGGCGCAAACGTCGTTGTGGTTGGTTTGATGCTGTCATCGGACGCTATGCAGTTCGCATTAACGGCATGGATTGTATTGCTATTACTAAACTTGATGTTCTCGATGAATTAGAGGAAATTAATGTTTGTGTAGCTTATGAAATTGATGGTGAACGTTGCGAACACTTCCCCACTAGCGCCCGGATGTTCGCCCGTTGTCGTCCTATTTATAAAACCTTGCCAGGATGGCAAATGTCAACAAGTCACTGTCGTACCCTCGAAGAGTTACCACCGCAAGCACTAGACTATCTAAGATTCTTAGCAGAATTGATGGATGTCCCCATTGCGATCGTTTCTTTGGGAGCAAGTCGTGATCAGACTATCATTGTAGAAGACCCTATTCACGGTCCCAAACGCGCTCTGTTACATCCAAATGGTACTCCGGTTTAGTCAGTGGTCAGTGGTCAGTGGTCATTAGTCAGTGGTCATTAGTGATATAACTGACAATTGACTACTAACAACTAACAACTAACAACTAACATCTAACATCTAACATCTAGCAACTAACAACTAAAAATAGTATGGCTATCACACTCGAATCTAAAACCCGTCCAGAAGGTAGCAAACCCAGAGCTTTGCGCCGTTCTGGTTTAATTCCCGCTAATTTGTACGGTCACAAGGGAACTGAATCAATTTCTTTAGTTCTTGATGCTAAAGTTGTAGAACGTTTACTCAAGCAAGCTGCTCCTAATCAAACAGAAGTGGAATTAAGCATTCCTGAATTAGAATGGACTGGTACAACTGTAATTCGTGAAGTTCAGATTCACCCAGCTAAAGGTACACCTTACCATTTAAGTTTTTTCGCCGGCACTAAAGGCTAGAATTTAGATAATAATAACTAAGAAGACCAGGGTTAAACCTGGTTTTTTTGTGGAAAAGACTATCAAAATCCCTCTGACTACTGACCACTGACAACAAACCAATGACAGAAACAAATCTTCCCGCTTTAATTGAACAAATGTTACAACCTGGATTTTATCCTCATGGTGTAACCGAACCAATTCAACTAATTCAAACCCATATTTCTTATGTCCTCTTAACTGGAGATTATGCTTATAAGCTGAAAAAACCAGCTAATTTCGGTTTTTTAGACTTTTCCACTTTAGAAAAAAGAAAACATTTTTGTGAGGAGGAATTGCGCTTAAATCAACGGGGTGCTGGTGAATTATATTTAGAAGTGATCCCTTTAACTTGCGCGGGTGAAAAATACCATCTCGGAGGAACGGGAGAAGCTGTAGAATATGCGATCAAGATGCGTCAATTTCCCCAAGAATCCCTATTTAGTGAACTTTTCGCTGCTGGGAACTTACAGGAAAGCAACTTAGAAGAATTAGGACGGGTTGTGGCTCAATACCATGCTGAAGCACACACTAATGACTACATTCGCAGTTTTGGGGAAGTCTCACAAGTGCGTTTGGCTATTGATGAAAATTATCAGCAAGCTGAAAAATATATTGGTGGACCCCAGACACAAGCGCAGTTTGAGGAAACAAAACAATATACGGATAATTTCTTTGTCCAAAATCCAGAATTATTTAAAAGCCGAATTGACAATCATTATATTTGCGAAGGTCACGGGGATTTACATCTGCGAAATATTGCTCTCTGGCATGATAAAATCATGTTGTTTGACTGTATAGAATTTAACGAGCCTTTTCGCTTTGTTGATGTTATGTATGATGTAGCTTTTACAGTCATGGATATTGAGGCCAGAGGACGTAAGGATTTAGGAAATGCTTTTTTAAATGCTTATGTGGAGCAAACTGGAGACTGGGAAGGTTTACAGGTATTACCTTTATATTTAAGCCGTCAGGCTTATGTGCGGGCTAAGGTAAATTCATTTTTGTTAGATGATCCTAGTGTACCCGATGTTGTGAAGGAAGAAGCAGCAAAAACCGCATCTGCATATTATCATCAAGCTTGGGAATATACTAAACCGCAACAGGGAAAACTGATTTTGATGTCCGGGTTATCTGGTGCTGGAAAAAGCACCACGGCTAAGTATTTAGCCCGAAAACTCAATGCGGTTCATCTCCGTTCTGATGCTGTGCGTAAGCATTTGGCGGGAATTTCTTTGTTAGCAAGAGGTGGGGATGAAATTTATACACCAGAAATGACACAAAAAACCTATGGCCGATTGTTAGCACTGGGAATTATACTAGCTAATCAAGGCTGGACTGTAATTTTAGATGCTAAATATGATCGTCAGGATTTGCGAGCAGCAGCTATTTCTCAAGCTACAGAGCATCAATTACCTTTATATATCATCAATTGTACCGCACCAGTAGAAGTTTTAACACAAAGGCTGCTGCATCGCACCAGTGATATTGCTGATGCTACTGCTGATTTATTAACATCCCAAATTAACCAATCTCAACCATTTACAGATCAAGAACAACCTTATATAACGGTTGTAGATACAACTCTACCATTAGACACACAATTATCAGGATTGATTTAATTTTTCTCTAGATTAAAAGGGCGGTTTTTAACCGCGTCTACACAAGCAAAACCCACCTATCCCCTTCTTTGTACCCATAATCCCTATGGGTACAAGATTCTTCTTTCCTATACTCTGTATGGGAATGAATTATCAATGAATTATAAAGGCTCTGCTTTTTCATAATACAATCATAGAGGCAGAGCCTCCGTGATAGCATTCCCAGTCAGAGACTGGGAACGAGATAAACGAGATAACGAGATATAATTATTCTTTCTCCTGACTCCTAAATCTTAATTTTATGGCACCAAAAAATAATTTTCTCGGCGATATTTTCTCATCTTCACCTAACTTCCTGTCTCAATTACTATTCGGGTTGTTTTTATTCATTGTCTCCAGAATTGCTGGTGCTTCAGTACCTCTGTGTCTATTTATAGGTATCATGGGTGGTGTCACCTTGGGGTGGATTACTTTTGCAAATGAGAATAACCCCCAGGCTACTACTGTAGCCTCTAATGATGGTATTGATGCTGGTTTGAAATATTGGCTAGTTTTTATGCTGGGTTGTCTTTTCTTAGGTTATTCAGCACCCATGAGTATTTTGTTCGGCGGTATTGCTGGTGTTGGTGGTGGCTGGATAATTGCTTGGTGGCGCAGTCAGGAGGCTTTACAAACTCAGTTACCAGAAGATGTCTTAGAGGAAGATACAGAACAGTCTAGTGATAGGGGTGCGAAAAGACGCATAAGAAAACCTACTCGGCGTTTCCGTCGTGCTTCTACAACTTTTAATTTTCGATTTTGGGAAAAGTAATGAGTAGCGATTATATCTTACACCAGTCCCAATCACTGGCTCTGAATGAGTTCAGAGTCTCATAGCAAAGGTCGTTTAAAGACGACTGGAAAAATAAAGCCGATATAAATTACAAAGACATTGTACCTCATTTCCTTTAAATTCAATTAAACCTAAACTGCGTAATTTAAAGGCTTGTTTAGAATCTATTGGAATAGGAATATTACTGTTAATTACTTGTTGCATTGCTCTTTTTAACAGGACATCTTTTTCTAATTCTAAAAGATAGGATTTTAAAAAACCGCTGTATGGACTTTGATTAGTGGGAGCTATTTTGAGAAATTGGGATAAAGTTAAATTATCTTGGGTAATTTTTTCCAGCGCGGTTGTTAATAAATAAGGGTGGCCATTAATCATTGATTTTAATTCGTTGATTTCTGTCTCTGACCAATTTAAACCATATCGTTGGACTAATTCTTTTATTTGTGTGTTGTTAAATTCTCCTATTTCAACGGATAAACCAACATTAAAAGGAGATTGATTAACATTTATAGAAACATAAACATCTTGAGAATGGGCAATTACTAAACGTAGTTTTTGCTAGAATATCATCAATTTCTTGATGTCGAGGAATAGCTGACCTCCTATTTTTTTCAGGATTCCACCACCAAGAGTGTCGAGAACCCTCACGTATAAACTCACACCCATGCTCTTGTAAATGGCGTAATAAATCACCACGTTTTATATTGTGATAGCTTCCTCAACATAATCATTACCCGCAGCTTCTAGTGCATCTTGACGGTTAAATTCTAATGCTTCTAAAAGTGTAATTCGTAAACTTTCTAATAATTCTTCTCTTGTTGCTTCTTGACAATTTATACCAGGAATTTCTTCAATCCAACCTAACCACCAATCACCAGAATATTTAATTACTGCTGTGTACATATTTTCTCGTCCATCAACTTAACAATAGTCTTCCACTAATTTAGTATTACATATTATTTATCTGCGATTGCGAAAATTAAGGGGTATATTTCTGACGTTCTACTGCTATAGGTTTTATAGTATATTATGGAGATAATCAGGTTATTATTGCCTTATGAACCAACCCATTACTACAATCAATACACGACTTCTTGACTCTCTCACTCAAATTATCCTTTCACTTTCTCAAGAAGAATACCAAATCTTAGTAGAAAAAATTCAACAATCTCGACTAACTGAACACCAGAAAACACAAAATTTAGAATTTAGAATGAAGAATTTAGAATGAAGAATTAATTTTTAGCCTTACTATTTTTAATGATTGCATGAAGAATAGAAATCAATTCATTAGATTCATTTAGTAAATGAAGTAATCTTGGTTCTAGTTGTTTCTCGGTGGCGATTAGGATTTTTAACCAATAATTTGTTTCTCTAGCCTCCTTCAAAGAAATACTCATTTTATGAATAAAATCAGCTTTACTTTCTGCATTTTGTGCTTCTTCAACATTAGCACCAATACTTGTTCCAGAGCGTATTAATTGTTTACTTAAATCATATCCTGTTCCACCATTTTCTCTCAGAAACTTACAAAGATTAACTATTCTTATGCTAAAGTTTAGAGTTCTTTCTTTTATATCTTTATTGGCCATTTTTAATGATATTTAATCTAAACAATTTACTGGTAATTTGTTAATGATTGGTAGCAAAAAAGAAAAATTTAATATTTAATAATGGGTTTTCCTAAATTCTAAATTCTAAATTCTAAATTCTAAACAAAATTCCAAATTCTAAATTCTAAATTCTAAATTCTAAATTCTAAACAAAATTCCCCGGCTTTGACAGCTTGATATAAATCCTCATCTGCTTTGCGTGTAACATAGGTGGGTGCATTGGGAGGAAGACTACCACCAAATTGATATTGATAATTTTGCTCTGTCATGGTTTGATCCTATCTGGATAACAAATATAATACTAAATCCTCAAGCATTATGTATACTATTAATGTCACTAAGTTGACGCTATGATGAAACCAAGAAAATAATTATGTTTTTATATCTATCAAAATTATTACCACTATTCTTTTACCCTCTGGGATTGGCTAGTGTGAGTTTAATCATAGCTTTGGTGACTTTGCGGAAACGTCCCCGCATTGCGACTATAGCCATTTCTCTATCTTTAGCTATCTTACTGCTTTGTGGTAATGCTTGGGTGGCAAAGTACATGGTACGCAGTCTAGAATGGCAAAATATCCCTTCTTCCCAAATTCCCAAGGCTGAAGCTATAGTGGTCTTGGGTGGAGGAACTAAATCAGCAAGTTGGCCGCGTCCAACGGTGGATTTAAGTGAAGCTGGCGATCGCATTATTTATGCTGCTCAACTCTATTTTCAGAAAAAAGCTCCTATAATTATCCTCAGCGGAGGTCGTATTGACTGGCGTGGTAGTGGTTCTCCAGAATCAGCAGATATGGCAACTATTCTTACATCTATTGGTGTCCCCTCTGCGGTAATTATCCAAGAGCCAGATTCTCTGAATACATATCAAAATGCGGTTAATGTCCGTAAAATATTGGCAGAACGTCAAATTAAGAAAGTATTATTAATAACTTCTGCAATGCACACTCCACGGGCTTTGAAAATTTTTCAGCGTCAAGGTATTGATGTCATTCCCACACCTACGGACTTTATTGTCAGTCAAGATGATTTGCAAGAACTCACTAACACACCCAAATCTGCTATTCTCAAATTACTACCCGATACTGACAATTTGCATCAATTTACAGTTGCTTTAAAAGAGTATCTGGGTATTTTTATTTATTGGCTACGCGGCTGGATTTAACAATCACTTATCCTTAATGACTTTATGAGTAAAGAATTACCACACATTGCTCCCTCTCCTCAACCCGAATTTGAGGAAGTATTTGCTGTTCATCAAACAGTGCGGGAATTTTATCATGAAGTTAATACCCGTTCTGAGTTTAAAAAGCATTGTGAATGGTATTATACAACCGCAGCCCAAAACCGTCAAGACTTAGCTAAGATGCGCGGCGAACTAAATATTATGGCCTGGTTTTGTCGCCGCTAGTTGGTGACTTAGATAATTTCTAGTTCAAAATCTCGTAAATGGGCTTTGAATTTTTTACTAAACTGCACTAAAATCGGGAAGTTAGCACTAACAGGTCTCCCATTCCATTGGGTGACAATGGCGGCTACTTCCCCTTCTGTACCTTGGATATCAACAGCCTTACCTTTATGTTCGGGATGGTGATAAACCACTACTGATTCTTTAACACGCACGCGATCGCCTACTTTCATAATATCATTTATTTGTATTTAACTTTTGTTTTTCCACAATCATCTCCATAGCTATCTTGCTGAATTTACTTTTCAGCTATAGATGACTAAGACAAATCCAGCATGATTTAGGCCTAACCCAATTTTACAACACATCGAGCTATTATTCTCTTTTTGAACAAAATTACCCCAGTTTTATATTTGAGTCAGGTTTCTGTCAGTTCTTAGCTGGAGATATTTGCAGTGCTTGATCATACAAAACTTTACTCAGAGGACTTGGCGACCACGACCACGGAAATCGAAAATTCCAGACGCAGTTACAACTGGTTCGGCTTAATTAAGTAATTTTAGTTATGAAAATCCAGCTTTACTCTTACATTGCTTACACAGTCCAAAAAACTCTAAGGTGTGATAAAAAACTTTAAATTCATGACTGGTTTGTAATTGTCTTTCTAGTTCGTGGACAGGACATTGATCAATGGGTATGGAAATACCGCATTGTAAGCAAGTTAGGTGATGTTTATCCCGTTGTACTAAGCTATAAAGAGCTTCACCATTTGCTAAAGTTCTTACCTGTACTAAGCCTTCTAGTTTCAGTGCTTCTAGGGAACGGTAAACCGTTGCTAAACCCAGACTTTGGTTGAAATTACGTAATTCTACGTAAATATCCTGGGCAGAAATGCTGTGTTTAATATTTTTTAACAGGTTTAAAATCCTTTCTTGACTACGGGTGCGAATGTTTCTCATGGGTTGTTCAATTTGTATCTATGGTAGGGGTAATTCATGAATTACCGCTAGATTGCTAAATCCTAATTATATTTTCACTCAGTTGCAACATAAAAGTTATAGTATAGTGATCCCAGCTTTTAGCAAAGGCCTCATGCAAAGAAAATATTTAGCTAAAATTTTTGTTACCTTGAGAAATTCAGTATTAGATCCCGCTGGTGTGGCTGTACAATCTGGCCTCACACAAATGGGATATGATAATGTGGAACAGGTGAGAATTGGTAAATACATTGAGTTAATTATTGTCGCACCAGATGAAATGAAAGCGCGTCGAGACTTAAATCAAATTTGTTACGAAATGCTATCAAATCCCGTGATCGAAAATTATCGCTTTGATTTGATTGAAGTGGAATCACAAACGGGAGCATTTTGAAATTGTAATTTGGTAATTAATTCACTACTGACCACTGACTAATTATGAAATTCGGTATTTTAGTTTTTCCAGGTTCTAATTGCGATCATGATGTTGCCTATGTTACTAGAGACTTGTTAGGACAACCAACTCGTATGATCTGGCACCAAGAAACAGACATTACTGATATAGATGTGGTAATTGTTCCTGGTGGCTTTAGTTACGGGGATTATTTACGTTGTGGTGCGATTGCTCGCTTCTCTCCAGTTATGCAGCAAGTGATTGATCATGCACAACAAGGTAAGTTTGTCATCGGTATTTGTAATGGTTTTCAGATATTAACTGAGTCTGGTTTGTTACCTGGGGCATTGACGAGAAATCAAGACTTGCACTTTATTTGCGATCGCTCCCCCCTGAAGGTAGAGCGTAATAATTTACCTTGGACTCATGGTTATATGCAAGGAGAAGTGATAACTTTACCCATTGCCCACGGAGAGGGGCGATTTTACAGTGACGAAACCACTTTAGCAGAAATTGAAACCAATGGACAAGTTTTATTTCGTTATCAAGAAAATCCCAACGGTTCACTTAACAATATTGCGGGGATTTGCAATCTTCAAGGTAATGTATTAGGAATGATGCCACATCCAGAAAGAGCAGCAGATCAAGTCTTAGGTAATAGCGACGGTTTACGCTTATTTCAGGGTTTGTTGGGGAAGGTAGCAGCTTTGGTCTAACAGATACCCGACCTCTCACCGAAGTCGGGGATTTTTATTGGTATTATATTGACTTGACAAGACTTAAAGGTTTATCATTTAATAAGTGTAATTTTGATGGCGAAACCAGGGGGCATAAATGAATAGAATCATCACAAATTCAGACTTAGCTAATGTTGATTATACTGATTTATTGGACAAGATTTTAAAAGTTATTGAAAATCAACAGATATTTCAAATATCTACTGATAACAGACGGGTACTAATTAATATTAATCAAGTAGTTAATGAAGTAATTAAATTAAACCCAGCTAATCCTTTAGGAAACGAAAGAGCAGTACGTAGTGCTACTCTGAATTTTAGCGCCAATTCCCAAGATTTATTTATTGAGAGAATTAAAGAAATTACTGGTTATATTCAGCAACATTTAACCACAGCCATTCAGAAAAATCCAACAAATCAATTAATAAATAGATTTCAATTTATTCAACAATTACTAACAGATTTACAGACATTTAAAGGACAATATAATAAAG
>Ga0315905_10007468_pt1 | contig 11071 bp, 5 predicted proteins | sample LakEriMetagenome_5_FD_203522 | JGI IMG/M metagenome (GOLD analysis project Ga0315905, IMG submission 203522) | Freshwater fungal communities from buoy surface, Lake Erie, Ohio, United States - Buoy 4 MA121 | ecosystem: Environmental > Aquatic > Freshwater > Lake | place: USA: Lake Erie, Ohio... | reverse complement strand
AAAAACTCTAGACAGAAACATAGTGACACCCCCCCCCCCCTCCCCCCCACACACACACACATCAGAAAGAGTAGAGACGAGCCGTATTGATTCGTAGTAGTAGCAGGGAAGAAAAAAAAACATCGCCCTTCCGGCTTGTTGGCCGTTGTAATCTCAGCACGCCGCCCACGAGACCAAACCTCAAAACCCCTGCCCGACGAAAAAAGCGTCGCCGCCCGCGTCGTCGCCCACGATACGCTCGGAAGGGAACACGTCGCCTTTTCCGCGCGGCTGCTTGTAGACGTTCGTGTCGATGTAGGCCTGCCAGTCGGTCCTCTTGTTCCAGTAGTCGAGGCTCGGCCCCTCGAGCGAGCCGTCGGCGCTGACGAACACGGGCTCGAGGGGCATGTCGGCCGCCGACGCGCGCTCGATCAAGCCCGGGTCTTTTTCGAGCACCGCGACCGGGTCTTGGCGGCCAAAGTACCACTTGTTCACCGTGATCAGGATGCCGAGGCACATGCGCGGCGACAGGAGCTCCGGGATCTTGCTCACGAGATCGTCGGCGTCCGCCGACGTGCGCAGCAGCTGCCGCACCTGCGCCGCGTTGGCCTTGAGCGCCGGAACGTCGTCGAGCAGGACGGCGGGCTTTTTCTGCACGATCGCCGCGAGGTCGGCGCGCGGCCAGAGGACCTTGAGGGCGAGCACGCGGGCCGCCGCAGCGGACGGGTCGAGCGCGAGGGCGGCCAGGTCGGCGGCGCGCACGCCGCCGGCGTCGAGGTCGATGCGCCAGCCGGGCAGCAGGTTTTCGAGGGCGTCCAGGCCCTCAGCGAGGCGCGCCTCGGTGGCGTCGGACAGGGAGGGGAGCGGGCTGGCCGGGGTCCCTGCCGCGGGGGGGGGGCGGCGCGACGCGGCGGCGCGGCGGTGCGCCGACGCGAGTCCGTCGCGCAAGTCTGCGACGAGGCGCCGCTTGCGGCGCTCCTCCCACTGCGCGGCGGTGGCGGTGGTTGGTTGTGGTGGTGGTGGTGGTGCAGGGGTGCTGTTGCTGGTGCTGGTGCTGCTGCTGCGGAGGAGGTGGAGAACGGGGCGCGCGCCCGCGCCCGCCAGCGATGGCGGGCGACGAAGGGCGAGCATTTGCGGAAAGAAGGCTGGCGGGAAAGAGACGCGTGTGCGTGCGTGCTCGCTCGCGATCTGGCTGCGTCGTCGAGTCGGTACTAGTGAAAAGGTGTGATAGCTGTCGACGGCCCGAGTTTTAGGAGCAGGACGGTGCGTCTGTGCGTGTTGAGGCGTGCCGGCAGTCTGGCCTCGGTCGCGCCTCGCCGGCTGTCGCTGGTGCGCGCGCGCCGACGCCGGCGCGGCGGACCCCGAAATTGTTTTCCGTCCCTTTTGCCTCCCGCACCACCCTCACACTCGCACGAATCCACGGATCGACTCGACGAACGCCACATCTCACGACCCTCGCTCCAAACCTGCATCGAAGCGCCGCAACCCCGACGATCGCCGACGACAAACACTTCCAAGCGCGACCTGCAGCATCGACGATGGCACCCGCCGTGGCGCTCCAGTCGTCGTTCCGCGCCAGCTGCAGCGCGCGACCCGTGCCCGCAGTGACGACAGCGGCGCGGAGGAGGAGGAGGATCGTCATGGCCGCGGCGGCGCTCGACGACGGCGCCGCTGCCGCACCGCCGCTCCATCGCCTCGCCGCCGCCGCCGCGCTCGCCGTCCTGCTCGCCGCCCCGCTCGCCCCGCTCGCTCCGCCCCCCGCCGCCTTTGCCGCGACGACGACGACGACGACGGCGACCGAGTCGAGCCTCCTCCAGCTCGAGCCCGGCCTCCTCCCCGACGACGACAACAGCAACGGCGACAACGCCCCCGGCCCCGCCACCGTCCCCCGCGGCTACCACAACACCGTCACGGGCCTGGTGGCCTCGGTGCGCGACGCCCTGGACGCCGACGCCGAGGGCGAGGCCGAGCGCAAGGTCCGGCGGCGCGCCGACCCGGCAAGGGAGCGCGTGCGCGAGTTCGTGGGCAAGTGGCGCGACGCCCCCCCGCTGGTGGGGCAGGTGTACCACGAGGAGGTCAAGGCGGCCATCTCGGAGCTGGGCGCGTTCTACGCGAGGGCGGGGCCCAGGGCGGCCGTCACGCGCGACGTGCGCGACAGCGTGCTCAGGCACCTGGCGCGCGCAGAGCGGACGCTGCCGCCCGCCGAGAAGGGGTTGCTCGGATTTTAAAAACGACGCTGCGTTTTTTTTACACACAAACACGCACATGTATAGGATGAAAATGCAGGGTGGAGGCAAAAAGGGGGGGAGGGGGGGGGGAAGAGACGGCGGGAGGCGCCCAAAATCAAATCAAAACAACAACAACGGCATCGAATCACACGGCCGCCGGCCCGCTCCGCCCGTGCTCGGCCCCGAACGCCAAGCCCCCGCCCGGGTGCTCGACGACGCCGCCGCCCGGCCCGCCCTTGCCGCTCGCCGGCAGCAGCACCATCACGGCGTGCACCTCCTCGCGCGTGACGACGTGGCGGTCGCGGTCGATGGCGAAGCACAGGTAGGCGGCGTCCACGGCCGACAGCAGCACCGAGGCGAGGAAGGCGAGCGCGGCGTAGCCAAACGCAAACGCGACGACGCCGACGACGACCGCCGACTGCACGGCGACGGGTCCGGCGTCGACGGCGCCCTCGGCGACGGCGCGCGCCGCCTGCGGGGCGAACGCCAGGTGGTAGCTCGAGAAGCCCGCGGCGGCGGCCCAGGCGGCGCCCAGGGCCAGGTTGGTCAGGCCGACCACGTTGGCCGGGAACACCCAGACCGCCACCGTGTCGAGCAGGTTGCGCGACAGCAGCGACGTCGACTGGCGGGCGGCCGTGAAAAAGTCGTCGCCGCTGATGGCCGAGTAGACCACGGCGAACTTGGACAGCTGCTCGAGCACCGAGTAGGCGGCGTCGACGCACGAGAGCAGCAGCTGGGCGACGAACGAGTCGCGCGCCTGCTCGCGCAGCTGCTGCAGGGCGGCGCGCGCCCAGCCGATGAGGGCGAGCAGCCACGCGGCGAGGGCGTTGGTCCCCAGCGACGGCCCGAGCGCGTTCTTGAGCGCCGAGGACGTGGCCCGGGACGTCTCGAGCGTCGAGTTGGCCGGGGCAAAGTACCACGCGGCGACGGCGCCCGAGACGGTGTAGGTCTTGACGCAGAAGCCGAGGAGCGACGTCCACGCGAGCGCGACGGCGCACGCGCCCGCCAGCAGCGAGGCCCAGGGCTTGGGCTGCCACGCGCAGCACAGGACGGCGTCGCCCGACGCCGACAGGCACTGCAGCTGCGCGACCGCATCGCCGCCGCCGCCGCCGCCCTCGACGACGCGCGCGGCCAGCGGCGACCGCACGACGGCGCCGTTGGCGTAGGCCATGAGCGCCGAGGCGGCCAGCGGCAGCGAGACGAGCGCCGAGGCGAGCTGCAGGCCCGCGGCGGCGGCGACGACGCCCCAGACGTGCGACACCGCCTGCGCGGCCGTGCCGAGGAGCTGGGCGACGAGGCCGAGCTGCGCGCGGTACAGGAAGTAGACAAAGCCGACGAGCCCGGCCGCGAGCAAAAAGGGCGAGGCGGCCGCCAACGGGGCGCCCGACGCGAGCACGCCCAGCGCGCCCGCGAGCGGCAGGCCGACCTGCAGGGCGATGGCCCCGTACACCGCCGCGCGCGGGCGGGCGCGGTACAGGCACATGGCCGCGACGCCGAGGAGGACGCCGCCTGCGACGGACGCGGCGACGTAGAACGAGGCGGCGGCGACGAAGAACCTGGGCGAGAAGGCCGGCGGCGGCGGAGGAGGAGGGGGGGGCGGGGAGGGGGGCGCGTCGCCGCCGCCGCCGCCGAGCGCGAGCGCGGCGAGGAGGGCGCGGCCGCCGTTGCCGCCGCCGCTGCTGTTGCCGCTCGGCGGCGCGGGGCAGTGCGCCGGGTCGGCCAGGTACTTGGGGTTGAGGCCGTGCGCAAAGTCCGGGCTGTGGTGCGCGGCGGCGTACAAGCCCCCGGCCAGGGCGACGGACACGAGGAGCAGATAGCTCAGGGCCCAAGCGCGGTCGCGCGGCTGGCGCGCGGCGCGCGGCAGCAGCGGCGACGCGTACGCGGCAGCGGCGGCGCCGAGGAGCGGCTCGGCGGCCGCGGACGAGGGGCCACCGGGTGCCCCCGCCGCTGCGCCGCCGAGGTAGTCGCGGCCCATGGCTGCTGTGCGGGCGCGAGGCGCGTGGAGGGACGGGCGCGCGGGAGGAGGTTCTCTCGCGCGTCTCTCTGTCTCTCTCTCTTTCGGGGGAAATAAACGCACGCGCGACGAAAGTCGGTCGTTTTCGATCGACAAAGGGGGTGCGTGGATGCTGGGGAAAAGGGTTGTGAGGATGTAGTAGCGGCCCTGTTTCTGTGTGAGGAAGTGGCGGCGTCGGCGGGCTTCGAGGAGCGACACGGTCATCATCCAGCGAAGCAGGACTCGGCGAGTGCCTCCCTCCCCCCCCCCCTTTTTCCTCTTCGCCCACTCCGCAAAGCGCACACGCGTAAGACACACACATCACAACGCATCGCCCGCAAATCGAGCTCTGCCCCGGACTCTTCTTCGTCGACGTCGTCCGGCGTTCACTACCACTCGCGCTCGCACGTTTTCCGAACGAGCGGCGCTCCGTTCTCCTCGTCAACATCACAAACCCGCGGCACACACCCGCGCGCTCCCTTCTCTTTCGTGCGACCCGCCCGCCCTCTGCCGACCGTCCATTGGCACGGGCTGGGTGAGATCGCTTAGCGCGTGTCACCTCTGGCAGTCGCTCGGCGTCACGCGATGGACCCGACGACGACGACGGCGGCCGCGACACGGGCGCACGGCGGCGGCGGCCGCCACGCCGGGACGGCCGCTGTTGCCGCGCCGCCCGCTCAGCACCAGGCGGCCCTCGACCTGGACCTCCTGCTGCAGGAGGGCGACGAGCACACGTGGTCGGCCGAGGACTGGCACTGGAACCCGCGGCAGCTGGTCGCGGCGCCGCGCGCTGCGGCGGCGGCGGCGGCCGGCCAGCAACACCCGCACTCGGCAGCGGCGGCGCGCCCCGGCACCACCACCGAGCAGCAGCAGCAGCAGCAGCAGCAGCAGCAGCAGCAGCAGCACGACGAGGCGCCGCACCACCACGCGGCCCTGCTGCAGGCCAAGGAGGGCGCCGCGGCGACGACGACGGCGCGCTCCTGCCACGCGCTCAAGCGCGCGCGCCGCGCCCCCGTCGCCGTCCGCGGCGACGGCGGCGGCAGCGCGTGCGGCGCCTCTGCCGCCGCCGCCGCCGCCAACGCCGCCGCCGCCCCGCCGCAGCAACCGCCCGCCGCTCACCCCAACAACCCCCACAACCCCCCGCAAGACGCGCTGTCCATGCTCCCGGGCCTCATGCCCGGCGGCGCCGACCACGCGCGCCCGACCTGGTTCCACGCCCCGGCGCCGCCGGGCTACGGGCCCGTGCAGGGCGGGCATCCGCCGCCCATGCCGCCGCCGCACCACCCGCACGCCTATCCCCCGCTCGCGCTCGCGCCGATGCCGCCGCCGCACCCGCCGTATGCGGCGGCGGGCCCGCTGCCGCCGCCGCCGCCCGGCGCGGCCGGCCCTTATTACGCCGCGCCGCCGCCCATGCAGCAGCAGCAGCAGCAGCCGTGCCACTACGCCCACTACCCGGCCTACCCGCCGCCGATGCACCCCCAGCAGCAGCAGCAGCAGCAGCAGCACGTGGCCGCGCCGCCGCCGCACCACCACTTCCAGCACCCGCCAATCCCGCAGCAGCCGCAGCCGACCCAGGACAGCGGCGACAGTGCCGAGGCCCTGCTCGCGCAGCAGCAGCAGCAGCGCAACGCGGCGGCCTCGGGCGGCGCGCCGCTGCTGTCCTCCCCCTCCAACGCCGCCGACCCCCAACAGCAGCAGCAGGGCCCCGCCGTGTGCCAGGTCGCGGGGTGCGGCCGGCCGCTGGAGGGGCTAAAGGACTACCACCTCCGCTACCGCATCTGCGACCAGCACATCCGCCTGCCGGCCGTGCTGCGCGACGGCGTCCTGCAGCGCTTCTGCCAGCAGTGCGGGCGGCTGCACCACCTGTCGGCGTTCGACGGCGCGCGCAAGTCGTGCCGCGAGCAGCTGCGCAAGCACAACGCGCGGCGGCGGCGGCGCGGCGCGGCCGGCGTGGCGGCGGCGGGCGGCGCGGACGAGGACGCCGCCGAGGACGGCGGCGGGGCCCCTGCGGCGGCTGCCGCGGCGGACCCCGCCGACGCGGCGCTCTTCGCCACGCCCGCGGGCCCGGCGGCGGCAACCACGCCCGCCCCGCCCGCCCCGCCGCCGGCCGCGGCGACGGCCGACGTCAAGCCGACGCCGGGGGCTGCTGCGTTTGGCGGCGACGCCGAGAGCGGCGGCGGCAGCGACGTCGGCCGCCTGCTGACGGCCCTGCTGTCCAACCCGCAGCAGCTCAACGCCCTGCGCGTGCTCTTGGGCATCCGCACCCACCCGGCCCTGCCGCGGCCCCCGTCGCCGCACCCGTTGGAGCACGTGGCGGCCGCCGCCGACGCCGACGCCGCCGGCCAGCAGCAGCCGCCCCACGACAATGACGGCGACGGCGGGGGCAACAACCGCGACGCCGCCGCCGACAACGCCGACGACGCCGACAACCAGGGCACGTTTGGCCTGGCGCGCGCCATCGTCGGCGCCGCCCCGGGCTTTGCCCGCGCGTACGAGGAGGTGGGCGGCGGTGATGATGACGACGGGGAGGGCAACGGCGACGGCGACGGCGACGGCGACGGCGACGCCCCCGCCGCCGCCGGGCAGCCCAGCGGCCCCGCCGCCGCCGCCAGGAGGACGCGCCCCCACCGCGTCCTGCGCCTCAGCGCCAAGCTCTTCAACCGCACGCCCGCCGACCTCCCGCCCGACCTGCGCGAGCGCCTCGCAGGGTGGCTCGGCGACGCGCCCGCCGACCTCGACGCGCACATCCGGCCGGGCTGCGTGCTGCTGACCCTGTCGTGCGCCGTCGACGCGAAAACCTACGCGGCCGCGCGCCGCGACGCCGACGCGGGGGGGATGTCGGCCCTGCTGGCGAGCGTGCTGTCGGCCGAGGCGCACCCCTTTTGGCGCGAGCCGGGCGCCGTCGTGCTGCTGCAGATGTTCCGGAGCGTGGCGGTGCTGGAGGGCGGGCGCGTCGCCGCCGTCTCGAGGTACGGGCGCGCGGCGGCGGCGGCGCGGGGGCTGCCGGGCACGGCGGCCGTCGCGCCCTGCTGCGTCGTCGCTTCTGCGTCGTCGTCGTCCGCCGCCGCTCGCTCGGTCGTCGAGTTTACGGTGCTCGGCACGCACCTGGCCGCGTGCGCGGTGGGCGGCGGCGGCGGGGCCAAGGGCGGCTGCTGCGGCGGCGGCGGCGGCGGCGGCGGCGATGGCGGCAGCAAGGCCTCCTCCGCATCAGACGCCGACCCCCCCCAGAACTCGGCGCGGCTGCTCGTGCGCGCGCCCGGCGGGCGCTACCTGCGCGTGCTGCGCGCCGCGCCCGTGGCCGACGTGTCGGCGGCCGCGGCCGAGGTGGGCCTGCCCCCGCACGCAGTGACGGCGGCAGCGACCTCCTCCCCGCAGCTCCAGGCGCTGCGCGTGGCCGTGCAGCTGCCCGCCGACCTCGCCGCCGACTTGGACGCGCCGCTCCTGCTCTGGGTCGAGGCCGCGAGCGCCTCCTTCTTGGCGCGCGCGCGCCCGCTGCTCGTCGTGCGCGGCGGCGGCGGCGGCGGCAGCGCCGAGGCGCTGGCCGAGGAGGTGTGCTCGCGGCTGCAGCGCGGGGGCGGCGGCGGCCGCCCGCTGCCCGGCGCGGGCCTCGAGGAGGCGCTGGTGGACCTGTGGGCCGTGCTCAGCCACGCCGCGGCCGTCGAGCGCGCGCGCGCGTGCGGCGAGCCGGCCCCGTGCACCCTCCTCCTGGCGGATGGCGACGCGGCGGCGACACCGGCGGGCAACAGCGAGCGCTCGCTCGCCACCGACCGCGAGGCGCTGGCCGCCGGAGCGCGCCGCCTCATCGAGCTTGCGTGCGACCGCGGCATGACGTCGCTGCTGCGCTCAGTGCTCGTGCCTTTGGCGGCCGAGAGCGCGGCGGCGGTGGCGGCGGCGACGGCAGTCGGAGCGGCCCCGGCCGCCGGCGCCGCTGCTGCTCCTGCTGCTGCTGTGGCGGCGGCGGCTCCCCCCCTCCTCGTCTTGCCCGACGACGACTCCAACGCCGCCCGCCTGCGCTGGCTGTGCGCCTGCGCGGGATCAGGCGTGCGCCAGGCCCTCCGCGAGGCCACGGGCCGCGGCGCCCCCGGCGGCCAGCTCTCGCTGCTGCACCGCGCCGTGCGCTCGTCTGCGGCCGCGGCCGCGGGGGGCGACGGCGGCGGCGGCGAGCTGCTGCGCGCGCTGCTGGCGCTCCCCGGCCCGCGCCAGCAGGGGCGGCGCTGGGCCGTCGACGTGGGCGGCCCGCGCGGCGTCACCCCCCTCCACCTCGCTGCGCTCGTCGACGACGACGGCGCCGCGGCGCTGGCCCTGATCGACTCGGTCGCGGCGGCGGCGGCGGCGGGGCCGGCGGCGGCGACGGGCCCGGCGGCCGCCTCCCCCCGGCCCGGCGGCCACCTGCGCCCCTTCACGGGCGCGGCCGCCGCCGACGGCGTCACGCCCTTCCACCTCGCGCTGCAGGAGGGCCACTTCTCGGTCGACCGCGTGCTGGCCGCGCTGACCGCCGCGCAGGGCGGCGGCGGCGGCGGCCTCCCGGCCGTGCGGCGCGTGCGCGAGCGCGCGGCCGACGGGCGGACGCTCGTGCTGGCGGGCGAGGCGGCGGCGGCGGCGGCGGTGACGGTCGCGGCCGCTGGCTGGCGCGGGCTCGAGGCGGCGGCGACGGCGGCGCTCGTGATCGGAGAGCAGCAGCAGCAGCAGCGGCAGGAGGAGGGGCCGTCGAGGGAGGAGGACGCAGGGCCGCAGCAGGAGCGGGCGGGAGAGGCGCCCAGCTGCTGCGCCGCCGCCGGTCCCTCCTGCTCCCATCACCACCACCACGCCGCCGCCACTTCGTCGGGGCTCGTGGCCGTGCCCACGGCCGAGAGCGCCGGCCTGGACCCCCGCGCGCGCGCCGGGTCGGTGGCGCCGCCGACGGCGACGGTCGCCGCCGCCGCCGCGGCCGCCGCCGCAGCAGCCGCCGCCGCCGCAGCAGAGGCCGCCGAGGCGGCCGTGGTCGCCCGCCTGCCGCCGTCGGCCGCGCGCCTCAGCGAGGCGCTGGCCGCGTGCCTGCGCTGCCAGTCGACGCTCCCGCCGCTCCTCATGTCGGCCGCGGCCCGCTGCGGCGGGTGCGGCGAGCAGCAGCCGTGCGTCCTCGGGTCGGAGGAGGCGGCGGGGCGGGCCGGCGGCGCGGGCGGGCCCAAGGAGAACCTGGGCGGCGCGACGTCGGCGGTGGCGGCCGCGCTGGCCGCCGTGCTGGCCGCTGGTCCTGGCGGCGGCGTCGCGTCCGAGAGCGAGGCGTCTCGCGCGGGAGGCGCGCGCAAGCGCGGGGCGGCAGAGCGCGACTCTGCCGCCGCCGCCACCGCCGCCAAGAAGCGGCGCGCGCTCGTCGGCGGCCGCGCGAGCAGCGGCAGCGGCCTGTCGGCGGGGACGGCGGCGACGGTTTGCGCGCACGCGTGGAACAGCCGCGTGCTCGTGCTCACCGCGCTGTGCCAGTCCTGCCACGCCGAGCGGGTGCTCGAGGTGTCATGAGGAGGGGAGAACGGCGGCGGCGGCAGTGGGGGGCCGAAGCAGCGCCGCCGGGCGGCGGGGCCGTTTGGACGCGCGCGTGCGCGCGCGCGCGATTCGGCGGCGGCGACTCCATTCAACCGCGCGCGCTCCCCGCGCTCACCCAAACGCCCCTAACTCTCAAACTCGACTCGAGTGCAACTTAGTAGCGCCTTCTCTTCGACCACGCAAGCCGTTCGCGTCCGCAGTTGCCCTTTGCGAGCAACAACACACCGACGCGCGCTCCCAGCAAAAAACGAACCCCTCTCAAGGGGCGGCGCGAGCCAGCTGATTTCGCTCGTGCGCGCGCGTCTCTAGGAGGCCCGTTTGCTCTCCGCAGCGGCGTCGCCAGCAGCCTCATCGGCCGCCCTCGCGAGCACGCCTGCTTCCCGGAGCAGCACGCGAGCGAGCCGCCTCGGATTAGCTCGGAGCATCGAGCGACTGCGCGCGCTTCTTCTCCCCTGACCGAGCCGCCAAACGCCCAAACGCACACCATGCCTTCCGACCGCGCCAAGAAGGCCGCGGCCGCCAAGAAGGCCAACCAGGCCACCAAGCTCGGCCTCAAGCCGGCCACGTCGTCCAAGTCGCTCAACCGCGAGGACGGCAACTCGCCCGTCGACCAGGCCGCCGACGCGCTCGCGGGCGCGTCGCTCGAGGACGGCGCGGCCAACGGCGCCGGTGCCGAGGACACGGGCGCGGCGGGCCGCTCCGTCACGGGCGTGTGGGCCGCCCACCCGCAGGCGCGCGACATCCAGGTCGACTCGTTCACCCTGCTCTTCCACGGCCACGAGCTCCTCGCGGACACCCGCCTCGAGCTCAACTTTGGCCGCCGCTACGGCCTGCTCGGCCCCAACGGCTGCGGCAAGAGCTGCATGCTCAAGGCCATCGCGGCGCGCGAGCTGCCCATCCCGGACCACGTCGATATGTTTCTCGTCGACCGCGAGATCGCCGCGACCGACCGCACGGCGCTCGAGGCTGTCAAGGAGGTCGACGACGAGAAGTCGCGCCTCGAGGCCGAGGCCGAGGCGCTCACGGAGCGCGAGATGACGCCCGAGGTCGAGGCGCGCCTGTCGGACGTGTACGAGCGGTGAGAGAGAGAGAGAGAGGGGAGAAAAAAGAGGGGCGGCGGCTTTTTTTTTTTTCGCGCCTCTCGTCCCTCGCTTTTTTTTCCGCTGGCTGCGTGTGCGCGTGCCCTTGGGGCTGCCCCTCCTCATTCTTTATCTTTCCGTCCGGACTCACACTCCTCCTCCTCTCCGGCGGCGGAAGGGCCCGCGCGGCGGCGCCGGGGGGGCCGTCGGGGGGGAGGGGGGGGGGGAGGGGGGGGGGGGGCGGCGGGGGGGGAGGGGCGGGGGGGGGGGCG
>Ga0315905_10007465_pt1 | contig 11072 bp, 25 predicted proteins | sample LakEriMetagenome_5_FD_203522 | JGI IMG/M metagenome (GOLD analysis project Ga0315905, IMG submission 203522) | Freshwater fungal communities from buoy surface, Lake Erie, Ohio, United States - Buoy 4 MA121 | ecosystem: Environmental > Aquatic > Freshwater > Lake | place: USA: Lake Erie, Ohio... | reverse complement strand
CGCTGTCCTTCCAGCGCATCACCGCTCGGGCGGCCTCGATCGCGACGGTAGTGCCCTCATCGAGCGAGGCGGGCGAAGCGGTGAGCCAAATTCCGTTGAAGAGAACGGCGGACTTCAGCTTCCCGCGCCGGGCAGCCTCAGCGAGATGCACGGCAGTATCGGCGAGGTCCGCGCCAGGCTTGATGAAGCTTTCCGGGAAAAGAATCGCGTCGGTGGGAGCTTTGAAACCAGACATCTTGAACTCCAGGAGGCGAGAGGAACCGACCGCCGGGCCGGACTCCATCTGATAATTCGGTGGGGGCCAAGTGGGAAGGCTTCCTGTGGAGGATTTTCCTCTTTTCCTTCCCGCTCAGTGGGAACCTACCGCTCGCCGCGCAGCCGGCGCTCGATGTCCTCGGACCGCCAGCCTCCGGCAACCATCCAATCTCGGGCATGGGGCTCATCGGCGAAGGCCACCTCGACAACTGCCATGCTGTCCCACGGGCCGCACGGGTCGAGGACGATCGCCGAGGCCGGATGGACCTTGGGTCCTCGGCCGACAAGGTAGACCCCGAGAAGGTCAGCGACGTCCTGGCCCTTGCTCGGGGTCGTCTTGAAGTCGAATTCGAGGGTGATCTTGATCATGTGGTCTCCTTGGAGGTTTGTCCGGGGCCACCGGACTCCTTCTTATAATTCGGTAGGAACCAAGTGGGAAGGCTTCCTGTGGAGGAATTTCCCTGCGTCTTCAGGAGATGACCTCGATCCGGGAGCGGTGGTAGGCGATCTCCGTGTTGCTCATCCCCTCTTCTCTCATCCACTCCCGGGCGTGGTCCCAATCGGTGAAGGTGAGTTCGACAAACTCGCAAACTTCGGGCATGCCGCCGGGGTTGCAGCCGACCGGCTCGAGCGCGATCGCCCGCACGGGAGCGATCCTGCCGGGAATGTTCCAGGTGATGTCCTGGCCCTTGCTCGGGACGAAGGGGATGAACATGTCGATCTGGATCCGAACCATCTTGAGCTCCTGGTAGCCGACCGACGGGCCGGACTCCATCTGATAATTCGGCGGGAGCCAAGTGGGAAGGCATCCTGGAGGATTTTCAAGAGACCTTTCCGTGTCTGCTTGTCCTCCCTTGGCTACTTACGCGGAAAGCCCAGGTGGTAGGTGCGGTAGCAACGGCGAGGCTTCAGGAACAACACGACGTCTTCTTGGGGGACGCCATCGCGAAGGAGCCATTCGGTGGCGTGGGCCCGATCGCGGAACTTGACGTGAACGATCGGCATTCCCATGGCGCCGCGCGCCAGCGCGACGACGACGCTCTCAGGCAGGACGCCGTTGCCGAACTCGGCCGGATCGATGAGGTCCCCAGCTTTCAGGGTGCGGGCGGTGTCGAGGTCGAATGCAATCTTGGTCATCTTGAGCTCCTGGTAGCCGACCGACGGGCCGGACTCCATCTGATAATTCGGTAGGAGCCGGCTGGGAAGGTGACCTGTGGTGAAATTCTACCGAGCCGCCTCCCACCTCTTGATCGCAGCCTCGCCCCCGTCGATGGCTGCCTGGAAGCACTCGTCCTCGCCGAGGTAGCCCACTTCATCTTCCCACTCAAGCTCGCTCCCGTAATCGTACTCGCCGAGGAAGAGCTTCATGGCGTCCTCGCGGCGCATGCCCAGCCTCATGCGCATCGCGACATCGATCCCGCAGGTCGCCTCTTCGATCTCAGGCCCATCGATGGGCGAGCCGCAGCCGAAGTCGTCCCCACCGCGACCCCGCTCGATCCACACCCGCATGTGAGCCCACTCGTGGACGATCGAGTCCATTTTGAGCTCTGACTCGGAGATCATGAAGGTGTCTCCGAAGTGGATGGTCTCGAAAGGACTGCCGCCGGGGCGCAAACCCTTCAGCCTCAGGACTTCACGGAACTCTTTGCGGCCGCCCGGCACGACGATCACTTTCAAGTGGCGGCGCATGTCCTCGAGGAGCTCTTCTACGGTGTGCATTGTGCCCTCCAGTGAAGGGACCTTAATTCATCCGAGGCCGAGTGGGAAGGAGGCTTGTGGTGAAATTTTGCGCTAACCCCCTGCTCCCTCTGTGTCACTCTGGGTCTCCGCGACGCCAGGCCATAGGTACCCATGGACGAGGAACGAAGAAGTGACTCAGAGCCCTCTGAGGGACCAGACGGCCTCAGAGGACTGGGTTCACCACCTTGGGAGAGCACACGATGCCGCCGTTGGTGGTGTTCAGCGGCACTCAGCACTCCAGGTCTTCCCGGGGAGGGTCGACTCGCTGCCAAGCGGGCCAGGGTTCGGGCGCTGCGGGCGCGGAAGGTGCGTAAATGCGGCCCAGGCCGAACCCGCACACCACACTCGCCACGATGAGGAGAACAAGGAGGGCGATGATCCTTTGGAAGCTTGTCATGGCTCAACTCCTGCTGGTGGTCAGCTGCCGACCACGGACTGGGCTTCGATGATGGCTTTGACGACGGGCCACGGGATCGTGAACGCCTCGGGACTCGGACCCTCCCAACCTCTGGTTTCGGACTCCCCTTTCACCCAGACGCCTGACTCGTTCACCTCGACCTCCGCGCCTCGGATAGGAGACGTCACCGAGATCCGGCTGTGAGGCCACTCAGGTCCCCAGATCTCGACCTCCCAGCCCTCGTGCTTGAAGACCTTGTTGCCGTGTTCGTCGGATGTCCAAGTCGTCGTCATGGTTCACCTCGGGGGAAGATCTCACTTGGCTTGTCCGAGCCGCCGGACTCCATCTGATAATTCGGCGAGGGCTGGTTGGGAAGGCTTCCTGGAAGGTTTTAGATGAATCGGCCCTCGCCCCTCGGGATGAAGACCTCGTACTCGTCCTTCGAGAAGTTGATCGCCTTCAGGTCGATCGCCTTGGGGGTCTGCTTGTCTCCCCAGAAGTTCTTCCTCATCGTAGGAGTCGTCGCGGATGCAAACAGGTCGTTCGCGTATCGGCCGTTGACGTACTTCCTCAGGCTGTCGGCGTCGACCAAAGCCCACCCGGGGTTCTCCGGGTCGACCTCAGCGCCTGGGACGCGCGCGAGGCGGGTGTAGAGGCTGCCGACGTAGCGCGCATGCTTCAGCGCGAGGCTCGGGTCAGAGCGCTTGTTCGACTTCATGAGCTCGTACCGGCTCGGCCGCTTGGTGCCGCTCGTGATCCCTGCGTGGTCGGTCGATCCGACCAGGAACGGCTCGAAGTGCGGAAAGATGAAGGCCCAGAGGCCAGAGCGCGTGGGTGCCGTCCCCTGCTCCTGGGGGACGTGGGACCAGCCACCGAGGCGGCTGACGACGATGCCAGGACCCTTCCTGTAGGAGTCGATGCTCGGAGTCTCCGCAAGGACCTCCTCACGGATGAGCTGGCGGAGAGTTTCTTCTGGCCTTTTCATGAGGGTTCCACTGCTCGGTGACCACCGCTTGCGTAGAAGGCAATGACGCCGGCAAGCCAGCCTGCCACGTCATCGGGCGCACCATAGCGCTTGATGTCACGCAGCTCGTCCCGCAGGTCTGCCACGATGGCTGCTCGCTCGGCTTCGGCTCCTTCAGCGAGGAGCGCTTCGCGCTCGGCGTGGAGCTTTTGCGTCTCAAAGTCCGGAGCCTCCGCAAGGACCTCTTCACGGATGATCTGCCTGAGCCGGTTTTCGCTGATGTTCATTTTGCTACTCCTCAGCGGTAAGTAGGAGGCTGGGCGAGCAACCGGCCTGCGCTTAGAAAAGTTCCACGAACGAGGCAGCCAGCTCCGTCTCGCGGCCATCAGGGCCGACGGCCAGGAGGCGCTTCTTCATGCCCATCCCATTGGCGCTCACCACACCGCGCCCCGACGGGGCCAGGTAGATCGAGAATGCGTTGTTCTTCTCGCGCTCGGTGGCGCCATCCGTCTCGTACACCGTGACGTAGGCACCGTTGACGCTGCCGACCTGGACAACAAACTTCACCGCGCTCTTCACTGCACTCTTCGCGTCCATTGTATGCTCCATTTGCTCTTGCTGCTGAGGGTTGCTGCTGCTTGGAAAGCGGACTCTACTTCTCGGTGGCCGCGTAGACGAGGACGTAGATGATCATCCCCGCGCAGAGGGCGAGGAGGAGGCCGGGGCCGGCCGTCCAGTCCTTGGGCATCGACCAGAGGTAGCTGAGCTTGTCGAAGAAGGTCATCTCGGAGAAGGCCACGTGGTACCTCGAGTGCGGCTGGTTGAAGCTGTCGGCGCCGCCGGACTCCATCTGATAATTCGGCGGGTTGAAAGTGGGAAGGAGGAAGGGGAGGAATTTTGCAGGAACCTACACCTTGCGCCGGCAGATCTCGTCGCTGTCGGCCTTGATGAGGAGCTCCCAGGGGTGGTCAGCGCCGCGGAGGATCCACGAGTCGATGTCGCCGGTGTGGAAGCGGAGCTGGATCTCGAGCTTGCTGAAGCGGATCGACTTGCCCGTCTCAGGCGAGACGAGGACGACAGGCTCGCCGTACCAGCCCAGGGCCAGGTCATGGGCGAAGAAGACCCGGTTGTCAGCGTCCCAGGTGACGGCGTCGCGGTTGACGGTGCGGATGATCGGCTCAATGTTTGCGAGTTCCATCTGTGGCTCCGGTGTGGGTCATCAGGTCAGCTAAGGGAGCTCAGCGCGATTCGCCAGGCCCGTGCCATGCGATGGACCATTTTGCAGCAGCTGCCGCGACCGCCGCAATCTGGTTGCACTTGTCCTCGTCGAGCCCGGTCTGGCTCAGAAGGTCGTGGGCCTGCACGCCGTCCATCAGCGTCACGAGCGAATCGATGATGTCAACCAGGGTGTCGACCCGCTCGACGGGGCAGGCCAGGAACAGTTTCGCGATGTCGAGGGAGGTGATGGTCTTGCAGGTCATGGAAGTTCTCCAGCGTGGGTAGTTTACCAGACTGACTCTGTCTTATATTCCGGTAGAGTCCAAGTGGGAAGGAGGCTTGAGAGGAATTTGCACCAAGTCAAGCCGCCATCCGCGGAGAGACTGCTGCTTGCCCTCAGAGGGCCTGCACCAGGTTCGTCAATGGTAACCTATGGCAGGGACTCAAGAAAGTGACTGAGGGCCTCGAGGGACAGCCCGTCAGGCGGCGGGAGCGCCGGGGGTGGGATCGCTGGCAAGGAAGGGATACGTCGATGCCAGCTTCGCGGGGCTCTTGAAGATCTCGGAGAACGACTTGTAGAGGTCGGACTTCTCACGGGCGCAGTGGACGACGGTGGAGGTCCCCATGCCTGGGCCAGCCGTCAAGGAGTACCAGAAGTTTCCATGCTGGACGTAGCGCCGGTCCCCGTCGGTCTGCTCCCACGACCAGTGGTACCACTGGTCGTCGATCTCCTTCACGGCGCGGTTGTAGGCGGCGCTCATGCTTTGGACGAGGCCGTGCCAGGCCTCGTATCGCCGAACCGTCTCCGCCCAGTTGATCCGGCCGTGGCGGAGGGCGTTGCGCCCGATCGTCGACCTGCCGCTGCCACGGCGGAAGTGCTCAGGGCCTCGAGCCGATTTCACGACGATGAGGCGAGACCAGCTGTAAGCGCCTGCAGCCAGGGTTCCATCCCCAACGTAGCCGGGGACCCGGACGATCCAGACCACCTTGGGCTCGGGCGGGTAGTCCTCGAGCTCGCTCAGGTGCACGTACCGAGGGGGACGCATGTTCACCGTCTCACCCCGCATGAGGGCGACCCGAGCGCGGTTGTAGGCCTCTGCCTCGTGGCGCCGGAGATCGAGGGCTTCTGAGATCTTCATGGGGTGCTCCTCAGCTCGGGAATGCTTCGGCGTGGCAGGCGTCGCAGTAGCATGCGAGCGCCACGGACGTCTTCATCTGCATCCCCGCCAGCGCCGCGAGCTGGGCGATGAAGCGGGGCTTGGCCTCGTTCTGGCACTGGTCGCCGCTCGCCCGGCCAGCGTGGCACAGGTGGGTGCCGCTTCCATCGAAGCCGCAGCGGCACGGGCTATCAGGGGAGAAGTCGATCAAGCTCATCGTGAACTCCAGTGGAGAGGTGAACCGGACTCCATCTGATAATTCGGCGGAGGTCGAATGGGAAGGAGCTGGGAGGAAATTAGATGTCCTCGCCAAACTTTGCGGTGTAGTTGTAGTAAGGGCTCACGTAGATTCCGGAAGGGCCAGTGTAGCTAGTGTTGGCGTAGCTACCAGCGCTGCCGGAAGCAGCCGAGCGCCGCTCAGCCTCACGCTCCTTCTCGAAGTTGTTCTGGTTGTCGATCAGATTTTGGATCCTCTCGTCGACGTCGGCGCCGTAGCGGTTCAGCCGGCACTGCTCAGCGTTCTTGTCACGCTCCTTCTGCATGCGACGGCGCTCCGCTTCGTTCATGCGCTCGATCATCTGGCGGCGAGTTTCTCTTGCCATGCTTTCTCCCTTAGAGGTGACTTGACCTTATAACTCAGTCCGCGCCAAGTGGGAAGGAGCTGGTGGAGGAATTACTTCCGCCTGCGGAAAAGAGGCTCGATCTTGGACCAAAGGAAGGCGCACCCCACCACTATGCCGCAGGCGGCGAAGATGTAGATGATTCCCCCGTCGTTGTACAGCCACTGGTCCATGATGGCCTCGCCCTCGGACCGGTAGACGATCACGGAAGAACCGCTGGAAACGTTCGTGAGCATGCTTTCTCCTGCTGTGTGAAGTGCCTGTGCCGAAGAAGGAAGGAGCCGAGGTCTACTCGGGAAGCTGCCCGAAGTGCTTCAGGAGCTGCAGGAACTCGGGAGCGGCCTGGGCAGGCTCGTACTTGTAGCTACCACCCTCTCCAAGCGTCCAGTGCCCCCAGTCCTTCGGACCCGCGGTGAGCTTGCCGATGATCATGTGGGTCATCGTCCCGGGGACGACGCTCCGCACGTGGTGCGCGCGTCCAGCAGGAACCTCGAACGTTTCGCCAGGTCCCCGCCAGAAGAACTCGAGGTGGCCTTTCCCGTCCGCGTCGAAGGTCCAGACCTCCTCGACATAGCCCGTCACCGCACCGTTGGGCGACGGGAGGATCGTCGTGGTGAAAGGCCAGGGATGGGTGTGAGGCTCGCCATCGCGCGGGTCATCGGAGAACCAGATCGTGAGGCGCTCCGAAGTGCCCTCCTCGACGCCGGCCCGGGTGCGCTGGGCCTTGTAGGGAGCGCCGGTGAAGGGGTTCGGGATGAAGACCCAGGGTCCCCACGCGCGATCGGTGGGGAGAGCTTGGCCGGTGGAGGTCGTCTGAGCGGGGCTGGTCATTTTCGTTCCTTGCTAGCTGAGGTGACTTGGTCTAGTAATTCGGTGGAGCTGATGCGTAAAGGGGCTAGTTGAGCCAACCTTCCAGTCTCTGGAGGGCGAGCTGGATTCCCTCAACGTCGTTGCGGACCGCGCTCAGCGTCTCCTTCGCGCGCCGAGCCGCGCTCGACGCCGGCCACTCCGCCAGGGCGGCGGTCTCCTCAGAGTCCAGCGCCGCGCGGAGCTCGTCGAGCTGCTTCTTCAGCGCAGTCAGGTGTTCAGCATGCTTGTTCGCCATCTTGGACTCCAGCGGAGGAGGGTGACGCTGTCTGATAATTCGGTTTGAAGGAAGTGGGAAGGAGCTGAGGGAGATTACTTCTCAAGATCCGCGATCCGAGCCTTGAGGGCCGCGATCTCGTCTTCGAGCTTCTTCACCTTGCCGCGCCAGGCATCTTCCCGCTCGATGCCGGTGTCGTATTCCCACCACATCACCGCTCGGGCGGCCTCGATCGCGACGGTCGAGCCCGGGCGCGGAGGGGAGGCGACGAGCCAATATTCATTGAAGAGAACGGCAGTCTTCTCGCCCATGCGCTGGGCCCGATCAGCGAGCCGCGCAGCGACCTCGGCGATGTCGGAGGACACCGCGACGAAGCTTTCCGGGAGAAGAACTGCATCATCAGGAGCTTTGCAACGAGCCATCTTGGACTCCAGCGGAGGTGGGTGACGCTGTCTGATAATTCGGCTGGGTCCAAGTGGGAAGGAGCTTCTTGATGATTTTTAGGAAGCGCTGCTGCTTGGCCAAAGCCCTGCCAGGCACAGAGTGAGCTGCGCCGCGAGCAGCTTTGCTTTCTTTTCTGCTTTCTTTTCTCCACCGGGCTCGGCGCCAGCGCACCAGTGAACGTAGTCGTTGGCAAGGTCCTCGTCGGTCTCCCATTCGACAACGGGCTTCACCCCAGAAAGAATTGCGAGCACCTCCTCAGCAGACAGGGGGCCCGAACCGTAGTCTGAGTGGCAGGTGACGACTGCGACGAGTGGACCGTCGTAGCACGTAGAGCCTTTGACGTAAAGTCTGCTGAAGCAGGTTGAAAACGAGCTGATGCCCTCCAAGCACTTTTGGAGAGTTACGCCTTCGTTGCGGTGATAATCGAATGCAGACATCTTGGACTCCAGCGGAGGTGGGTGACGCTGTCTGATAATTCGGCTGGGTCCAAGTGGGAAGGAGCCGAAGGGAGGAAAAGGCTAATTCTTCTTGGCCTGCTGGGCGCGGACGAGGTTCTGGTAGTCGTACTCTCGGATGAGCCGCCCGATCCCGATGTGGGAGAGCCTCAGTGCTTGATGCCGAAGTGCTCGAGCAGGCGGGCGTTGAACTCGCGGTACGGGCCCTCGAGGATCGCGGCCGGCGGCACGAACATCGGGTAGCCCTCGAAGTCGTGGGTCGGCGGCGAGGCGGGGCCGGTGATCTTCGCGAGGTAGATCGTCACCAGGGTGTCGTCGACGGCCTCGTGGTTGACGAAGGGGTCGGCAGGCAGGAGCTCGACCGGGTAGCCGGTCTCTTCGAGGCACTCGCGGATCGCGGCGTCCTGCGTGCTCTCGCCAGGATCGACGCCGCCGCAGGGAAGGGCGATCCCCTCACGACCGGCATCGGTGCGCTTGAAGCCGAGGACGAGGCCTTCAGCGGTGAGAACGAGAACGCCAGCAGCATGCCACATGGTAGGACTCCGTGAGAGAGGTGATCCGTCCGAAGAGGACATCATCTGTTAATTCGGTTGAGGTGGATTGGGAAGGAAGTTTGGAGGAGAATTTTCAGCCATCCTGCCAAGCTCGTCGAGCCAGCTCCACCTCATCTGGCAGCTGGTCCTCAGCGGCCTCGGCCCGGGCGGTGGCGTCGGCCAGCTCGGCGCGCAGGGCGTCCTCGACGGGACGGGAGTTCCACTTGTCGATGTGGAACACAGCCCACGATGCGGGGCATTCGTCAAAGGAGCATTGAACGTACAACGTCATGCACGACGGGTCGGCGATGCGCGGTGCGCTCTTGCAGAACGGGCAGAGCTTCAAGGTCAGGTCGCTCATGGTCTCATCTCCCTTGCGATCCGTCCGAAGAGGACTCCATCTGTTAATTCGGTTGGGACCAAGTGGGAAGGAAGTTTGGGGGAGAATTTTGAGGCTATTCATCCTCGATGGAGAGGACGCGGTGCTTCACATCCTCGTAGGCGACATCGAAGCCGCTCATCCCCGAAGTGATCCGGTAGTAGAAGCCACCATCCACCCGCTTGACTGCAACGATCTTTCCGATCAGGTGGCGCCGCTCCGGGGGCGACGACTCGAACCACCGCCCAACCCAGGCGTAGCGGCGCCAATAGCTGACATTGGTGAACTCGCCATCGAGGTCCTTGCCAGTCGGACGAAAGGCGACGATCCAGCCGGGCTTGGGCGAGGTGGGATGGCGCAGGGTGTCGACAGGCTCGAGTTTCATCTTCATCTCCAGCTAACTTGGACCCGTCCGAAGAGGACACCATCCTATAATTCGGCTGGGTGGAATTGGGAAGGAGGAGGAGGAGAAATTTAGTCCTTGACCGACTTCAAAAGAGCTTTTGCTTCATGGCTCCATTCGTATCGACCAACAGCAACGTCAAACGCGCCAAAGACCTGAAGAATTTGATTCTTGAACGAGTAGTGGGTGAGCTTACCATCCTTCACGCGATAGGAGCTCCCGCCGTATGTAAACACCCCATCTTTTTTGCCCTTCGCCTTCTCGATGAGCTGATGGCGGAGAATTTCTTCTGGCTTTTTCATGCAGGCTACTACTCCTTAGCAGTAAGTATGAAACTGGCCGAGCATGAAATTGCCGTCGGACGCCATCTGATAATTCGGCTGAGACCAAGTGGGAAGGAGGAGGGAGGGGAATTGGGGGCGTTTGTGGGTGAAATTTTAACTTGGATCAGCGCGAGAGGATAGTTAGTTAGGTCACCAAAGGAGGATGACGATGCGCTCTTACATCTATATCATTGAGAACAAAGTGAGCGGAATGTTGTACGTTGGGAAAGCAAACGATGTCGAAAGAAGGTGGAGACGGCACAAGCAAGATTCTTCTGACGATCCCAGAAGTTACTTTCATAGAGCGATCAGAAAGTATGGTTCAGACAATTTTGAAGTCAAAGTAGTCGATGAATCAGACGATGAAAATTACGTGCTGAAAATGCTTGAGCCTCTGTGGATCAAGCAGCTCAAAGATGAAGGCTATGTGCTTTACAACATGACAGACGGTGGAGATGGAATTCCTGGGTTGATCCACTCAGAAGAAACGAAAAGGAAGATGAGCGATTCTCTAAGAGGGAAAGTTCGCAGCGATGAAACAAGGCAAAAACTTCGAGAAGCGAATCTTGGAAAGATGCACAACGACGAAACGCGCAAGAAGGTCAGTGAAGCAATCAAGGGAAAGAAGAAACCACCGCGAACAGAAGAACACTGCAAGAAGCTCAGCGAAGCAGCTCAAGCCCGTGGCCCTATGAGCGACGAGCAAAGAGCGAAGATAGCTGAAAGTTTGAAGGCTTCTGATCGAGTCGGTCACCCTATCGATGAGGAGACAAGAGCAAAAATTGCTGAGAAGCTTCGTGGGCAGGTTCAATCAGAAGAGACAAAAGCAAGACGAGCAGAGAGCATGAGAAAAGCCTGGGAGAGGAGGCGCCTCCTCTCCCAGGGGGAATCAGCCGCGCTCCTCAGTAGCGGCCACGGTGAAGCCCTTCTGGCCGAGTGAGAGCCAGGTGATCATGCCCGATCCGCCAAATCGGTTTTTCTGGACCTCGAAGCGACGGTAGCCCAGGAGCTCCTTGTCTTTCCGTTCGAAGGAGAGGTGCATGTGGGCGTCAACCATGTGCTTCATCTTGTTCGAGCCAGCGAAAGTGCCCGATTTTGTC
>Ga0315905_10007464_pt1 | contig 11073 bp, 4 predicted proteins | sample LakEriMetagenome_5_FD_203522 | JGI IMG/M metagenome (GOLD analysis project Ga0315905, IMG submission 203522) | Freshwater fungal communities from buoy surface, Lake Erie, Ohio, United States - Buoy 4 MA121 | ecosystem: Environmental > Aquatic > Freshwater > Lake | place: USA: Lake Erie, Ohio... | reverse complement strand
TGGTGCTCGCGCTCAATGGGGAAGTTGTTCGGTAATCGATGTTCGAACCACTGTTGTTGTAAGCAAAGACAAAAGTGTAAAAAGTAGTTCCAGCAGATAAACTACTATTGGAAATTCCAGAGATTGTGCTTCCCACACTCACAACTGTTCCACCGCCAAGGCTATTTCCAGCTGTGTAGGTTGTACCGTCCACTGGATTAGAAGATAAACTAGCGGAAGTACTTCTGACAACGATATATCCATCCGGGCTACCTGTTGCTGCGGTGAAAGCTGTACTGAACGAAGACGTTGTGATAGAACTAAATACCAATGAAGTAGCTTGAGCACTTGGTTCTGCTTTTAGTGTTGTAAATGAAACAACACCTCCATAACTAGTTCCTGAAGCGCTTGTAGCATAGGCTTGGTAGTAATACGTTGTGTTCGGTGACAACGAAGAAACACTGGAGTTAAAAGTACCAGTCCCTGAGCCAGAAGCTTGATCTGTTACACCGCCTTCGCCAATAGTTGGTGTATTATCTGAAGTACTGTAAACAAAACCTCTCGCAGTAACACTACTTCCACCATCAGATGTGATTTCTCCATTCAATATTGCGGCCGTTGATAAAACAGAACTTGCTGAATTTGTAGTTAGAACTGGAGGAGTAGATCCAGACTGTGTAGTGGCATTGGCCGTGGGTGCAGATGCTGTCAAATAATTATAGGTCGTGGCATTTGTACCATCCCATGTGTAAGGAATTAATAAATAGTTATACTGTGTTGAAGCAGCGAGACCTGAACTCGAAATGGATGTTGCATTTTCAGTAATGACACTTGATACAATTGTCGTATTTGCTCCTGCAGTTGGAGATGCGCCATTTGAATTTCCTAGCGAAGGTGTATTAGGTGCTGCCGCTCTCAATAGCACATAACCTTTGTTTGTTGCTCCTGAAGTAGGAAAAGTAGCTGAGGTCCACGATAAATCAATATTACTTGAAGAGGTGGCAGTTGCACTCAAACTTGTTGCTTGCGCAGTAGCTGGGTTTGAAAGCGTTCTAAATGTTTTCTCATCGCCATACCCTATGCCTGCAGCATTGGTAGCATAGGCGCGGATGTAATAAAGTGTTTGAGGACTTAATGAAGTAAGAGATGATGAAAAATTCGTTGTTCCCGTTCCGTCATCTGTGGAAGAATTAGAAGTAGTTGGTGCAGTTGAAGTGTTCCATACCACACCTTTTGAAGTGATATTTGTTCCAGACAATGTTTCTCCACCCGATGATGCCGTTGTATTTGTGATGGATGATGCTGCCACTGTTGTAGTAACTGTTGGCGCTGCGATGTAAACAGCATGTTGATTTCCAATTACATAAATATTGCTTGTTGATCCTAATCCAGTGGTACAAGTTAAGGTGTAAGGTCCGCTTCCTGAAGCTGCTGAAATATTAGTAACGTTGTATGGACAAGAAGAATTATACCTTCCTAAATCACAGGATGTTGCTGGAACGAATGAACCTGCTTGACTTCCAGCAGGCCACTGAAATTCAACTTGAGAAGGCGTGTTGCTTCCGCTAAGACCCCAGGCGAGATTGACCATCTGACTTGTTGTAGTCGGAGTACACGAACCAGGCCAAGTAGAAGTTCCAGTAACATAAGCTGTATAATTCGTTGAACTACCAGCTGTAACCGTCATAGGGGCGTAAGCTGATGCTGTACCAAGAGGCAATAGTCTAGCAGTTGTAATTCCATTAAAGATAGCAGTTCCTGTTGCATCGGCGACAATATAGTTGGTAGAAGAACTTCCTGAAACAGCATTAGATAGAGTTAATGTAAAACCATTTGTTGTTAATTTGCCACTTGTTAAAGTAAGTGTACCAGTAATTGAAGTGTTGGCACTTAGCGTAAGTCCAGCACTATTGTTTAAAGTAATATTGTTTGCAGCTGTTACTGCCGCACCGATAACTTGAGCAGAAGAACCGTTAAATGTGTAGTTAGTTCCAGCGTTGAGTGATTTATTGGTCAAGGTTAAAGATCCATTTATTCCTGAAGTATTTGCAGTGATTAAAGTAGAACCTGATGCAGTGGTAAACGTTCCAGAACCAGCAATTGCATTTGTGGTGCCAAAATCGATTGTAGATGAGGCTCCAACGGCAAGCGTTGCATTTGCGCCAGTGGTGAAAGTACCAGCACCGCTGATCGTTTGGGTTCCAGTACCATTTAAGTTTATTGTTCCAGGTGAAGCAGGACTGTAATTTAATGTCCCTCCCGATCCGATGGTAATATTCCCTTTAATGGAATGACCAGGAGTACCAGTTACATTAGGCCCAAACGTACAGTTTGCTCCAATTGTTAAATTACCATTAATTATTAAACTACTTCCACCAGTACCAGCTAAAGATAACGCCCCTGAGGTGGATTCAATTACAAGATGGTGATAGGTTCTTCCGCTAAGTGAAATAGATGGTGTTAGAGAGCTACTTCCTCTATATGTCATCGTACTTCCAGAATTGAAAGTTGCGTTAGCAATCGGCGTAGAAATACCTCCAGTTGTATTGTGAATATAGTTACCGCCATTATTGATAGCCCATTGAGCAGATGTAGCAGTTAGAGCAGTTGTGGCCTGATTTAAAAAAGTCCCACTAACTGATAAATCAGGATTTGAAGTACCTGCACCAATTGTCATTTTTGAACCCGAACTCAATGTAAAAGTTTTGGCTGCAGCAACCACACACTGCGCATTGGAACCAGCGACGCTAAAATTAACCGTATTTGATTGGCCGGTACTTTCAATTGTTTGGGTGCCTGAAGTTCCATTTAGTGTAATAGTCGAGGTTGTTGAAGAACCTGTTTCGGTAATTGTACCTCCTGTATGGGTAAAGTTTCCTTTTACATTTATATTTCCTGTTCCGGCAGAAGAAGTGTAAGAACTTAAATTTAATGTTCCAGATGTTATCAAAACGTTTCCATTTACAGATAATGTAATATTATCCCAATATTCAGTGAGAGTTAGATTGGCATTGGTTCCTGTATTACTTAATTCAAAATTCCCATTAACAGTAAAGGTTCTAGTAACGCTTGTTGCATCCCCACCTAATATGAGTTCAGAGGAACCTGTATTATTAACGGTAAAATTTCCTTCTAGCGTAAATGCAGTCCATGTCGAACCCCCGGGAGCAAAATTTATTTGACTACTTTGATTTGGACAGTCCCAAACGAAATTTCCAAACATATTGGTTTGAGCTTGAGATCCTGAATTTGTAATTCCTGATGGGAAAGTTGTTGTTACACCGGTTATTCCACAAATTGAAGATGCATTCCATGTTGCGCTTGGCACTGTCCCGCCATTTTGACTATGGATATATAATCCTGTTGAACCAAATTCAAGTGCGCCAGTAGTTGTTATTGTTCCTGAATTTGAAATTGTTCCATTTACTGTACAATCCGTCCCTGTACCATTGGCAATTGTTAAGGTTTGACCGCTAGAAATTGTCAAGGTTCCACCTGAGTTAACGGTGGTCTCATCGATACTTACAGAAGCGCTTACTGTAACATTGTGACCATTTAATATCGTAATAGCACCATTTAAATTGGTCGGAGTAGAGGATGCATCCGACCATGTGCTCCCTCCATCGTTACTTACCTCCCATGTGCTTGCACTATTCCAATTCCCTGAAGCTTTTGATCTATATCTTCCTTTTTCAATAGTTAAATGATTGAAATACATGTTTCTATTTCCATTTCCTTCATTTTGGTTTCCTATAAAAAAGTTAACAGCATTAATAGCAGATGACGAATTGATGGTTGAATTATACGTTGAGCCTCCACTCCTACTCGTCATTGAAAAACTATATTGAGTTGAGCTCGTGCGAATTAATGTTACGAGCATTGGAGTTGTACCATAATTAGCATCCGCGGTGACTCCACCTGCTGTAATCGTGCTAGATCCTGAATTAATCACTGTAAAAATTGTAGTAGATCCGTTCTTAAAATCAAATCCTTTTCCTCCACCATTGGCATCCCAATTGATTGACCAGTAAAATGTAAACTTATCACCCACTTCCATATCATTGCTGAAAGGACGTTGCGCGTTCATGTAGGCAGACCCCGTGGCGTATAGACCAAAAGCATTTGTCCCTATTCCAGTGGTACCCATTCCATTGTTGGCAGGATTACCTAAGAAGGATCCTGAATTTGCCCCTGCAGAAAGAGACCAAGCTCCAAAACCTGTTCCAAGATTAGAACTATTTGTCCAACTCGAATAATTACCAGCATTATCTGTAAAATTCTGCCCCCAAACCCCACTCACCCCAAAAACAAACAACAAGCTTAGCGCAATGAGCATTAAATTCAATATATTACCGATATAATTACAAAAGAGCGCTGAAAAAGTAAAATTCTTCATAGTTTGTGATTTGGAAAGAATAACTAAGCAAAGTTTAATTGCATATTTAGGAAATATTATCCAAAAAAACAAGTACTTAGTGTAAATTTAACACAAGAGGAAATAATTTTGTTTGAGCTGATTAATTCGTTAAGGTAAATGCTAAAAAATCTTACAATGTAAGACCAAAGTCACCCGCGATTGGTGAAATCTCCTACCTTTGCAAAAAACTTCTGATAAAATGGAACTTGCAACAACTGAAATCCAAGACATTCTTTCCCAATTGGGTATTGATAACGTAAATAATGGCGCCTCCACCGGAGGGAAATGGTTTAAGACAAGAGGAGAAGAAATTCACTCGTATTCGCCAGTAGATGGAAACAAAATTGCTTCCGTACATGCCGCTTCAGAAGTAGATTATGAAGCCGTTGTTTTAAAAGCTCAAGAAGCGTTTCAAACTTGGCGGACCTGGCCAGCTCCAAAACGGGGCGAAGTCATTCGCCAATTGGCCGAAAAAATAAGAGAATACAAAGAACCACTTGGAAAATTAGTTTCTTATGAAATGGGGAAATCCTTGCAAGAAGGGCTTGGTGAAGTTCAAGAAATGATTGATATCTGTGATTTTGCTGTGGGCTTATCGCGACAACTGTACGGTCTTACTATGCATTCCGAGCGTCCGGGTCACCGCATGTACGAACAATACCATCCCCTGGGAATTGTAGGAATTATTTCTGCTTTTAATTTCCCTGTAGCCGTTTGGAATTGGAACACAGCACTCGCTTGGGTTTGTGGAGATGTTTGCGTTTGGAAACCGTCCGAAAAAACACCCATAACTGCCTTGGCTTGTCAGCAAATTACCAAAGAAGTTTTCGACGCTAACGACGTTCCAGAAGGAGTTTCCGGATTAGTAATTGGTGGTGCAGAAATAGGAAAATTAATGGCAAACGACCCTAGAATCCCATTGGTTTCTGCCACGGGATCAACGCGCATGGGGAAATCCGTGGGTGCAGCAGTAGGTCAACGTTTGGGAAGATCATTACTCGAACTTGGAGGAAACAACGCTATTATTATTGCGCCAAGTGCAGACTTAAAAATGGTAGTTCCGGGTGCCGTTTTTGGTGCTGTAGGAACAGCCGGACAACGATGTACTTCCACGAGAAGACTTATTATCCATGAATCCATTTACAACACAGTGAAAGATGCCTTAGTAAAGGCTTACAACCAATTAAAGATTGGAAATCCTTTGGATCAAAACAACCACGTTGGACCACTAATCGATAAAGACGCCGTAAACAACTATTTGAATGCTATTGAGCAAGCGAAAAAAGAAGGTGGAAAAATCGTAGTGGAAGGCGGAGTGCTGAGCGGTGAAGGTTATGAATCTGGCTGTTACGTTAAGCCCTGCATCATTGAAGCTGAAAATCACTATTCAATTGTTCAACACGAAACTTTTGCTCCGATACTCTATTTGATGAAGTACTCAGGAGACGTACACGATGCAATTGCCCTACAAAATGGCGTGCCACAAGGGTTGTCCTCTGCGATTATGACCAACAACCTAAAAGAATCAGAAGCGTTCTTATCTCATGCTGGATCCGATTGCGGAATTGCGAATGTTAACATCGGTACCTCAGGTGCAGAAATTGGGGGAGCCTTTGGTGGAGAAAAAGAAACAGGTGGCGGACGAGAGTCTGGGTCAGATTCCTGGAAAATTTACATGAGAAGACAAACCAATACGATCAATTATTCCGACAGTTTACCGTTGGCGCAAGGTATTAAATTCGATTTATAAATTTGGTTTTTCTAGAACTAGGCTATACAGCATAGGGATTCTTACCTGAAGGTGGGCAAAACGAAACCGTTCCTCTTCGTCTTCCCTTAAATTTGAAAAACAATCGTAGGGCGAATAGTCGTATTCCTTAAATTCTTTGACCATAAGTCCAGCATCCAACAATGCTGTAATGATTTCTGCCATCCCGTGGTTCCATGTGGCAATTGTATCGTTCAAAGGAGCTGTTCGATCTGCGTATGTACCATTGGTAACCTCAACAATCGGATCGGCCTGAAAATAATCATAGGCTAACGATTTGATTTCGTCATCAAAAGTCCAGACAAAAGGATGGAAATCGACCATTACGAAGATGCCGCCGCTTTTCATGGAGCGTGAAACTACTGCAGCCCAAGATCTTAAATCCGGAAACCAACCAATTGTTCCATACGATGTAAAAACGATATCAAATATAGCGATTCCAGAAGGATTGTAGGTTAACACATTATCTTCAATGAAGTCTACCTTTACCTTGCATTCTTTCGCTAATTCACGTGCTTTTTCAATAGCTGTGTTTGAAAAATCGACAGCTGTTACCTCCGCTCCCATGCGCGCCAACGAAATGCTGTCTTGTCCAAAATGACATTGGAGGTGAAGTACTTTTTTTCCACTTAACGGCAAGCGACTCAGTAATTCAATTTCCACATGCTTAAGACTGCTTTTACCCTTAATGAATTCGTTATTACCGTAAAAAGATGAGGCGATATGGTAGGGAACTTTATTGTCCCAAGCTTTTTTGTTTAGCGAAAGGTAATCAATGTTTTTTGTCATGGCATTGATCTTCTATATCTGCGATAATTTCTTCGGGGGTTAAGTAGTACTTCTTCTTTTTCTCTCGGTAGGCTTTTTTAACCTTTTTGCTTCTGTGAAAAAAGTTTACCCCCTCCAATAATTGCATGCCAAGACCATGTTTGATGGTAACTTTATCTGCTTTCCTTTCGGTTCGGCGCAACTCGTTCTTGTCAAAAACATAGGAAGAAATAAACGCGAAAAGTTGCCCATTGTTTTTCTTGGAATAATCCAATACGTGCGCCATTTCGTGCCCAATCCATCCTACCAAAGAATTAAAACTCAAGTCTTGGTAACTAATTCCGGTGATAGAGGCATTCGAATTGACGAACACAGCATAACTTCTAGCACTTCGTTTTTGAAATATAAAATCCCATCTCGGTTGCGCTTGCATGGTACTCGAAATAGGCTTCAATTTTAGTTTTACCTTGGCCTGTTTTAACTCGGGATAATGTCGTAATGCCACGAAATAAGCCAAGCGTAGTCGATTGTCGGAGACTTTTGCCTCGTGAGTGCCGGCAAACAAATCTTCGTAATAACCGATAGAGTCAACATAAGCAGCATATTCATAGCGCATGGTGTCACAATTAATTTCTAGCGCATGTTGTGTACTTCCGTTAAAACAGAAAAGTAGCGTAAAGAAAAAGATGACAATCAACCTCATGTAAATACTACTCCTAAAGTAGAATAAAATTTCATTTGTCAACGCAATTAACCATCTATTTTTGAAAAAATTAGCGAAAAATTAATATTCAATTTGTACATAGTCAGTACTTTTGACTAACTAAAAATTATTTTATGAAAAAATTAGCAATTTATGTTTTTGCGCTTTCCTTAACAGCGGCGGGAATATCTTCATGTGGAAAATACGAGGAAGGTCCTGGGATTTCTCTTTTAACCAAAAAGAATAGAATTACGAATGTTTGGAGTTTAGCGTCAAGAACCACAAACGGAAATACTACAAGTTTATCCAATACAACTTGGACTGTAACAATCAACGATGATGATTCTTACAATTCAAAAGCAACTGTTTTTGGAATCACCGTTCTCAATGAAAATGGAAGTTGGAAATTTTCAAATGATAAATTGCAATTGCTAACAATTCCGTCGGGCTCTTCAAATACAGATAGTTGGGATATTGTTCGTTTAACAAAAGACGAATTAAAGTTGAGGTATATAAGCAATAATGACACTATCATTGATACCTTCATAGGTCAATAAAACCAGTTCTAAAAAAACGCCCGTAACTCCATGCCTCCGGTGTGGATGGTACGGGTGTTTTCGTTTCTACGCCCCAAGTATTGTATTGTCAACTGTAAATTCTTAGAAACAAAACGCTGGTAACTAAGGTTCCATACCACATTATTTCCCGGCTGTAACGCTTCCAACATATCAAATCCTACGGCAGAATTGGCATTCCCTGAAAAATTCATGTTCACGTATTTTAATTCGCCTTGTAGGCTCCCTTTTTGAGTCTGATTCCACTTGATATTTCCTGAAAACTCCTGTAATTTGAGCGTTTCTGTACCTTGGATGTTTTGCTTTTCACCTCTTCTAAACGACACACCATAACGCAAATTTGTTGACGGCTGAAATGCAAGCTCTGCTTGAACATTCCATAATTTCAAGTTGTAATTTCTATTTTGCGTGTAATCCACTGCAGATACTTTGTTTCCTATTGAACCCTTATACTCAGACGTAAACTTCCGAAGGAAATTCCAACGCAAATTAAGTTCTTGACTTTGTGTTGATTTCGCGTCGTAACCACTCGACAACAAAGTCTTGGTTTGGTTTTGACTGATTACATATTCTCCAGAAAAGATGGCTGATGTTCGGTTAAAAAACAAACTATTGCGGATACTAGAATTCGTTGTTATCAAATCTTCAGAATTTACGGCAGCATCAAAAGGGTTTAACAAACTCCCCCAATCCGAAGAACCTACTTTTTTGTTAACCCTAAACCGAGCTTGATCAGAAAATAAACTTAGCGTCTTGTAAATCCCTTCTTTGTTATTCCATCTCCTTTCCGGACGCCAGAAAAAACCTGTATTGAACTCATTGTTATACGTTTTAGTGTATTCGCTACTCGGTGTGAAAACCCGAATGTAACTTGCTTGATCAATAAACTGAGCCACTTCAAATTCATTCAAATCCTCTATCCCGTCGCCGTCGTAATCGATCCACGTGTAAACTCCTTGCCCATCATTCACTTTGATGTAAACGAAATCTCTTCGTTGTTCCAGTCCGGCACCAATTTCATAAAACGTATTTAGGGTGATGTCGCCCTTCTTTGTTTTGTACTGAAGGTCTAAACGTCCGATTGCGGTATTCTCAGGGTCTTGTTGCAAAAGTGTGCTATCCAATATTTCCAACCTTCGCCACCCAATTAATGAACTCACTTGAACTTGCTTTAGACCCTTAACTTTATATTCTAATCCTGAGGATATTGCTTTCGCCGCATTTTTCAAATTCAAAGAACTGTCTGGTCGCCAATCGTATCGTTCTCGATAGAAGATTTTTAATTGTTGCATCGTGGTATCTCCTGCCGACACATAGAACTGATAATCGTAAAACGCATAACTTCTCGGACTAAGTTGCTGTTGCGAAGAAAAAGTGTTCAATTCTTGGTCGTCAATAAATCCTAGGGTGAATTTTCCAAGATTTTTAGAAAGAGCAGCGCGATGACGGATAAAGCCATTTTCTTCTGTAGATTTCGATTGCAAATAACTAGCATCCCATGTTGCATTCCATCCTTTTTGGCGCCAATTTCCTTCTGAAAACAAACGCTTTCCGTTAAATTCCTCCCCAATTTGGTAATATTGGCCAACTACACTCATTTTCCCATTTTTAGCACTCTCCACACTCGACTTGTATTGCGCCAGGTATTGATTTCCACGGTAATTTCTTCCCCGGACATTCCAATCACGGTCGAATTCTATCGAACGAAATTGTTCTATTGGAGCAAAAGAGGTAGATAACCATTCCGCATCCATGGTATTTCGCCAACGAAACGAAGAGCTGTCTCTTTTCCAATGCTGCACATTTTCCCACGCGAGTTTTCCTGCCTGCCCAATATCGTCGTCATTATCGAGGGTAGAGAACGTATTTATATCGAATTGACTCAGCGCAAATTCTGTTTCAATCGAATTGTTTTTGTTGAGTTGAACATTCGCGCCTGAGGATAAAAATTGACGCTTCCTTGGGGTAATTAATTGTCGCGAAGGAGCATAATCACCTTGTGGAACTCCTCCAACAGGCACTACCCACTTGTACGTTTTACCCAAGGCAAGTTGCTCACTAAAAACATAATCTCCTTTGTTTGGACCTACATACTGAAAATACACTCTGTAAGCAGCAGTAGCAGGATCTTTCGAAAAAATTAGTACTGAATCATAACCCAAAGAATCAATCATCGCATAAAGTAATTGGTTTTCGATATATCCCACTTGATTCACGCTTGAAACACGCGCGAGTTGAATGCTATCGCCTATACCTTCGAGAAATGATTTTTGTGACAAGGATAGTTCCTGTTGTAAATTTTGATTTTTTGCATCTTGCTCTTGGTAAACGTTTAACCAAACATGCATTCCTTTCCGTTGATATTGGGTTGATGATTGTAGCAAGGAACGGGCATAACTTTGATCCGAATATTGAAATTCCACGGCAATTCGAGAATCTTTTGTGATTAAATTTCGCGTTGTGAAAACCAATTCACTGCTGTTGTAATCAATAACATAATCACGATCTTGTCCCCTTTCCAAAAGTTTTCCATCGATGTATACGCGCTCGGTACCTGCTAGAATAACAATGAAGGGTTCATTGTCTGCGCCAGTTAATCGATATGGGCCCTGATTTGCTTCGCGCCCTTGAATCAATTGTCTGTTGAATTTCCCTTTTGATAACGCCAAACTTTCTTGGGTTTTCCATGTTCCTCCCCACTGATCTTTTGCAGAATAATTGAATGTTAAACCTTGTCCTCGTTTTTTATAATTCAAAAAATATCCTTTTGGCCGATCAATCCAAAAATCTCCTGCGATTAACTTTACCTTATCGTTATAAACTTGAATAAATAACTGATCGAATTCTTGTAGTTTATTGGTAT
>Ga0315905_10007463_pt1 | contig 11074 bp, 9 predicted proteins | sample LakEriMetagenome_5_FD_203522 | JGI IMG/M metagenome (GOLD analysis project Ga0315905, IMG submission 203522) | Freshwater fungal communities from buoy surface, Lake Erie, Ohio, United States - Buoy 4 MA121 | ecosystem: Environmental > Aquatic > Freshwater > Lake | place: USA: Lake Erie, Ohio... | reverse complement strand
TGTCGTCGTCTCAGTCGGGATTATGAAGGCTTAACCAAAACTTCTGAAGCCTGGATTTACTGGGCTTCTATTCGTCTTCTTGTTCGACGGTTAGCTTGAACTCTGACTTTTCAGACATCCTCTTAGCCATCTCCACTCTGATCATGTGGGGGGACTTGAATATATTGGTTTGACGACTAAGTTTGATCCCGCTTGTGAACATCCGAGTTTGTATTTAAGTCAAGATATTGCTGTTGATTTATGGCATAAAAGCTTAGCGGGGGGCATGGAGGCGATCGAAGGAGAGTTAGCAGATCTGAGTAGCTATTTCAAACTCCATCCGCTTAAACCCAATGGTAATTTTACTTGGGAAGGCATTACCTTTCAATTGATCAAGCTCAACCATGTAGACACAGGTTTTATGCTGATGCCAGTTTATGGGCTCTTTTTTGAAATTAATGGTTGTCGGATTTTTTTTAGTACCGATACGAAATTAAGTTTTGAGGCGCTGCAAGAATATTTTGAGAACGCTGACATTATTTTTCATGATTGTGAAATTGCCCCCTGTCCCACTCCGGTACATGCCCATTACAACGAATTAGTGGAACTACCGATCACCATTAAACAAAAAATGTGGCTTTATGGTTATCAACCGGGGGAATTACCACCGGCCACCCAAGATGGTTTTTTAGGGTTTATCAAACGGGGGCAGGAATTTCAATTTTAGGTGGTGATTTTGTGGTGAGGAAGCAGCCTGAATCATAGTTAGTTTCCCATTACTTTCAAATCACGTCAGGCATTTTTGCCCCTTCTAGTCGAGCATTTCTCAGATCAACACCATTTAGGTTTGTTTGGGACAAATCTGTATTCGTGAGGTTGGTATAACTTAGGTTTGCGCCGCTTAGATCAACTTGTTTAAGGCAAATAATTCATCTTTTTCGGTAGTAGACAGTAATCGATAAAATTCACTTGTGCTGATGGCTTGTCGATAAGGTTCTGCGGATATTTGATCAAAAGCGTTCATAAATTGCATCTCCACAGGTGAAAGTCTCCACCGATAGCCGTTAGGGACAATATGCTATTTTAAGCTTTTCGACTCTGTGACGGGTCAAAGCTCTTCACCCTTAACATTGTGCTCGGACTATGTCCAATCTGCCTAAAAGCGGTGATAATGGACGGGTTAAACCGTTTAGGGCGCTAGGAAGGGTGGCGATGACTGAGTTACTTGAGCAGGTGATTGCTAGGCTACAAACCTTGCCCGAAGACGAGCAGAATGCGATTGCGTCGATGATTTTAGAAGAAATTGAAGCTGAGCGCCGTTGGGATAATGCGTTCTCCCATTCTCCAGATAGTCTTGCAAAACTAGCGGCTTCAGCAATGGCTGAGTATCATGCGGGTGAAACCCAGGAACTCACCCCAGAGACACTGTGAAGTCACGCACGACTGCCCAGTTTCGGAGCATGTTTGCTGATTTGCCAAAGCAAGTTCAACAGCAAGCCCGTACTACTTATCGCCAGTTTTTAGACGACCCAAGCTATCCAGGTCTACGCTTCAAAAAAGTGCATCCAGAATTACCGATCTATTCTGTCCGGCTCAACAGAAGCTACCGCGCGGTGGGTCAGATAGAAGGAGATACGGTAATTTGGTTTTGAATCGGTTCACATACGGAATACGACAAAATGTTGGTCAGAAGATAGTAGATAGTAAAAAGGCGCAAAATCAAACCATCGGATGCGGAAGTCTTTGCCAACGGATAGCTAGAGACAATATGGTATTTTGGTAAGGCTTTTCGACTCTGTGACGGGTCAAAGCTCTTCACCCTTAACAATTGACTATGGTTGAGTTGACGCCTACCCCTGAAGCCATTACGGCGGCCTTGGAAATTCCCGCTGATCTAAATTTTGACCTGCCTGATCCCGATGATGAGGAGATTCAGGAGCATGATTTTCAGCAGCAATTAGATAATTTTTGGCAACTGTGTGAACGGTTTGACCTGCAAACGGAAATTTGGCGGGGGCGGATTTTGCGCTCCATCCGCGATCGGGAGAAAAAAGGCGGGGATGGTCGCGGTACGGGATTTATGAATTGGCTCAAGCAGCGGGAGATTTCTAAAACCCAGGCCTATGCGTTGATTCAGCTTGCTAACAGTGCGGATAGTTTGATCGCCGATGGACAACTTGATCCGAGTTCGATCAATAATTTCAGCAAACGGGCTTTTGTGGATACGGCGAAATCTGCCCCGGAAGTGCAAAAACTGATTAGTGATGCGGCCCACAGCGGCGATCGCATTACCCGGCGAGAGGTGAAGCAATTGGCCGATGAATGGACGGCGATGAGTTCAGACCTATTGCCCGATGTGCTCAAGGAAAAGGCCACCGATGGCAGTTTACCCACCCGTCACCTAGCCCCCTTGGTTAAGGAACTGGAAAAAATGCCGGATGTTCACCTAGAAGCGTTACAAAAAGAGGCGATCGCCACCCCCGATGTGGATACGGTTAAATACCTGACCACCTCCGCCCGGAATTTGTCTAAATATCTGGATTCTGCGGCCAAAGTCCAAACCTTGAAGGCATTTCCCCTGGATATTGAGTTGGCATTGGAAGAAGCGTTGCGTTTGGATTGCCTCAATACCGCCGCCGATTTACTCAAGCAAGCGACCCAGTTAGAACAATGCGTGGCTAAACTATTTACTACCTGGAAACGTCTCGGTACTTTGTCCGATCGCCTCTATGTGGATACAGGAGCCAGTACTCCTAATTTGCGGTCTTTGTTAACGGCGATCGAAAGCTTGACCCAAGAGGTGATTGAAGTCCCGCTGGATGAAGGCGGCGAAAATACGGTGCGGTTGCGGATTATCACCGATGCCGGTCAGTCTCCCCAGTAAAAGTTAACTTTCTTGATCAGCTTGATGCTGGTTGAACTTCCATGCGCTCCGTTGCCTCTGCCCGCCGATCGCCCTTTGACTTTTTTTCCCGCTCCCTGTCCCGACGCTTAATGGGATTGGGGTTAAGTATTGTGTTGACCTTTGTGGCGATCGCCTTGTTTGCGCCGTTGTTGACCCAGATGGGCCTATTGGTCGATCCAACGGAATTGCTGAGTAATACGCCCCTAGAACCGCCGAGCTTAAACCATTGGTTTGGGACGAATGTGCGGGGTTATGACGTTTTGTCCCGGACGTTATTTGGCACTCAAGCGGCTTTGAAAGTTGTTTTTTTGGCAACCTTTTTATCGGTGGCGATCGGGGTTCCCCTGGGCATGATTAGCGGCTATTTGGGGGGACGGATAGACCGGGTACTGTTATTTTTGATGGATACTCTCTATACTCTGCCCGGTTTGTTATTGTCCATTACCCTGGCCTTTATCCTCGGTCGCGGTATTCTCAACGTGGCGATCGCCGTTAGCATTGCCTACATTCCCCAGTACTATCGCCTAGTGCGGAACCAAACCGCCAGTGTCAAAACCGAATTATTCATTGAAGCTGCCAGAGCGATGGGAGCCAGTCCCCAGCGTATTTTATCCCGGTACCTGTTGGGCAACGTCATCCAAAGTGTGCCCGTGTTGTTTAGCCTCAACGCCGCCGACGCGATTTTGATTTTGGGGGGGTTAGGTTTTTTGGGGTTAGGTCTGCCCACCGAAGTGCCGGAATGGGGCCACGATCTCAAAGAAGCCCTGGCCGATTTATCTATTGGCATTTGGTGGACAACCCTGTTTCCCGGTTTAGCTTTAACTACTTTGGTAGTAGGTTTGTCTTTTATCGGTGAAGGCGTCAGTGACTTGCTCAATCCCCGTCGCCAAGGATAGTCCCCCCCTTTGATACAATTAAAGGCTATTACAAGTTACCATCCCTCGATTGGCTCCCAGACGTAAATCGTGATTGCCCCCCTATTTGATTACCGATCCTCGCTCTGATTGATCGAAGATTGCGGGGGAAATTCGCGTCTTTTTTCTGAAAACCCTGTCCTTATTATTGATTTCCACGAAACGGACGTTATCGGTTTTGGCGGAAATTAGTGAACTTAAGTTGACAGCGACCCGTTGGGTCAGAGGCGCATTGATTCGGATTGGAGATTCGCAGGTCTAACCCCTCATAACGATTCGTTTGGGGTCTGGGGCAAGACAAATAATCGATCAACTTTGGTGTTTAGAACTTGTAATATCTCCCTTCACTCCACAGGCCTATCTCAGGATTCAGTTTCATGGATTATTCGATCGCCACACTTTTGTCTTATTTTGTTGATGACAAGTTAGTCGCGGGTAAATTTCTCGAAAAAAAGCTGGGCTGTGAAAGTCCCGAAGGCGCGGAATCCCTGCAAATTATTTTGGATGCCTTGGAACGGCTGGGGATTTTGGCCAAAGAACGAGGGAAATACAAACGCACTTTTCAAGAAGATATCGTCGAAGCCAAGTTGCGGTGTTCGAGTAAAGGATTTTGTTTTGCTATCCAAGATGATGAGGATGCGGCGGATATTTACATCCGGGAAGGAAATTTGAGTAATGCCTGGAACGGTGATCGGGTATTGGTGAAGGTTATTAAAGATGGGACTCGGCGCAAATCCCCCGAAGGGGCGGTTCATTTAATTCTGGATCGGGCCAATCCCTCACTGTTAGCCCAAGTGAAAAAAGCCGACAGTGAATTTCGGGCCATCCCCCTGGACGATCGCCTCTTGTTTGAATTGGAATTAAAACCCGATGCCCAGGACTTGAATGAAGCGGTGGATCATTTAGTCCATGTCTCCGTGCTGCGCTATCCCATTGCCCAACATGCTCCCCTCGGCACCGTCACCAAAGTATTGGGCAGTGATGCGGAAGCGGCCGCCGATACTGACATTGTGTGCTGTAAACATGATTTGCCCCTCGGTTGGCCCCAGGAGGCGATCGAGGCCGTGCAAGCTCTCCCCACGGCGATCGAACCCGGAGAACTCAAACAGCGTCAAGACTACCGTAAACTGCCCCTACTGACCTTTAGCGATGACCACCAAGGGGATAACTTACCTTGGCAAGAAATTGCCCTGAGCCTAGAAACGGACAAAAATCTCTGGCGAGTCGGTATTCACATTACCGATATTGCCCATTACATTCCCGAAGATAGCTTATTGGATCAGATTGCCCGTAAGCGGGGTAATGCAGTCTACTTAGGTACCCACGCCTGCGCCCTCTTCCCCGACGCCCTAGTTCCCCGCTGTTCGTTGATTCCCGACGAAGACCGCTTGGCCCTGTCTTTCTTTTTAACAGTGGATGCCCAAGGAGAAGTAACGGGTTTTGAATATCAGAGCAGTGTGATTAAGGTCGATCTCCAATTACCGTTTGCCGAAGTACAAGCCTTTTTAGCCGATCCCGATACCCTTCCCCAGGAATTACAACCCTACAGCGACACGCTTCAACAATTATTTTTAAATCTCTGCCCCCTGATTAAATCCCAACGACTCCAACGGGGTGGCTTTAACTTACAAGCAGAACAATTGCCGCCCCTATTAGATGAAGGCCGTCTAGGAACCATTTTGGTACAGGAACGGTTACCGATCCGGGCCCTACTGTCGGAAGTGATGGTGCTCTTACAGTACGAAGTCGCGCAGCAATTACAAGCCCTGGGTGTGCCGGGCCTTTACTGTGGTCAAACCGCCCCCGATTGGGAAGACCTGACCGATATTCTCAAACTTGCGGAAAATTTAGCCCTCGGTATTACCGTTGATACCGAAACCGAGGTCTCTTCCCAGAATTACCATCGTCTTAGCCAAGCTTTTCAGTCCCTGTCATCGAAAGCGGTACTGAATCACCTCCTGGCTCAAACCCTCAAAAAAGCCAAATATTTTAGCCATCCCGCTCCCCATTTTGGCTTAGCCTACCAATCCGGCTATACCCATTGCATTGCCCCGGCCCAACGTTATGGGGATTTGGTGATTCAACGGTTACTCAAACTAATCCTGAGTGAAGGGCGCGATCGCCGTACCAAACAGATGAAAATTGGCGTCCCTTTAAACGACCACACCTGCCGGGGGGAAATTAGCTGGAACGTGCTGCCTCCCAACCTCCATGAAGCCATTGAAGGGGATTTACATCAATTGGTTTTACGGCTCAATGACCGCGAACAAATTGCCGACGACGCGGAAAAAGATCTGCAAGGTTTGAAAAAAGCCGAAAAAATGAAAGCTCGCACCGGCCAAATTTTCCGGGGCTTAATTACCGGCGTTCAATCCTATGGCTTTTTTGTGCAGATTTTTGAATTACTCGCGGAAGGCCTCGTCCATGTCAGTTCCCTCAAAGATGACTGGTACGAATTCCGGGGTCGTCAATGTGCCTTAGTGGGACGTAAAAACCGTGCGTCCTATCGATTAGGAGATGAGGTGGATGTTCAGGTTAAAAGTGTGGATTATTACCGTCAGCAAATTGATTTGGCCACGGTTAATGGGAGTAAAACCCAGGTGAATAATGCCTTGGATGCCTCGGAGGAAGACGACGGCGAGGACGGTGAGGATAGTTTTGATTGGGATGACGGTGATGACGGTGATGATGAAGGAGGGGCAGTGATTTTTTAAAGCCATAACGGTCGGTGTAAATCTAATTGCCCTGGTCAGCCCCAACGCTAAACTAAGAAAGCCCCACAGCGATGACAAACTTTATCGCTATGATGGCAATACTCCTTACTCCTTGGTTGCTGTTATTGATTCCGGACTAGAGGTATTTTGTGACAGACGGTTTTTTCTGCATCGGTACAAGATCCAGAAAAAGCGTTAACCTCCATCACGGCGATCGTTGACGGGCTTGACCGCTTATTGCCTTAAACTATGAGTCAAAAATCTTCTAACACCTGGCCCCGTGTCCCCAAACTGCCCCCCGCTGGAAACCTAATGTTGGTGGGGGCGGGTATCCTCTTTTTGATCTTTTTGTTTTGGCCCCGCACGCCCAAAGAAGAGATTAAAATTTTGCCCTATAGTCAATTTTTGCAGGATGTGGATGCGGGAAGGGTCAGTCGGGTTAAGGTCGGCGATAAGTTGATTTTGTACCAACTCAATCCCTCTCTCCTGGAACCTCAAAAGGATCTGTTAGATACCATTCCCAACGACCCCCTAGGGGATTTCAATGAGAGTAATAATCCCCTCCATGCCCCCTCTTCTGGGGATGAAGCCTTGCCCCCTTCCCAAGAAGATCCGAATAAATTATTAGCGACAATTCCCCTCAATGATCCCCAGTTGCCGGAACGCTTGGAAAAGCATGGGGTAATTTTTGAAGCCAGTTTACCCCAACAATCGAGTTGGATTATGACGGTGCTGGCATGGGTGATTCCGCCGTTGATTTTGGTCTTTGCGATGCAATTTCTCCTGTATCGCGGTGAAGATAAACACGCCATGGCCTTTGGTAAAAGTAAGGCCAAGATGTATTTGGAAGGGGAAACGGAAAAAATTACCTTTGAAGATTTAGCCGGTGCAGAAGAGGCCAAAACTGAATTAGCGGAAATTGTTCAGTTTTTGAAAAATCCTGACCGTTTTAACCAAATTGGGGCTCGCATTCCCAAAGGGGTGTTATTGGTTGGCCCGCCGGGAACGGGAAAAACCCTGTTGGCTAAGGCGGTGGCAGGGGAAGCGGGGGTAACGTTTTTTAGCATTTCGGCGTCGGAGTTTGTGGAACTCTTTGTCGGGACGGGGGCTGCAAGGGTCAGGGATTTGTTTGACCAGGCAAAACAACAGGCTCCCTGTATTATTTTTATTGATGAGTTAGATGCGATCGGGAAGTCCCGATCATCCGGTGGTGGGGTAGGCAGTAGTAGCAATGATGAACGGGAGCAAACCCTCAATCAATTACTCACGGAAATGGATGGGTTCCATGCCGATGGGGGCACAGTGATTGTATTAGCCGCCACTAATCGCCCGGAAACTTTAGATCCGGCTTTGTTGCGCCCCGGTCGTTTCGATCGCCAGGTGTTGGTAGATCGTCCTGATTTGGCCGGAAGGTTGGCGATTTTGCAAATTTACGTCAATAAAGTCAATACGGGGGACGATTTGGATTTAGAAACGATCGCCGCCCAAACCCCAGGCTTTGCGGGGGCTGATTTAGCGAACTTGGTCAATGAAGCGGCCTTGTTAGCCGCCCGAAAGGAACAGGAGCAAGTGCTACAAGAAGACTTTAAAGAGGCGATCGAGCGGGTGATTGCGGGATTGGAAAAAAAGAGTCGGGTGCTCTCTGAAATGGAAAAAAAGATTGTCGCCTACCATGAAGTTGGCCATGCGTTAGTGGGGGCGGTGATGCCGGGGGGTGGCAAAGTGACCAAAATTTCGATCATTCCGCGGGGGGTATCCGCTTTGGGTTATACCCTCAAAATGCCCACCGAAGACCGTTTTTTGATGACGGAGCAGGAATTTCGCCAGCAGATTGCCATGTTACTCGGCGGTAGAGCGGCGGAATCGCTAATTTTTGAGACGGTGACCAATGGCGCTTCCGATGATTTGCAACGGGCAACGGATATTGCGGAACAAATGGTAACTCTTTACGGTATGAGCGATCGCCTGGGGCCATTAGCCTACAATCAACCCCAAAGTCGGCAATTCCTCAGCAATGGCGGTATGTCACCGCGCCGTCCCCACAGTGAAGAAACGGGCCAGGCGATCGACTCAGAAGTTCGACAAATCATTGATCTGGGTTATCAACAGGCGATCGCCATTTTGCAGGCCAACCGAGACTTACTCGAAACCATTACCCAACAATTAATACGGGTGGAAGTGGTGGAAGGGGATGAACTCACCGCCCTGTTGGATCAAGTCCGTCCCCTGGATTTACTTGAACTACCCCTTGACCCCGTCCCCATCGAGTTTGAAGAATCCCCTAACGGCCTGTAGCGTCGGCTTCCAATCTACCCATTTTTATACTTTTACTCTTAAAAACTGCCCATACCTGCCGTTGGGGCTTCCCCGCCCATAATCTGCTCTGACCACCAGACATTATCCCCTTGGTCAGGATTACGGCCATATTGGGGCGGCGCACCATACTGGGTTTCCGTCGGGTGATCAAGGACTAGGGCAATCTCGCGGTAAAGACGATTCAGGTTGAATCCCCTCGGATCGCAGTGGGTGCCAATGACCTTACCATTGCCCTGATCCAGCCAAAAATGGGTAACAATTTCCGGGAACCGTCCTGCATAAATGGCTGCCCACAAATACAGTTGGGTCAACGCTTCATATTGGCTATCGGTATAGGCTTGGCGATCGTAAGTTTCGAGGGGAATGGCTTGGCCGCTAGCAATTTTATGGGCATCGTCCGCAATCTGGTTATAGGCTTGCACTTCGGCATCACTGACAAAACAATCCGATCCCTCCTTTTGCACTAGTTCAATATTCATCGAGGAAGCAAGACGTTGTTGGCTGGCCTGGAGTTGGGGATTAACGGTGGCACAGGCCTGTTGAAGTTGGGATTGACGGGCCGGGGCGGCGGCTTGTTTTAATTGGCTAGGATCACTTAAAACTGTCTGACAAAGATTGGCGATCGCCCAAATCGCGGTGGTTTTTCCCCCATCAAGGGCGTGGGGACTACGGGCATATTCCCGCATATAGGCCCGATTGGAACCGAGTTTAAACCAGATCGCGGCACGGTTGGCCAAATCCGGGGGGGGATCTTTAAGTTTGCCGACTACTGCTTGAATAGATTGCTGAATGGCTTGGGGATTGGCGGCTTGCCATACTTTTCTGAGGGACTGATCCCGCTGATCTTCCGTGGCAAAATCCAACCCTTTTTCATAGGCGGCAGCCGTAGGTCGATAGGGGGTAAATAAAACAGTGCGGGTAAAAATCAGGGGGCCTTCCCTCGGCACATAGGCGGCAATGCCATCCCCTAAGGGGGTTTCAGTATATTTTGGACGATTTTCCAGTTCTTCTCGACTCAATTCCCCGGCGGTATCGTGCAAAATAATCCGAGGCGCCTCTGGCCCCGACACAAATCCCCCCGGAAAGTCGGCGGGTTGCCCCAATAACGCTAGAACTTTCTGTCGTTCCTGAAGGGTTAAGCGGCGACCCAACAGCGGTGCATTGGGATCGATTAATTGATCTAATTCTTCCGCTGTTAAAGGTTTCGTTGAGTCAGAGACTGTTTCTTGCTTAAATAGCCCTGGCAACAGTAAGGAGTGGGACAGGGGCGTGAGGATAACCAGTAAAAGATCTAATCCCACGAGGCTCAGCACCGTTATACCCGCAACGCCAAGAACCCTAGTCCTAGGTGGATGTTGACGCTGTTCCCACCGATTTCGGAGTTGATTTCGGAGTTGCTGTAACCAAGCTCTGGGAACGCGACTGTCCGGCGTTGGTGGCCGGGATGGGGACAGAGGGTCGCCAAGGTCGGAACGGTCTTGAACAGGGGGTTTCGAGGAAGACACAGGCATAACAACGTTTAAAAAAGTATCTACCTTCTATCACAGCTTGGGGGAAATGGGTATAAATACTGCTAGGGTTCCGAACCGACGGCACACCGTTGGGAATCACAACCCTGTTTTCGTTCCGCCAAAATCGTGGCTAAATCGGGTCGTCCTGTCCAGGTCAAACGGCGATCGGCCCAGAAATCATAGAGTTTGTCCACCAAGGGGCCAATCACCGGCCAACTTGTGGCGGAATAAATCCAACCAATGCCCAACACTTGATAAACCTGACGGAAAACGGCCACATTTTTGATCACCGTGCCATCGGGTAAAACCGCATGAATGCGACTCATCGCGTCCGCAAATTCGACTCCGCCATGATCTGCCGCTTGATAATCTGGATCGGCAATATCCACAAAGGCGACTAAACCCCGTCCCCGGTCTTTCCGTTGCAAAAAATTCACTTCCCGTAGACAGAGAGGGCAATCGCCATCGTAAAGTAGTTTAATTTGCCAAGGGGTCATCGTAGAGTTGGAGGTCATGGGTAACTTCGTTACATAACTTTACATTTCTTTCATTCTGCCACGATCACCTTAATCCCACCCTAATCATCGAGGGGACTTCTAACCCTTCTACCGCCTCTAGTAGTCAGTCAAGTAGTAATTGATGGATAAAGTCGCTTGAGTTTGGTGCGAGCATCAGCAGAGGTAAATTGCCAATCAATGGTACGCAATTTTTCATTTCGGTGTTTTTCCCAAGCAG
>Ga0315905_10007460_pt1 | contig 11075 bp, 9 predicted proteins | sample LakEriMetagenome_5_FD_203522 | JGI IMG/M metagenome (GOLD analysis project Ga0315905, IMG submission 203522) | Freshwater fungal communities from buoy surface, Lake Erie, Ohio, United States - Buoy 4 MA121 | ecosystem: Environmental > Aquatic > Freshwater > Lake | place: USA: Lake Erie, Ohio... | reverse complement strand
TGACCCGGCATCCTTGCGCTTTGATTCTGTGTCAGAACTCATGCGTATGGGCACCGAGGCCGGTCGCCAGCTCAACACCTTCAAGATGCTCGCAGCCCTGTCGCCCGAAGGCTTTATCCGCAAGCAAGAGCGCGTGCGCCAGAAGAAGGTGGACGCGGCGACCGAGCAGCAGTTCGGTACGCAGAACGTGATGGGCGAGATCGAGAAGCTGTGGCGCATGATGCAGGAGGCCGGTGCCACGAATCGTGGACTCGCTATCGCTGCCGCCCTGAAAGCGTTCATGCCAAGCCGGAAGAACGCAGCCCGTCTCATCGACCAACTGTTCCCGCAGGCGGGCATCCGTGACCGGATGACCAAAGGCGGCGAAGGGCTGGTGCGCGACTTCTTCCAGATGATCGCAGGACCACGCGACCCGAAAGGCCCGCTGGCCGAGTTCGATGAATCCATTCAGTCGGCTCTCTCTTCGATGCTTCGCAAGGTGATGGAAGCACGCGGCCTTGTCGCCGACAACCAGACCGTCCAAGCCACGGACATCGACAAGCTGGTGCGCTCTGTCAGCGCCGACCCGCTGCGCTTTGACAAGATCGCCGCAGCCGACGCCGCGATGCAGGATGAGCTTGCCAAGATTGAGGACGCCGAGCGCCGTGCCACGCTGCAACAGGCGTGGGAGGAAGCCACCTCGAAGATGTACACCAACGTCGCCAACGAGGCTACGCTTCGCCGTGCTGTGAATGCCGAGTTGAAGGCAGCGGGCGTGAAGTGGAACGAGATGTTCGACAAAGGGCAGAAGCCCGCCGCTCTCCGTGCCAAGGTGGTCGATGCCGTGATGCAGAAAGTCGGTGCTCTGGTGACGGACGCCACCGATGCAACGGTGAAGGCCAACCTCGACATGCTACGCTCCGAAGTGGGTGCCGCCTTCAACTTCATCGCTGAGACGAAGCGCGTTCAGTGGCTCGCCTACCGCGCTGGCATCGAAGCCCGCCGCCGCGTTGCCGAGCGCCGTGGTGACATGCTTGCCGCGCTCCGCAATCGTGGTGTGGCTGAGAGCGCCCTCATGCGTCTCGCTGAGAAGATGGCAGGTCCACAGCGCCCCGGTGCCGAGCCGAACCCGGTGTCCACTCTCATCGGCGAGCACCTCAAGGAACCCGTCGAAGGGTTCACCGACAAGCTCGTCGCCCTCGGTGTGGATCAAGCCACCGCCGATGCCCTCGACGCGATCTCCGGCACCGTGCGTGCTGACCTCGCGAAACTGGCGGAGGCCAACGCGGTGAAGCGTCTCACGGACTCACTCAAACCGAAGACCAAAGCCGCGAAGTCCGCCATCCCACGGCTCCTTCGAGTGCTGCTGGAAGCGGGCAAGACCGGAGCATTCGACTCGAAGGCGTTCAACGACGCACTCGGCGAAGCCTTCGACCTACCACCGATGACCGCCGACCAGCAGAAGGAAATCGCTCGTCTGGTGTCGGAGATCAACAAGCTGCCGCAGGGTGCCGCTCGCGTGGACAAGCAGCAGGAGCTAATGAACTACGTCGCCCTCGTGCAGGGTGTGTCGGTTCGCGACATGCTGCTCTCCGCGTGGTATGCGAACGTGCTGTCGGGCGTCTCGACGCAGGCCATCGGCCTTGTGGGCAACACGATGAACACCGTCCTGCGCTCGGCATTCCTCGCCCTGACGAACAATCCCGCTGACTTCGCGAACTACATTCGTGGGGCACTCGGCATCGGCGCACAGGCTGGTCTGCAAGAGGTGAAGGCCGCGCTCGGAGACCCCGTCAAGCTATTCAAGGGCATCCCCGAGCAGGTGCGTGCGCAGTTCAAGGTCGGTCGCCTCGACGCCCCCGAGATCGCCAACGCCCTCGAAGTGCTATTCCGCAAGGGGCCGACGACCATCCCGGAGTGGATCGCCTACATTGCCTCTGCTGGCACCCGCATGCGGGCTGTCTTCCGCATCATGTCGGCCATCGACGCCTTCTACTGGAACAGCGCACGCGAGGGTATGTGCCACCTCGCCGCATCCCGCACCGTCCGCAAGATGGCGAAGGAGAAAGGCATGACGACGGAGGAATCCAACGCTGAGTTCATCCGCCAACTAGGCGGCGGGCCGGAGGCATACGAGCAAGCGTTGAAGGACGCCGAAGCCGCGCTCAAGAAAGCAGGCCAGCCCGCCGACATGTTCACGATGGACCGCATGGCGCGTGAAGCGATTGACAAAGCCCGCACGAAGCTGAACCCGGAAGCCGTGCAAGCGGCGAACCGCTGGGCTGACCGCATGGTCCTGCAACAGGAGCCGGAAGGCGTGGGCAAGATCATCAGCTCCCTCATCCGCGCCATTCAGGGAATCAACGTCGCGGGCTTCCCGCTCGGCACGATGCTGGTCCCGTTCAACAAGATCGTCTCCAACCTGTTCGAGCAGTCCCTCGATTACACGGGACTTGGCCTTGTGCGTGCTGCCCTCGGCATGCACATCTCCGACGCCCGGATTGACTGGAGCCGCAAAGGGATGCCCGGCATCGCGCCCGCTGAGGGGGCGAGGGTGTTCGACGAGGTCGAGCGCCGTGAACGTGCAATGGCTGGCTTCCTCGGCCTCACACTCTCCGCCGCTGCCTACCTCGCGGCCAAGGCGAACATGGACGACGATGACGATGAAGTCCCGTTCATGCTCTACGCCTTCGGCCCCACGGACAAGAACAAGCGCGACCAGATGCCCGAAGGCTGGGTGCCGTTCTCAATCAAGATCGGGGATACCTACTACCGCTACGCTGAGTGGCCGCTCGGCATGGTGCTCGCCGGTTTCGCCGCAGCCTTGGACGCCGAGCGTTATGGCAACATGAAAGAGAAGGACACGATGGACCGCATCGGCTACTCCGCCATGCTCGGCCTCAAGGGCTTTATGACGCAGGGCGTTCTCTCCAGCGTGGACACCGCCATCGACGCTCTCATGTTCAAGGCATCCGGCAAGAAGTACACCGACATCCCGGTCAACGCAGCCAAGGGTCTGATTCCCGCGCAGGGTGCCCTTCGAGATGTGAGTTCGCTGTTCGACAATACCAAGGTCAGCAACGACAGCATCGCGGCTGCTTTGATGAAGGACTTGCCCGTCGTCAAATCGTTGGGCACCAAGCCTGAGCTGAACATGTTCGGAGAGCCAACGCTCATGGAAGGCGAGGCCGTCCTGCGCCGGTTCCTGACACAGCGCCGCCCGCACACCGAGGCCGACTACCTCACCCGCAACAAGCTCTACATCCCCGGCATGGACGAGACCGTGACCATCGGGCAATACCTCCCACCATCGGAGCGTGACCGTTTCAAGCGCCGGGCGATGCAGATGCAGGCCATGGAGAACGGCGTGTTTACGGCAGAGCAGAACTACGACTTCCGCAAACGTGCTGGCGAGCTGACGAAAGCAGCGGTGCAGCGCATTATGAAGCAGGCACCCGCCGTCCGCACTGACGAGCAACGGAAAGCCGTGCAGAACCTCATCGACAAGCAGGTTGGCCTTGCCCGACGCCGTGCTATGGTCGAAGCTGTTCCCTATGAAGCGCCCCGCTAACCCCTCGACCGTGCCCCGTGGTGGTTGGCGATACACCGACCCGCTCACCGGCATCCCCCACAAGGAAACCGACCTCACGGTGCTGTTGCAAGTGATCCGTAAATCACGTATCGCCAACGGTCATACAATCGAAGGAGAGTGGGACCGCGTGGTGCTCGACGCCATCTGCCGGGAAAACGAGCGCATCGACTGCCGGGGAGAAGGAGAAGCGGACACATGGGTGTCCGGTGACGCTCTGCGCCGGTTCGTGAACACGTTGATCGAGCAGCAAGGCAAGGAGATGGTCAGCGAGGAAGAGCACCGCCGTAGGGCCGACATCTGCCTGACCTGCCCCAAGATCGGGCCAACGTCATGCGTGCCCCCGTGCGGTTGGCTTACCGCGAAGCTGACTGACCTGCTGGCCGGGAAGAGGCTTCACCGCGCTGCCGAGCTGCACAAGCGATCCTGCACCGTGTGCAAGTGCAACCTCGACTCCAAGACCTACTACTCCCTCGATGCCCTACGAGCAGTTGACGCCAAGCTGGGCGTCGATGCGGGGGAGTACTGGAGCGGGTGTTGGATGCGTCAGCAGTAGCCGCCAAACAGGACGCCCGCGTGATCGTGGCACGCGGCCATAGCCGTTGCCAGTCTCAACGGGCCGTCGCGTCCGCAGAAGTGGACGCTGCGTTTCGTGAAATCCCAGTTGGAGCAGCCGTCCCACTTGATGTCGCCAATGGTGGTCGGGTAGCTCTTCGAGTAGTCGTCCAGCGAGAACATGTCCTCGTCGTCGGTCTCGAACTGGATACTATCACCGTTTTTGCACGCAGTAGCGGAGTTCGGGGAGCCAGATGTGTTGGGTTTCGGTGTTCATGGCTCAGTGCTTTTAAGTTTCCCGCCTTTCGCGATCACATAGCCGAGCTTCGGCAGCATGCCAGCGAACTCGCCGAGCGTGATGCCGAGACCTTGGGCGATGTCAAACGCCACGCCCTTCTTCGATTTGCGCAGGGCTTCGACAGCCGTGCGTGTGATCTTGGGTTTCTCGGGTTCGGGAATTTCCGTCACCGCCTCCCGGTGAAGCTGAACCGCTTCAACGACTGTGGGCGTCGGCGGAACAGGTGACACTTCGATGGGTTGCGTGAGAGTCGCGGACTCTTCTTCGGTCAGTGCGATAGGGGCGTCCTGCGAGGTGAGCGGCGTAATCGTAGTTTGGAATGCCGGATCAATAAATGCTGGTTTCGGAGCCGAAATCACCGGCTTGAGCACGTCCATGGTCTCGTGCGACCGCAGCAGCAACTCCGCCAACGTGCCATCCTTGCACCCATGGACGAGCACCGCCTCGGGGGGCACAAGGCCACCGCGCTCGCGGCGTGGCTTATCGAGAGGCACCGGCTTGCAGGTGATTCCTTTCCCCGTGCGCTTGTATTCGTGCGTCTGCCACATATCAGCGATGAGCGTGGTGTTGGCGATCCCGGCTTGGCTCATGGCGTGCCGCAGGTAGAAGTCGAACGGGGTGTTGGGGTTGCGATCCGCAGGCTTCACGAGGTCGGACAGCAGCGGGCGGAACCGCTGGTCGCGGTCCATGTTCGCGGGATAAACGCCGCATCCCATCATCATAAGGTCGTCTTCCTTCACCACGAGTTTGCCTTCCTCGACCCACGCTGTCGGGACGACGTTGCCCATGAACGGGCTGCCGCAGAGCGTGTAACCGTTGCGGATGGCTTGAATCCAGCCACGCTTCACGGGAAGCATGTCGAGTTCCATCCACAACCACGGGCCGTTCCAGCCGATGTTGGGGATCGTGAAGACGGTGGCCGCGAACTGGGCACCCGAGGCGACGGGCCAGCCGCCAGCGAAGTCCACCTCGAAGGTGTGGACGTTGGCGTTGAGCGCGGCTGCTGCTTCATGGGCTTCCGCCTTGGCGGATGGCGTGGTGAAGAAGCAGATGGTGGCCTCTTCGAGTCCGCCGAAGTGCTGGAGCACTTTGACGAAGGTCGGGAGCAGGTGCTTGTCGTGGTTGGATACGGGGATGGCGATGTTCATGGTGCGGTGGGGAAATGGTAGCCGACGCTCTCACACGCAGCCCGGTAGCGCACGAGATCGTTGTCGGTTTGTCGGTTACGGAAAAACTCGGGCACCCGTTCGCAGTTGGCAAGGTACACCTTTCGCCGGACAGCCTCGGGCGTACTGTTCTCGTCTCTGGCTACCTTGCGCAGGAGGTGGTCGAACACGATCTCACGGTGCTCGCCGTACTGCCAGCCCCCTCGTGGGACAACGGCGGTGTCGAGTTCGGCGAAGCGTGAGGCGGACGGTGGGACAACGAGGTCACGGTAGTTGGGGCCACCGTCAGCCACATACCAGTTCTGCCCATCGAAGGGGTAAATGCAGTCGGGTTGCCAGAGGCAGGTCTCCTGAATGCGCGGCACCTTGAGTCCCTCGAACACAGCGTTGGGGGATGACTGGTTCCCGATGCAGACCTCCGCCCCCGCTGCGAACCGTGCCAGCTCGTAGAGATTGGGGAATGCCATGCGGTCCACCTTCCGGCCAACGTGATTCTGGAACGCGTCGTGTTCATGCGGCAACCCGACGAACGCGCACCTGTCGCCGAATCGCTCGACGATCTGGTGCCACGGGAAGTAGGGATTCTGGTAGCGCGGGCTGCGGTGAATCGGGATGCGGTCGTGCTTGATGGGGTCAGCCGTGAGCCATGCAGCACCTTGGTCGAATGCCGCCATGCTGAATCCCTGCTTCTCTGCTTCGAGCTTCTGGGCGTATGCCAGCGTGTAGCGCCACGAGTGGTGGCGGCGGAAGCCGACGAGCGTGCCCCACGATTGGGGGTGTAGGGCAGCAAGGTCGAAGTCGCACGGGCCGTCGTCCACCGTGACGCTGCGGACGTAGGGGCATGACTCGTAGAGCGGACGGATGATGCTCTCGCGTTCAAGAAACGGGGCGACGTGCGGACGTCGCTCCACGAACAGGATGTCGTGCGGCCCTCCTTCGAGGGCTTTGATGACGGGCAGTGAGAACACCGCGTCGCCGAGGTCGCCGGAGAGTTTTACGCGCATGGGGTAGTAAGGTGTCGGTCGTCTTCCGCCGCTTTGAGCGCGGCCTCTGCCTTCTCGGCGCGGGCTTTCCACTCCGCGACTTTGGCTGCGAGGAAGTCGTTGAGTTCGCGGAGTTCGGCTATCTGCTCCTCGCTCACAGCAACCCCTCCTTCACGCACTGGATGATCTGTTGCTTGGCGTCCTTGTGGAAGATGACCGCGTCGGGGCGGATCACTCCGAGGTCTGGCGGGAATTCGTGGTGACGCTCGATGTCGCCGTTGTTCTGGTACCAAGCGTAGCGATGCTGGATGAGCGGCGTCCGGTGGACGAGGCCCATGCAGTTGCTCACCACCCAGCCGTCGAACCCGTCGTGCGTGATACCGTCTGGAATGATGTCGTCAATCTCGCCACTGAACACGCCGATGCCGCCGATGCGGTCGTGGGGTGCGTTGTAGTCGGACGCCCACATCATGTGACAGCCGTAACGCTTGGCGTTCTGCCACTCTGCCGTGATGGCGGCGAGCCATCCCTTTCGCAAGGGAATCGAGTCAGCCTCCAACCAGAAGAAGTCCTTCCCGTGCATGTGCTTCGCGACTTGCTTGAACGACCAGTTCGGGAGGCCGGGATACACGAGGCCAGTAGGCTCGGGCTGCGAGAACTTCTCAGCGCGGGTGCCGTCTAGCTCGGCGCAAAATGACACGAGGTTGTCAACGGCGCTGCGCTGTGTCGGCGGGCGGTAGATGATGACGGGTAGAGGGGTCATGCTTTCAGGTAGATGAAGCAACACTGCGCCAGAGCACCGTGCTGCGTTTGGTCGAGGTCGCGATCCCATGTGAGGTCGAGACGGTATTGGTCAAGCTCAAGCCGGGCATCCATCAAGGTCAGCCCTGCTTCGAGTCCGATGCGTCGCATGTCGCGCATCGTGTAGAACGGATGCTTGGGGCGCAGCAATGGGTCAATCAAATCGAAGGACGCTTTGTGGTCGTCATTGTAGCGCGAGGGCCACTGCCACCGTTCGTAGTATGTCCACGACGGGACGAGGACGTAGAGGTAGCCGCCGTCCTTGAGAACCCGGCCCCAGTTCGACAAGGCCACCGGCACGTCGGTCATGTGCTCCAGACAGTGAGCCGAGACCACGGTGTCGAAGGAACGGTCGTCGAGGGTGGCGAGATACTGGGCGTCGCCATCGGCCAAGTCCCACCCACGGACGACGTGAGGCGGGGGCAGTTTGATCGGGTCAGGACCGCAGCCGATGTCGAGGACACTCCCTCGAATGCACTCGTAGTCGCCGTTGCGGTAACGGGCGTTGTGGGATTTAGACATTTCGTTGCTCATGTCAGGGAAAGGGCGAAGTCGATTACACGTTTCTCGGCGGACTGCTTCACAGCGCGGTCCCACCATTCGAGGAGTTCGGGGTATTTGTCGGAGGTGAGCAGGATTTCGTTGGTATGCGCGTCTAACCTACGATGCACCTTCGCTCGCTTCTTCGCGCCGTCCTTTTCGAGGACAACGGATAGCTTGGCATCACCGGGCAGCGTCGCCCGTTCGTAGGTGTGGGTGTTAATATCGGTGCCAGCACCGGACGTGTAGAAGTCACGGTACTCGATTTTCACGCCGTCTGTCACGGCGAGAACGTGAGCAAAGATTTTCTGTTCTGCTTCGTCGAGTGTCATGCTCCCGCACCCCTCAACCCTCCTCGTGTTATCGTCAAGCTAAATCGGCTACCGGGCCGCATTTGCCCAGCCTTTCGACGATCCGAGCGTCTTGGGGGCGAGGTCAGTGTACTTGCCTTTGCCCGTGGGCGAGGAGGTCGCAGCTATCAGGGCTTCCCACCTCGCGTCGGTCGGTGGCCCGGCCACCTTGACCTTGGTCGCCGCTCGCACGTTCGGTGTGAGGCCGAGGCGTCGGCGGGCGATTTCGATGCAGCCGAAGAAGGCGTCGGCACGGTCAGGCGATTTCCCGCTGGTGCGCTTCCGCATGACCTTCTTCGATTCCACCTCCATGACATCCCTGCCGGTGAGGCTGTAGAGGCGAGCGGCCATCTGCATGCAGGTGGCGTTATCGAGTCCGCGAATCTGGCCTCCACGCATGAGGTCTTTCCCGACGCCCCACAACTCGGAGACCTTGTTGGCGAATCTCTTGTTGCCGGGGCGTGGGTCAGTCGAGGACACGGGTCGATCCGACGCGTTGCCGCCGAAGCTGACCATCTGGAAATCGCGGCCCATCACACCTGCCATGAGCGTCGAGAACGGATCGCCCGCTCCGGTGCTGTCCACACCACGGTTGGCAGTTTCCACGCCATGCTTGTTGCAGGCTGCGTGGAAGGCGGTGACGAGCTGCTGGTTGCGGTCCACCTCCTTGTTCGAGGCATCGACACCCTTCATCAGGTCGATGGTCTCCACGATCTCGATGCCGACGACGTTCTTCATCGACAGCGGATTGTAGTAGGTGCCGACGTTGCAGATGCACACCGGGGCCTCGTCCCCCCCGGTGCTGAATGACGGGTCGAGGAAGGCGACCTTCGTGGGATTACTGACCCACGTCTTCACTTTGGCCTGCGAGTTGGTGGAGGTGATCTCGGCTCCGCTGTAGATGGCGTGGCTATCGCCATCCGGCGACAGGAAGCCGCGCACCATGCGGTAGTATTCCGGCGACTTCTCGCCCTTGTCGGAGCGAATCTTTTCCAGCTTCTCCAGCGTCAGGAGGCCGGGCCACACTTCGCGACCAGCGACGACGTTGGGTGACTTCTCCCCATCGAAGCGGATGCAGTATCCGTTCTTCGTCTCCCAGCCGTCCATTGTCTCGTCAACGCTGGCGTACCCGCTCTTCGGCTCCATGACAACCCCGAACGGATCGAAGGGGGAAGTGGGGTTACTCATGCCGATGAACTGAGCGCGTTTATTCGACTGCAAGTTGGAGGTGGCAGTCTCGTAGAAGGAGTGCGTGAGCAGAGCAAGCTCGTCCGCAATGACGATCATCAGGCGAGCCTTGAAACCGATCTTCGTGCTGGCCTCGCCGTCATGCCCTTTGCCGCCAGCCACTAGCTCGATACCGGCCAGCTTGTTCTGGGTGCCGTCTGACATGATGTGCGCGATCTTGCCCGCCGATGACACGAGCTTGCCATCCATGTACTTCTCACCCCCGAACACCTTCGCGGCCTCCTTCCAATATCCTTCGATACGGCCCCAGATTCGGCCACGGGATTCTTGAAGTGTGGTTGAGGTGACGAACACCTTCACGTTGGCGGGAGAGGCGAACCGCTTCTCGTCGTCAATCACCGCCCCTTCTGGGAACGGCGGCTCCTCGCCAATCAGGAAACGGCAGATGGCATACACGCCGAAGAAGTCCGACTTGCCGGAAGAGGCGTGACCTGCCACCGCGAGGTTGTCGTACACGGAAGCCCCTCGAAGCATACGCATGGCATAGGGATTCCACAGAAACCGGAAGTTGGGGTTCGAGTCCGGGCGATCCCAGATGAGCGACACCAGCCGCATGAAGTGCTCTTCCCACGGCATCAGTTGCGCCCCTCGTCGGCGGAACATGGCGTAGTTGCCGAGAATCAGCTTCTCGATGGCGATGGCTTGCAGCCTGTCAGGGTCGGTGCCAGCGGGCACACGTTGCAAGCGCGGCCATTTAAAGCCGTACTGGATAACTACGTTGGCGGGTGCTGGGGTGCGGGCCATGCGGAGCGCATGATACCCGCTGCCGTGGGTAGGTCAAGGGGCGTCGTCGGCTGCTCTGTCCACGGTGGACGCCATCCTCTCACTCAGCTTCGCGTCATCCCTCACCGCTTCGAGGAGCATGAGGGCGGACAGGAGTCGCTGCTCGGTGTCCCGTTTCTCTTGCAGCACGGTCGCCACGGCATCGTCTGCCGTGCCCGGGCACATGAGGCGATACACCGTCACCACGTCATGCTGCCCCCGGCGTGCGAGGCGTGCGATCATCTGCTCGTAGAGTTCGCGGCTGTAGGTGAGCGACATCCACACCATCGTGGAGCTGCCGCGCTGGAGATTGAGGCCGTGACCCACGGATGCGGGGTGAGCGACGAGCATGGGTATCTTACGCTGGTTCCATTGCTCAAGGAGAGCGAGCTGCTGTGCCTCGCTCTTCGCGTCGGCGAAGAACCGGGCGTCGGGGAAGGCGCGACGGATGCGCTCCTGCTCGTGTTGATAGATGCAGGCGACCAGCAGCGGAGTTTTGACATCCTTCCGCAGCTTCCTCAACGCTCCGATCTTGAGGTCGTGAATGTCGTGAATTCTGCGGTCCTCATCATACATCGCGCCACTGGTAAACTGGAGCAGCTTGGTGACGAGGGCAGCCGCGTTGGCGGCAGTGATGTTCTTGGTGCCGAGTTGCAGCACAAGATCTTTCTCGAACTCGCGATACTGGCGCATCATGGCGTCTGGCATCTTGATCTCCACATCCTCGACGACCGTGTCCGGCACATCCTTCAACCAATCAGAGGACCGCAGGGTGATCGTGATGTCCGCGATGCGTTGCTCAAT
>Ga0315905_10007459_pt1 | contig 11075 bp, 5 predicted proteins | sample LakEriMetagenome_5_FD_203522 | JGI IMG/M metagenome (GOLD analysis project Ga0315905, IMG submission 203522) | Freshwater fungal communities from buoy surface, Lake Erie, Ohio, United States - Buoy 4 MA121 | ecosystem: Environmental > Aquatic > Freshwater > Lake | place: USA: Lake Erie, Ohio... | reverse complement strand
ACGAAGGAGATGAAGGGAACGACCATTCCCGTCATCGTCACGGTCTACAATGACCGCTCGTTTGAGTTTGTGCTCAAGAGTCCTCCCGCGGCGGTGCTGCTGAAACAGGCTGCCCAGGTGGCCAAGGGGGCGGCGAACCCCAAGGCGGACAAGGTTGGTCGAGTCACCAAGGCACAGGTCCTGGAGATCGCCAAGACGAAGTTCGCCGACATGAACTCGTCGAGCCTCGAACAGGCTTGCCGAGTGATCGCGGGAACGGCCCGGAGCATGGGGATCGAGGTGTTGGAGTAGGCTGGTTCCCGAGGGGCCGCCGGAAGCGGCTTAGATTCCCGGATTCGCGCCGGGGATGCGTTGCGGGTGACACTGCGGCGATGGAATGACTCGGAGAGTCGTGTGTCGAATTTGGGTTGAGGATTTGGGTTGGTCGGTCCCGGGCAGGGGGCTGGCAACGTTTTCCTGGTCTTTTGCAAGTGTGAGATCATGCCCCGTCAGTCGAAGCGGTTTCTGTTCCTGCAGGAGCAGACCAAAGACATGGCGGCTGTCGATGTGGCGGCCGCTGTGAAGAAGCTGAAGTCTCTGGAACCGTCATTGCCGAAGACCATCAAGCCGTGTAAGTTCGATCAGACGGTCGAAGTGTCCGTGCGTCTGGGGATTGATCCGAAGCAGGCCGATCAGATGGTACGGGGCTCGATTGTGTTGCCTCACGGGATTGGCAAGTCGAAGCGGGTGGCGGTGTTCGCCCAGGGAGACAATGCCGAGATTGCCCGGAACGTGGGTGCCGACCATGTTGGGGGTTCCGACTTGGCCGAGAAGGTCAAGGGGGGCTGGACTGATTTCGACGTGGCGATTGCGACACCCGACATGATGGGTGTGGTTGGTCCACTGGGTCGTGTCCTGGGGCCCCGGGGCTTGATGCCCTCGCCTCGGGCGGGGACGGTGACAACCGATGTGGCGAACGCGGTCCGCGAGTACAAGGCGGGCAAAGTTGAGTTCAAGGCGGATGACGCAGGCATTGTGCACTGTGTGGCGGGTAAGCTGTCATTCGGCGAAGCCCAGCTGATTGAGAACATTGAGGCCCTGTTGCGGTACATCCGCTCGCTGAAGCCGGCGAGTTCCAAGGGGGTTTACGTACGCAGTGTGACGGTGACTGCGTCGATGTCCCCCGGTGTGCCCATTGTTGCGGCTTGAGGTAGCAGAGCATGAGCAAACGCATCAAGAACATGGTGTTGGAGGATCTGCAGAAGCGGATCGGCAACACCCGGGATTTTCTGGTGGTTGACGCCTCGGCACTGGTCGGGCCGAAGGCCAACACCCTGCGGGTGAATCTGCTGAAGCAGAACATCCGTATGCTGGGGGTGAAGAACACGTTGGCCGTCAAGGTCTTAAAGGACCTGGGACTGGAGGCGGTGGCGCCGTATCTGAGCGGTCCATCGACTCTTGTTTACGGCAGCACTGACGTGGTGGCCTTGTCGAAAGAGGTAGCCAAGTCGGCTAAAGAAAACGACAAGCTGAAGATCAAGGGGGGCGTGGTAGAGGGCCGTGGGCTCGATACCGCCGGGGTGGATGCCCTGAGCAAGAGCCCCTCGCGAGAAGAACTGTTGTCGAAGATCGCGGGCATGATCCTGGCTCCGGGTGCCAATCTGGCGGCACTGGTGGGGGCTCCGGGAGCAAGTCTGGCGGGTCTGGTGAAATCGGTGTCCGAGAAGGAAGAGTCGGCATCGCCTGCGGCGTCCTAAGGTGGCCCCCGCATCTGCGGGCGGGTGGATCGCGAACCGCCCGACCGCGACGAGTTGAGTTAAGAGAGTTCGCACCTGTTTCTGTCATTCGGGAGTTGAAGTCCGATGTCTACCGCTGAGGCCACCCAGTACGATTCCAATGTCAAGACGCTGGGAGACAGCATCGTTGCGCTGACCCTGCTGCAGGCGAAGCAACTGGCCGACTACCTGGAAAATGTCCATGGCATCAAGCCGGCCGCCGGCGGAGCTGTGGTGATGGCCGGTCCGGCCGCGGGTGCTGCTGCTCCCGCCGCCGCAGAAAAGACCGAATTCGACGTTGTGCTGGCGGCCGCCGGCGACAACAAGATCGGTGTGATCAAGGTTGTCCGGGCCGCGACGGGCCTGGGCCTGAAGGAAGCCAAGGACTTGGTCGAGGCGGCTCCGAAGCCTGTCAAGACCGGCTTGGCGAAGGCCGATGCCGACAAGCTGAAGGCCGAGCTCGAAGCCAGCGGCGCCAAGGTCGAATTGAAGTAATTCGATCGGGGTCCCTGTCGGGACTCCCGGTGCGATGGTTGGCGCTTCGCCATCCATCCACTAAGCTGTATTTGGTCATCCCATCCCGCGACGTGCCGCCGGCGTTTTGCCGGCGGCTGCGTTGAGGGAGCGTTGTCAACGGAACGCATGGGCTTTCATCGCGCGGGTCACTTCACCACGGGCGGCAAGGAGTGTTTGCCGAACCTGTGGTGTTGGTGCGCGCCGACTGAGGCTGGTTCCCCCTGCGAGTGAGCACAGAATGCCGACGCCTACGACCCACTTTATTCGCTGCGATCGTATCCGGAAGTTCGGTCAGTTGAAAGACGACTTTGAGCTTTCGAATCTCACGCAGATTCAGACCGAGTCTTTCGCGCGGTTGTTGCAGCTCGACGACGATCCCCGGCACCGGGCCGACCATGGCCTGGAGGGGATTTTGCGGGAAGTCTTCCCGGTCAAGAGCTACGACGAGCAGTTCCAGCTCGAGTACGTGAAATATGAACTGGGCAAGCCGCGCTACACCCCGGTCGAATGCCGGCAGCTGCGGTTGACCTATGGGCGTCCCTTCCGCGTCTGGCTGCGACTGGTCAAGGAGCAACCGATCGAGGAAGAAGTGTATCTTGGCGATATCCCGATCATGCTGGGTGGTGGCGAGTTCATCATCAACGGGGCCGAGCGGGTGGTGGTGAGTCAGCTGCACCGATCGCCCGGTGTCGATTTCGTCTCGAGTGCCGAGCCTGGCGAGCGCAAGACCTACTCGTGCCGAATCATTCCGGAGCGCGGCAGCTGGATCGAGCTCAACATCAGCAAGCGCGAGGCGTTGGGAGTCCGCATTGACCAGAGCGGCAAGTTCTCGGCCGTCACCCTGCTGCGGGCGATGAACCCCGAATTCACCAGCGATGCCGCGGTGATCCGGTGTTTCTATCCGACGAAGAGCGTCAAGATTGCGGAACCCGATTTCAACAAGCGGGTCACCAACAAGTACGCCGCCGACGATCTCGTCTACCCGGCCAAGTCGCCGCGGTCGGGCGAAGTCATCGCCGAAGCCGGACAGCAGATCACCGCCGATCTCGTCGAGGAGCTGAAGAAGTCCGGATTGGCCAAGATCGAAATCATCGAGCAGATGACCGATCCGCTGATCCTCAACAGCATCGCGGAAGACACGACGCACAGTCACCAGGAGGCTCTGCTGCGCATCTACGCCCGCCTGCGGCCAGGAAATCCTCCGCAGCTCGAGAAGGCGATTGAGCTGTTCCACGAAAAGTTTTTCGATGTGAACCGCTACCGTCTCGGGCGTGTGGGTCGCTTCCGCATCAACCGGAAATTCGAGCAGGATGTGCCTGATGATGTGATGACACTGAGGGCCGAAGATTTCATCAACGCGATCAAGTACATTCTCAAACTCCGGGGCAACGATCCGTCGGTGAGCGTCGACGATATCGACAACCTAGGCAACCGGCGGCTGCGCACGATTGATGAGTTGGCCGCCGATGAGATCCGCAAGGGCTTCCTGAAGCTGCGGCGGACGGTTCAGGAGCGGATGAGTGTCAAGGACGCCCCGGAGATGAGCCCGCGGACGTTGGTGAATCCCAAGAGCGTCTCGGCCGCGATCGAGTACTTTTTTGGGCGCAGTGAGCTTTCGCAGGTGGTCGATCAGACCAATCCGCTGTCGACGCTCACGCACGAACGTCGGTTGTCGGCCCTCGGTCCGGGAGGTCTCAACCGCAAGCGGGCGGGTTTCGAAGTCCGCGATGTCCACATCTCGCACTACGGACGTATCTGCCCGATCGAGACGCCCGAAGGAACGAACATCGGCTTGATCTCTTCGCTGTCGATTTTCGCGAAGGTCGACGATTACGGCTTCCTGATCACGCCCTACCGGGTGATCAAGAACGGCAAGGTCACTGAGGAAATCCGCTGGCTCCGGGCCGATGAAGAATCGAACGCCCACCTGGCCCCCGCCGACACCCGCATTGACGGCGGTAAGCTGGCGGAGGAGCGGGTGCTGGTGCGGTACCGTGGCGACTTCGTGCACGTGGACGCCAAGCTGGTGGAATTTATGGACGTGGCCCCCTGCCAGATGGTGGGTGTCTCGGCCGGGCTGATTCCCTTCCTCGAGCACGACGACGCCAACCGGGCGTTGATGGGTTCGAACATGCAACGGCAGGCGGTTCCTTTGTTGGTGACCGAGCCTCCGGTCGTCGGCACTGGCATGGAGCGGGCCGTGGCTGAGAACTCGGGCATGTTGGTCCGGGCCGAGAAGTCAGGCACGGTGAACTATGTCGACGCAACCCGCATCGAGATCGATGGTCGGGTCTACCCGATGCAGAAATACACCGGGCTGAATGAGCGGACCTGCCTCAACCAGCGGCCCACGGTCCGCCCGGGGCAGAAGGTGAAGAAGGGACAAGTGCTGTGCGACACGGCGGCCACCCGCGATGGGGAACTGGCGTTGGGCCGGAACGTGCTGGTCGCCTTCATGTCCTGGGACGGTTACAACTTCGAGGACGCGATCATCCTGTCGGAGCGGCTCGTCAAGGAAGACGTCTACACGTCGATTCACATTGACGAGTTCGACGTCGAAATCCGCGAGACCAAGCTCGGCAAGGAAGAGTTCACTCGGGACATTCCCAACGTTTCGGAAAAGGCGTTGCGACACCTCGGAGACGACGGGATCGTGCAGATTGGAACCCGGGTCTCTCCGGGCGACATCCTGGTGGGGAAAGTCTCCCCCAAGGCAAAGACCGAGCTGACTCCCGAAGAGAAGCTGCTGGCGGCGATCTTCGGACGGGCGGGCGAGGATGTGAAGAACGAATCGCTCGAGGTCCCGTCGGGCATCGAGGGAATCGTCATCGAGACCCAGAAGTTCTCGCGGCGGATGAGTCTGCCGGAGGGGGAACGGCGGAAGTTCGAGGCTGAGCTGAAGACCCGCGAAGAAGAGGGGAACAAGCTGATCGCCGAGGCGTTCCAGAAGTTCCTGCCCCTGTTCGAAAAGGTGTACGAGAAGAAGGTCCAGGACGACGACGGACGGTCTCTGAAGGATGCTGACGAGAAGACGCTGGCGACGTTCGCCTGCAACTTCCGGGAGTGGTTCGACAAGCTGCAGCTGCAGAGTCCACAGAAGCGGGCCGATTGCCTGACCTGCATCCGCGAGAACTTCGGCGGTGTGGAGGGGTCGATCGACCAGCGCGACCGTGTGCTGAACACAATGAAGCGTGGCGATGAGCTGCCTTCGGGTGTGCTGCAAATGGTGAAGGTGTACGTGGCGTCGAAGCGGGTGATCTCGGTCGGTGACAAGATGGCCGGTCGCCACGGGAACAAGGGTGTGATCTCGAAGGTTCTGCCGATCGAGGACATGCCGTTTCTGGCCGACGGCACACCGGTCGACATCATTCTCAACCCGCTGGGGGTTCCCAGCCGTATGAACGTGGGTCAGATTCTGGAGACCCACCTGGGCTGGGCGATGACCAACATGGGATATCGGGCGGTCTGTCCGGTGTTCGATGGGGCAACTGAAGAGGAGATTGCCGAGCAGTTGAAGGAGGCCGGCCTGCCGACCGATGGCAAGACCCAGCTCTTCGACGGCCGGACGGGCGAGGCGATGGAGCAGAAGGTGACGGTGGGCACGATCTACATGCTCAAGCTGCACCACTTGGTGGACGACAAAGTCCACGCCCGGGCGACTGGTCCCTACTCGCTCATCACCCAGCAACCACTGGGCGGCAAGGCGCGATTTGGCGGTCAGCGATTCGGTGAAATGGAGGTGTGGGCCCTGGAAGCGTATGGAGCGGCCTACATTCTGCAGGAACTGCTGACGGTCAAGAGCGACGACGTCGAAGGCCGGACCAAGATCTACGAATCGATGGTCAAGGGTGAGAACACCCTGGAGGCGGGCACCCCCGCCAGCTTCGACGTGTTGAACAACGAGATTCGCGGGTTGGCCCTCAACCTGCAGCTGGAGAAGAAGCAAGGCTGATTGGACCGGCTATCCCCCGCGCGGGGGAGCCACCGGAGCGTCCCGCCGGGGGGCGCGTCCCGGAATTTGCCGGCCCACCGGCTTCCCGGATTCATTCCTGTTCCCCAAGGAGTGGTCTACGTGAGTACCGCCGCTGAAACTGCCTACGATCGCGTCAATGACTATGGTGCCGTCAAGATTGGCCTGGCCAGTCCGCACGACATCCGCAGCTGGTCGTTTGGCGAAGTCAAGAAACCCGAGACAATCAACTACCGTACTTACCGCCCCGAGCGGGACGGTCTGTTCTGCGAGCGGATCTTCGGTCCCGAGAAGGACTGGGAATGTGCCTGCGGCAAGTACCGCGGCATGAAATACAAGGGGATGATCTGCGACCGCTGCGGCGTCAAGGTGACCCACAGCCGGGTGCGCCGCAAGCGCATGGGGCATATCGAGCTGGCTGCGCCGGTTGTGCACATCTGGTTCTTCAAGACCATGCCGAGCCGGTTGGGCGCGCTGCTCAACATGAAGTCGTCGAGCCTGGAAAAGGTGATCTACTTCCAGGACTACGTGGTGGTCGACCCGGGTGATACCCCGCTGAAGCCCAACCAACTGTTGACTGAAGACGAAGCCCGTGACGCGAAGCGAAAGTTCGGCGATGAGTCGTTCGAGATTGAGATGGGGGCCGACGCGGTCAAGAAGCTGCTCTCCCGGCTCGAGCTGAAGTCACTCTCTGAAAAGCTGCGCGAAGACCTCAAGACGACCAACAGTCAGCAGAAGCAGAAAGAGCTGATCAAGCGACTGAAGATCGTGGAGGCGCTGCGTGACAGCGAGAACCGTCCGGAGTGGATGGTCCTCGACGTGATTCCGGTCATTCCTCCCGACCTCCGTCCGCTGGTACTGCTCGACTCGGGCAATTTCGCCACCAGCGACCTGAACGACCTGTATCGTCGCATCATCAACCGGAACAACCGGTTGAAGAAGCTGGTGGATCTCAACGCCCCCGAGGTGATCATCCGCAACGAAAAGCGGATGCTGCAGCAGTCGGTCGATGCCCTGTTCGACAACAACCGCTGCAAGCGCCCCGTGCTGGGTTCGTCGAACCGGCCCCTCAAGTCGTTGACCGACATGATCAAGGGGAAGCAGGGGCGGTTCCGCGAGAACCTGTTGGGCAAGCGTGTCGACTACTCGGCGCGATCGGTGATTGTGGTGGGCCCCGAGCTGAAGCTGCACCAGTGCGGTTTGCCTAAAAAGATCGCGTTGGAGCTGTACCAGCCGTTCATCATCCGCCAGCTCAAAGACCGGGGCTTCGCCGACACCATCAAGAGCGCGAAGCGCATGCTGGAGCGCAAGGAAGACGAGGTCTGGGACATCCTGGAGCAGGTGATCCGCAACCACCCCGTGCTGCTGAACCGGGCCCCCACCTTGCACCGAATGGGGATCCAGGCGTTCGAGCCGACGCTGGTGGAAGGGAACGCCATCCGCATCCATCCACTGGTGTGCAAGGGGTTCAACGCCGACTTCGACGGCGACCAGATGGCGGTCCACCTGCCCCTCTCGATCGAGGCGCAGGTCGAGGCGCACACGCTGATGCTGTCGACGAACAACATCTTCAGCCCGGCCAACGGGGCCCCCATCATCAGTCCCTCGCAGGACATCGTGATGGGTTGTTACTACGTGACCCTGTCGAAGCCGGGCCGTTTCGGTGAAGGACTGAAATTCGCGACTCCCGCCGAGGTGCATCTGGCCTATGCGCAAGGGAAGGTTCACACGCATGCCCGGATCAAGGTCCGGCTGCCGCGCGACAAGCGGGTCAAGGGAGAGGGAGCTGAGCAGCACCGTCCCGGGAAATTGCTCGACACCACTGTGGGCCGGGTGATTTTCAACGATATCCTCAACCCGTCGATGTCGTTCTACAACCTGACGATGCGGAACAAGGACCTCGCCAACGTCATCTCCGACTCGTATCTCGAGCTGGGACGGCGGGAAACGATTGCCCTGCTCGACCGCATGAAGGAAATCGGTTTCCAGTTCTCGACCCGCAGTGGGCTGTCGTTCGGTGCCAGCGACCTCAAGACCCCTCCCAACAAGGAGAAGGTGATTGGTACGGCCGAGCAGGCTGTGCTGCAGAAGCAGCGGTTGTTCGAGCGGGGAATCATCACCGACCGCGAGCGATACTACCAGGTACTGGAAACCTGGACCCACGTCCGTGAGCAGATCACCGTGGCGATGATGCAGGAGCTGGAGCACGACACCCGCGACGATGGTGCGTACGTGAACCCGGTGTTCCTGATGGCGAATTCCGGTGCCCGCGGTGGTGTCGAGCAGATCCGCCAGCTGGCCGGGATGCGAGGGCTGATGGCCAAGCCGAACGGTGAGATCATCGAGACCCCCATCAAGGCGAACTTCCGCGAGGGGCTGTCGGTCCTTGAGTACTTCAGCTCGACGCACGGGGCCCGCAAGGGGTTGGCCGACACGGCCCTCAAGACGGCCGACTCGGGTTACCTGACCCGCAAGCTGGCTGACGTGGCTCAGAACATGGTGGTGACGCAGTACGACTGCGGCACGACGCAGGGGATCACTCGCGGGGTGGTGTATCGTGGTGAGAAGGTGGAGGTCAGCCTGGCGGACGCGATTCGCGGCCGTGTCAGCCGGACCAACATCGTCAACCCGATCACCGATGAGGTGATTGTGCGTGACGGCGATCTGATCACCGTCGATATCGCCCGCCAGATCGAAAAGCTGGGGCTGGAGAAGATCCAGGTCCGCAGCCCCATGACGTGCGAGTCGCAACTGGGCATGTGCCGACTGTGCTATGGCATGGATCTCTCGACCGGCTCGCTGGTGGAAGACGGCATGGCGGTCGGAATCATCGCCGCCCAGAGCATCGGCGAACCGGGAACGCAGCTGACCATGCGAACGTTCCACGGGGGTGGTACCGCGTTCCGTGACGTTGAAGAGAACGAGATCAAGACCAAGCGTGCCGGCCGCGTGAGGCTGGCCCGGATCCGCTCGGTGGAGAACTCCCAGGGTCAGAACGTCGTGCTCGCCCGAAATGGCGAGGTGATCGTTGTCGATGCGAAGGAACGGGAGCTCGAACGCTACACGATCCCCAACGGGGCCGTGCTGCTTGTCAACGAGGATGACGAGATCAAGATCGGACAGGTCATCTGCCAGTGGGATCCGCTGTCGGTGCCGATTCTTGCCGAAGTGGGAGGTAAGGTCCGTTACGAAGACTTCGAGGAAGGGGTTTCGATTCGCTCGGAAGTCGACGCCAGTGGCACCGCCCGCATCCAGATCATCGAGCACAAGGGGGACCTCCATCCCCAGATCATGCTCGAAAAAGATGGGAAGGTGCTCGACTTCTACTTCCTGCCCGAAAAGGCGATTGTGGAAGTGGCGAATGGGGCCACCATCTCGGCCGGTACCGTCATCGCGAAGACCCCGCGTGAGCTGGGGGGAACGCAGGACATCACCAGCGGTCTGCCCCGTGTGACCGAACTGTTCGAGGCCCGCAAACCAAAGGATCCCGCCATCATTGCCGAGATCGATGGCGAGGTGGACCTGCTGGCCGAGAAGAAGCGCGGCAAACGCGTGATTGTCGTCCGTTCGCCGGATGGCAAGACCGAGAAGGAATACATCATCCCGCACGGGAAACACCTGCGGGTCCACGCCAAGGACATCGTCCGCTGTGGCGACGCTCTGGTGGACGGCCCTCTGGTTCCCCACGACATCCTGAAGGTGAGCGGGGAAGAGGCGGTGCAACAGTACCTGCTGCGGGAAATCCAGAACGTGTACCGTTCGCAGCGCGTCGAAATCGACGACAAGCACATCGAGATCATCATCTCGCAGATGCTGCGAAAGGTGCGGGTCGACAACGTGGGAGACACCAAGCTGCTCCCCGGCATTGTGATCGACCGGCTGGAGTTGCGGCGGATGAACGAGTCGCTGCTGGGTTGTGTGAAGATCACCGAGACCGGTGATTCGGAATTCATCAAGGGGGACGTTGTGTCGAAGGTCGACTTCGACGAGACGAACGCGGCAATCGAGTCTTCCGGTGGGGCCCCCGCCAAGGGGACCAAGCCCAAGCCCGCCACCGCCACCCCCCAACTGCTGGGAATTACCAAGGCCGCCGTGCAGAGCGAAAGCTTCATCTCGGCCGCCAGCTTCCAGGAAACCACCAAGGTGCTCACCGAGGCGGCCTTGGCCAGCAAGATCGACAACCTGATCGGTCTCAAGGAAAACGTCATCCTCGGGCACCTCATTCCCGCCGGGACCGGGTTCAAGAGCCACCAGGATTCGGAAGTCCGCATTCGTCCCGCCGCCTTGGCTGAGATCCAGGCCGAGAAGCGCAAGCAACTCTCGGAACGGCAGGCCAAACTGCAGGAACCGGCCCTCGGGATGTCTGAGGCTCCCCGCAAGTCGGCTCTTGATGTGACCCCCGATGATTGAGGCCTGACCGTTTGCTCGAGTTCTCACCCGGCATTGGATTGAGGACTGAGCGGTGGGTCACCTTCGGTTTTCGAAGTGATCCCCAGCCTACAGACGGACGGCCGGTTTCCCCCAAGGGAAACCGGCCGTTTGTGTTATGACCTGCGTTAGTGCCTGGTCTCCCGCCCGGACTCTGGCCGCTGCCGGGATCCAACACAACAGCCCCAGGCATCAGCGACGATGCCTGGGGCTGGATTGTCACGGGGTCCGGAATGTCGCCGACTCAACGGGTTTTGTTTCCTCCCGATCGAGTCTGGTCTTACTCGGGGTGTGAGTGATCTCCCTGCGAGGCGGCCCTGGCACGGAAATCGGTCCGGTTGCGGGCAGTCTTCGGCATCGCACCCTTTTGCACCGCCAGAGGTAGTCGCAGGGTCTGATACGCCGGG
>Ga0315905_10007458_pt1 | contig 11076 bp, 8 predicted proteins | sample LakEriMetagenome_5_FD_203522 | JGI IMG/M metagenome (GOLD analysis project Ga0315905, IMG submission 203522) | Freshwater fungal communities from buoy surface, Lake Erie, Ohio, United States - Buoy 4 MA121 | ecosystem: Environmental > Aquatic > Freshwater > Lake | place: USA: Lake Erie, Ohio... | reverse complement strand
AGTGGGACCCTTCCAGCTCCTCCCAGGCCGGCTCGGAGCCCGTTGTGCGGGGACGGGCGGCGGGGCTGGAGCGAGATGAAAACTGTGTGACGGGCATATTCCGACCATGCAGGGGCGGCGGCCTCGGGACTCCGGCCAGGGAAAAGCTCCGCCATTGGGCGTCTGGCGGCCTCGGGAGCGGGCTGGGCATGGCGGCGCCCGGACAAGGACTGAGACGAGGACTGAGACCAGCTTCCTCCAGATGCTGCCGCAAAAGAACCACTTCGCGCTCCAGCACTCGCACGTACACCCCGCAGCGGTCGCGTTCCGGTTCATAAGCGCTTCGCTCGTCCAAGCGCGATGCCGGCGACGGCAGTCGCTCCTGACTGGCCGTGTGAGCGCTCTCACCCTCACGGCTGGAGCGAGAACACCGCGGGGGTTCGCACGTGCTCGGGAGCGCCACCGATGCCTCGGGTGAGCTTGGGCGCGACGGTATATGCGCTGCCGGCCTGCGCATCGCACCGGCCAACAGTCAGGTGCACATCGGGCTGGGATCCAGCCTGGGAACGGGCCGCGCGACGGCGCCTTATCGCTCCGCAGCGCAGCCCCCATGTGTTGCGGCCGTCCGGTGCCTTGGCGCGCGCATGCGCGGGCGCTGGGCATTTCGCGGCACTGTAGTGTAGAGATCTGTAGTCGAGGCGTGGGAGCAGGCGCCACGGGGTCCGGGCCGTGCTCAGGCCCCGCCCGCGTTAGTGTGCCGCGAGCATCTTGCAAAGCCTCTACACACCTCCTTCGTCCTCCGCCCGCGGGTGAGTCCGCCGCGCCCGGCCCGATCTGCACCGGCATGATCTGGGCCTTCTTGGGATACACCTTGTCTACACCTTGTAAAAAAAAACTTTTTTGATGGCTGGAACTGTTCTTTACTACTTGTACTACTAAGGCTTTTATTATATTCGAATATTGTCGATTCGATTTGCACCTGGGGAGGCTCGACGACGGCTCGACCAGAGTTGACAGTCCCGGAGTTCCTAAAGTGTTTCTTGATCTTCAGGACCTGCTCACCTGGTATTATACCAAATATCAACATTTTAAACCAAAAGTTCCATTCCTCGATTCCGCAAAAAGCGTTCCTTATAGTCAAATAAGAAAACCGTGACGTCGAGATTCATTTGTACCAAAAATACAACAAGGATTTGACTCCCGCCAAAATTCGGACTTAAGAGATCGAGATCGAAATGAGTGCTTTTCACAACTGAAAATAAACGGAACACACTCATGAGGGAATAAACGAGCCCTTTCTCTCTCCCATAATAATACTCACGGTATAACTCTCGCTTCGTGTAGGGTTCGGTGTGAAGGGCTGAACAAGTCCCACACTTAGGACGCCCGTGCCTAAATACTATGTCACTCACTGCGGTCTCACGGGGGCAAAGCTCCTGCACAGTGTCACGCCGCGTCCGGGGGCCCGCTTTCTTTTCCCGGCCCTCCAGATTTGGTCACGATGCCGTGATGAAGGTGTGTGCGTGAGGTGCTGCGTGAGAAGCGCGCGCTCGGCGGTGTTGACTGAACTCTTCCCCCTTGCAGCTATGGGACGACATCGAAGAAGGGCTCTTAATGATCAGCGAGCCTTTCAAACATCTTGAGCGTGTCATGAGCGAGTTCGGGAATACAGGCCTGTATTCCTGTAATCCATCCACAGACGACAAGCAGGCAAGTCGCCTGCGGATGCAGCAGATGTATTCGGCAGAGGACAAGCTCAAAGCCAACACGGTCGGCAGCACGGACTTGCTGGAGCTCATTTCGGAATCGGCCTTGCTTGCGCAAGAGGCCGGATCTGAGCGGGCAAAGCATTCTAACAGCAGGATTGAGAGCGATCACGTGCCCGTGGAACCGCACACCCTGGACGCGGCAACCTCGGCAGGGCGCAAGCAATCCACATTCTCATCAAGCTCGAGATTTGCCTCCCCAACCAAAAATGCCCACCGCAGCTGGGCGTCACTTGGGTCCACTGATAGGTCCTCCATTTGATTATCAATAAACCAGCTTGAGCAAAACGAGCTCCTCGCCAGAGTCTAGGAAGAAGGAAGGTCTGGAAGAGGCTTTTGCAGATAGAGGCAAGAGAGATGTCTGTCGTGTAGGTGTGCCTGCACTGGAGGCGTCCCTCCCTCCCTCTCCCTCTCTCTCGATTTTCTCATTTTCTCTCTCTCTTGTTCACTTTCTTTCTCTCTCTCTCTCTCTCTTGTTTTCTCTCTCGCTCTCCATCTCTCTCTTGCTCCCTTTTACTCTCTCGCGATCTCTCTGTCTCTCCCTTTTGCTCTCTCGCTCGATCGCACCTACCACTAAAAGTAAATAGGCACACAGAGAAATCCTGAAATGTGTACATACTCACGTACGAACAGAAGAAGGGCAAGAAAGAGAAGGCGTCAGCGGACAAGGCGGCAGTGAACCCAACAACGCGGCAGCGAAGGGTGGCCAAACAACGTGTGCCTGGGGAGAAAGTTCGTGCGTGTCTGTGCGTTTGTGCGTGGACCACGCGCATTTTTCAGATAGGAAGATGGACACGCTTTGTGTTTCCATGAGACAGAAGATAGAGGAAATGCGCGTTGCCCCGCCCCCTCCTGACTGTCTCTGAAGCCCTGAGAGGCCGAAATTGTGAAAAAAAATCAATAAGTTTTATTAGTCCGATATGGACATGATCGAGTCTGCGGACATGTACGTGTATCCCAACTTTGTGCATGTGTGTTTATGAAGTGTATGTGTGTTTTAGACATGTGACAAATGTACTTGAGACATGGAAATGATCGAATCTGCGGGCATCGAAATTGGCAAAAATTGGCCACACATTCGGGACCCGCCTCCTCACGGCCTTCGTCTTTGATCAACAATAAAATCTCTCCCACAGCGCTGAAACTTCCTATTTGTCATCATCTTCGATGGCTTTGGCAAACAGCTTCGCCACTTGCCTCCCTACTATTCTGGATACCTGCCAAAAATGGCGCGTGGTTGTCACGAATGAAGAGATGTGACAAGATGAACGTCACGAATGAGTATTTGATGGTGATAGAAGCAGCGGGGAGATCGTGAACAGGTAGTAAAGACGGGGGTGATGGTATGTGAGATTGCGGGAGATCTTTTGTCGTATACATAAACGGGGGTCAGCATTGCTGATTCCCAATCGAACTTTCATCGGATCCTTCGCATGGCATCGAACGGCGCGCGGCGCACACATCGAAACGCATGACCTGACACCGCACCCGGCGGGCATCGAACGGCGCAGCGGCGCACACATCGAAACGACATCCAACATCGAGACACATGCACGCATACATACATATAGGCATCGAGCATCGGCAGCTTCGGCACAGTGTTCCACGCACAAAAGCACATTGGCAGAGATTGGAGAGAAGGGGGAAGAGATGGATGGATGGATGGAGGGAGTGCGAAAGAGAGAGAGAGAGAGAGAGAGAGGTAGAGAGAAGAGAGAGAGATGGACAAAGTGAGAGAGTCGGAGGGAGGTAAAGAGGGAGGGAGGGAGAGAGGGAGGGAAGGATAAAGAAAGAGAGCGCACAAAAGCGTGTGAGAGAATACATGCTCTCCTTCTCGCTCGCTCGCTCGATCGATCGCCCTCAAAACATACATACAAGTGCGTTTGCGTTAATCGGGTAGGTCCTTTCATGTGCTGGGTTAGAGGCGAAGTTGGATGCACGGGATGAAAAGCAAAAGAAAAGAGGAAAAAGGAAAGAAAAAGACGAAGAAAAATACTAGCGTACCGTTCTGTCCATTTGTGAGAAAGCGCTGGCACCATGCTTGTTGGCAACGAGCATCACGCCTGTTTGCAAGCCAGACGTCACTCAAAAGCACCCAGACCCTGTGAACAGGAAAACATAAACTAAAGCCTAAATCCTAAACCCACACCACTCAAAACATCACTCGAGGTGTTGATCCACAGCCAATGCCCTGATGAGTTTCGGGGTTTGGATTTGCCCTTTGCGCTTTTCGGCTGTCATGCCAAGGGTTGCACGCTTAGCTTGGTGCCATGTGACCTCGTAGACCCATCGTTTTCATCAGTCCCCTTCTGAAGCTACTCCTGCTGACACACACTAGAGCGCAATCTGCTACTGCAGCCGTGTCGCGCAAAGCGCAGCGACAAGCATGACTATGATTTTTTTCATGAGTCAACCACCAATGCTGCTCCTGCAGACAGCACCTTACTACTCATTCAACCACCGCACTCCACTATTACTACTGCCACGACGGGCGCAGCAAAAAACATACCTATGATGTTTGATTCAGCCGTGTTGTAAACAGGTATGCTCCTGCCACGGCATGCCGAAGTGGTTTAGTTTAGTGGAGTGTGTAGTGGTTTAGTTTAGTGTAGTGCAGGCAGAAGCAGTGTCTGCACTGCTCCTGCCACGGCATGCCGAGGGAAAAAGCATGGGGGGAAGGTTTTTTTGCAAGTGTTTCTGGGGGGTAGGCTCGTGGCGCGTGGCAGCGCACACTCAAAGAGAGAGCGAGCGAGCGAGCGAGAGAGAGAGCGTGCGCGCACGAGACTAACGCACAAACCGCGAGCGAAACGTTCACTGACAGAGGTAAGGAGCGATAGACTCGAGCACAAGGATAGTAGTTACTTCAACTAAACTAGTAGTTACTTGTACACTGACAGAGGTAAGGAGCGATAGACTCGAGCACAAGGATAGTAGTTACTTGAACTAAACTAGTAGTTACTTGTACTCTGACAGAGGTAAGGAGCGATAGACTCGAGCACACACACACACACACACACACACACACACACACACACACACACACACACACACACACACACACACACACACATAAGAGAGGTGGTAACGCCACAGCCCATGTCTTGGTCAAGTTTGGGGTTGAAGCGTGGGTCGCCGCGTGCATCTGACAGAACGATGTCTCTGCCTGTTCTTGCTGCATACCTGCACACACAATTAATCAAAGGTGGAACACATTAGGAACACGTTAGGAACACTTGCTGCATACCTGCACACACAATTAATCAAAGACCAAAAACCGCCCGTTTGCGCTGCATTTATTCACCCCCCCCTTCCCTATTCCGAGCGCGCTGTCACGCACATACAGACGCACACACATGTGAGGGAGCGCGAATAAGCCTTTCCTTTCACTAAACTAAACCACTACACACTCCACTAAAGACACTAAACTAAACCACTACACACTCCACTAAAGATCAAGCGTTTCCTTTCTTCTGATCTTTGGGATGTAATGTCTATGCAGATAGATATTGATGTCATAGACATTGATGTCCATTTAGATGCAGATGCACTGCATGGGAGGCTGGTAAGCGTAGTGTGTAGTGGTTTAGTTTAGCGTAGTGTGTAGCGGTTTAGTTTAGTGTAGTGTCTGCACTGCATGGGAGGCTGGTAAGCGCATTTGTTTTTTTTGCACGAAGAAATCCTTCACATGCAACACCAGAAGAGGATGTTCTGATGGTTCAGAAGATGGTTTAGTTTAGTGGAGTGTGTAGTGGTTTAGTTTAGTGTAGTTCTGATGGTTCAGAAGATGATGTATTTACGATGAACTCTGGTGTCATATGAGGAGGAGGATGCTTGTATGTCATGTGTCATATGAGGAGGAGGATACATGTCGATGTATTTACGATGAGCTCTGCTCTGCTGAGCTAATCATGTAAATCTCTGTAAGCATAGATGTACATCGACATTCAGATGTACATGTACATGTAGCCACAGTTCTATCGCTGCTGATTCGTACTGCCTGACACATGTATCCTCCTCCTCATATGACACATGTATCCTCCTCCTCCTCATAGCCACAGTTCTATCGCTGCTGATTCGTACTGCCTGCCCAACAATTTCTCTAAATTACTCTGTATAGTGACTTTCTATAGTAACTACACTAGGGCACTGACTTTTGAGAATGTGAGTCAGGTGTCGAGTATTTCCTGCCTACAATGCTTTCAATATGTGCCCGTGATGGAAAGAGCACGCACCTACAACAGTGAGAGCAAGATGATCTATTTTGGGCAGCTGACAACAGGAGCATGTCAAAACCACACGCAAATAATAGATACTGACCCCAGGAGCCCGTCGGTAAATGAAACCTCAACGACCTCTTCTTCTCGGTCTGAGTTTCTGGGGGTCCCATAGAGGCAGAGCAAAGAAAGAGAAAGATATAGGAAAGAGGAGGAGGATACATGTCATATGAGGAGGAGGACCCATAGAGGCAGAGCAAAGAAAGAGAAAGATGAATGCATGTTGTACTAGGTAAGCATGCGTTTGCATACGCACCACGTGTACGAGCATGCATGTATGCTCGTGTGTATGTGCATATGAAGCATTTGCAGAAACATGCGCTTGTACGTATGCACGTGTCTGCGTATGCACGTGTTTGCATGTGTGTGTGTGTGTGTGTGTGTGTGTGTGTGTGGTGAGCACGTGTCGGTCACGGGCGTGTACTGAACAATGTGAGCAACAACGCACAAGCAACGACACGCAAGCAACGACGCACACGCAAGCCATGCATGCAAGCGGCACGCAAGCATGCGTGGGTGCACGTGGACATGTGTGGATGTGCGTACGAAGGTAAGAGAGGGGGAGCGGGTACAGAGGGTGGCGGCATACTTGTTAATGATGTCATCGCTTGACAAGAGCATTCTCAGCACCCGAACTTCTGCATACGCATCGCACGCAATAATGTTGTGAGCACGCGTGTGCTCGTGTGCAGTTGTGTAGTTGTGTCAGTGTGCGTGCGTGCGTGTGTAGAATTGTGGGCAACGGCTATGCGCTTTGCGCAGCACGCTAATGCTTTCGATGTATGCCCGTTGTTGAAAGAGCACTCCCAGACGTACAGCACACACACGGTGTATCTGCGTTATATGTATCTGAAGCATCTGTCAGTGTCAAAAGAGACCTAGTACAGTGTCAAAAGAGACCTAGTACATGTATCTGCGTTATATGTATCTGAAGCATCTGCACCATTAGCATGAGAACTTGCATCGTACACAATGTATACATGCATTAAATACAATGTATACATGCATTAACTTTAATGTAACCGTGTATTATACACATTACATACAATATAAACATGCATTTTATACAATGAATACATGCCTTATATACAATGTAAGCATGAATTCTATAGTATGCTTGCATTCTATGCGCAATGGATGTGATAATACCCCCCCCCCACGTTCGCTGCATGCCAACATTCTCCCGCACCTTTCCCCTTGCGCTCCACAGTCTCGCATGCGAAGAAGTGCACGCGCTCGCACTCGACCAAGTTCTTGCACCTGCGTGCGAATCAAAGGCCGAATACAATGCGCAAGTCATGTGGTCAGGCATTTGCTTGCAAACGAAGAGAACAAGATTCGCCCGTCACATACAGAAACGCATAAAACAGAAACATACACAGACTCAAACACGGACAAAGGTATCGAGCCATTAACGCACGCTCTGTCCGACTGTCGCTCGCGCGCTGGCTCGCGCCTCTTGCTCTCACCTGCATAGCGTCTCAGCAATGGTCTCTTGGGTAGAGAAGTAGGTGAAATTGGCATTAACGGTCTTGACCATGAGGGCCACGTGCTGGCACTCGAGCGTGAGCAACTGCTCGTCAAACGACGAAAACGCTACACCCTCCTTCTTGTTCAGCATCACGCACACCCCCAGCATCGAGCCATCGTGATTCTTGATCGGCACTCCAAGAGCATTTATCGGGATAAAATCGACTCGTGGATCTCCCTCGACATGGGCTGGGTCGGAAAAGGCTGCATCTATATTCACATCGAATCTCGTGTCGTTCTCGAGGTTGTTCACGTTGACGGCAGTCTGGTTCCCGGCAATCCATCCTGCGAGACCCTGACCCATTTCAGCATAGCGCCGGGGGCGACGACCATCGGGACAACCAGTCCATAGCTTCTTCTCGCCAGTGATGATGTTGTTGGACTGTACGTAGAACACGCAATGCTGCGCCATGAGTACCTCGCGCACGTGCGCCAGGTAGACTAGTGCCAGCTCAAAGAGGTCGGAAGCGGAACAGGGGAAGTGCCACGTCAGTCCCGTGCCATGCATTATATTCTCTGCGGCAAACATGATATTCTCGAAATTCCTGCACTTGCAGATAATCTGTGCCATGTGATCACCGAGCAAGTGCATGATGCGCTCGTCGACCCGCGAAAAATTCTTGTGTGCTGCTTCCGTTTGATGCAAGCGCTCAGCCTCTTCTGGGTTGGGCTGCTTGTTGTAGCACTGCACCACCGCAACGATTTCGCCGAGGTTCCGCAGCGGCTCACACAGAATTGTCAGAGCATTCTCCCCGGGCAGCCTGTCGATTTGGATGCTGAAAGATTCAGACTGCACTGCAGGAAAGGGCACGTTAATGGTGACCCCTGTGCGCGCGACATCGGCGGCAATGCCCGCCTTTGGCACGTGCTTGCGCTTTGTGGGATTTTTCAAGTCGAAGGATTCAGTCTCAGGAGACAGGTAGCTGCGTTTGCGCGGATGTCGCTCGTTTCCTGCCCACTCCCAGATCTGAGCGTTCCCTGAATCCACCATCCATAGCCGCACGTGCTGGGCATTCAAAAGCATCTTGGTCTCCCTCATAAACGACTCGCAGCAGCTCTCCAAGTCAAAACCGCACGCCGAAATCGTCAACATGGATTCTAACGTGCGCGCCATGACGCCAAGCGCAGCAAACTCGCTCGCAACCTCTACCAGCATGTCCGAGCGCGTCTTCTGATCAAGAGCGTCGACCGCGTCGTGAAACGCGTGATCTACTGACTGATTCGCTAAGAGTTTCTCAATACAGCTATGCACGATGGAACGCCGTTTCTGATTTTCATTGTGTGCCACCTTGGTCTTGCCGTCCCCGAGGGCCCGGTCGTGCAAGTAGCACGCAAGCAGGATCTGCGCCGTCACCACACATCAGCAGCTGGAAACACTGAACGATGCTAGCGGTGCATGAACACGACAGGATGATTTGATGCTCAGCATGCAAGCCGAAAGAGTGTTTTCCTGACCTGAAAGGTATCGATCCATGCGTTGATGCCAGAATCAACGGCGTCCTTGAGCTCAACATTGTCCACCTCCACATCATCCTCAGAGTCTGCAGTGTGATTCAGCTGTACTAATTGCTGGGTTGTCCTGACAACGCTGGCATTGACAGACACCTCCTGTGCCGTTGCGTCGTGCGTAGTTTGCTTTGCGCCCTGCGCCTTTGACACAGAACGTACCGAGGCGGTTCCCGAACTATTGAGGAGCCGAGTAGCAACGAGCGACTGCGTGGGTTTTAGCGTGTGCGAGGACTTTGACTTCAACGAGTTGGTGTACTGTGCTGTCATGATGGTGTCTTGAAAGGCAAGAGGCCCTTTGGCTACCTTCTCCGCCATCTGGTTCGCTCGTTGAAGCCGGTGAGATGGCACTGCGACACCAGATGGCGGGAGGGCAACCATCAGCGGCAGCGTCTTGTCGCCGTGCCTGAGCAGTTCTTCGATGTGCACGGGGTCATCAAACGCGCGAATCGAGGCGTCGTCATTGACGACTACCAGGTGCTCCCCGTGGAACCCCAGCTGCCGCAGACGGCCGATGTGCCGCGAAGAAACCAGTGTTCTCATGATGTTGATGCAGCATTTTGCATCACCCACATCGTCGTCTTTGAGCGTCACGACTGTGCGCCCAGCGCGCTTTTTCACTTCAGCGAGCGCCTCTCGCGCATACTGCCTGTCGCCATGCTGGTGCAAGTAGTAGATGTCGCTGTAGCTCTGCACAAAGAGTACCCATAATCTGATCGGCGTATATGACGTGGGCGGCCTCAGCAGCGGGTCTGGGCAAGGGGGGACTATCCTTGTGAACTCGCGCCCCGCGAAGTCGCCGGCAGCCTGTGAGATGACGGCCATGGATTTGTGCAGGAGCAGCGTGCGTGGCTCCGGGCCATTGTCTGAGTTGCTCACAGCTTTCTCGTTGACAGCAGTAACCTCGGTGGGCTCCATCTGCTCCGTCGTGACAACCTGGCGGAGAAACGCATTGATTTTCTCCTGTTTGCGCACTTTTGTCTCCACCGCCCATGTCTGCTTGGCCTTCTTCGCCATCTCCTTCTTGTGGCGAAGCCGATTTGCCTCCATCTTGGCACGCAGGGCCTTGATTTCTTCTAGCATATCTGCAATCATAATGTCCCCAGAAACTAGCTGCGCCGGCGCCTCGTCCATACCCGCCGCAGACGCTGCTGCCGACGGCAGCCTGTGCGTGCTTCGCGCCTCCCCCGTGAAGTCAATGTGCTCGTCGTGCCACGCTGTGTCCGCCGTGGACCTGCGCACGACGCGGTACATGTCGTGCACGGCATCCCAGATGTCCTCCCGCAGCGCGACCAAGTCGCCCACGGGGCGTGCTCCCTTCTGGCTGCTGTTGGGATGCCGAGCGCCGGGCGGGGGCAAGTTCGGTTAGTCTGTCAGCGTCGCGCTGGCCCGGCACGCATGGCAGTTGCACGCACGCAGTTGAACGGGGGCGGGCAGCAGCTGGCCGCACGCCACGCTCGTCACTCACCCCTCGGGCTCCGCGCGCTTGCCCCGGAGCCCCTGTGCGCACAAACCGCACGCAGCGCCAGGTCAGCGGCTAGCGGGGCGGTTCTGTGCGGCACGAGAGGGGGGCGCCGCACCCGAGCAAGGAATATGGAGCGCCCGACGCCGCTCTCCCCCTCCGGCCGCAGTTCGTCCCGACAAACTGCCATGTCAGTCGCGGTCCCCAACTCCAAGGAGGCCCATATTTGCACGAATTTGGTGAAAAAGAGAAAAAACAATTCCCGGGGGAGGCCACGTCAAAACGATCTATAGGTCCGGTGTTATTTTCGCAGCGGGATGCGCTCCGGGTGATGGACCAACCAGTCGTGGTGGTGCGCCGGGGCGGCGCCGGCGCGCCGGGGCGGCACCGCCTCTCGTGCGCGGGCCCGCTGCTGCTGAGCCTGGCCGCGGCGGCGTGCGCCTTGCTGCTCCTGGGCGCCTCGGCGCCGCCGACAGCCGACGGCCCGAGGAGAATGGAGCTGTTGCGCACCGAGCTGATGCTGCGGAGCGCCAACCTGGTCATCAAAGACCTAGCCGAC
>Ga0315905_10007457_pt1 | contig 11077 bp, 11 predicted proteins | sample LakEriMetagenome_5_FD_203522 | JGI IMG/M metagenome (GOLD analysis project Ga0315905, IMG submission 203522) | Freshwater fungal communities from buoy surface, Lake Erie, Ohio, United States - Buoy 4 MA121 | ecosystem: Environmental > Aquatic > Freshwater > Lake | place: USA: Lake Erie, Ohio... | reverse complement strand
CGCCTCGTGCAGGGCGCGGAAGCGCTGCCACAGCTCCTCGATCTCGCGCTCCCGGCCGAAGAAGCGTTCGCCATCGGCGGGCTGGAAGGCCAGCAGGCCCTGGTAGGGGTTGGGCTCGTCGGCTGAGGGGCTCTCGGAGGCGGAGGCGGTGGCGGCGGCTGGCTCTGGCAGGCCTGCCTGCCCCTGGATGATCGTCACCGAGCCATTGATCACCGTGGCGCCGATCACCGTCTGGCCGATCACGCCCCGCGCCTCCTGGCCGATCTGGGTGGGGGCGGCAGGGGGATCGGGCGCCATGGTCAGTGGAGGTCGCCCACGATCGTGGCGCCGCTCACGGTTTGGCCGATGATCCCTTTGGCGCTGCGGCCGATCTCGATCGTGGGGGCCGGTGGGGGGCCCAGCCGCTCCTGCAGGAGCTCGGGCGCCGCATCGCCCGGCATCGCCTGGATCGCAACCTCAGCCAGGCTCAACTGGCGGAATAGGCCAGCATCTCCAAGCGCACCCTGGAGCGCCTGGAAGCCGGTGCCTCGGCAACCCAGCTCTCGCTGTTTCTGCGCGTGCTGCGGCAGCTGGATCTGCTGGAGCGGCTGGATCTGTTGATCCCGGAACCGCAGCCCTCACCTCTGGCCCTGTTGGAGCTCGAGAAAACAGGACGCAAGCGCGCCAGCCGCCGCCGCATCGCCAAGCCCACCGGCACCTGGACATGGGGCCAGCCATGACCGTTGCCGCCGTTGAACTCTGGGGCACACGCATCGGCGCCGTCGCGCTCACGGGATCCACGAGAATCGCCTCCTTCCAGTACGAGCCGGCCTTCCTCGCCAGTGGCATTCAGCTCTCTCCTTCTTGATCAGCAACAAAGCTCCGCAGATCTAAGCAGCCTCTCAGGCTGTGGTTCGCAGCCGATTCCAGCCAAAATCAGACGTTGTAGTAAACCCTTGAGATAAAACCGGCGGTTGAAGCGATAAGATATCTCAGCGAGATAGCGATCTCCATACTTTTTGAAGTCAAATGCGTGATGGGTGCCATTCAATGCTGTTTTCACATTGCCAATAAATCTGTTCAGCCATTGAAAAAGCGACACATCCTTTGGTTTCCTGCCGTCAATCACTACCGGGACGTGGACACAGCCTGCCGCAGCTACAGCCCGGAAACAAGCCAATCCATCAGAAAATACGACGAACCCAGGCGCAAGACTCTCCAGCGACCAGGTCTCTATAGCAGTGCTTGCAAATCCACTGACTCGATTAAGTCTGAGATGAATCGGCCGGCTTTCATCGTTCAGTTCCAAGGCTGCGACAAACGGAATTTTATTTTCTGATCCCCGACCAGCCTTGCGTCCGTTGAGCCCTCCACCAAAGTAGGCATCACCAATATGGATGATGCCCCGAAGAAGGCACTGCCCATCACGATCCTTCATTGCATCCATCAACTTATGCTTGATTTTCCAGCCAGTAAAACAACTGACCCCAAGTTACCTCTTCAGCTCTAACGATAAAATTCCATTCTTTGCATGGACGTTCAGAACAATAGCTTGGAATCATTTGGCTAGAGGTAGCTTTGTTGAGTCAAGGATTGTTCCTGCAGTTGTCGTCGCTTGGTGGCGACACTGATTGCACTGCTACCTTTTTCGGCGGTCATCGTGAATCACGCCGAAGCTCTCACCCTCCCCACACCGCGGACAATGGAAGCCCTGGGGCAAGCGGGCGAGATCGAGCCGCGAGGCACTTCTCCTCAGTCCCATAGGCCTCGATGAAATCAGAGGGGAAAGCCCCTCCTGGAACTGGAACCCACTCTGGGGCAAGCGACGACCCTCGGGTGGTTCATAAATACTACTATAGTCGCGCATTGATGGTGTTCATAGGGACTTGCGGAGCTTTGTTGCTGATCAGGTGAAGCGAAGCTTCTTCACCGGGCGACCGTGGCGGCCATACAACTCCGTAATGCCCTCGGCATCAGGCGCCTTGATCCCACCGGGATAGGCAAAAACCACCAGCTGGCGGATTTCGCAGCGGGGAGGAAAGGAGGCCATCTCGAGGATGTGAGGGTCACCCTCGTCAAGCCCCGGCTTGCCCCAGGCGGCAAGGACCGCGTAGCACCGAGAGGTGCTCTTGGTGAAACCGCGCCCCGGCTTGATCCTTGGCGCCGGGGCATGCCGAGGCAGCAGTGCTCAGGCCCTCGCCGACCGTGAGGCTCCGCGCCCGCGCGTGCTGAATCCCTCCGCCAGTCGGCTCGTATGCCCCGGCGTATCAGCACCCTGCCTCACCAGGGCGGTCGTCCATGGCTGCAGAGTCCCAAAAAAGCGGCCACATGGGGAGCCCCGCCACCCGACTCGTAGGGGTAGTGCTCTTGGTGCACGGCGGCGCCGGAGCTTAGACGCAGAGAATTTACACCAATCGGAGGGAATCAGGTTTAGGCGCGGTTGACGCAATTGATATTGTGCCCTAAGATAACTGGGTAAACGGAGCCTAGGCATTAGTACATGCCATAGCCCCATTTCAACATCCCGCAATCTAAATTTACAATCATGAACAAAGAGGATGCGTTTACAGGTCTCAATGAAGGCAAAACCAGTAGCGATGATCAATGCAATCTGTCAAAGCTCCCCGATCTATATAATGCCATATTAAATCTAGGACTGAATCCAATAAAAGTTGCATTATCTTCCGTCAGCGAGCTATATTCAATGCCTGACTCCGACTTGCTTGATTTTAAAACTTTCCTGATTTCGAGTGCATTCCTGCATCATTATAATAATAATGTTTTCTATAAGAACCTATGTGATTCACGCGCTTGCGTGCCTAGCACGATTACATGTTCATCCGATTTGGTTGCACTGCCACTGATACCCATTAGTATGTTCAAATCTTCTGATAGCCACAAATTATTGTCTGTAAGTTTAAATGCAATAGAGTTAGAAATGCGCAGTACTGGCACTTCAGGAATACCAAGTATTGCGCGCCGTTGCTCCTGCACAGTAGATTATGGGGTTTTAGGTATTTATGCTATGTATAGAGAATTTTTTAAAATTTCCAAGGGAGCAGGCTTGTATTTATGCCCTTCTACTGAAGAGATTCCAGAAATGGGAATGATTAAAGCTCTCAATATGCTTGCGGGTTTACTAGACACACACTCTTTCATGGTAAAAAGAGATCGTTTTATCCCTGAGGACGCTTTCAATCAATTGAATGCTTGGGAAAACAAATTTGACCGTCATATAATTGGTCCTCCATTCATAATCCATCGATTTATTAGCTTCCTAAAAGCCTCAGGCCAAAAGTTAACACTCGATAAGAGCAGCTACATTATAACGCTTGGAGGGTGGAAGCGATTCAGCGGTCAAATGATTTCAAGAGTTGAGTTTAACAATGAATGTATAGAATATCTGGGTGTTAAACAGGCTCAAATACGTGACATGTATGCATTAGTGGAATCAAATGGAGTTGCCATAGATGACGAGTATGGTGTAAAATGCGTTTCTCCTTTTATTCATTTTTCCGTGAGAAATCCAAAAAAAATAGATGAAGAACTACCTATCGGCGAGATTGGTCAGCTTGCGATCTTAGATCCTTTGTCTCTGTCTACGCCAGGATTTATTCTGACAGAGGATTTGGTTAAACTTCTTCCTAAACCTAGTGATGCCAGTCGAGGAGGGCAACGTTTACAATACATTATGCGCTTGCCTGATTCAACTGAATTTGGATGTTGTGCAGTTAACCTAGATAAATGTTTAGATAAAGCTGCAACTAATGATATTGAAAGTTCGAGTACCTAGTTCTCTATGCCGATCTGAAATGAATCACAAAACCTGTATGATCTTCATACATCTCTTACCTCCATCATGATCCACGACCTATTTGGATATCTCATACGAAGTTCTTAGGTTTTACTTCCTGAACAATATCATCCACTTTTCACTAAACTCCTTCCTCTTCTGAAAAGCGCATCATGTTCAATGACATCATAGAAAAAAATTTTTTAGAGCCGATTTATAGCGGTGAAATTGAAAAGCCTCAAATTGAGTATGAAATTGGTAATTCAGTTTGCGGTGACAGAGTCAGAATTCAAATAAATGTCCAGAATGGAAAAATTCACAAAGGAGTTTTTCGTGCATGGGGCTGTGCAACTTCAGTAGCCACCGCTAATCTTTTCTGCTCATCAATTGATGGAGTTAAATTGGAAGAAATAGTCAACCGCCCACACGCCGAGATAATTAAGATGCTTGGAGATTTAGAGCCTTCGCAGTTTCATTGTCTTGAGATCTTGTGTGATCTTCATAGAAATCTTACAACTATCTGTGCCGAAATGGGATTTTAGATATGGATGACCTATTGGTTTCTAAGTATTTCGACTATAATGCTACTACGCCTATTTCTGATAGTGTTGCAGAAGAAATGAAATCATGTATAGATCTCTTTGCTAATCCATCGGGCATAAATCGCCATTCCCACTCCAATAAGATCTTGTTAAATTATCATCGAAATACTTTGGCACGGTTATTGGGTACTAATTCGAGCAGGATATTCTTTACATCTGGAGGCTCTGAAGCAAATAATTGGGCTATTAAAGGAACTCTAAGTCAACTTGTAAAAACGCCTTGTCACATTATCACAACAGCTATTGAACACCCATCAGTTCTTGAAACTATTAAGTATTCAGCAAAGCTTTTTGGCTTTGATGTTAGTATAATTCTGCCACATACTAATGGTGTTGTTGCTTATGAGGATATTGTTAAAGCCATTCGCACTGATACCCAATTAATATCAATGATGTTTGCGAATAATGAAACAGGCATGCTTCAGCCAGTCAGGCCTGTAGCAAAGATTGCGTTCGAAAGAAACATTAGATTCCATGTAGATGGAGTCCAAGTAATTGGTAAGCGAAGAGTTAATATCGAAGAGATTGGTGTCGACTTTCTTTCATTGTCGGCACATAAGTTTTATGGGCCAAAAGGTATTGGTGCCCTGTATGTAAGAGATCCAAAGCTAATTGAGCCATTAATTCATGGCGGAGGTCAGGAAATGACCCTACGTTCTGGGACTGAAAATCTAGTAGCTATTTCTGGCTTGTCCCAGGCTGCTGCAGATGCTGATGCAAATGTAGATTTGTGGGATAATCATTGTTGGTCTTGCAAAAAGTACTTGTTAGATCTTTTAAATCGCTCTCGAATTAAGTTTAGTATTAATGGTTTAACTGGATATGAACACTGCATGTCTAACACTTTAAGTCTAGCCATTTTAGGAATTAGAGCAGAAGCGTTAGCCGTTCTTATGGAGAAAAAGTATGATTTTATTTTTTCCCTTGGTTCAGCATGCAGCAATAATAAAAGCAAAAAGTTATCTCACGTCCTAGAAGCAATGCAATTATCAGAAAAAGAGATACAAAGTTCTATCCGCATCAGTTTCGGCCGCTTCACTACTTTTGAATGTATAAGGACTTTTGTCCAATCCCTTGAATCTTGTGTTGACCAGCTTGCGGCAATTAGTTACAGTTCAATTCAGTTGGAGGAATTATGATGATTTTCCATGAAAGCTCCAGACAACAAATTCTTCGTGGTGTGTTGCTCAACCACGCTGATCAAAAAACTGAAAAGATAGCTTGTGTTTTCCAGCCTTATGGAGTGGAGACTGCTACGAAGTTAACCTATGGCAAATTAAACCAACGTGTCCTAGAGCGTTCACATCTTTTTGTTAAGCTTGGGCTGCAGGATAATCCTGTTGCACTGCTTTATCCTAGTGGACTTGATTTTATAATAAATTTCTTGGCGTGTCTCTATTCTGGAGTAATTGCTATTCCGTTAAAACAACCTCGAAATCCTCAGCAAATGAAAAGCCTTCTATCTATTTTAGATGATGCAGATGTTAAATCTATTTTAACAACAGCATCTACCGAGGTAGTCTTAAAGCAGCAGCTAAAGAAAATCCCAGAATTATCGGATCGGCGTTGGTTCTGGATAAATGAGCAGAATGTAGCACTAGATAATTTTCCTTTGCCATTTCTAAACCTCAATAGATTGGCTTTCATACAATATACATCTGGATCTTTAAGTAAGCCTAAAGGAGTCATGGTCAGCCATGGCAATCTATTGGAAAATCTTAAAGCCATTCAAGAGGCTTATGGTTATTCAGAAGAGTTAGTAGGTGGTGGGTGGCTCCCGCACTTTCACGATATGGGATTAATTGGTCAGATGTTACAACCACTATTTTCTGGAGGAACTTATGTATTCATGCCTCCCTTAAACTTTGTACAGCGACCAATTCGATGGCTTGAACTTATTTCCCAATACCATTTTCATAGCTCAGCATCACCTAACTTTGGCTATAAGCATTGTCTTACAAACATAAATATTGAAGCGGATCTTTCTCACTTAGATTTGAGTTCTTGGAGCGTTGCCTTGAATGGATCTGAGCCTATAGATGCCGACACCATGAAATTATTTTCCGAAAGATTTCAGGAATATGGATTTAACCCTAAAGCATTTGCTCCAACATATGGCCTTGCTGAATGCACTTTGTTTGTGTCAGGTACTCCTCCTCTCTCTGGAGCTAAAACCTTAACTCTTAATGAAGCTGAATTCCATAAAGGCCGAGTGCAGGAAAGCTCTCATGGGAAAAATATTGTTAGTTGTGGCTTGATTAGTTCACAATTCCGAGTTGAGATCGTTGAGCCAAGAACTACAAGACTATGCAAAAAGGACGAGATTGGTGAAGTTTGGATTTCGGGCACAGCAGTCTCTCCTGGCTATTTCAATAATGGTAGACTGACAGAAGAGTGCTTTCATGCCTCCCTTCACGAATTTGATGGGTATTACTATTTACGCACTGGAGATACTGGTTTTATTTATGAAGACATGCTTTATATCACTGGCCGGATAAAGGACCTCTTGATTATTAATGGTCGAAATATTTATCCCTACGATATTGAATTGACATGCAATAGACATCCCTTTGCCGCCGGCAATAATGGCGCTGCAGTCTTCTCAATAGAGTATAACCAGATTACAAAAGTTATTGCGGTTGTCGAAATACAGAAAAAAGTATTACAACAATGCAACAGAAATCTGGTAGTTTCTGAATTACGAGAGTCAATTATGAAAACTCATGATATTGTCATTCATGACATTATACTTGTTAAGCCTGGCACTATTCCAAAAACGACTAGCGGAAAAATCAAGCGAAATCAGTGTAAGGATTTACTCACCACTCACTTTTGACATCATGACAATGAATCCCACGAACAAAACCAGAGACATGGTATTACATATGTTAAATCGTCATTTATCCACAAAAGTATCTGATTTTTCATTTAATGAGCATTCTGATGTATCATTCTCAAGCTTAGGTCTTGACTCAGCTGATCATGTAGAATTAACTGGTGTGATTGAAGATTATCTTCAAGTCAAGGTTGAACCAACCTTGGCTTTTGATTACCCAACAATTAACGCGTTGGTTGATTTTTTAGATGAAAACTTCATTACTGTAACTCAACTTACTTTTGAGGGCCCCATTCCATGAAAAATTATGACTGTGTGGTTATTGGCGGAGGGCAAAGTGGCTTATATATTTCAAATCTACTTAGAAATAAAGATATCTCTTACATCTTGCTAGAGCGAGATCAGGTTGGCCAAGTCTGGGAAAACCGATGGGAAGGTTTAAGATTGTTCACATCACGTCAATTTTGTGGATTACCAGGCCTGGCTTTTAAGGGAGAGCCTTATACTTTTCCTACCGCACAAGAAATGGCTGAATATCTTAGGGATTTTGCCAAATCAATGAATTTACTTATTCGGGAAAGTTCAGAAGTCACAAATCTTTCAAAAGAAAATGGACAGTTTATAATTACTCTAAAAACTGCAGAAACTCTAAAGGCTAAGGCCGTAATTATTGCCACAGGCTCTAATCAGATTCCTATTATTCCTCCATTTAGTAAGAATCTATCAAAAGATGTTTTGCAATTTAATGGAGCACTTAAAAGCTTGCAGACTATACCCGAAAAAAGTAGGGTTGTGGTTGTGGGTGACGGTGCAACAGGCCGTCAAATCGCAGGGAACCTTACAAAAAGATGTGATGTTACCTTGGCTACTGGTAGACCTCGCGCTCTTCCGCCCGGAACAATTCTAGGAAAGGATTTATTTTGGTGGCTCAATATAATAGGAGTTCTTAAGGCTGACAAGCATAGTAAGGTGGCGAGATTATTGAGAGATCGCAACCCTGTTCCTTGTGGTAATTTTAACGATCAGAGGTTAAAAACAATGGGTGTCAGGATTGTGGGAAGAGCTCAAGATTGCTCTGATCGAAGTATATTATTCGAAGGCAGTCAAACTGCGGAGGCTGATGTTGTTGTTTGGGCAATGGGTTATCGTGACAATACAGATTGGCTTAAACTAACTAATTGCATCAATGAAAAAGAATTTGTCGAAGAATATGGCACAATGCCGGAACCTGGTCTATTCATTATCGGCCGCAAATGGCTCAGTTGTCGTGCATCGGAGTTAATCATGGGCCTGCCTCAGGATGCGGATAGAGTCGTTCGTGAACTTGAAAAGTATTTAACCAAACAACAGATCTTGTAATCACATTCGAATGAAATATATTAGAATATGATTGATGCTTAGTTGCTTCAACAAACTACGTTTAGACCTCATCAAAAAACTGATTCCATGAAAAACATCGAGAAATCTAATCAATCAGTAGAATTTAGAATAGAGAAATTGGAAGGACGACACCGAAAGATTTTTGCTGCAGTTCAAATATCTCGCTCATTGGATCAAGTTTGGCAGGTTATTACCGATTATGAAACTTTCCCAGATTTTATGCCAATCGTTTCCATGAGCAACCGCTTAGTCCTGCCTGATGGAAGTATTTGTTTAGAACAACACCGTACAAAGAAGTTTATGGGATTAAATATTGTTGCACGATCGGTGTTTAAGATCAACGAAGTTTATCAGCGCACAGTTGATTATGTCTTGGTCGAAGGAGACTTTTTGGTGTTTAATAGCCAATGGTGTATAGAGCCTTGCGAAAAAGCAGCAAGGCTCCCGTGTGTCAATTTAACGTGGAGAATTTCGGTCTTGCCTAAGAAAATCTATCCCGTGTCTTTAATTGAGAACGTACTGAAACAAGACATACCGGCTAGTTTAGCGGCTATTCGTGAACGAGTTGAGACCTTATTTTGAAGGTCTGTCTATGGTGGCCTGGCTTTTCTGTGCAGGGATCATCGTTAACTTCGGGTCTCCTTAGAAAGGCAAATCCATTGCATTACAACTGGTCTCAGCGTTCGATAGGCGTTAAACTGGACACGAAAAGGGCAATTCACGATTGATGCAACTGCTGATCACTGCAGATGTACCGAAAACACCATAATGGCCAGCTCTCAATCGAGGAGTTTCATGTGCCTTTTGGCGGGAGATTGGACCCGGAAAATCGCTGGGTGTTGTTCTCCTCGCTGATGCCATGGGAAGAGCTGGGAGAAACATATGCCCCTCAATTCAGTCCCAAGACTGGTGCTCCTGAAAAGTCTGTGCGGATGGCATTTGGTGCGCTGTTCATCAAGCAGCGGCTTGGCTTAAGCGATGAGGAGACCATTGAGCAGAGCCGAGAAAACGCATACATGCAATTCTTTCGTGGCTTTGCTGGCTATTCCAGCAAGCCGCCATTCGATCCTTCGATGATGGTTCATTTTCGCAAACGATTCTCAAAGGAAGAACTAAGAAGTGTCAACGAGTTGATCGCCGACAGAGGAAAAGCAATGGTGATTGAGGCTCTGTCGTCACTCCCAGATGATGACAACTCTGGTGATCCAGATGCCAAGGCTGGCAACCAGCTATCACTCGACGACCTTGTGAAGCCTGCCGAGTGGCCAGAGGGCAAGAACTGGTGTTCCGCGACAATGACGTTGGCCCGCATTGCATCTTAAAATCGGTTGACCGCGTAGGCTGTTGCCTCAGTTGAACTGTTTCTGCAATGGGCCGTGCTGCAGGGCGGTCAGTTGAGAAGCGAAAGGGGAGAGTGGCCGGCCCTGATCCGCAGCGCAGGCCTGCCGCCATGGGGGCGGCCCACCAGCGCTACGGGGGCCTGAGTGCTGCAGGAAAGAAGGCCCTTGTGGATGAGCTGGTGGTGATCACCGGCTATCACCGTAAATCGGTGCTGCGAGCGCTCAACCGCAGGCCCATTTCCGCCGATGGTGATGGCATCTCCGGCGAACCGCAACGGCACCACCGCTGCCGCTACGGGCCGGAGGTGATGGAAGCGCTGGTGCCGCTGTGGGAGGCCAGTGATCGGCTCTGCGGCAAGCGATTACAAGCGCTGCTGCCATTACTGCTGGAGTCCCTGGAGCGCCACGGCCACCTGGCCCTCGATCCGGAGGTGAGGGAGAAGCTGCTCACGATCAGCAGCGCCACGATCGATCGTCTGCTGGGCTCCCGTGCGAAAGATGAGCCCGGGCAATGGTTGGCGCCGACCACCGAGGGCACGCAGCGCGGTGCAGCGGCGTACGCCGGTGCGCACGTTTAACGGCTGGGGCGAGGTGAAAGAGGCCGGCTGGCTGGAGATCGACCTGGTGGCCCACTGCGGTAAGTGGATGGAGGGCCGGTTTCTCTGGTCCCTGGTGGCCACCGATATGGCAACTGGCTGGAGCGAGTGCCTGCCGCTGCTCAACCGTGATGGGGCCTCGGTGATGGCGGCTCTACGCATGCTGGAGGAGCTATTGCCCTTCTCCCTGCGGGGCATCGATGCAGATAACGACGGGGCGTTCCTCAACGCGCCGCTGGAGCAGTGGTGCGAGAAGCACCAACCCCGCATCGAGCTAACCCGCTCGCGGGCCTACCAGAGCAATGACCAGGCCTGGGTTGAACAGAAGAACGGCATGCTTATCCGCCGGGTGGTCGGGTACCAGCGACTGGAAGGATTGGGGGCCGCCGAGCTGCTGGGGGAGCTGTACGGGGCGCTACGGCTATTCACCAACCTCTACCAGCCCTCGTTCAAGTTCAAGGAGACGATCCGCGAGGGGAGCGTCCCCTGGAGTGGTGTAAATCCCCCGTTCCCCCCACGCCGGCTTAGCCAGCTTGGGGGGCGCATCTCAC
>Ga0315905_10007456_pt1 | contig 11079 bp, 8 predicted proteins | sample LakEriMetagenome_5_FD_203522 | JGI IMG/M metagenome (GOLD analysis project Ga0315905, IMG submission 203522) | Freshwater fungal communities from buoy surface, Lake Erie, Ohio, United States - Buoy 4 MA121 | ecosystem: Environmental > Aquatic > Freshwater > Lake | place: USA: Lake Erie, Ohio... | reverse complement strand
TGCCTCCTGCATTGAACATGTGGCAGAGCAGCAATGCAGTCAGCTGGAACATATCATTGTAGACGGCGGCAGCCAAGACGGCAGCGTGGAGATACTTGAAAAACTGGCGTTAAAGTATCCTCATCTCCGATGGATTTCAGAACCGGATAATGGCCAGAGTCAGGCAATGAACAAAGGCCTTGCATTGGCAGGAGGAAAATGGATTGGCTTTCTAAATGCAGATGATTTTTACGAACCTGGAGCACTAATTTCTGTTTTGGAAATCATCCGGAAAAACCCGGAGGAACTGGTTCTGCTCACAGGCAATCTCCGGGTTTTGAATGAACATGACCAGCTGATTTCCCTGAATAAACCATCTTCGGTAAATCTTCCGGCATTGCTGGCTGATGTATGCGAATGGCCCTACAATCCATCGGCCTATTTTTACCCGCTGAGGATTCATGAGAAAACCGGCTTTTTTCCTGAAGATGAGCATTTTGCTATGGATTATGATTTTTTCTTCCGCCTGTTGCTGGCAGGAATACCCATCCGCTACATCCCGCAGACCTGGGGCAATTTCCGTATGCAACCTGAAGCCAAAACTGTTAAGGATCAGTCGGGCAGTTCCTCCTACCTCAGGGCAGCCGGTATCCGAAAAAAATACCTCCTCAAATCCCCGGCCAATGTGCAGATGTATGCCCGTATGCTCGTTTCTTTGTGGGCCATCCGCAATAAATTTCTCGGGCTTTTGCGAAAAATGAATCTCGTAAAATGAATATTTCCGTCATCATCTGCACCTATTCCCCCGATCCGTTTATTTTCAGGAGACTTCTGGCAGCTGTAGCGGGATTACAGCTGAATGATATTAAGGCAGAACTTATTCTGGTAGACAACAATAGTCCCGCTCCGGTTTCAGAACAGTTCCGGGAGGAGCTTAGGATAATTCCCTTTCCGATGAAATGCATCAGTGAGCCGAAAAGCGGGCTTACCAATGCCAGGCTGGCCGGTTTTGAAGCATCTTCCGGTGATTTTCTGATTTTTTTTGATGATGATAACGAACCCGAACCGGATTACCTGCTGCAGGCAATACAGGCATTTTCAAACTTCCCGAATGTAGGTGTATTCGGGCCTGGTCACATCAGCGTGGAATTTACAGGTGAAAATATTCCTGTCTGGATCCCCTTCAATAAACCATACTTTCAGGAAAGGCATTACGAATCTCCGCGCTTTGCCTGTGCCGAGCACTGGATGGATTTTTATCCGCCCGGAACAGGTCAGTCTATGCGGAGGTCGGTGTTTTCTAATTATTCGGACTTAGTGCGCTCAGGTGCGCTTTCCGCCAGCGACCGCACCGGGAAATCCCTGAGTTCAGCCGGTGATGTGCAGTTGGTTTTTGAAGCAGTTAAAAAAAATCAGGCTGCGGGAGTTTACCCCGGCATGAAACTGCGGCACTTGATTTCAGAAAAAAAAACCAGTTCAGACTACCTGAAACGCCTGCTTTTTGGAATGGCTTCTTCCTATCCGGAAGCCTATGCTGAATGTTTTCCGCATACCCGTAAGGTTCTTCCATTTTTCACCGGCTGGCAGATTTTTAAAAAAGTCTGGGCACTTTTCTGGCTTCGGGTGGTTATAAAGAAAAGTCCACGATCATTTGTTTTCCAGTTCTGTGAATTACTCGGAAAGGTTTATGGCTCTAACCATGCGCGCGGAGGCAACTGCAACAGCCTCTGGTTTAAACTGATACCTGTATTGAGGCTGAAGTAGGCTTCCACATACAAACTGGTGAAATACCAATTCTGAACGATTTTCACCGCCCGGTTTTCACCTCGATCTGAACCCGCCTTCTGAATTCCGAGGTGAGTTCCAGAAACGATGCCTTCAGCTGCCTTGCCGACTCCATATCTTCCATCAGACGGACAAGATCCTTCCGGTTCCTCAGTTCTTCTTCCATGCGGTTCCACAGGATGCTACGGAACCATTTTTTTTCCTGCACCTGCCTGTTCCGGTAAAAAAAGCCACTTTCTTTGCTGGCCTTCAGGAAGGTTTCCGGCAGATGCATCCAGCCTTCTTCCGGCTTTACTTCCATACTGCTTGCCGGAAAAACCAAGGTCCGGTTGCCTGCAGGTCTTGTCGCCCATAGGGAAGAAACCTGCTGAAGTTCCCGGGCAGCAGCAGTGGCCCTTTCACGGTTTTCGCCGTCTGCCTTGCTGATCATGATGAAATCTGCCGCTTCAAGCACTCCGCGCTTTACAGCCTGTAAATCATCGCCGGCGCCTGCTACCAGCAGCAGCAGACAAGCGTCTGTGAGCTGACCCGCTTCAAGCTCAGATTGCCCCACTCCAACAGTTTCCACAAGAATTCGGTCGTAACCCGCTGCTTCACACAGCAATATAGTTTCATAAGTAGATGAGGCAACGCCGCCAAGATGCAGGCGGGTTGGGGAGGGCCGGATAAATGCCTTTTCCTCCCGGGCCAGTTCTGCCATCCGGGTCTTATCGCCCAATATGCTCCCCAGCGAAACTTCCGAACTGGGGTCAACTGCCAGAACAGCTACCTTATGGCCCTGTCTGATCCAATGCAATCCGAGAGCATTGATCAGGGTGCTTTTTCCTGCACCGGGCACACCGGTCACAGCCAAACGGAAGCTATCTGTTGGAGGTAATTTTTGAACCAGATCCAGCAGCCGGTCACGGAAAGAAAAAAGTTCCGGACTGGAAGTTTCTACCAGCGTAATGGCCTTGCTCAGGGCCAGCCGCTCACCCCCCAGCAATCCTTCCCTTAATTTTCTGAATGCTTCCTCCACCATAAAAAAGGCTCTCTGCAAGGCGCAAGATGCAGAAAATATGCCTCTCAAGTCTGGTTTTATGCCAATGGAAAATGCGGTTTTCCCAATCCACCTCCAAACACTATTTTTGCAGGCTGCATTTTCAGCAAAGGAATTCAAAGGCATGCAATCTTCGTCCCTTCCGGACCCGGAAAATATCCCTCATCACATCGCCATCATCATGGATGGAAATGGCCGCTGGGCACGCCAGCAGGGGATGGCTGCAAGGATTTTTGGGCATAGGAATGCCATCCGTGCCGTTCGGGAGGCCGCAGAAGGCTGTGCAGAACTCGGGGTGAAGTGGCTCACGCTCTATGCATTTTCCACTGAAAACTGGGGAAGGCCAAAGGAAGAAGTGATGGCACTGATGGAACTGCTGGTGCAAACCATCCGGGAAGAAACCCCTACCCTCCTCAAAAATGATATCCGTCTGGAAACGCTGGGAGAAATTTCGGCCCTGCCACAGCGCTGCCGTTCGGAACTTGCGCAGACCATTGAGAAAACAGCGGGAAATCGGCGCATGGTTCTTACGCTTGCGCTGAATTATTCAGGCCGCTGGGAAATAACGGAGGCAGCCAATGCATTGAAAAGCAGGATTCTGAATGGCGAACAATTTCCGGAGCGCCTGAGCGAAGATGATTTCGCTGCCCTTCTGCCATCCAGCCCCATGCCGGATCCGGAACTTCTCATCCGTACCAGTGGCGAAATGCGCGTGAGCAACTATCTGCTCTGGCAAATTGCCTACACTGAGTTGTTTGTAACGCCTGTTCTCTGGCCCGATTTCGACAGGAAGGTCCTGCACGAAGCCATTCAATCCTATCAAAGCCGCGAACGGAGGTTCGGAAAAGTGTGAAGAAGAGGTCATTTCAATTTCTGCTGTCAGTTCTCCTGCTGCTGCCGTTTACAAGCACCATGGCTCAGGTGAAAATTGGAGGCAAGGATTTGTCTTCCGATATCAGCATTGATTTTGAAAACCCGAAAACCTACGAAATCGGAGGAATCGAAATTAAGGGCGTGCGCTTTCTTTCACCGGAGGCTCTGATTGCTTATTCCGGTTTGAAAGTGGGTGACAAAATCGAGGTTCCGGGCCTGAGTATTTCCTCTGCAATAAAAAAGCTGTGGGAACAGGGGATTCTGGGAGATATCCAGGTGAATGTGGCCCGGGTGGAAAAGCGCCGTGATGGTGAATTTATTTTCCTCGAATTCGTTCTGAAGGAAAAACCAAGGCTTTCGCGCTTTCAGATCAAGGGTCTGAAAAAAGGAGAAGCCGACGATATCCGCGAAAAAATGGGACTCATCCGGGGAAAGGTAATCAACGATGCTTTGCTGAAAGCCACCTCTATTACGGTAAAGAAGTTCTTTCTGGAAAAGGGCTTTTTCAACACTGAAGTAAAAATCAGTCAAGAAACGGATACCTCCATGCCAAATTCTGTGGCACTGCAGATTCAGGTGAACAAGGGCACCAAAATGAAGATTTCCAGTATTGATGTGGAAGGTAATGAATGCCTGGATGATCAGACCATCCGCCGAAAACTGAAGGAAACCAAAGAAAAATATTTCTGGCGCATCTTCAAGGCCTCGCGTTTTGTACGATCGAAATTTGAGTCGGACAAGCAAAAACTGTCAGAGTATTATACCAAAAACGGCTACCGCGACATGCAGGTGCTTTCTGATTCGGTGTGGAAAAAGGCAGACGGTACACTTGGGGTGAAAATTCGTCTCGATGAAGGACAGAAATATCATTTCGGCAACATCCGCTGGACAGGAAATTACTTACACAAGGACAATTACCTTGCCACCATTCTGAACATCCGCAAAGGAGATGTGTACAACATGGACCTTTTGCAGAAAAAGCTCAATTACAATCCCAGCGGGATGGACATCAGTTCCCTCTACATGGACGACGGCTACCTGTTTTTCAGTATTGAGCCCATCGAAGTAGCAGTAAACCGCGATTCCATTGACATCGAGCTCCGGATGCACGAAGGCCCTCAGGCAAGGATTAACCGCATTACTGTTCAGGGCAATACCAAAACCAATGACCATGTGGTGCTGAGGGAAATCCGCACTCTGCCCGGCGAGAAATTCAGCCGCTCCGACCTGATCCGTACCAACCGCGAACTTGCCACCCTGGGTTATTTTGATCCGGAAAAAATCGGTATGAATCCGGTTCCCAATCCTCAGGACGGTACCGTTGATATTCATTACAGCGTGGAAGAAAAGCCCAGTGACCAGATTGAAATGTCGGGAGGCTGGGGCGGTTTTTTTGGCTTTGTCGGAACCCTTGGTTTATCCTTCAACAATTTTTCCATGCGCAAGGTTACCAGTCTGCGCGAATGGGCACCCCTGCCTTCCGGCGACGGACAGCGCTTTTCGGTGCGCTTTCAGGCAAACGGCAAACAGTTTCAGACCTATTCCATTTCCTTTACCGAGCCATGGTTTGGCGGGAAGCGCCCCAATAGTTTTACGGTTGGGCTGAACCGTTCCGTTCAACGCACACTTTCCAGTACCAATGAGGTACGCAGCAAACTGGCCATCAATGGGGTAAATGTTTCGCTTGGAAAGCGCCTCCGATGGCCAGATGATTATTTTACACTCATGAGCTCTCTGAATGTGCAGCGTTATGAATTATTCAATTACCAGCTTATTACCGGTTCCAGTTTTGGCAAAGACCTTACTTTCAGCAACTCTGTTGCTTTGAATACCACTTTTTCCAGAAACAGCCTGAACAATCCAACTTTTCCTACCACAGGAAGCAGCCTTTCACTGATCCTTAACCTCACACCTCCCTACTCGCTTTTCCGGAAAAACAACAACTTCAGCACAGATAACGAGCGCTTTCGCTGGGTGGAATTTCATAAGTGGAACCTCGATGCTTCCTGGTTTATTCCGCTGGCAAAGAATCTGGTCATCAATACCCGCGGCCATTTCGGTTTCATCGGTAATTACAACAAACAGCTGGGCATAGGTCCTTTTGAGCGATTCCGCCTGGGTGGTTCCGGACTTTCAGGCTTTAACTTCCTGCTTGGTTATGACATCATCGCCCTGCGCGGTTATGCCGACGGCGCTGTAGGCACACCCCGTGGAATCGAGGCCGGGGTACTATTCAACAAATTTGTTACCGAGCTGCGCTATGCCATCAGCACCAATCCCGCCGCCACTATTTATGTGCATGCCTTTATGGAGGGCGGAAATTCCTGGGGAAGCTATCAGGATTACAATCCCTTCAATATTTATCGCTCAGCCGGCGGAGGAGTTCGTATTTTTATGCCGGCATTCGGCATGCTTGGGGTTGATTACGGAGTTGCCTTCGATGGCCCTGCCTCCATGCACAATGCCTTTCAATTTACCATTGGCCAGCAAATCCGCTGAGGTATGAAGAAGTTTCTGTTGCTGCTTTGTTTTTTTTCGGGCTTGTTTTTAAAAGCAAACGCCCAGAAATTCGGCTACATCGATTCTAAATTTATTCTGGCAAAGATGCCAGAATACAAACAAGCGAATTCTGAGCTGGGTGCCCAGAGCCAGAAATGGCAGACTGAAATCGAGGCATTACGCGCAGATGTAGACAAACTTCGCAAAGAATACATGGCGGAAGAGGTGCTGCTTACCGACGAAATGAAGAAGGAGCGTCAGGCAGCCATAGCCAAAAAAGATAAAGATGCAAAAGACGCACAAAACAAGGCCTTCGGTTTTGAGGGAATGTATTTTCTGAAAAAGCAGGAACTGATTAAGCCGCTGCAGGACAAGGTGTTTGAGGCTGTTGAAAAGGTATGTAAGAAGAAAAAAATTGCCATCATGTTTGATAAAGCCGGAGATTTGGTGATGATTTACACCAATCCCGCCCACGACTATACCGACTTTGTGCTGGAGGAACTTGGGCTGGGCGACAAGGATGACACAGTAAACGATCAGAATAAAGACAAGAAATAATCGAATAAACATAAACAAAGCAGAAATGAACAAAATTGCAGCAGGCTGGCTGATTTCGCTGGCTTTCGGACTTCAGGCCATGGCACAGACCGCAGACAATGCTCCAAAGCCAGCCAAAGCCGTAAAAATTGGCTATACCAATGTAAACTATGTGCTCAGCGTTAGCCCGGCTTCAAAAGTTATACAGAAACAACTGGAGGAAACCCAGAAACAATACCTGAAAACCATTGAGGATAAGAACAAAGAACTTGAAACCAAGTTTGAGTCCTATCAGAAGGCTCAGGCTACTATGCTGGAATCCATCCGAAAGGATAAGGAAGAAGAGCTGAGAAATCTGCAGCGCAGCATACAGACACTTCAGGAAAATGCTCAGGAAGATTTACGGAAAAAGGAGAACGACCTTGTAAAGCCTGAACTGGAGAAAATCTATAAGGCCGTAAATGATGTGGCAAAGGAAAATGGCTTTACACATGTGCTCAACAGCGATCAGGTTTTACTGTACGCAGATGAAGAATTTGATGTTACCGAACTTGTAATGAACAAGCTTGGCATAAAGGCACCTGCAGATGGTGATGGAAAGCAGGAAGAGGTAAAGACCCCTGCAAAACCAGCTGCTCCGGTAAGGAAACCGGGAGGGAAGTAATTTTACCTTCAGATGCTAAAAGGCCCTTGCAGGGCCTTTTTTTGTTGTTGTCTGTATGGGCATGAAGCTGTAAAATTTCAACAACTTCTATACTCAACTATAAGGTGCAGGTTAAATGCCATGTATAGTATGTGGTTTTTAAAACAGGCTGGCAATTCGTTTTTCTCAGAATATGAGCAGTAAGGAGAAATTCTTGCAGACTGAAATTCAGACCAGCCTTTGTTCAAGATCTTCCCTTGAATCCGGGATTCGCCGGATTTTCTGCCCTCAGTAACTGAAAATCTTCTCTCCGCTTTGTCCGCCACTCAGCAGCCATTTCAGTTTCCAGCCATAGGCGCAGTCGCGGGTATCAGCATTGCCCTGTTCGTTTACGCCCAGGTTTACAGTGAGCATATTGCCCTCTGATTTGTGCACAATCTCCCCGTCCACCGGCCTCCAGACCTGGCAGTAAGTATTGCTTATCAAGCGCCGGTTGTAGTGATTGGTGAAGCTCTTTCCGAAGCGGTTTGTTCCCCAGGTATCGGTTGCTGACTGTCCATTCAGAACCGTATCGCCCAAGGCGGAAAACTGAATGAAATCAGCGATGCCCGGCTTTTTCGCGATTTTCCAGGAAGTAATCCGGGCAATGCTGTAATTCGAAATTGCCCCCGTGTTGAAGGTGATGCTCATGTTGGAAGAACGCTCCCGGAAGAGTAGGGAATCTGTTCCGGCCAGAAAGCCAATCCAGTTGGTTCCGTTCACATTCCGCAGGAACTTATCGCCGTTGAAAGTCCATGATTTGCTGTCGCGCAGGCGGGTAACCTTGTAATTCTGATGGCTGATCTTCAAGCGGGCACTTGCCTCTGACCAACGGCTGCCTTCGATGAGTTCGATGCGTATGGATCCGCCACGGGTGCGGGAAGGACTGCCGCAGGGCGTAACTCCGTCAAAATTCAGAATCAGCACCTTACTGCCCAACTGGGCCGAATCGATGCTGCAGCCGCAGATGGTTTTTCTGGCACTGGTCACCGCCATTCGTCCGCCATTAAGTGCAGGAAAATTGCCAATGGCATCATTCACATCGCTGTTGGTCTGGTCGCCCTCGCTTTTCAGGTCATTGTTGTCTTCCACCTGGGTGAGGGACTGGCTGTCGGGCGTAACTGGTTCCGGACTTTCCTCTTTTTTGCGGCAGGAAGAAAGCAGAAGTACAAAGGCAAGCAGGAGAATGGCATTTAATTTCATGTGCGAAGAATTTTTTCTAAAACGAAGTTTAAAGCTAGTTATTTCAGACTTGTTCGCAATTAAAATAGGTACGATCCAGATTACGGATGGTTCTGGGCTTCTATTTCTAATGCCAATGATTTTTTAGATTTTTAGCCTCACTTCTGGAATTCCTGTTTAAGCCGGATTAATGCTGGAATTATCAACTCTTTCATTGCCACCCAAAGAGGGAGTAGAAATGAAAAAAATAGACAAAGCGAACCTTGCTCTGCCACTGCCTTAGAAAGCCATATGCAAAAAGTAACATCAGACGAAAAAACCTGCCTGAGCAGGCTGGTAAAAACCCACTAAGCAAAGTCATTTATTTCAGCTAAACTGTTCCTTATTCTTACCAGCAGTTATGGAAAATTCAAAAGCCAGATACCTGTTCTTCACCGGAAAAGGCGGCGTGGGAAAAACATCCCTGGCCTGTGCAACTGCTCTGGAACTGGCCGGTTCGGGAAAATCTGTTTTGCTGATCAGCACAGACCCGACTTCCAATCTGAAAGATGTGCTGGACTGCCCCGTGGATGAACAGATCAGGCAGGTTGCCGGGGCAGAGCATCTTTATGCCATTAACATTAACCCGGAAAACGCTGCCGAGGAATACCGGAACAGGGTAATTCAGCCTTTAACCGGCATGGCTTCAAAGCAAGAAATAAAAAAAATCAGGGAGGATTTATCCGGTGCATGCACCACCGAAATTGCTTCATTTGATGAGTTTTCCCGCTTTGTTACCGGCGAGCACGAGGAGCAAAAATTCGATGTGGTCATATTCGACACCGCGCCGACGGGGCATACCCTCAGGCTGCTGGAATTGCCTGCCGCCTGGACTGATTTTACAGAGGAGAATCCGGATGGCGCTTCCTGCCTCGGACCAGCATCAGCGCTGAAAAGCAGCAGGGAACGCTATCAGACGGTGGTAAAAAAACTGAGGGATGGCTCACTTAGCTGTTTTTACATCGTGGCAAGACCAGACAAGTCATCCCTGAAAGAAGCCTCCAGAACCAGCAATGAATTACTTCTGCTTGGAATGAACCACCAGAAACTCTGTATCAATGGCGTTTTCAGGGCAACAGACAATCGGGATGATCTGGCAATGAAAATCGAAGCAATGGCAGGCGAATTTCTGAATGCTATTCCGGACAATCTGAAAGCACTTCCTGTGGAAACTTACCCCCTCCTGCCCTACAACCTGCTGGGCGTTCAAAAGCTACGTTCGCTTTTTCATCCGGAGCTGCAGCAGTCCATTGCCTGGGAAATGATGTCCGGACCAGAAGGAAGCCATGCCGAATTAGCCGGCATCCGCGAACTGAGCGAAGAACTTTGTAAAAACAGGCAGCATGGCCTGATTATGACGATGGGAAAAGGAGGCGTTGGAAAAACCATAGCAGCTACCACCATCGCGGTGATGCTTGCCCGGAAAGGACTGGAAGTGCTGCTCACCACCACCGACCCGGCGGCTCACATCCAGGATTTCATCGCTCAGCTGAGTGAAATTCCGCCAACGCTCATCATCGAGCGCATCGATCCGAAAACCGAAACGCAGCGATACACCGAAAAAATCCTCGGTCAAAGAGGCCAGGGAAAATCAGAGGAAGCCAGAAAGCTGATTATGGAAGATCTGAAATCACCCTGCACCGAGGAAGTTGCGGTATTTCACGCCTTTTCAAAAGCCATCAGCCAGGCAAAAAGAAAGTTTGTGGTGATCGATACTGCGCCAACCGGCCACACCCTCTTGTTGCTGGATACCACCGGAAGTTATCACCGCGACATCATGCGGAACAACCTCAATGCCGGCAGAATGCGGACGCCCTACATGGCACTTCAGGATCCGGAATTGTCAAAAATCATTCTGGTAAGCCTCCCCGAAACCACTCCGATGAGGGAAGCTGCATCCTTGCAGGATGACTTGAAACGCGCAGGAATCAGGCCATTTTGCTGGCTTATCAACCAAAGCCTGTCGATGGTAAAAGGCCTTTCAGACCCGCTGCTCAAAAGCCGAGCTGCCGCCGAAACCGAAGTGATTAAGACCATCAAAATAAGATATGCGAACCGGACTTTCGGAATTCCATTTCTTGCAGAGAAGCTCCTGCTGCCCGCCTTGCTGGATGAAGATACGCATGGATAAGTTTACCCCGGAAACCATAGAAGCTGCTTCGCTCTTACAATTTTATAGCTAACATAAGAACCACAGAAAAACGCATATAATTTTGATTAAGTGGGCATTTTGTCTCAACCCTTTGGTATGAAATGCAAGGTGATCTTCCCCCTTAATGAGCTTGCCATGTAATATGGTTAATTTATGAGTTCGTATTTGAACAGCTTTTTCAGAATGGAATCGCCGACATCTCATACATCTTTTACTTTTTGGCATCGCCCCAAAAAGTAAACAAAAAACGCTAGAAAATCCGAACGGCCTGCCCGCATGCAAGGCACCCTCCGCGGATTTTCTTCCTCCCCG
>Ga0315905_10007455_pt1 | contig 11079 bp, 7 predicted proteins | sample LakEriMetagenome_5_FD_203522 | JGI IMG/M metagenome (GOLD analysis project Ga0315905, IMG submission 203522) | Freshwater fungal communities from buoy surface, Lake Erie, Ohio, United States - Buoy 4 MA121 | ecosystem: Environmental > Aquatic > Freshwater > Lake | place: USA: Lake Erie, Ohio... | reverse complement strand
CAGAAGAGTTTGTTTTGCAACCAGAACTCACACTGTTGGATGGCACTCACATCGCTACGGGTAATAGCACCTTCAGGCGCCTTCATGGGGAAGTGGACGACCCAGGTGGTGGCGTTGTCAACATTCTGGCCGTTTTCGGGGTCCATGGGGACGCCAGCATCGCGCAACACTTTGTAGATGGGGGAGTGGATCGACACGCGCACGTTGCGGACGTAGTAGGGCGCCCAACGGGGGTGCAAGCCACTCGCACAATTCAACAACTGCGACGAATTACCACTGGGCTTGACGCAGGTAATCGATGCCGATTGGTTAATCCCCAACGCGGCAGCCGTCACGCGATTGACTTCAATCGAAATTTCGCGCAGTTGGCGTTTGAATTGGGCGTCTTGGGCGGCCAAACTATCCATTTGACCAGTGATGTCGACGCCGAGCAAGCGTTCTTCTTCGCAGTTTTGCTTCCACATGGGGCGCAAACCGGGGAAGTTGGTGGCCATCGACTGAATGCTCCCGATGATGGTGGCCACTTCGACCTTTTCACGCAGGGTTTCAAAGGTATCGTCAGCACGGGCTACCGCTGCCGTCAAATTACAAAACTGCCACGGGCGCAGATTGATTTCGCCACAGGGATTGGTGCCAAAATCAGCATCTTTGCGGCGGGCGGGCTTCATGGTGTTGGCGCCCTCGCGATTGAAGATACCGGGCTCGCCACGACCCGAATCAACCATTTCCATGAATTGATGGATGAATGATTGTTGGGTCAAACCACCCACCGGCCATACAGCCGAGTTATTGGCATTCCAGCGGTGGCTGTTTTCGTGTTCGAAATCACCACTCTTGGATTGGAGCATTTCGGTATCTTCGGGATCAAACAACGAAATCATGGCAGTACGTCGCACCCCACCCGACACCGCAGCCGTACCAACCACACACATCATGTCGTGGGCGTCAATCGGCCGCAAGAACGAACCTTGGCGTGACAACACTTTGCGACGCATGAAGTCAAGGGTACGACGGAGTGGCTCAGGACCTGAGGCACGCCCACCCTTGATGCGCAAGGCGGCACCAGCGGAGCGCAGTTGCGACAAATCAAAGCGCACATCGCCACCGTCCCACCAAATCTGCAACCCGACCCGCATCGCATCAGCCCAACCTTCGGCGGAGTCTTCGACCACATAGTTCAATGGTGCAGCTCCGGTTTGGCGTTTGATACGAGGGAAGTTTTCGACGTACTTGCTTTCGACCGAATAACCGACACCACAACCCGCCATCGAAATAATCAAGGCTTCGACGAACGAATCAATGCTTTCGACTGGTTGGTAGCTACAGTTGTAGATGGCAATGTTGTTGCGTTCTGCAGCCGGACCAGCCATGGCCAACAAACGCATCGACGGCATGGCACGCATTTCGAGCACGGCAATCCGGATACGCTCGTAGGTTTCACGTGGCAAACGGTCGCCAGCGAGCCCATGCAGATAATTCACGGCACGATCAACTGTTTCGATCCACGTTTCGCGGCGGGCTAAATCATAATTGAACCGTGAATATTTATCAAAAAACTGGAATTTCTGGAGCGGTGTGGGGAAATATTTATCCGATGCCGAAAATGCCGCACGCACATCGTCGGGTACCGGGCGCCGCTCGCGCTCTTTGGCACGATCAGCACGATACAAAATATAGCGCTTGGCAGCTTCGAATTCACCCGCCGCTTGGAGCACCATTTCGACAATATCTTGGACTTCTTCGACACTGGGCATACCACGAGTGGCTTTGGCTGCCACAATATTGACGACACGTCGCGTCAATTCTTTTACGGGCGTGTTTGAATCACGTCCAAAACTCTGAAAACAGCGCGTGATGGCATTGTGAATCCGCTCAGCCTCAAACACCACTGTACGACCATCTCGCTTTACAATCGTCGTTGGCGCTTGTATTGCATCATCATGATACCCAGTCGACTCTGCTTCCGCTGCTACCGTCTCTTCCAGTGTCATACCCAGCCTCCATTTACCTTGTAAGATTACAGTTCACCAACAATTTGCACCGTTACCGTGTGCCGTTTAGTGCTATCTAGTGCCAAAAAACAAGAAAATACTACATACTGTAGCATTAATTCATTGCGCTCAATATATTTGTTGTGCTAAAGAAACACAATATATAGTAGTACGCAGTGGGGAACATCACTAAATAACGTATAGGTATGCTACCATATGTCGTTTTGTGTGTCAAGGATGAAAATAGCACAAAAACAACAAGCGCCCGCATTAATCCCTCTTGACAAATAGCGCGAGCGAAAGGGGATATCAGATAATTTTAGCGAAAATCACACGTTATTGATTCGAAATCGACACAAAATCATATGAATTATGCGCTTGTATTGTAAATAAAAATACCTACACGCAGCAATTTTTTGGTCAGCAAGTTAGTTTTTACGCATACATAGCCGGTATAAAGAATATTGTGTGTAAATAATGACAAAATACTTACTAATCGCTAGATTGATCTATAAATCAGCACCAATAATCAATTGAATCGTTGACATCTACCCAAAGTTACGCTAACATTCAGAGTTACGAATACCTAAATTCACGGCATCAAAATTAATCGTAGATTAGACAAGAAACATGTCACTATGGGATTTTGCTAAAGTGAATAAAGTGTTGAAGTACGAGAAAATCAGATTATAAGGAGTAACCCATGTTGAAGCAGCAATTCTTGCGCCGCGCCGCAGTGCTCTTCGTCATTGCCATGGTCGTACCCTTGATTGCAGCCTGTGGGAGCCAAGCCGCTCAACAGCCAATCAAGGAAACCGTGGTCGTGAAAGAGACGAGTGCCCCCGTCAAGGAAACCGTCGTGGTTGAAAAGGAAGTCGTCACCGACGCTTCATTCACCACCGCCCACCCAATTTTGGGTGATGCCAAGGTCCGCCAAGCCATCGCATACTGCACCAACCGCCCCGAGTTGATCAAGTCAGTCTATCCGTTTTTGACTGAAGAAGAACAAAAAGGGTTGTTGATGGACACCTTCTTGCCCAAAAGCCACTGGGCAGCCGCAAGCGACGGTGTGACCGTATACGACTTCAACCCCGAAAAGGGTATTGCGTTGTTGAAGGAAGCCGGTTGGGAAGAGGGTGCCAATGTGACAACGGGAGCTCCGTTGTTCTTGAAGTTCACCACCACCAGCGCCGCCTTCCGACAGACATGGGCCACCGTACTTGAGCAACAGCTCGCAGACAACTGTGGCATCACCATTTCACGCACGCACGCCCCCGCTTCATGGTGGTTCGGCGATACCACAGGGTTGGCACGCCGCGACTACGAATTGGGCGCATTCGCATGGGTTGGTTCAGCCGATCCCGGCGGTATTTCATTGTATGCCTGTAACCAAATCCCCTTGCCCAGCAACAACTGGGAAGGCCAAAACGGCATGGGTTGGTGTAACGAAGCGGCCAGCAAGGCCATCATCGCCGCCAACAACACCCTCGACCGCGCCGAGCGCATCAAGCAATACGCCATCGTCCAACAAGAATTCTCGAAGGACATGGTCAGCTTGCCGTTGTTCAACCGCCTTGAAGCTGCTGCTGCCAACGTAAAGTTGGTCAACTTCAAGCCCAACCCCACCGAATACTACACCTACAACATCGAAGAGTGGGAATTGCCGGGCAAAGACACGGCAGTCCTTGGTTTCACCCAAGAACCCGCTTCGTTGTACACCTTGGTTGAAAGCGCCGCTGTGGCCACCACCGCAGCCGGTTTGCTCAGCGCCAAGATGGTCACTAGCCTTGACTACGACTATCAGGCCGTTGGCTTCACCAAGTTGCCCAGTTTGGGTGACGGTGCCACCAATGTCGATATCGACGTCAAAGCCGGCGACATGGTATGGAACACTTCCGGCGAAGCCGTGGCCTTGGCCAAGGACGTCGAAGTGACCGATGCCGCTGGCGTAACCGCCAAGTGGGACGGCACTAGCCCCTTGAAGCTCAAGCAACTCACCGTCAGCTTCGAAATGAAGCCTGGCATGAAGTGGCAAGATGGTTCACCGGTGACCAAGGCCGACTATGAACTCGGCCAAAAGACCACCTGTGACAAAGAATCAGGCGCCACCACCTTCACCTTCTGTGAATCAGTCCAAACCTTCACCCAAGAGAGCGACACCAAGCAAACCTTGGTCTTCTTGCCTGGCGTGCAGTGGCCCACCTTCTACACCGGCGGATTCGGTGCAGCTCCGTCCAAGCAACCCATCGAGAGCGATGGACCGTACAAGGGTAAGACCTTGGCCGACGTCCCCGCCAAAGATTGGCCAACCTTGCCCGAAGTTGCCGAAAAGCCATGGAGCAACGGACCATACAAGATCACCGCTTGGGAAAAGGGTCAGAAGATGACCTTTGAAGCCAACGAAAACTACTATGGCACCGCCCCCAAGATCAAGAAGATTGTCATTCAGTTCTATGCGGATACCAACGCCGCTGTGGCAGCCTTGTTGACGGGTGATGTCGACGTCCTCGGTACCGAAACCCTCGGTGCCGGCGCCGAAGTCCAAACCGTTGTTGATGCAGCAGCCAAGGGCAAAGTTCAAGTGAAAACACTTGCCAGCCCCACCTGGGAGCACATTGACTTCAACATGTTCGTCAAGTAATTCGAGTCCCACCTCACCCCACCCAACGAGTACTCGTTGGGTGGGGCATCTCACCGCCGCGACCCATTCAGCCTTACTATTGTGATTGTAATTGGGAGCCGCTATCGTGGCGACATTTTTAACACGTCGAATAATCCAAATGTTTGTGGTACTAATTGCATCCGCGTTGGTATCATTTGGGTTGCTGTATATTGCCCCAGGTGGGCCACTTTCTGGCATGCGTCAAGCCCAAAACAGTGGTCGTAACAAAATATCAAACGACGACATTCTGCGGATCAAAGAACGTTTTGAGATTGATTTATACATTCCCTACCGCTTTAGTCGTTGGCTGATTGGCTTTCCTACTGGTCCTGTCACAATTGCCGGGCAATCTTTTTTAGCTGACACCGTCGTCGGATGTGCGATCCCTGGCCAAGCCCGTTTGCGTTATCCCGATGGTCGTATCGAGCTAATCGAGGATGGCTGTCGCCAATATGTCACTGTTGCTGATCTGGTTGATCGCCGCACAAGTCGTGGAATTTTGTTTGGCGACTTTGGATTATCCCAAGTAATATTGCGTGATCGCCCGATCGCGACGTTGATTGCCAGCCGATTACCCTATACATTACAACTGATGGGGATATCTGCGCTGATTGCACTTTTGATTGGCGTACCACTCGGTGTTTATTCCGCCGTACGTCAATATTCTCGCTTTGACTACACCATGACGACGGTTTCATTTATCGGTTCTTCGATACCGACATTTGTGATTGGCATCATTTGTATATTAGTTTTTGCAATTGCCGCCAAAGAAGCCGGGCTGCCCTATTTACCGCCTGGCAATGCAGTTGCCAATAGCGACTATGTAGTCCCATTTATTGGTACTGTCGTCGCCGAATCCACACTTGACCGCTTCTTACATTTTGTGATGCCCTGTAGCGTGCTGGTATTTGTCAATATTGCCGGCTATAGTCGCTTTATTCGCTCGGGCATGCTCGAAGTATTGCGGCTCGATTATGTGCGAACTGCCCGCGCCAAAGGGCTGCAAGAACGCACGGTGGTGCTCAAGCACGCCCTGCGCAACGCCATGTTGCCGTTTATTACGATTATGGCCGGAGTACTCGCCGAATTATTTGCCGGCGCTGCTATTACCGAGTCGATTTTTAATTGGCCAGGGCTTGGACGATTGTTGGTTGATTCAATTGGGCGCAACGACTATAGTGTGGCGATGGCCCTGACGATGGTGAGTATTTTTCTGTTATTAATCGGCTATTTGATTACCGATATTTTGTATAGTATTCTCGACCCACGCATTCGTTTGTCATAAAAGGGGCGCATCATGACCATCCCCACTTCTCGCCCCGCCAGCCAAAGGGAATTGATTTGGCGTCGCTTTCGCAAACACACCGTCGCCATGGTCTGTTTGCTCATCCTGATTACCATCTATGCGGCGTCGATGTTGGCACCCTGGGTTGCCCCATACCCCCGTGATGCAATTTCACTTGACAACGCCTACACTACGCCATTCCATAGCGCAGTCGACGGGTCATACCATGTGTTTGGCACCGATCATTTGGGACGTGATTTATTCACCCGCTTGATTTATGCGGCCCGGGTATCACTCACAACGGCGTTGACGGTCGTGACTGCGGCAACCATTATCGGGGTCACAATTGGACTTGTAGCGGGTTATTTTGGTGGGTGGGTTGATAATCTGGTCACCCGGTTTATCGAATTTATTTCGACATTCCCCACGTTTACCTTGTTGTTGATTGCGAGTTCGATCGTCATCCAAAGTAGCGAGGTTATTCCAATACCAGGATTTATTTCGTACCTGATTGGCGCTGTCATGGCGATTAGTGAGCGCGAAGCCAATCAAGTGGTCTTGATTATCACCATTTTTATTATTTTGGGCTGGACCGGGGTCGCCCGCTTTGTACGGGGGATGGTGTTGTCGATTCGCGAGCAACAATATGTCGAATCTGCCCGCGCACTCGGTGCCTCACATCTCTACAACATGCTTACGCACGTGTTACCCAACGCCCTACCACCGATTATCATTTCGTACACCCTCGGCTTAAGTGGCACATTGGTTGCAGAGTCTGGTTTGAGTTTCCTCGGATTTGGCATCCAAGACCCCACCCCGAGCTGGGGCAACATGTTGGCGTTCGCCAATAGTTATATGTTTAGTTACCCGTGGATGCCGCTGGTGCCAGCACTCCCTATTTTGGTCTGTTCATTGGCCATCAATTATATCGGTGATGGGTTACGTGATGCGCTCGATCCGCGAGTACAAACCGAAATCCGCCGTGCCCAACGCGATGCCCAACTCGCGGCTATCCGAGAGAGGAGCAAGCCACAATCATGACAAACACCCCATTACTATCCATAAAAGACCTCAAAACCTACTTCTTTACGCCCAACGGCGTCGTGCAAGCCGTTGATGGGATTAGTTTTGATTTAGCACCCGGTGAAACCTTGGGAATTGTGGGCGAAAGTGGCAGCGGCAAAAGTGTCACGTCGCTCTCGATTATGGGCCTTGTGTCTGACCCTGGTGAAGTTGTCGAGGGGCAGGTGTTGTTTAATGGCGTCGACTTGGTGCAATTGCCCGAAGAGACGATGCGCACCTACCGTGGCAATCAGATTTCGATGATTTTTCAACAACCCACATCCTGCCTCAACCCGGTGTATACGATTGGCTCACAAATCACCGAGGTACTGCAAATCCATCAAAAAATGACCATTGAAGACGCCAAAAAACGCGCCATCGAATTATTGCATCTGGTACGCCTCCCTGATGCCGCCCAACGGCTCAACTCATACCCCCACGAAATTTCGGGTGGCCAAGCCCAGCGGGTCATGATTGCCATGGCACTCGCCAGTAACCCCGAACTATTGATTGCAGATGAGCCCACTACCGCCTTGGATGTGACCATCCAAGCCCAAATCCTCGAATTGATGCGTGATCTGCGTGAAACGGCCCATACCGCCATCATGCTCATCACCCACGACCTCGGTGTCATCGCCGAAATGGCCGACCGGGTGATTGTGATGTATGCCGGTCAAATCGTCGAAATGGCTGATGTCACCACACTGTTTGAATCACCGCTCCATCCCTACTCACAAGCGCTACTCGACTCGATGCCGGTGCTGGGTGATCAATCAAATCGTACCTTGGCGGTAATTGAAGGCACGGTACCAATGATGATTAACCCACCGGTAGGTTGTCGCTTTGCCGATCGCTGTCACAAACGCTTTGACCGTTGTGCGAGTGCCCCACCGTTAATTGTCCATGAAGGACGCCAAGTACGTTGTTGGCTCTATGCCGAAAATGGAGCTTCTCTATGAGCGAAAACCTGCTCGAAATAAACCATCTCGTCAAGCACTTCCCCATCCGGAGCGGGATATTGCGCCGCGTCACCGGCCAAGTCCAAGCCGTCGACGATGTCTCTTTTGCCATCAAAAAAGGGGAAACGCTCGGCCTCGTCGGTGAAAGTGGCTGTGGCAAAACCACCGTCGCCCGCACCTTGTTGCGCCTCATCGAAGCCACGAGCGGCAATGTCTATTTTGAAGGCACAGACGTCCTCAAAGCGTCACGCCGCGACCTCAAAGCCCTGCGCCGCAAAATGCAGATTATCTTCCAAGACCCCTACGGTTCACTCGACCCACGTCGCACCGTGGCCGAAAGCATCGCCGAAGGCCTCGTAATCCACAACATCGGCGATCGCCAAAGCCAACTCGCCAAAGTACAATCGGTGATGGAAAAAGTAGGGCTCTCGCCCACACTCCTCGAACGCTTCCCCCACGAATTCTCGGGCGGGCAACGCCAACGTATCGGCATTGCGCGCGCGTTGGTGATGGAACCATCATTGCTCGTGCTCGATGAACCTGTATCGGCGCTAGACGTCAGTATTCAAGCCCAAGTATTGAATCTGCTACGCGAATTACAAGCCGACCTCGGCTTGACTTATTTGTTTGTAGCACATAATTTGGCGGTGGTGGAATATATCAGCACGCGGATTGGGGTGATGTATTTAGGCAAAATGGTCGAGCTGGCACCCCGGGCAGAATTATTCCAGCGCCCGCTCCACCCCTACACCAAAGCCTTGAGCGCAGCCGTACCGCGTCCACGCCCCAACATGCCCCGTGAAAAAATCGTCTTGCAAGGGGATGTCCCCAGCCCCGCCAATCCCCCCAAAGGATGTCGATTTCATACGCGGTGCTGGATGGCCAAAGATATTTGTACACAGGTCGAACCACCACTCGAAGAAAAATTACCCAACCGCTGGGCGGCTTGTCATTTCTGGGATCAAGTATCGTAATCAATTTCGCTTGTAGCGGCGCATTATAGTCATAGTGCGCCGCTACAGTTTTTTATGCCGAAAAATGCAATTCTTTTTGCAAGCCAGTAATTTTTTTCACGGGACCAATCAACGCCAAATGCAATCCTTCTGGGCGCAAAATCCGCTCAGCCACCCGCATCACATCACCGAGTTGCAATACTTCGACTTCGCTGACCACATCGGCAAGCGGGATAATCCGACCATAGCGCAACAAATGCGAACCATTGCGGGATGCTACGGCCATAGAGTCCTCGAGCGACAACAAAATCCCACCCTTGACTTGTTCTTTGATTTGGGCCAATTCTGCAGCAGTAATCCCCTCGTTCCGCACGGTACGGAGTACCTGCATCACTGCGCTGATGGTCTCGTCGATGGCATCAACATCGACACTCGCACTCACGACCCATTTGCCGGCATCGGCGTATTCACGTGAATACGAACCAATCATATAGGCCAAGGCCCGTTCTTCGCGGATTTCTTGGAACAAGCGTGAGGTGGAATTCCCACCCACAATCGCATCAAACACCAACATGGCCCGACGATCGGGGTCAGATACCGCCAACCCCGGCATCCCCAAACAAAAATTCACTTGCTCGCTGTCATCACGATGCACATGCAATTGTGGGCCAGCATGAAACGGCAAGGTGGCAATCAGCGTCGCCACCGGCGCCACCGGCATCGGCGCAAAGGCTTCGTCAATCATGGCGAGTATCGCCACCGGATTGACATTGCCCGCTACCGAGATAATCATGTTACTGCGTACATAATGTTGGCGCCAGAATTCGACCAAGGCATCGCGAGCAAAACTCGCCACCGTGGCTTCACTGCCAGCAATATCGCGCCCCAACGGCTGATCGCCCCACAAATGCGCATCAAACAACAAGTGCACTAATTCGGCAGGACTATCTGCCGTTTGACTGATTTCTTCGATGATGACCTTGCGCTCTTTTTCGACATCCGCTGGGGTGAAATTGGGGTTGAGCACCATATCTGCCAGCAAATCAATGGCCCGGGCGTGATGGATGTCGGCTACTTTGACCGAATAGACCGTTGATTCAATGTTGGTATAGGCGTCAATCATACCGCCTACCCCTTCGATGGTTTCGATTAGGAGTTTGGGAGTAGGACGACGGGGCGTGCCTTTGAACAACATGTGTTCGATGAAATGGGCCATACCGCTCTGAGTGGTGGTTTCGTGGCCAGAACCAACCGTGACGATACAACAAATCGACACCGAATGGGTGTGGGGCAATGATTCAATAACGACCCGCAACCCACCGTCTAATACATGAACTGTTTGCATTTGGAGGCCTTCATATGATTTTCTTATTCAGTACCTCAGTATACACAATATTCCTCCTGGGGGTCACCATGCATTGCATGGTAGAGACGCTACAGGCAACGTCTCTATGACTTCCAACTTCACTTCCGACTTCATACTTCCAACTTCCTCCTTCGTAAACTGTGGTACGATAGCGCTTGAGTATTTGTGCTACATGGAGTACCAAATGAAGAAGCCTTGGACTTTAATCGCATTAATCGTCGGCGTATATCCATACATCGCCGTCGGCATCAAACTGATGCAAAAAGAATCCATCACCACTGCGGGAGTCTATTTTGTCGTTATTGCAGTATTAGTTGCCGGCATTATCATGGCATTGCGTAAGCCTACTACCGCCGCAACAGTCGTCAAGCCCGTATGGGAAGAGTCTCTCAACCAACGGTAATCCCTACCGTACTACCAGCACGCTGCAACGCCGATGTTACGGCGTGCTGATTCGAGCACCATATGCGCAGTGCATTATTTAACAAGTCCCCGTTATCACCCGATGAAGCCCAAATCCAACACAATCAACGTAGCGTGATTATCGATGGTATCGGCGTAGGAATTGTTACCGGCATCGCGACATTTTTGGCGGTCTTTTTGGCACGCCTTGGCGCATCACCATTGCTGGTCGGGCTTCTGACCTCGATGCCGGCATTTACCGGCTTGTTGCTTGCAATCCCGGTGGGACGCATGCTCGAGCGCCAGACCAACATCGTGCCGTGGTATTCACGGGCCAGAGTGTGGGTACAAGCCACCTATGCCGTTACGGGAATATTGCCTTTTTTTATGCCGCTGGAG
>Ga0315905_10007454_pt1 | contig 11079 bp, 8 predicted proteins | sample LakEriMetagenome_5_FD_203522 | JGI IMG/M metagenome (GOLD analysis project Ga0315905, IMG submission 203522) | Freshwater fungal communities from buoy surface, Lake Erie, Ohio, United States - Buoy 4 MA121 | ecosystem: Environmental > Aquatic > Freshwater > Lake | place: USA: Lake Erie, Ohio... | reverse complement strand
TTATTGGGTCACCACTAATCAGCTTATTTCTAGTAAATTCTGCGGTGACGGATCCGGTAAATACCCCTAAGCTCTTTATTCTTGGAGTGATTGCAACCGGTGTACTGGTTTCAGTGGCATACGGAATCTCCGGAATTGAAATTCGAGAGAGAATTCTTCCACTTTCGCTTTTAGGTCTTTTTCTGTTATTGAGTGTAATCACACTGGCCTCCAGCAGTCTGCCATTGACGCAATCCATATATGGTGTTTATGGAAGAAACAATGGATTCTTGGCTTACTTATTCTTCTCCTTTATGTTTCTAGGAGGGCTTTTTATCTCGACATCTACAACCCATTTAAAGTTGATTGTAGGTCTATTTATCGCGGGTCTTGTCAATATTGTCTATTGTGGCTGGGTTTTAGCTTTTGGAGATTTCTTAAGCTGGACTAATCCCTACGGAAATATTTTAGGTACTTTTGGCAATCCGAATTTTATTGGTGCCTTTTTAGGGATGTTCTTTTCTGCTTGGGTCGCTTTTTTAATAGCCCCTAGCACAACAAGAAATTTTCGATTAGTAAGTTTAGTTGTTATTCCACTTACAGCGATAGAGATTTATCTTTCACGAGCAATTCAAGGCCGTGTTTTAATGGTTGCAGGCTCAGCTCTAGCAATCTTTTATTGGATTAAATGCAAGCAAATCAATAGATTCGCACTCCTTGGATACTCAGTGCTAGTTTTCATAACTGGTGCTTTTGCCTTAGCAGGCGCGTTGCAAGTAGGACCGCTAACTAGTCTGATCTACAAGACTTCAGTTTCTTTAAGAGGCCAGTATTGGCTTTCTGGTTGGAACACAGGCGTAACCCACCCATTTACTGGAGTCGGCTACGACGGCTTGGGCGATTGGTATCGCAGAATGCGAGACCCTCATGCCCTTGAACTGCCCGGCGTGGATACCGTAGTTAATACAGCACATAACGTGCCTCTTGATATTTTTGCATTTGGTGGATGGCCATTATTCCTTTCCTACCTTGCAATTATTGTTATCACATTAATTAGTATTTTTAGGTATTCACTAAAACTTAAAAGTTATGATCGGATTTTCATCGGCTTAGTAGTTGCTTGGGCTTGCTATCAACTTCAATCAGTAATCAGTATTAACCAGATAGGTCTAGGTTTTTGGGGTTGGGTATTATCCGGAGCGATCTTAAGTTACACAAAAAATACAAAAATTGAACAGATATCTACACCAACTGAATCTAGTCGCAAACAAAATCGTAGAAAGCAAAAGACCCCCAACCCTATTAGTGTTGGACTTGTTGCAGGAATAGGGATGCTTGTCGGAGCACTGATTTCAGTCCCACCTCTTTCCTCAGATTTGAAATGGGTTAGTGCTAGGACCACTTCCGATGCGTTACAGCTGGAGCAAACTTTAAAGACAGGCTATCTCAACCCTAATAACTCCCGGAAATATTTTATGACTGTTGAGTTATTTGAGCAGAGTGGAATTTACAACCTCTCTCATAAGTATGCGCTAGAAGCGGTGAAGTTTAACCCTGACTCCTATGATGGCTGGAAGCTACTCAGTTTGCTTCGGAATACAAGTGATGCTGAAAAACTTAAGGCTCTCGAGAATATGAAACGTCTCGATCCTTTGAACCCAAACTTAATTTCAAGTCCATGAAAGTAGGAATAATTGGGCAGGGCTATGTTGGGCTGACAATTTCCCTCTTTGCCGCAGAACATTTCGAAGTCATTGGATTCGACAACAATGTGAAGGTTGTCGACCAGCTTAATCAGGGCAATTCTCATATCGAAGGTGTTGCAAGTTCAGAGTTGTTCGAGAGAGTTAAAACTGGAAAGTATCGAGCAACGAATCGAGGTAGTGAACTTGCGGATGTGGATCTTGTTGTCATAGCAGTTCCAACCCCCTTGACTATAGATCGTCAACCAGATTTAACATTCATTGACTCTGCATGCAAAACCATTGGCGAGAATCTAAAAAAATCTGTTTTAGTAATTAATGAATCAACTTCATTTCCAGGTACTTTACGTAGTTACATCAAGCCTGCAGTGGAACGTTATTCAAAAGAGAAAATTGAGCACATGTATGCAATTTCTCCAGAACGAGTTGATCCGGGTCGTGGAGATTACAATCAGGAGAATACTCCTCGTCTTTATGCTGGCCTAACTACGGAGGCATCGCAGAGGACTCGAGAGTTCTATTCGAAATTCTGTAACCATTTAGTTGAAGTATCATCACCAGAGGTAGCCGAGGCGGCGAAGCTATTTGAAAACACCTTCCGTCAAGTAAACATCGCTTTGGTCAATGAATTTGCTCAGATTGCACATTCGCTAGGTATTAGTGTCTACGAGACTTTGGATGCTGCAAATACGAAGCCCTATGGTTTTATGAAGTTCACGCCGAGCGCCGGGGTGGGTGGACACTGCATTCCGGTTGACCCAACTTATTTGGCGGCAGTCGCGGAGAAAAATGGCACACCTGCAACTTTTATCCGTCGTGCCAACGAAGTGAACCTTGAGATGTCCAAGTATATTGTGGATCGCGTGCAAGCGGATAATGGTGGCTCACTTCGGGGTAAATCAGTGCTGGTAGTTGGAGTTGCATACAAACCGAATGTTGCCGATGTACGCGAAACCGCAGCAGAACTTGTAATCGAGCATCTCCGCTCGCGGGGTGCTGTTGTTTCTTGGCACGACGATGTTGTTGGAACTTGGAAAGGTGAGGCGTCTGCCCCATTAGCCGGTGCTGACGTTGCAGTCGTTGTGACTATGCACGATTCCGTGAAGGCAGCCGATGTTGTTGCTTCAGCACCTTATGTATTCGATACTACTGGAAAACTAAAAGGTGTTCACGGACTTTAAAGATTAGTTACTTTCTCTTATCTGCTGCAACGTCATCGACAATTGAGTCCAGAGTATGCGCTGGTAACCATTTCAGGTGAGTCCGAAGTTTGGTTGTATCTGGAACACGTCTCTGCATATCTTCATAGCCCGGTGGGTATGCCTCGGTGTAGGAGGTGAAGGAAATTGTTGAGGTTGAGCCTGTGCGCTCAATAATTTTTTCTGCGAGCTGCTTGATTGTGGTTTCGCCGACTCCGCCGACATTAAAGACCTCACCGATTGTTGAATCGTCAGCGATTACGAGAAGGACAGCCTTAATCACGTCTTCTACGTGGCAGAAGACGCGAGATTGAGTGCCATCACCATGGACTGGGATGGGTTCGTTGCTGAGGGCCGCTTGAACAAAGCGTGGGACGACCATGCCGTAGCGGCCAGTTTGGCGCGGGCCGACAGTGTTGAAAAAGCGAAGAGTTGTTTGCTTGAGGCCGTGTGTGGTGAATAGTGCGTAGGCAACTGCTTCTTCAAGAGCTTTGGCATCTGCGTAAGTCCAGCGGATCTTTTGTGGAGTGCCAACTACGCGATCATCAGTTTCTGAAAGTGGCTGCTTTGGGTTCTTGCCATAAATTTCTGATGTTGATGCGATGATGAGGCGCTTATCGAATTTCAGGGCGGCTTGCATAACTACTTCAGAACCTGTGAAGTTTGTTGATACCGACTCGACAGTGTGGTGCATGATTGTTTGAACTCCGAGAGCTGCAGCCATATGAAGGACAACATCTGCATCTTTGGTGAGTTGCTCAACGAGTTCTTGGTTGCGGATATCACCTTCGGCAAAAGTGACCTTTTCGAGGATGTGGGCGATGTTCTCTTTAGAACCGGTGGATAGGTTATCGAGGATTGTGACGCTATCGCCTCGGGCGATGAGGGCATCTGCAAGGTGTGAGCCGATGAATCCGGCACCACCGGTGATGAAAGCGCGCATGGGTGTGAGTCTATCTTTTATCGCTCACCGATAAGTGCTGGCTCGGCTTCTACGCAGGTGGTTCTCAGGTAAGTGCGAGAAGGTTGTGACATGAAAAGTTCTAAGGCTACCTTTAAGAAGCACTCATCAGCTGGGGTTGATTGGGCTTCGTGGTTCTTAGGCATTGGCTTGGGGCTGACGCTTGCTCTGCAGGCTACGACGATGTGAAAGAGCGATATCTCGACGGTGTATGCGGTGGTGGCATCTGTCTCGCGCTTGGCGGCTCTTACGGGAACCTTCTTTGCGCTTGTAGGGATTTTCTTGATTGCGCGCATTCCGTGGGTTGAAGGCGGGGTGGGGCACGATCGATTGGTGACCTTGGTTGCAATCACGAAATTGCTGCGAACTTGTGACTTAAGCCAGCTGCCGATGATGGACTCGGATTCGCCGCCTTTATTGCCTTCTTTCCATTCGCTATAGACATCGGCGGTATCGATGAAGTTGCCACCGTGGGATGCATAGGCGTTTAAGACATCGTGAGACTGCTTTTCATCTGCAGTCTAGCCAAATACATTGCCTCCGAGGCAGAGTGGGTGAACAACGAGGTCAGTTTCTGGAATTGCGTACATTTCCCCATCTTAGCTAGAAGTGGAGAGAATAGCCTTGTAGAAAATATCTCTGTGATGTGAGAGGCTTCGAATGCATTCCAAAGGAGCCAAGGTGTTCGCTGATGTTTGAGTTATTCACAGAGACTAGTGAAAAAGCAAGAATTGCAGGAAGAGTGCTCTGGATCACCTGCACTTTCACAATTTGCACAGTAGCAACTTGGATAATTTTTAAGATTCCAAACTTCTATGAGTTTAGGAATCACGATTGGTATTTAGGAATACAATTAATCGAAGTCGCCAAGAAATTTTCAGAAGATTACTGGATTAATCCGTACAGTGGGTTCTACGATCCCTCTAATCCTGGTAAATTACTTTTTGGCAATCACTTGTTTAGTTCGGGGATGTTGATTTGGTCCCCGGACGTATTACTTTTTAGATTTTTTTCAACTGTCAACTGCCTTAAGATTCATTATCTATTCTCTCTTTTTGTAGCGGTATGCAGTCTGAACTACGTTAAGTCGCGGTTGAACTTAGGATTCCTGAGTGCCTTATCACTCTCACTCACCTGGGTGCTTTCGGGCCCTATCGTAGGGAGAATGTCAGAGGGGCATATTCAGCTGACTGGATATCTATTTATTCCGACTTTTCTCTGCTTAGTTGATGAAGCAATTAAATCGAGGGGAGCGCAATCTGGTCGCCAAACAGCCTTAAATCTAGCTCTACTTATTTGTTTCGTAGTTGCCTTAGGTAGCACACATGTTCTTGTCCAGTTCTCATTGGTATTACTAATTGCAGGCTTAGTCTACAAAAGCGCTCGGAAAATATGTCTGACAGCAACCCTGATGGGGTGGCTGTTTTCAGCCTTTCAGTTCATACCCGGAATGCTCTCACCTTCGTTCGAATGGTCAACTAGAAGCGTGTACCAGGGTTACGGATGGAGATTCTGGGAAAACTTCTTTAATGGGCGGGATTACTACCAAGGGAGTTTGCCGGAGATAGTTACTGCACTACTCAAGTCCCCTCTAGAAATAACTCACCATTTCATTATTGCATTAACTGACTCAACTTTTGCAATTCGCGCTAGTGGGTGGGAATGGACTTTAGGTATAGGGCTTATCCCTACATTGATCCTAATATCATTAAACTTCAAGAACTTTCGCGAGACTATGAATTTCCTGCGCGGAAGGAAATATCTGATGATTGTCCTGATGCTATCGATTGGAATTTCTTATCGGATTTTGTATTTGGGGTTAAATGAATTTTTACCAATTCCAGCAGTCGACCGAGTCCCGTACAGGATGGGGATATATGTATTTGCCGCGTTGCTTCTGATAAGTTTTCAAAACGTTGAAAAAATGCGTAAAGATTCCCACATTTCTACTAAGTTATTTTCTTTAGCCATCAGTGTTTCGATTCCAATCTTGGTTGGAATTCAATCCCTAGGATGGTTTGAAAGATTACAAACGGAAAGTTATCTTGGCCTAGGAATACCCCAGATTCAACTTCGTGATTATATTCGAGATAAATCATACGAGACTAGTGTATTGCTTAGTTTCTTTGTTTCATTCGCTAGTCTTGTGACGGCACTAATTTATAGGAGAACTAAACTTTCTAGAAAGGTTTTAGACAAAAGTGAATAAAATTCTTGCTGTCGACCTCGATCGAACATTAATTCGACAAGATTCTACTTTGCTATGCCTGCGCCACTTACTACGCAGGAATGCATTTTCAACGGTCAAGCAGGCCATAAAGTTGTCTAAGATTGATTTTAAGAACTACCTCATCGAAAATACTGACTTTGCGAAATTGAATTGGCGTTATAATAAGAGCATAAAGGAACACGTAACAAGTTGTTACGAAAGTGGAATATCAATTTTCCTCGTAACCGGCGCACCGGAAAAAATTGCTGTAATGATAGTAAAAGATTTAGAGTTTTTTGCTGGATATTTCTGTTCTGGAGAAGAAGTGATTCTTAAGTACGAAAGAAAAGTGGAACTTTTAATTGAAAAATTTGGCACGAGAAATTTTGACTACATCGGGGATTCACTGGGGGACAGACATGTCTGGAGAAGTGCAGATCTGTGTATGGCTCCTAAATCAAGAAGACATATCAAATTACTGCTTAGAGTTTTGGAACCTTCAATTGAGTTAATTCTTGTTTAATATCGCTTAGAGTTATTTAGGTATAGCCACCTAATCCTAAAAAACTTATAGATTGACATTTCCATTTTTGTCTCAAAATTCTTAGATAGAATCCCACGAATTTCACGGGCAACTTTGCGGGGATACTTGAGCTTGAGGAAGAAAAACAAAAGATACATAGAGTATCTAAAGGCACTTACCTGAAAATAATCTTCTCTCCACTTGGGTGAATGACTCAATTCAGAGTAATGGGAATAACCGGAAAGACTTTCAGAGAGCGCCGCACCCGGAATAGGGGTGAAGATGGTAACTGCAATTTCATCTACTCCAGCAAAAACTAATTTGGACATGTAGGCGAGTGTTTGCAGTCTATCTTTGAGTCTTTCCCCAGGCACGCCAGCGATGAAACACGCTTGAGTTCTAATGCCAATTTTGTTCATATGTCTGGTTAATCGAAGTGCATGGTCCTTATCAAATTTCTTATTCATAATTTCAAGCATATGTTCTGATCCCGTTTCTGGTGAAAAGGAGAAGAAAACGCAGCCCGATTTACGTAACAAGGTTAATGTCTCGGTAGATTTTACCGTCTCTATTTTTGTCCCTTGCGCAATTTTCCATGAGATTTTCAGGCCCCTTGCAATGATCTCCTCGGCGATGCCTCTAGTTCGAGAGTCTGAAATAGTTGGATCAAGATCTGATACGTGAAAATCCGAAACACCTAACAATTTTTGAAAATACTCGATTTCATCAACCACATTTTTTGCACTTCGAGATCGCCACTTTGGATTGATGGCTGGAGATACACAGAAAGTGCAGCGATACGGACACCCTCGTGAGGTCAATATAGGCAAGAATTTACTGTCCTTCTTAATTGGGGGATGTGCAAATCCAGCGCTCCAATAGCCTGAGAGATCAAAGAGTTCCCATCCGGGAAATTCCAAATCATCTAGGCTGGTGTTGAATGCTTCCGGATGAGTGAAAATTACTTCTTTGTTTGCTTCCATATAGGCAATTCCATCAATAGTTTGTAATGCAGGAATTCCTGACCGCAAAGCATTAATTAATTCTACTGCTCTAAGTTCTGGCTCGCCCATAATACCGACGTCAGCAAAAGTCCTGAGAAATTCTGGGATTATCTCTTTGAGAGAGAAAGAATTCACAGTTTGAATGTTTTCAAAGAGCACTACTTTGATGTCTGGTCGCAGTTTCCTAAATTCTTTTCCAATTATTTCTGTCGAAAGCAAATCCTCAATAGTCCGACAATAAATAAATACAATGTCTGTATCGTGATTCACCCGACCTACAATTTGGTCAGCAGGCAATCCCATTAACATGAATTTCCCATGCACCTCAATGGTGTTAGAGCTAATCCCAAATGAATCAAGAACTTGCACCGGCAATTTAGCCTTTGAAATGGATGAAACTAGATGAGCCGCCATATGGGGCATGAAAGGAATACCTGTGTGCACATCGAGGTTGTGAGAGACTACTGAGGGAACTATCACCGCTACAGAGGGAGAACTCATTGAGATATTATGTCAGCATAGTAGGGTTAGAACATGAGTCAGCCGCTTAGATTGAAAACAAAGTTGAATTCTCCCCTCATCTCTATGCTAAGAATTGACCATTGGCCCAAAAATGTACTGATTGCGCCTGGGGCACTTTTTGCTCTCAGCCTAACTGGGTCAGAAGACATTTTTGATTTTAGTCGAGTAAATTTCATGAAGATATTCATTGGAACCTTGGCAATCTGTTTAGCATCATCTTCGAATTACCTCATCAATGAGTATCTTGATAGAGAGTCAGACTCCTTTCACCCTACAAAAAAACTTCGAGGCGCTGTAGCAGGAGAGATTCAAAGCTGGAAGATAGTCACACTTTATTTCTTACTGGTGATGACTGTTATTTTCATTGTTAAGCCTTTAGGTATTCAACTCGTTACAACAATTTTGATTTATCTCTTTCTTGCAATTCTCTATAATTGTAAACCTTTTAGGGTTAAGGATCGAATATACATTGACGTGATAACGGAATCAGCCAATAACCCATTAAGGCTGATTTTTGGATGGTATTTAATCACTACGAGTTATGTACCTCCACTTACATTACTTTTAGCATTTTGGGCTCTTGGAATTTTTCTCATGAGCTCAAAGCGACTTTCTGAGATAAATCAATTACAAAAGCAGCTCAGTCCCGTCGAAATTTCAAATTATCGAAGATCATTTGCACGATACACATTTACGTCTCTTTCAACTTTTTCAAGCGCGGCAGGACTTTTCACTGTTCTATTACTTGGAATTTTTTCATGCAAATACAAACCAGAGTATTTGCTATTTACAATTGTGGTTCTCGCATGGATTACTTTCTATATGAGCGAATCTCATAAGGAAGATTCTATGGTTCAAGCCCCAGAAAAATTGATTAGGAGTTGGCCAAATTTCATTTTTGCCCTACTAATAATTGTGTCATATCTAGTTGCACAATTTCTTGAGCTACAATTCTTGAATGAGTTAGCGACGGAGACAAGTTTAAATCCTGGAGATTTTTGGTCTTCTATTCGACAAGACGCTAGTTGATGGGAAATCATAATGAAATTCGTGCCTAGTACTCACTCGACTGCCAAGTTCTATGACAATTTGGTGCAAGGTCATAAATCTCGCAAATGGCTAGGAATGAAAAATCGATACGAATCTCGCGATGGTGCCCAAGAGTATTTGATTGAAAAATACTTCAGCCATGTCGTAGCACCGTATATTAATTCTAAAAGTACTGTCCTTGACTTTGGGTGCGGACCGGGAATTTTTACTGAACGCATCTTTTCTTTGACAAGAAATGTTTCGGGTGTGGATATATCAGAAGAGTTTATTCGGCTTGCTAAGTCCAGACTCGGGAAAGATACAGAATTCTTCGTGGTCGACAGCGAGATAGCGAATATTGAGAATGAAACCTTTGATGTCATATTGCTGGTTGATGTTGTTCATCATCTTGAGGATCCTCGAGAAACCCTAGAAAAAGTAGCACTGAAGCTGAAGCCAGGTGGGCTTTTTCTAATTTTTGAACCAAACATTCTTAGCCTTCCAATTTGGTTATTGCACTTAATTGATCCCAATGAGAGGGGATTGCTCAATCTCGGCAGGAAGGGAAAATACCAAGAGATATTTCAGGGAATAGGGGCTTTAGAACACTTCGCCTTCAATGGCATTGTAATTGGTCCAGCGAATGTCTTCTTTCGATTTCTCACCGACTTCATTAACAGCAGATTATGTAGCAGGATTTTTTCGAAGAACAATCCAAAAATTTTTATGGTGTTTAGAAAAGCTAAGAATTGATGTTGTGCAAAATTTGCCTTTCACGGGATTCACAAGTGGTAATTGCACCTTCAGAATGCAATTTTGGGTATGAACGATGTAAGTCTTGTGGAGTGCATCGCACTGTAGCAAAATTAGGACTTGACTCCGAATCATGGGAGCCTAACCAAGTGAATCATAGATTCAATTGGTTAGGAGAAAGAGTTTATGGCATTAATTCTTGGACCAGGCTTCGATATATAAAGAGATTTTTAAAAGGTAATTCTGGAAAAGTTCTAGATTATGGCTGCGGACGCGGAGATTTACTGAACAAGTTTCACAGAATGGGTTGGCAAGTGTTCGGAGCTGAATATTCGGAGGCTACTTCCCGAGAAGTTAGAAAGATTCATCGAGATATTCTCTTGAGAAGTAATTTTGACCACGAAACAATTTCTTATTACCCTGATAGTAATTTTGATTTAGTAACTAGTTTTCATAATCTAGAACACTTGGTTGATCCGAGGTTGTTTATCGAGAATTGTTCTCGAGTTCTTAAGAGGGGCGGATGCTTTGTCCTAGAAGTACCAAATGTGGACTCATGGCAGAGTCGACTTACGGGATCAAAATGGATTTACTTGGATCCGAGAAACCACACATTTCATTTCACCCCTTTAGGCCTTCGAGGACTTCTAGAGGGTTATCATTTTGCAATCGAAAGAGAAACATTCCTCGCATTTTGGATGGGCACAATTGGAATGACTTCCGCACTAATTAATGTATTCAGGAAAGATGAAAACTCTTTCTTTCATCAAATGAAAGAATTTGATTCTTACTCGAAACTGATTCTCGAAGGGATCCTATTTTCCTTTGTCTATCCCGTTGGAGTTATATTGGAACTGATGTCCGTATTCGCTAAATCCGGTTCCGTTGTTCGAATTGTGGCTGTACGTAGTTGACAGGCAACCCTTTGATATTTTCAAGCTCTCAACTTATGGACCAACAAAACACATTGGAATTGACCTCTTTGGATCAGTTGGGTGCGCTTGAAATTGGAGAAATTGGACAGTCTTTTGGTTTGGAGCGGAATCTCCCGATAGCTATTGAAGTGCGATTAAAGGATTGGGTTGTCTTTCATGTTTCACTTCCGGGATCGTCCGATGAGAATGATTGGTGGATTGCTCGAAAGGCCCGAGTTGTGAATTTAACCGGTAATTCAACTTTGTATGAGCGCACTCTTGC
>Ga0315905_10007453_pt1 | contig 11079 bp, 15 predicted proteins | sample LakEriMetagenome_5_FD_203522 | JGI IMG/M metagenome (GOLD analysis project Ga0315905, IMG submission 203522) | Freshwater fungal communities from buoy surface, Lake Erie, Ohio, United States - Buoy 4 MA121 | ecosystem: Environmental > Aquatic > Freshwater > Lake | place: USA: Lake Erie, Ohio... | reverse complement strand
GCGGACATGGAGCGCAGCGTCACGGACATCTCCGAGGCGTGGTCCGAGCGCGAGCGCCTCGGCGCGATGGTGACGCTGATGGAGGCCGGGTACGACCCGCGCACGGCGGCCCGCATCACGACGCAGGCGCTGTTCAACTACAGCCAGTCCATGACGAAGGCCGACCGCTCGCTGCTCCTCGGCATGTTCCTCCCCTTCTGGGCCTTCCAGAAGAACGCGAACCGCCAGGTGTTCGACCTGCTGTTCAGCCCGTGGGGCGCCTACCGCATGATGGCGGTCAAGCGGATGCGCGAGCGCAGCGCGGATCTGGCGACGCACATCTGGTACAACACGCTGGTCGACGAGTACGGGGTCGACGTCGAGTCGATGCCGCCCGAGCTTCAGGACTCCTACTACGCCATCGTCAAGTCGTTCGAGGAGTCCTACGGCGAGGCGGGCCCGACGACGGAGCAGAAGCGCGCGCTGCGGATGCTGCTGTCGGGCCGTGCGATGGACGTCGAAGCGGGCGTGGCCATGATGGCGTCGGCTGACATCCAGCGTCTCCGCAACGTCGGCGCGTTCACCGAGATAGAGCGGTTCGCCCCGTTCACCATCGCGGAGCCGAGCCCGACGGAGCGCACCAGCATCTTCCGCGACCGCGCGGGCGTCGCGCTGCCCTTCCCACGCAACGAGGGCGTACGGATCTATAACTCGCTGCTCGGGAATAACCACGCTTACATGGAGATTTTCTGGCCGGACTCCACCATCGAGGCGGGCATGAAGTGGCACACGCAGGTCGCGGCGGCCATGATCCTCACGACGGCGAAGGGCGTGGATGTCTTCACGCCGGTCGACTTCACGGAAGGCGGCATCGACGAGGTGGCGGTGATGAACGTCATCAAGCCGATCCTCGACCCGGAGCGCGCGCCCATCGTGTCGGCGGTCCTCGCCGGCGAGTACATGTCGCCGCCGCCGCGTCGCCTCGCAGCGGCGATGTCCCCCGAAGGCGTCCGCATGGTTCACCCCATGCTCGGCAAGATGATGGACGACCTCTACGGCACGTCGTTCCTACGCGTCCCTGCGGCGGTCGACCCGTTCCTCGTCAACGATGACGGGACCGCCATCGAGGCGCTACCTGAGGAAGTGCAGGCCCAGATCAAGCGGCTTCAGGATCAGTATCCCGACGCCGGCACGCTGCGCGACCAGCGGTACTACATCCAGGGCGGCGTGTGGGCGACGGCGTTCGACACCAGTCCGCTCGGCGAGCTGAACACGCTGCTCCTGCGCTGGGAGCGCGAGCCGCTCGAACGCAACGCCATTCAGGGCGAGATCACTCGCTGGGCGCGCGCTGCCGTCGGCGCAGACGTTACGCTCACGGCGCCGTCTCGCGCGGTGAAGTACGAAGAGCCCAAGAAGAAGACTACGACCGCAGGCACTCAGACGTTCTAAGGAGGCATCATGGCAAACGCACGCTACGGCGGCTTCAACCACGCCGGCATCAGCACCAAGTATCAGGCGGCGCTCACGTCGACATATCAGGTGTTCCCGCTCACCGCGGACACGACCAACCTGCCGCGCACCTCGGCGATGCCGACGTTCGCTGAGCTGAAGCACCTTTCTGTCGAGATGAGCACCATCGCGGCCGGCGCGTCCTCGGTGACGTTCTACCTGTCGCGCGACGCTGCGGGCGACATCCCCATCACGGGAATCAACACGGCAAGCGTGGTGTTCGGCCTCACGACGGCCACCAAGGGCGCGGCGATCTCTTGCATCGACCTCGACTACCACTACCTCCAGACCGCTGCGGAGACTCTTGGGACAGTCTACGCCGTGATCAAGACTAACGCGGGCACTTGCAACGGCAACCTGCTTTTGCACTGGCGCGCGTAGTTTCTCCTCACTGATAGCGCCCTCTCTCGCGTTGTGATAGCGTAGGCGCGAGAGAGGTCTGTATGGCTGACTCGGCGAACATGTTCAGCGGTGGCTGGTACGCGGCGCCGTCGTCTACTGCGGTCGCAGCTACGGTCTACACCGATGGCGTGCTCATCCCCGGCGCGACGCTCAACAAGGTGCCGACGCTGACCTCGACGACCATCGCGGCCGTCGACACCACGGCCAACGGCATCAAGTTCTCGTATCTCTACAGCCTCCGCTGCGCCTACAACGTCTCCTTCGCCGGTCAGATCCGGGCGCGTTGCCGGTGGCAGCAAGTCGCTGCGGCCCCTGCCGGTGCGCGGGGCCGGATGAACATGGACGTGCGCCGCAAGGACACCAGCGGCAACGTGTCGAGCATCGCGGGCTTGGTGAAGGGTCAGGGCATCCCTCGCGCGCTCGACGTTGGTGGCGGCGCGACGTACACCGAGAACAACATCACGGTGAACGTACCGAACCAGACTTTCGTCCCCGGCGAGAGCATCGTCATCGTCTTTGAGTTTGAGGTCACGACACCCGCCGCGGGTAACTCGCTCTCCGTTCTGCTTCAGACGGACGCGGCTACTTCCGGTGCCGAGTTGATCGTGGAGATCGACTCGGGCCGAGCAAACTGACGAGGAGCTGACCGATGCCGACGCCAACACCCGGAGAGGGAACGATCAATGTCAGCCGCCCTATCCAGATCCCCGCGTGGGTTCTGGCGCTGGGCCTCGCTGGCGGCGGCGGCTGGTTGACGTGGCAAGAAGCCCGCGGCGCTGAAGAGGCAGCCGTAGAGCACAACTGCGACGACCTTGACGAAGTCAAGACGGATGTCGCTGCGCTCAAGGCTCAGATGGGCCTAATGGACGCTCGCTTGGCGCGCATCGAGAACATCCTCATCAACGGAAGGTAGCCTATGTCCTGTTCCGGTTCCGGCGGCTCGTCGAGCTGCGCCTCTATCGGCAACGTGACCGTCGTGTCCGGCACCGTGACGAACTACGGAGCATCGACGCGACTCGCTATTGATGTCGGCGGTGGTATCGCCACGGTCAACGTCCTCCGTGTCAAGCTCGACTGGACTGCGGGCACGGCGGCCAGCTTCACGCCCCGTATCTACGACAATGTGGCTGGCGTGGCAGGCACCATCAACATGCAGTTTGAGGGCAGCAGCACGCTCGTCGCGGCTCTCTTTGATGTCGCGTGCTCTGGTGTCGTGTTCCGGACAGACACGTCGGGCCAGTTCTACCTTGAGCCCGGCCCGAACGCCGGCGCCGACAACGCCTTCTCCTACGAAGTCGCCTACGAAGCCTCGGTGTAGCGCCGCTGCGGTAGAGAAAGAAGGCCGAACCGCTACCTACGTGATAGGCGCGTCTCGCACGCCTCACTTGTGAGGCCGCGGAGGTGTAATGGCGAGTTCGCAGGTATTGCCAGCACCGGCTGGCGGCGGTGGCGGAGGCGGTTGTGGCGGCGCTGGCTGGTGCTTCGCAGCCGCCTACATCGCAGAGCCGAACCAGTTCTTCTTCGCGGCCCCCTTGCTCGACGCCCGCCTCGGCAGGCATCAGGTGTTCCGGAACGGCCTGCTTCTTCTTGTCGGAGACGACAACGACTACATTATGGACGGCGATGGCGTATGGATGCTCGATCCGGTGCCGGAGGGATCCATCGTCCAGATATTCGGCTGACCGTAACTTGTCACCTTGTGCTACCGGAGCGGCGGCTGATACGTTGACGACGGACGACTGAATCGTCCGTCATCACAAGGAGCCCCGTCATGGCACGCACGTTTATCAAGGGAAGCGACATCGCTTCCGCTACCATTTCCTCCAGCAACCTCCTCGACTCGGCGATCACGACGGCGAAGCTCGCCGACCTCAACGTGACCGCGGGCAAGCTCGCGGCCGACAGCGTCACGACCGCTAAGATCCTCGATCTGAACGTCACGACCGCGAAGATCGCCGACAACGCGATCACCTCCGCGAAGCTCGCCGACGCTTCCGTCGATACTGCCGCGCTCGTTGACGCGAACGTCACGACGGCGAAGATGGCCGACGCCGCGATCACCGCCGCCAAGCTCGCGACCGACGCCGTCGAGACCGCGAAGATCAAGGACGCCCAGGTCACCACGGCGAAGCTCGCCGCGAACGCCGTCACCCCCGGGAAGGCTGACCTCTCCGCCACGTGGACCTTCTCCGATCTCCGCGGCACCTTCGGCGCCGACGTGTCGGCTGGCGGCTTCAAGCTGTCGAACCTCGCCTCCCCGGTCGGCAACAGCGACGCGGCGACCAAGCAGTACGTTGACGGCGTGGCCCAGGGCCTCGATGTCAAGCAGAGCGTCTCCGCCATCGCGCGCGGGAACATCACGCTCTCCGGCCCGCAGACCATCGACGGCGTGGCGCTTGTCGCCGGCGACCGTGTCCTCGTCTCCGGCCAGACCACCGGCAGCGCGAACGGCATCTACGTCGTCGCCGCCTCCGCGTGGAGCCGCGCGAGCGACATGGACACCGGGTCGGACGCGGCGGGCGCGTTCACCTTCGTCGAGCAGGGCACGGTGAACGCTGACTCCGGTTGGGTCTGCACGAACAACAAGGGCGCCGCCGTGGTCGGCACGGACGCGCTCGTGTTCAGCCAGTTCAGCGGCGCGGGCAGCATCGTCGCCGGCGCGGGTCTGTCCAAGTCGGGCAACACCCTCGATGTGAACGTCGGCGACGGCGTCCAGATCGTGTCGGACGCGGTGGCGCTCAAGCTCGAGTCGGTGAACCCCGGTCTGTCCGTGGGCTCCGGCGGCGTCAAGGTGCTCCTCAACGCCGGTGCGACGGGCAACATCCGCCCGTCCATCGCGGTGGATGGCGCCGGTCTGTCGATCAAGATCGACAACTCCACGATGGACGCGGACGGCACCGGCCAGCTCCGCATCAAGGCGCTCGGCGTCAACACCGCGCAGCTCGCCGACGCCGGCGTGACCACGGCCAAGATGGCGGACAGCTCGGTCGCTACCGCGAAGCTCGCGGACGCTGGCGTCACCTACGCGAAGCTCGCGTCGGACGTGACGGGCCGCATCGGGCGCTTCGATTCGTACGAGGCCGGCGCGCTGTCCGGCTCTGCGCCGTTCGCCATCACGCTGTCCGCGGCCCCGCAGACGCTTGACTCGGCGCTGCTCGTGTTCGTCAACGGCGTGATGCGCACGAAGGCCAGCGACTACACGCTGTCCGGCTCGACGATCACGTTCGAGAACGGCGTTGGCGCGCTCGGCGACGACTACGCGGTCTACTACGGCATCCCGGCCTAAGTCTGACGGCGTAAGCCACGGGGCCGACTCGGGTAGCCGGGTCGGCCCCTTTCTGTTAGGACTTCAACATGATCACAATCGTCGCCATCTCGATCAACGGTACGGTCGTGCGCGTCCAGTGCGATGGGCTTGCGCGTGACGCACACCTGTCGCGCAACATCGTGCTCACCGGATGTCGCGAGCTGGACACCGAAGCGCACGACGGGCGCTCGCTTGAGACGAAGATTTGGAGCGTGCCAGAGAGCATGGTGCTGTCGTACGCCGTGGGCTCTCTCCCGGCGCCTCCGCCCGCCCCCGTGGTCAACGTCGATCCGACGGCCAACATGACGCCAGAGGAACTCAAGGCGCATCGTGAGCGCCGCCGCAAGGTGGACGCCGCAGCGCGTGAGCGCCGCCTCGCAGAGCGGAAGGCGCGGGCCGCTGTGGCTCCGCCGCCGGTCGAGGTCGCCGCACCGGCGGAGAAGCCCGCGCCGCGCGCCCGGAAGCCGAAGGCTCCGTGAGCGTCGTCAGTCTTGAGCAGGTTCGGCACCTGCTTGAGGCTCAGCGAGGAACAGAGATCGCGCGCGTAGAGGTGTCGTTCTTCCGCGTGGAAGACGGCACCGTCGTCGCCAGTCTGCGTCTCTCAACAGACCCAGACCAGATAGACTCGCCTGAAGTGTTCGCCGCGGAGAACTTCTCCGTGGTCGCGAGCCTAATGCTGCGGCTCGCTGAGCAGGACTAACTCCGCCAGCCGATCTGCGTGGTTGCGCCGAGGCTGCGTACGCCCCGCGCACCACCGGTAGACCTCACGGTGCGTTACGCCGACGCCAGCCGCGATCAACGCAATAGTCCAGCCACGACTCCGCAGCAGCATGACGGACGACGCAGACGCGCTCACCGACACGCACGGACGAGGATCATGAGTTCGCGTTCCGCTGTGAATCGTACTATACTTCGTCTGTCGGACGCAGGCAACCGTTAGGAGAGCCACATGTCCTATAACCAGAATGAGCGGCTCCGATGAGTACGCAGGTCTTTCCGACTCCTCAAGCCGGTTCTGGCGGTGGCGGTGGCGGTGGAACGCCTGCAACGACCGTTGTCTCCTCGACCTCATTCGGGCAGTCGCCCGCAGTCGGAACGTCCACCGACTACGCGCGCGGGGACCATGTGCACGGCACGCCGGCCTCTCCGGTCAGCGCCTCGCTCTTCGCCGCGTACTTCGGCGATGGAAGCGACGGCGATGTCACGATCTCAGGCACGCCGACCATCTCGAAGGAGATGCACTACAACAACCTGACGATCACCGGTACTGGCGTGCTGAAGCCCGTGGGCTTCCGCATCTTCGTCAAAGGCACGCTGACGATCCAGAGCGGCGGCACGTTCAACGATAACGGCAACAACGGCGGTCAGAGCGGGACCACCAACGCGGGCGCTGCGCTGAGCGGGTCGCGCGGCTATCTCGGCGCGGGCGGCGGCGGCGGCGGCGCGGGTCGCAGCTCGACGGGCGCGGGTACGAACGGAGCCAGCTCGGGCGGCAACAGCAGCCCGAACAACTCCGGCGTGCAGCCCGCAGGCGGCGCAGGCGGCACAGCAGGCGGCGTCAACACTGGCGGCACGGCGGGCACGGCGGGCGCGCTGTCTCCCAGCCAGAAGTGGCAGGTACAGGCGCTGATGTTCGCGGGGCGCCAGTCTGGCGGCACGTGGAACGGCGGCGGCGGCGGCGGTGGTGGTGGCTGTGACATTACCGCGGGCTCGGCCTCGTCTGGTGGCGGTGGTGGCGGCGCTGGTATCGTCTGGGTCGCGGCCAACACGATCAGCAACTCCGGAACGATCTCAGCGAACGGCGGAAACGGCGCGAATGCGACGGGCACGACGGGCGCCGCGGGCGGAGGTGGTGGCGGAGGCGGCGGCAACGTCGCCGTGATCACGCGCTCGACCAGCGTCGGCACGGTTACTGCTACTGGCGGCACGGGCGGCACGGGACTTAATACGGGCGCCGCTGGCGCTAACGGCGTCGACGGAAGCACCGTCGTTCTGGTGGTCGCATGAAGTGGCTCGTCGTGTCGGAGGGTACGTCGTTCGACTCAGCGCTGTCGCTGGCAACGGCGAACGACTGCGTCGGATGGTACACGGGCATCCCACCCGTCTACCAGGCGCAGGCCGCAGCAGAAGGGTGGATGCTTCCGTGCGTCGTGACCATGGCGGACGACGGTACGATCACGAGCTGGACGCCAGTCTAAGCGATGCTGAACATCAAGTTTTCGCGTAGGAGACATCATGCCGTTTACCCCCGATGAAGCCGTCACCCTCGGCGCCGAGCTGATCGAACTCGGCCAGTTCCTCAACAAGGCGCTCCGCAAGGACGACTCTGGCAAGGTCAAGCTCGACCCATCCGAGAGCAAGGAGCTGCTCCGTCGGCTCACGACGCTGACCGCCAAGGTCGCGCTCGACGTGCTCGACTAAGATGGAGGGCGAACTTGTCGGCGGGGGCCCTGTTGCGCATGAAACACCAGAAGTCGAAGTCGCCGCGTCTTACGACGATGTGGCTTCGCCTGTCGAACTTCTCGTTGACGCGCCTATGGAGCCGGTGCTGGCCGACGTTGATGTTCTTACTGCTGTAACAGCCGCAGAAAGCGAAGCGTTTTCGTCGCTCTATCACTCGGCTTGGGGCACCCTCGCCGCCATCCTGGCGGGCGTTCTCATCATCATCGCATTTCAGGTCAAGGTCGCTCGCATCTTCGGCGGCGCGAAGAACGTCATCGAAGCGTTGACCTACTTCGCGACCAGCATGGTCGCCATCCTCGTCGGCGTCTACGTCTGCGACCTGCTCATCGCGGGCCCCGACGTGCTCCTCTTGCGCGAAGGTGAGCGTTCGGCCATCGTCGGGTTCATCAAAGACACGTGCCTGTTGGTGTTCGCGTACTTCTTTGGGACGAAGAGCGCCGATACGCCGAAGAATAGCTTAGGTGGCTGACGAGCAGAACCGTTTGGCGCGAGCAAAGACAAGTCAGCCACGAGGTAATCGCGATGTCTCAGGTCTTCCCGAACCAGCAAGGCACTCTGTCTGTGGTCGTTACCGGCCCGCTCTCTGGGTTCGTGGAGCTGGAGACGGTTACCCCAGTTCCGACAAGTCAGGTCAGGCGGGCGACGTCTTGACCATCACGGCGTACAGCGCGAACGCGAGTGACGTGAGCGCGTCGATCATCTGGGTCGAAGACATCTAAGGAGTACACGATGAGCGCGCCGATCTCTCTTGTTCCTGTCGACATCACCATCGCGTCGAGTTACGACAAGGCAGGAAAGACAGGTGGTCCTCGCGGGGGCTGCGTGTCGCTGGCGAAGCTCGGCAAGGCCGGCATCGCCGTGCCTGAGGCTGCGGTCGCGCTCAAGGCGCTGTCCGACGCCGTGTTCAAGGCTGGCGGCGACTTCCGCGTGACCGAGATGCACCGCGACGTGGCCGTGCAGCAGGCGGCCCGCGCGAAGTACGATGCGTGGGTTGACGCCGGCAAGCCGTCGACCAGCTCTGAGAAGTGGAACGCGAAGACCATGAAGGCCGCCTTCGTGGCCGCGCCGGGTCGTAGCTGCCACAACGCGGGCCGCGCCATCGACGTTCACCTTGGCGTGCTCGCGTTCCCTGGCGTGCCTGCGGACAAGCAGCTCGACAAGCTGTGGGAGATCGCCCGTTCGCTCGGCTGGGAGCCCATCATCAAGCAGGCCGACGAGGGCGCGAGCGAGGCGTGGCACTTCGACTACTGGGGCGAGCTGAAGGGCGTGAAGGACCGCCTCGGCTACGAGCAGGCGGCGCGCGTCGGCGCCATCCTCGTGGGCCATGGCGACCTCTCCACCTACGAGGCCATCCTTCAGGCGCTGCTCTCTCGAGCCGGCTACGCGCTGGGCCCGGTCGACGGCATCGTCGGGCCGCGGACCATCGCCTGCGTCGCGTCCGTTCTGAAGTGTACGGACGTCGAGGCGAAGGCGAAGATCGCAGCGAAGGACTCAGCGCTGCTCGCTACGATCCTCGCTTTGCCCGCGAAGTAGCGATGTCGCGGGGCGGCATCTTCACCCCGTAGCGCGCGCAGTACTTGCGGATGGCGTTGCCGACCGCCATCTCCGGGTCTTTGGTCCCGACGTTCAGCGCCGCGGCGATCTCCCGATACGACTGTCCCTCGACGCGAAGCTGCCACGCTTTGCGGCCGAGGGCGTCGTATCGGCGCTGGTCGTGCGCGATCTCGCGCGTCTTCAGGCCCATCCGGGTGAACGTCCGGTGCAGCCGATCCCACGTCGTGTCGAGGCGCGCGGCGATGGACTCACGCGACTCGCCGGCCCGATAGTCGATGAACGCTTCCTTCACGACCTTGGCGGACCACTGCTTCGGCTTCGTCAGGGCTGGGAAGCCCTTGCGCTGGAACTGCGTGCGCAGCGCCTCGGTCGAAATGCCGAGCGACGCCGCGACCTCTCCGAGGCGTTCTCCACTTACGCAGCGCCGGTGTGCGTCCCGAATAGCATGTTTGGGCCAAGATGCAATAGACCGTCTGCGTTGGGCAGGAACAATGCGGCCGGTCCTGATCATGTCCCGGTGTAGCGTCGTTCGCGACACACCGAGCTGTGCGGCCACGTCGGTCCACACGAGGCCCATGGCGCGCAGCTTCGACGCTGCGTCGAGCGTTTCAGTCGACATCATGGCGTTTCCAGTACTCCGCGTTGATCTTGCGACCGAGCCAGTTCATGCAGGGCACGGCCATGCTGTTTCCCAGCGCCTTGTACCGAGGCCCGTCCGGGCACTCCGATGACGGCTTCTTCTTCCACGGGATCAGCGTCCAATTGTCGGGGAAGCCTTGGAGGCGCTCACACTCGGTCGGCGTGAGGCGGCGGACGGACATCGCGGGAACGACTTGCTGGACGCAGTTGTGCAGCCGAAAGTTATTGGCTCCCTCGTTGGTCCATGCGCGCCCCTCGTTGGTGCCGAGCGGATCCGCGACGATGCCGTCGCCCGTCCAGACCGCGACGGGCAGGATGCGCCCCGTGTAGGCGTCCTGTCCGTTCAGCCCGCCGCCGTTGTGGGCGCCGTCAGATAGCGTGCCGACCACGTCAACGTGCGCGATGGTCTGCGCCTGTAGGACAGCATGAACCTGCGCTGTCACTTCCGACGACTGCGGGCTGCGGCTCGGGTCATTCGTCGCGGTCAGCGGCGGGGCGACGACATGCGCGATCATGCGGTCGTTGCTGCGTCCACCTGCGCCAGGATTCTTCAGGGCGTAGGCCAGCTCCTCTTGGCTCTCGACGGAGAGCCCATCGGCGCGCCCGCGCGTCGTGAACGCGATGGTCTGCGCCTCTACTCCTCCGTCTCGTCCGGCTCCGCGTTCCCCGCCACCTGACGCAGCGCCTGCGACAGAAGCTCCGGCAACTCCTTGCCCCGCTTCTCGGCTCGGCGGAGAATCCCGGCGCACGCCCGACTCGACAAGTAGAACCTGGGAGGCACGGACTCCGCCGGCTCGAGAACTTGCGACAACGAACACACGACGGCGTCGTTGGGCCACTCCGAAGTACTGGGCGTCCAAGACGCGCCAGCAGACTTCTCGCGCGGGTCCAAGCACAAGACCCGCGTTCGTCCACTTTCCCCCTGATGGGTCAAGGGCGATGTCTTCCCCCGCGAGCGCGCCGAGGAAGTTTCCGAAGGCGTTTCCATTGTCGCTGAGCACTCCCGGTACGTTTTCCCAGAGGATGATGGCGGGCGGCAGTCCCTGCGCGGCCCGAACGGTGTCGATAGCGTCCGCGATCTCCACGAACGAACGGGTCAGCTGGCCTCGCGGATCGTCCAGCCCCTTCCGCAGCCCGGCCACGGAGAACGACTGGCACGGCGTGCCGCCGACGAAGATGTCCGGCGCCTCGACCTCTCCTGCGAGGATGTGCGCGGCGAGGCGCGT
>Ga0315905_10007452_pt1 | contig 11081 bp, 8 predicted proteins | sample LakEriMetagenome_5_FD_203522 | JGI IMG/M metagenome (GOLD analysis project Ga0315905, IMG submission 203522) | Freshwater fungal communities from buoy surface, Lake Erie, Ohio, United States - Buoy 4 MA121 | ecosystem: Environmental > Aquatic > Freshwater > Lake | place: USA: Lake Erie, Ohio... | reverse complement strand
CGATGTACATCTGGCGTGCAGGCGGGAGCTGGCCTGCACATTGATGCGGCGGCACTGCAGCAGATGGCGACAGCAGCTGCAGCTGTCAGCACTGCCGCCGGCGACCAGCCCTACGGCAGCCCATTCAGCAACTCTGAGCGCGGCAGCAGCTTCGAGATCGAAGCTGCCAGGCTGGCACAGACGCTGGCCATGCGACCAGCTAGCTCTGCAGAGCTGCAGGTGAGCTGGTGCTGCCACCAATCGCCGCAGGTCCCCGCCCAGACCCATGATTCAGCCCGACATACCATCCACATTCACAGCACCCACACCCGTCACCGCCCAAGGCATTGTTTGGCCCAAGCCTCCACGCATATCTCAGCACCCAACAGACGCTGCTGGTCCCTGCCCTGAATCGCAGGTCAGGGAGGTGCTGCAGGAGCTGGCCGCACTCATTGGCCCAGCCGCCCTGCAGCCGCGCTCACCGCAGCAGGCCCGGGCTCCCTCCCCCAGCCGCAACGCACAGCTGCCTGCTGCGGCACCCAGCGTCGGCGAGGCAGGCGGACGCAGTGGTGGCGCTGCCAAGCAGGCGGTGGCTGGGCGGCAATTGCTGGTGCAGGGCCGGCAGGCAGCGTCCCAGGGCCGGCTTTCACAGAGCCAGGGCAAGCCGGTGCCTGCCAGGTCCTCAGCAGGTGGGGGCATGCAGCATGCTGGCCGCTGCCACCTGTCATACAAGGCTGCTGACAAAGCCGTGACCACTGCAGTATGCATGCTACCCCGCTAAACTCTATCTGCCTGCTGTCTGGCATGACGATGGCTGGCACACGTGAGGGTTGAAGCCAACCGCGCATGATTGCGCGCGCTGCCTGCGCCAACTGCAGGCCCGCGCGCGTCCACCTCAGGGGGGGAGGCTGCTGCGGGGGACAGCAACGACCGTGAGCTGGGCCCCAAGCCCCGGAGGAGCACCATGGAGGAGGTCCTGGCCCACTTGAAAGTGGTAAGGGGCCTGTGTCCTGGTGCTGGGCTATAGTGACCCACCGGTGCTGGCCACCCGGGCTTGCGGGCGGGCCCCGCAGCACGTGCATGCTGTGCTTTTGTGTACGCACTGATGCCTGCCAACATGCGGAGTGGTGCGGGGCTTGCTGCTGGCATCAGCCGTCGCCTTATTGAAGCCTGAGGCAACACACCCCACTGCGCTTGTCAGGTCAATGAGTCATTCAACCGACGCACACGGAGCAGGTCCCCCGGGCAATCCGACTGCGGCCAGGCTGATGCCAGCGGCAGCCCACCTGCCCACAAGCAGCCCGCCAGGTCCGCAACCATGCACAGGCCTGCTGTGCACACGCCGTCCCTGACAGGCCTGTGCTGTGCCACCACTTGGCTGCCAGCGCTGGCCCGCAACAAATGGCGAGTCAGCAGCTGTTGGAAGGCCTGGCACCCAAATGCTCACAGGTACATGCTACACTACACTGGCCACACTGCAGGGTGTCCTACCAGGAGCTGCTTGGCAACAGCACCCATGGCTCTAGGACCTCATCACCAGGCGACATTGGCAGCCCGGGCAGGCTGAGCCCAGGCAGGCTGAGCCCGCCACCCGTTCGCAGCAGCCCGCGCCCCGCTTCAGGTGAGCTGCCTCCGCTGACAGCACCCGCTGCGCAGGGGTCCTTCCGTCTGTGCCTGGAACTGGCATGGACTACGAATTGCAGACGGAAGCAGCTGGGGGTGCTCTTGCACGCGGGGCACGTCAGCTGCAAAGTCATGCTAATCAGTCACAGGTGACAAGCTGATGGCCCGCATGGCCCATTGATGGCTGATGCAGGTGGCCGCGGCTTTGGCTTTAGTGCCACGGGTCGCCCAGACTGGTGGGCGCAGGGCAGCAAGCCCACACGGGCAGTGTCTGCCAGCCCGAGCCGGCCCGGCCTGTCCAAGGATGCTGCGGGCGCCAGGCGCAGGTGGGCCTGCGTCAGGCGCCAGCGCATGCATGTGGAAGGCAGGCAGCAGCTGATGCAGGGCGCGGCAGTCTGTGACTGCAAGCCTGCAGGCCGTGAATGCCGCGAATCGGCTTGCCAGCCTCCAAGCTTTGCATTATGTGCTCCACTACCTGCAGGTCAAACAGTGCTGGCCCACCCCAGCCCAGCCACAGCCAGTTCTCTGCAGCTGCTGCATCCCGGGTGGCAGCGAGCCCCTACACCCCGCGCGGGGCGACCAGACCCAGCAGCACCTACACAGCAAGCCAGCGGGCCACATCCGCCCCCGCTGCTGCGAGAGGAGCCAAGGTGTCCCACTTTGCGGTGCCAGGGGCAGCCAAGTGCAGTGCATCGCCCCCGGCCCGGCCAGGCGGCGGCAGGCTGCGCCCAGGTCACCCGGCGATGGTGGAGGAGGCCACGCAGACCGGTGATGAGCTGCTGCTGTCGGCTATCCAGCAGGCCACTGCCTGCCAGACGGTGCTGGCCTCCGTCAGCCTCACGAGCCTGATGCAGGGCAGCGGCAGCATGAGCGGTGCAGCAGCTCCGGCGGGCGGCGATGCCTGCACGCCGCCTTGGCTGCTGGGGGCGCCAGCAGGCAGCCAGGGAGTGGTGCGCACGAGCCTGCGGCTGGATGTGCAGGGCAGCCACCCACAGCTGGTGGTGGTTCCGCAGCAGCCAGAGCTGGGGTCTCCCGGCAGGCACCACGGCTCAGCCGCGGCTGCACCCAGCAGCGCGCCCTTCAGCCCGTCTGGGGCCGGCAGCAGGTCGCCCCCTTCAGCCCCCTTCAGCCCGTCTGGGGCCGGCAGGCACCACGGCTCAGCCGCGGCTGCCAGCAGCGCCCCCTTCAGCCCGTCTGGGGCCGGCAGCAGGTCGGGCAGCCTGCAGCAGCAGCCATCGTGGCGCAGCGGAGGCGCCAGCCCTGCCAAAGACATGCTGGCGGTGCGTGGGGGCAAAGCAGCATGCTCTTGGCGTGAGATGACGTAGCTTGGCGCATTGTGCTGATGAGGCGGCATGGCTGCCGTCTGTGCTGCGCGCCCATTGAGCTGACATCTGGTTTGCGGCGTTTGTTGCTCACACATTGCACTCGCCACCCTGCAGAAGGAGCGTGCCTACCAGGAGGCGCGAGCGCGCGTGCTGCGCCAGCTTGGCTGGAACACAGAGGAGCAGGCGGCCGGGGCAGAGCTTCAGGTGGGGCGCCGCTGCCGCTGGTGGTTGCTCCCGCCTGCAAACAAGGCACCAGTTGCAAGCGCCTGCCACTGCCATGCCTGGTCCCGGGCAGCCATGGCTAACCACGCGCGCCTGCTCTGCTGGCTGCAGGCCGAGGTGTCAGGCAGTGGCAGCAGCCTGCACGCCAGCCACAGCCGGCTGAGCCTGTCTGCTGGCAGCCCGCACAAGGCGGCGCCCGCCTACGAGAGGCCCCCTGGCTGGTGCGCTCCCATGGGATCTGCACACCATGCTGTTGCTATTTTCCACCTACGTCGCATGGCTGCAGCCACTTTGCCTGGATGCTGAGAGCGCAGGGGTGGGCTGCAGCAGCCATGTACCCTCATGCGTGTGTTGGGGCGCATCCATCCATCTGTGGCTGCTATCTCAGAATGACTGCCCGCTCGCAGGAAACCGCCACCGCCAGCAGCCACCACCAGGGCGTCCGCGCCGCGCTTTGCGTCAGACGAAAGGGCTAAGGCACGGCTGTCCAGCAAGTGAGTCGCGCGCCAGCTGCTGAAGCACGTGCAGCTGCTGCTGTGTGCCTGTGCACTGCCGCTTTGCTGCTGCTTGCCGGACCCAAACCCTCATCGGCCGGGCTCACGTGGCCACCCTGCAGGCTGCTGCTCAACACGTCCGCCGGTGGCAGCAGCGCAGTCAGCAGCCCTGTGCACCCCGCAGCAGCTGCGGGTGTCAGTGCAGAAGCGTCAGCGGTGTCTGAGGGAGGCAGTGCCAAGAAGAAGAAGAAGACGCTTCCAGGTGAGGGCACGCGGCTGCCACTGGGGCCTATCAGGACTGCATTCATGTGGCTGAAAACGCAGCATTCAATGACTGTGATGCAGTAGCATCTACGTAGCGCCTGGGCATGGCCTGTGACCCCATCATTTACAGCATGAAACGGCGCAATGCCATATGTTGCTGCAGGCGTCGGCTTTGGGCCGCGCGTGGCAGCCGCATTCCGGAAGCTGTCCCTTCCCTGGGCCAGCACCCCAACGTCGCCCGCCGCCAAGGCAGCCAAAAAGGGCTCAGTGTCGGCCGGCAGCGCACAGACAACGTCTGCAGGTGGCGCCGCTGCTGGCGCGGCAGGCGACATGTCGGCTGCTTACGAGCGGCCACCGGGCTGGTGAGTACCCTGGGTTGCAGTGCCTGCCGTGCTGACACCACCGTCTCTCGCACCCCTTGCGGCGCTGTGCATGCAGCAATCTGTGTGCCTTGTTGCAGCCTCACAGGGCGCTCGTGTGCAGCCGTTGTGCTGGTGACCACGGAGGTACCGGCGGTCACCACTGGGATACTCACAAACAGTTTGCCTGGCTGTGGTGCTTGCAGGAAGCCGCCGCCGCCCGTGGCCACTACCAAGCCGTCAGCGCCGCGATTTGCCTCGGAGGAGCGTGCCAAGGCCCGGCTGGCAGCCTCTGGCGGCGGGACAGCTTCGCCGGTGGCAGCACGCGCACTTCACCGATCGTCATCCGATGCGCAGACCATGGCAGGGCAGCAGGTCAGCAGGCCTGTGGAAGCGCCTGGGCAGGCTGGCGCGGGCCTGGTGGAGCAGAGCTGGCAGCAGCAGCGGTCTCAGGCGGCAGACTGGGGCTCAGCCTCTGCCCATCAGCTGGCAGCGGTGCAGGCGCAGCTGACTGCTGGGCAGTCGGCAGAGCCGCAGCCCGGACAGGGCAGCAACGGAGGCCCGGTTGCTGAGGCCGCCGGCCCAGCAGCCTCAGCAGCAGCTGCTGCATTCCTGGACGACATGCTGAAGGCGAGTCAACGTACCTATGCACTACTGATGCCAATGCTGCACTGCAATCAGCTGTGCCTGGCTGTGCTTCCCCTGACTGTGCTGCCAATGACTGCATCAAATGCAGACCTACGTGGCTTTGAGCAACAGCCCCTCGCAGCGGCAGAGGACATCCTCGGTCAAGCAGCTGCTGCGAAAAGCCAGCATCTCAGAGGGGCAGGCCGACGCAGCTGCCGCAGCAGCGGCGGAGACAGGCGAGCCAGCAGTGACCGAAGGGGCGGCAGCTGGTGGCAGCTGCCCTGCAGCTGCGGCAGAGGCGGTGGCATGTGAGGCGTCCGCGAAGGAGGTGCCAGAGCCTCCTGCAGCAGAGCCTCCCAAGGGCCTGGGAGACGTAGGATCTGGCCTGAAAACGTGAGCAGCTAGAGTAGGACATCATTGGCCGCCTGCCATGTGTATCTAGGCCTGCGCGTCCAGCGTGTGACCTTGGGTTGATTTGCAGCTAGTCCGGCTGCCCGCCACACCAAACCCGCGCGCCCAGCGACCCTGCGTATTCAGCTTATACAATGCCTGTCGTTTTCTGCAGGCTGCTGCACATGCTGAGCCCCAAGAGGTCGCAGGACCCAGCCAGCCCCCGGGCGGCGGGGCCCAAGAAAGCGTTGAAAGCGCTTGCAGCCTCGCACGGAGCTGTGGCTGCCACAGCTGCTGCTGGCGACCAGAGCCTCATCCAAGGCAGCAGCATCATCATCCCGGCTCTGGTCCGACCAGCAGAGTCTCCACAGCCGCCGCCCGCTGCGCAGCCCACAGTCAAGGCATCTGGCGGCGGCAGCTACGCTGCGCTTGCAGGCCGCAGGCGCACGGTGGAGGCGTCCTCGCCGCCACCAGGCAGCCGACGAGGCACTGCAGAGCGTGCTGCCGCTCCCCCTGCCAGCGAGCAGAAGCCAGCTTACCGCAACAGCCTGTCTAGCAGTGCTGTCTACGTGCGGGAGAGCAGCCCTGCGGATGCTGGCAGCCCGCCGGTTGTCAGCCGCAGCATCAGCGCAGCCACCAGCAGCGGCAGCGGCAGGGACTCGCCCCTGGTTGCTGCCCCCACCAGCCAGGGTGATGCTGCTGCTACAACAGCAGCATCTGCGGCGGAGGTGGATGGTGACGCGGCAGGTGACGCCGAGCAGCACTGGGCGGCTCGGGAGGCTGCCACAGCTTCTGAGCAGTCGCAGGAGGAGGCGGCTGCTGAGCAGACCCGGGAGGCGGGCAGCTCATTGCTGTTGGAGCCTGAGCAGCAGCAGGTGGGATCAGCTGCTGGGTCCATGCTGCATGCCAGCTGCTGCATGCCTACCTCAGTGTGCCCTGCCGTCACTTTTGCGTGCACCTTCCCAGCAGGTTCCCAACGTTGATGTATCGCAGGATTTGCAGCAAGCCATCGAGCCGCAGGTCACCACGTCAACGGCTTCATTACCTGAGCCCCAGCAGCCGCAGGGGCAGACCCATCGGTCGCAGCAGCCAAGCATGAGCGAAGGTGAGGCACCAGCCTCACCGGGGTGGCCTAGGTTTTGCCAGCACTGCGCTGCCTCAGGGATATTTCCGGCAGCAGCTGCCGTCGTCGGCCAGGTGCCGCCTTGCGCTGCAACAGGCAGGTGGGGTGCCCAGTTGTGGCATCCGTGCCGAGTCAAGGTTGCCATAACTCCCCATGGCTGAGAGACACCTAAACCCTGGCCTGCTTGCAGGTCTGTTTGGCAGTGGCGAGCTCATGCACGTGCCCTGCGAGCTATTTGACTTTGATGGCAGCAGTGGCGGCAGCAAGGAGGACCTGGGCAGCTCCAGCTATGATGCTGCAGCCATGTCGGCAGCCCCCAGCAGCACAAGCCCTGACAGCCCGGAAGTGCTGCTGCCCACCAGCGCCAGCCCGGCAGTGCTGCCGGCCAGCAGCAGCCAGCCCAACAGCAGCCCAGACCCGAATGCGCTGCCAGTTGTGACAGCACTGGGCAAGCTCGGCAGGAGGGCTCAGCCAGTGACTGCGCCGGCAGCAGCGGCAGAGGCTGTGACCAAGCAGGAAGCTGCGCCTGGCCTGCAGGCTGAGGAGCCGGAGCTGCCAGGTTCAATGCCAGAGGAGGCGCAGCTGCGCTCATTGATCCCTGGAGACGCAGCTGCACCTCAGGTGCCGGCTGAGCAGCCCGAGCCTGCAGCAGCTGCCCAGATGCTGGCCGCAGCAGCTGCAATTGATGATGGTGGTCAGGAGGGGGCGGAGGTGCCGCAGGCACTGGCAGCCGCAGCACCCGCAGCCTCTGCAGCAGCGGCAGGCGCTATGCCTGAACATGGCCCGGCAGCTGCATCAGCAGATGCTGGCGCCGCACCCGACGCTGCTGACGCAGCCGACGCTGCTGATGCAGCCGACGCTGTTGATGCAGCCGACGCTGCTGACTCAGCCGACGCTGCAGACGCAGTCGACGCTGCCACTGCAGCAGGCGACTCTGCTGAGCCAGTGGACGGCGACGCTGCTGCTCCTACCGGCTCAGAGCACCCAGCTGGGCGGCCGTCGCTGTCTGCAATCGAGGCAGGGCTGGTCATCCGCATCTGCTCCGACATTGAGAGCCGCACCGTGAGCACTTGCTGCGATGGCACAGCAGCTGCGGCAGCAGCAGGCGAGCCCGGGGCTTGGCCAGCTGCTGAGCGGCTGCATGCTGACGTGGCATATGGCGTGCAAGAGCTGCTGGAAGCTGATGAGCACTTGATGATGGAATCTGGTGCTGGGGGCGTGGGCGATGAGACCACAGCAGAGCCGGCGCAGACGCAGGTGCCAGCTGAGTCGCCCCCACCAAGCGCCGCCATTGATGCTGCCGCCACGGCGGAGCTGGCTGGGGCGCAGCGGGAAGCTGAGCCGGCAGCTGACACGCCCGAGGAGGAGCAGCCGGCAGCTGAACCCGCAGCTGACAAGCCCGACGCGGAGCTGGCGCCGCCGGCAGAACAGGAGCCTGCAGCAAGCACGCTGGATGCTGCTGTCGCCTACACGCCTGAGGCAGCTGCAGCGGCTGATGATGGTGATGGGCGAGAGGCAGCTGAGGCAGGCAGGGCAATGGCAACAGCCGCCCTGGGGGCAGTGGCACCAGCCGCCGCCGAGGCAGCAGCGGCACCAGCAGGCGACGCGCAGCAGCAGGCACCGGCAGCTCCAGCAGCTTCAGCTGGGGGGCAGAAGCGCGCCGTTGGTGGGTATGCTGCAGCGGCTGCAGTGCGCAAGCTGGTGCGCGGCAACAGCATCACTAGCACCAGCGCCAGTGCCAGCACTAGCCCCAGTGCCAGCGCCAACGCCACGCCCAGCCGCACGCCCAGCACGCCCAGCGGCAGCAGCGGTGGCGTCGCCCCCAGCAGCAGTAGCAGCACCTACGCCATCAGGCCGCCGGCCAGTCAGCGACTGATGGCTTCGCCCCGCAAAGCCAGCTCAGGCGGAGGTGCCAGCGCAGCCAGCGCCAAACCAGCCGCAGCAGCGGCATCCGCTGCCAGCAAGCAGTCCGCGCCCAAGGCAGCTGCGGCAGCCGCGGGCGGGATGCGTGCAAAGCACGGATCAGCAGCAGAGCCGGCAGTGGTGGCGCCGGCAGCGCCATCCGTGCCCTCCGCGCCCATGACATCCGCCAGCAAGCCTGCATCAGCAGCTTTGGTGAAGGGCAGCGCAGCCGCAGCGGGGCGAGGTGCTACTGCCCCTGCTGCCGCCACCATCTCAGCCGGTGTGAAGGGCCTGGCAGCCGGCGGCCTGTCCCCCCGCAGCAGGCCTGCCGCAGCAGCCCAGGCGGCGGCGAGCCCAGTCTCGTCCCCCAGATCCAGGCCTGGCACAGCGGCAGCTGCCAGGAAGCTGCCGTCCGCTCGGACATCGGCAGAGACAGCTGCACCGCCTGCCAGTACGACTGGGGGCAGCAGCGGTGGCAGCAGCATGCCCGCCACAGGGCAGCAGGGCCCTGCTGAGCCGCAGGAGTCCCGGGAGAAGCCGCTGCTGAGCCTGCAGCCCAGGTCTGGCACCCAGGACAGCGCTGCCTCCACCTCCTCTGGTGGCGGGGGCCCCCTGATCAAGGCGGTGTACCCGCCAGGTCAGCACCCCGCCGAGGGTGCGCCCCTGGGTTCATGGCAGCCAGGAGACGTGAAGGCGCCGCTGGAGGCGGCGGCCGGCGGCAGCAGCAAGGCGGCACCGCTGGCCGTGGCGCCCGTGGAGGCGGTCGCGCCGGCCCAGGCAGCTGCTGCGGGGGGCGGCAGTGCAGCGGCCGGCAGCCGGCAGCCGCTGGCCTCCACTGCCAGCGGTCACGCCCTGCTGGACTGCACGCGCCACAGGGTGACGGTCGGGCAGGCGCTGGCTGCCCTGCGCAGCGGCCTCGTCAGCGTGCCCCCCACGGACGACGGCAGCAGCGTTGCCTCTGCGGATGCGGCCGAGCCGCAGCCGCCGCAGCTGGAGGATGGGCAGTCCAAGGGCCACAGAAAGTCGCTGCGGGAGCGGCTGGGCGGCCTGCTTGGCCGCAGGCACCAGCAGCAGCCCCAGCTGACGATGCGCACCACGCACTCCATGATTGATCGCGGCGAGGTGGCGGAGGCCCTGGCGGCCCTGGGGGCCGAGGCGTCCGTGCACTTCGAGATGGACGAGCAGCACCAGCTGACGCTGGTGCAGCCCGCCGGCAGCACTGACGGCCTGATTGATGCCGTGCCGCCGGCAGCTGGCGAGAACCTGGCCTCCCCGCTGCGCAGCAAGGTCATCGGCCTGCTGCTGCCGCCGGGCGGCGGGTGGCAGCCCAGCGAGGAGGGCAGCTGCGTGGTGCTGCAGACGGAGCACGGCGGCTACCCCATGGAGCTGGCGTCCGCCAAAGACTATGCCGGCCTGGTGCTGGGCCTGAACGCGGCGCTGCTGCACGCCGAGCTGCTGGGGGAAACTAACGAGCAGCTGGACGAGCGCATGTGGGTGGGCGACATGCTCTGGGCCGCAAGCGTGCAGGGGGTGGTGTCATGATGGCGGGGGCTGGGCGCACATGCGCACCACATTTTGTAATAACCTCTGGCAGCCCCAAACTCTGCGTGCCAGTGCTGGATGGACTCCGACACAGCAGTGATGAGTGGATGCTACAGCCCGCTCCATCACGCCAGCAGCCGACCGCGAGCTGCCGCACGCTTACGGCAACAGCACCTGTTGAGCTGCTGCCTCCATGCGTTGCACGTTGGTGTGCATGTACCTGTGTGCGCCCACCTGCAGCTGTTGCATCTCGATGTAAGACGCACACACACACTGCATGTCGGCAAGAACCAACATCAACCACCAGGCCCACTGCATCCCTGCTGACCCACTGACGGCCGGTTCAGCCGCAGAGCAGCACTGCCTCCACACATGCTATTGAGCCTGCTGCTGTGGCAGCTCCCCTTCCAAGGATGACTGCCCCTCTGCGTCTGCCACGACCGCCGCCTCGAGCTGCGTGCCGTCGGCCGCAACGCTGAGGACCAAGCTGCCGCCCGTCTTGGCGTGTCCTGCAGGCAGCAGAAGGCACGTGCGCGCACGTGACACAGACTCACGACAACGCCAGCAATGAGGCAGGCAAGTGACGGCAGGGGACAACAGCATGGTTGCGGCAGCCGTGGAACAACCATGTGCAGGCGCGCCCAGACGGCAGGAAGCTGGTGTGTCACATGTAGCACCACCCCAGACAGGCCCAGGCGCGCACCAGCCGGCTGCTGCTTGCGCAGGAGACGAGCCACATAGCGGGTGACTGCTGACTCCACGCCCTTCCCGCCTTCCATAGGGTAGGGTCCACTGAATTCGACCTGCGGGCAGCACCCACAATCTGGCAGGTCAGCACCCACAATCCGGGAGCCGCTCAGAACCCACAATCTGGCGAGACTAAACGCACCCTGGTTGGATTGTGCGCATGCCATCACCGCATTACAAGCCTCACATCATCACATGTATCACAATGCAGTATTGTATCTGGCACTGCTGACGGCAACAGCCGCACCTTGCTTGCAAGAAAATCTGGCACATCACGGCGCCAAGCCAGGCGGATGCGCTTGTGGCGGGCCAGCTCCCGACCCCTGCAACGACAAAAAAGCCGCAGCTGTGCCTGCAGCAATCCGCAGCTGCAGGCGCTGGCCAGCACGCATGCAGGCCTAGGCTCCCATCAGCACTGACCTGTGGGCCAGCTGCCTTGCCGCCAGCTCCCGAACGTGTGACAGTTCGAGCGGGAAATATGGCA
>Ga0315905_10007450_pt1 | contig 11082 bp, 9 predicted proteins | sample LakEriMetagenome_5_FD_203522 | JGI IMG/M metagenome (GOLD analysis project Ga0315905, IMG submission 203522) | Freshwater fungal communities from buoy surface, Lake Erie, Ohio, United States - Buoy 4 MA121 | ecosystem: Environmental > Aquatic > Freshwater > Lake | place: USA: Lake Erie, Ohio... | reverse complement strand
GTAGGTGTCTGGCCAGTGTCTCAGTGCCAGTGAGGCTGGTCGTGCTCTCACACCAGCTACCCATCACAGCCTTGGTGGTCCATTACACCGCCAACTAGCTAATGGGGCATAGGCTCATCCCGGGGCAAATTGCTCCTTTGATCCTTGGATATTATCGGGTATTACCGTCAGTTTCCCGACGCTATCCCCGACCCCAGGGCAGATTCCTATGTTGTCCTCTCCCTTTCGCCGCTGTCCTGTATTGCTACATTATCGCGCGACTCGCATGCCTAATCCACGCCGCCAACGTTCATTCTGAGCCAGGATCAAACCCTTCACTTGTTTATGCTTAGGCCACCAAGAAATCTCTTGCGAAATCCCTCAATGACCATGACTAACTAGCTACGGTCTTGAAACCGGTTGGTGTCTTGTGGTCGACAAGACACCGATTTAAAAAACTACTCAAAACAACTCAATTGTGACTTCACTCCCGAAAGAGTGTATCACTCGAAGGCTCGTCCACCGGATTGTCAAAGATCAAATCAATCAACTTTTACCCAGCCATTCGGCCGTCTGGTCAAACTACCAAGATGACTCTTGATCGTTCGCGTCGGACAGCTTTCGTTGCTAGGGGGTCGACATGGTAACCGCTGTTGTCGGCTTCCGTCAACCCTTACCTCAAACTTTTTTCAAAGTTCGTTTCGTCTTTTCGACGTTGAACTCGATTGCAGTTCCAAGACCAATTTGCTCCTGGACGACTTGCGTCTCACAGGCATCAATCAGCGAGGGATGAGAAGAATATGGACCGAGCCTCGATCGTGCAAGGGCTTTTCCGGAAATAATTCCAAACAGTTTTTCTCGCAACGCAAAGCACCACGAGATGCAGTGAGCTTGTTGTCTGTTTTAGCCATGAATTCCAAGGAATTACGCCGTTTTCGAACGCTCAATCTCCTACAATGAAAACGTACAAAATCGATCCGCTACGCGCTCGGCTCGTCCGCCCATTTCTCTTGCCCCAAGTCCCTAAGTCCTATGACCGAACCTCTGAGCAAGCCTCCGGACGTCGATTCTCCTCGAACTCCACACTGGGGATCTCCACACTGGGGAACTTCCCGTTGGATCGCTCCGAGCCGACTGCAAACACTGATCGATATCCTGCGCAGTGAAAACTACCGGGTCCTGGCCCCTACGCTCGATCAACACGCAATCGTCTACGACGAAATCACCTCGATCGGGCAACTCCCCAAAGGATACTGCGATTCCCAATCTCCCGCTGTGTACCAATTGACCCAAACTCCCTCCGCCCCGGAAAACCAAAAACTATTCCACTTCAACCTCGGTCCCCACTCCCCCAAACAATTCCTCTTTCCTCCCACCTCGGTCTTGCCTGGCCCCGAGAAAGCTGGCCCCGAGAAAGCCGACATCGCAAAAGCTGACGCCGATCCAACCGCCAACAACGCCCCCGAACCACAGCACGTCCAACCGATGGCAATCATGGGCCTTCGCGCCTGCGAACTGGCCGCAATAGCCATCCAAGACCGTGTCTTGATGTCACCACCTTTCGTCGACTCGCAGTACGCGCAGCGTCGCAAAAACCTCTTCGTCATCGCTGTCCAATGCACCACGGCAGCCAGCACCTGCTTTTGCCCCTCGATGAACACCGGCCCCGAGCTTCCCGGGCCTGAACTTCTCGGGCCCGACGCAAATCCAAACATCTACGATCTGGCTCTGACCGAACTGGTCCCCTCGAGCCATTCCCAATTCGCCCACGGTTTTTTGATCCAAGCCGGATCGCGACGCGGTCAAGTCATCCTCGATCAACTCCCCTCCGAAGAACCCAGCCGCGAAATGCTCGAGGCCAAAAAACAGACCATCGAAGATGTCCACAAGAAAATCCAACGGGCGATGCCCCCGGCTCCTTCTATTTCGTGCCCTTCTGTTTCCGGCCCCCCTAGCTCGGGCCTCCCTAGTATCGATGGCCAGTCGGGCGATCTGCGCGATGCGCTCCTGGCACGTCTGAATCACCCCCACTGGCAAAATGTCGCCGACCGATGCTTGTCCTGCGCCAATTGCACGATGGTCTGCCCGACCTGTTTTTGCTCAAGCGTCGACGAAGTCTCCGACTTGCTCAACGAGTCGTCCATCCGCCAACGCCACTGGGACTCGTGCTTCAACCCCGATTTCTCCCACACCTCAGGCGCTCCGGTCCGAAACACCGTCCGATCTCGCTACCGACAATGGCTGACCCATAAACTGGCCACCTGGTTCGACCAGTTTGACTCAAGCGGTTGCGTCGGATGCGGCCGATGCATCACTTGGTGCCCCGTAGGGATCGATCTGACCCAAGAAGTCGCCAAACTCCTCGAACCCTCCGATGCACCTCTTTTGAACGTCCCACCGAGGCTCCATCACCGATGAATTCCGCACGCTTGTCTTCCTTAGCCTCCATCCCCGATCCGCAAGCCGATCCGCAAGCCGATCCCATCGATCGGGACCCTTGGCATCCTCACCGTGCGACGATCACGCGCATCGATCGGGAACTCGATACCCCCACATCGAGCGTCTTTACCCTCGAACTGCGACTCGAACCGAGCCCCTATGCCGACGCTTACCGTTTCTCCCCCGGCCAGTTCAACATGCTCTTGCTGCCCGGGTCCGGAGAGGTCGCCATCAGCCACAGTGGCCCACCGATCGATCGAGCCTCAGGGACGGCGAGTCCTGGAGATGTCGAAAGCGGCACTTTTAAAAACTGCACTTTTTTGCACACGATTCGGGCCGTCGGGCGTGTGACCAACGCCCTCGAAAAGCTACGCGTCGGTGATGGGCTCGGTGTGCGTGGCCCCTACGGGACCTCGTGGCCTATGCAACAACTCATCGGCCAAGACGTCCTGCTGCTCTCGGGTGGATTGGGGATGGCTCCCCTGCGCCCGGTCGTCTATGCGATCGGAAGCCGACGCGATGATTTCGGCCGTGTGGATCTTCTTTACGGCTCGCGCAGCCCCGAGACCATCCTCTATGCCGCCGAATTGGACGCTTGGAAACGTGCCGACATCGGGGTCGAAACGATCGTCGATCATGCGCAAGACCCACTCGTTGAAAACGCGCCATGCAAACCCACCTGGGCCGGGCCGGTCGGAAATGTGACGCACTTGCTCAATCGCCGAAGTTCGCTTTTGGACTACCCGGATTTCCGCCCTGAACGGACCCAAGTCCTCTTGTGCGGACCCGAAATCATGATGCACCGCTGCGCCCAGAGCGCTAGGAAACTCGGAATCCCCGCAAGCTCCATTTGGCTCTCGATGGAACGCAACATGCAATGCGGTGTCGGATACTGTGGCCACTGCCAATGGGGACCGTTGTTTCTTTGCAAAGATGGCCCGGTCGTCCCCTACGACTTGGCCGAGACTCTTCTTGAGATCAAGGATCTCTAAAGCATGGAAAAACCCATGGGAAAACCACATAAGCCTACCGTTGCGGTCGTGAAGTTCGCCTCCTGCGATGGCTGCCAATTGACCCTCTTGAACTGCGAAGAAGAGCTCTTGGCGCTGGCCGATCGTATCGAGTTTGCTCACTTTGCTGAAGCCTCCAGCGACCTGAGGCCGGGCCCCTACGACCTTGCGATCGTCGAAGGTTCCATCAGCACCCCGAAAGACCTACATCGCATCGTAGAACTCCGCGCCCAGAGCAAAAAACTGATCACCATCGGCGCGTGCGCTACGGCGGGAGGTGTGCAAGCTTTGCGAAATTTCGCAGACCATGAGGAGTTCAAAAAAGCCGTCTACGCCTCTCCGGAAATGATCGAGTCGCTGGCCGAATCGAGCCCCATCGCACAGCACGTCCAGGTCGATTTCGAGCTCCGCGGCTGCCCAGTCGATAAACACCAACTCATCGAAGTCGTTCTGGCCATGGCCAGCGGCCGACGCCCCAAAGCCTCCACCGAATGCGTCTGCCAACCCTGCAAACGGCGCGGCACCGTCTGCGTCGTTGTGGCCCAGAAAAAAGCCTGCCTCGGACCGGTCACCCAAGCCGGTTGCGGAGCGATATGCCCGGCCTACGACCGAGGTTGCTACGCATGCTTTGGACCCGCATCGCAAACCAACATGCAAGCCCTCTCCGAAGGTCTTCTGCTGAACCAAATGTCCAATACTCAGGCCGCGATGTTCCTCCAATCGTTCCATCCTGCGTCGCCGGAATTCCAGAGCGAAAGCCGCAGGCTCGGCGAATCCCCCCGACGACTATGGCAACTTCAACCTCCCTCTCGATCGTAGCACCCACCTACCTATGAGCCAACCGCGTTCCATCCGTGTCCCGATCCTGACTCGCGTCGAGGGAGAAGGTGCATTGAACATCCGTCTGTGCGGCTCTCGGATCGAGCAAATCGAACTGAATATCTACGAGCCCCCAAGATTCTTCGAAGCCCTCCTGCGAGGCCGATCGATCGAGGATGTCGCCGATATCACCTCGCGCATCTGCGGCATCTGTCCGATCGCTTATCAAGTCACGGCCGTCCAAGCCCTCGAGACGATCCTGGGCATTCGAATCCCGGAGCCCATCGCCTCGCTGCGCCGTCTGGTCTACTGCGCCGAGTGGATCGAAAGCCATGTGCTGCACATCCACTTGCTCCATGCCCCCGATTTTTTCGATTGCCAGAGTGGGATCGATTTGGCCAAGAAATTCCCAGACCAAGTCAAGCGAGGCTTGAAACTCAAGCAGCTCGGCAATCGGATCCTCGAAGTCCTCGGCGGCCGGGCGATCCACCCGATCAACATCGTCATCGGAGGCTTTTACCGACTCCCGAAGACCAGCCAACTGACCGACCTGATCCCCGAACTTCAGAAAGCCCTCCAAGAGGCCATCGACGCGGCCCGGTGGCTTGGAAATCTTCCGTTTCCCGATTTCACGGCCCCTTACCATTACATATCGCTTATCGAGACAGATCGTTACCCCATCGAATCGGGACGTGTGGCGATCGGTCCGGATCAGACCATCGGGCTCGAACTCTACGAGACCCATTTCCAGGAGGTTCAGGTGCCCCATTCGACGGCTCTGCAATCGAAGTTCCTTGGTGCCGACGGTGCAAGCACTGATTACTTTGTCGGACCCATGGCAAGGTTGTACCACAACCAAGAGCGACTCGGACCGCAAGCCAAGCGTCTGGCTGACGAGCTGCGGTTCGATGCCCGCCGATGCAATCCTTACCAAAGCATCCTGGCCCGGGCCATCGAGGTCGTTCATGCCTTCGAAGAGGCCTTGCGCATTGTCCAAGACTTGCAAGACGGCGGCCTCGGGGGGCTTGCCCCTCGCGCCTCCTACGAGCCGCACGCGGGAATAGGCATGAGTGCGACCGAAGCTCCACGAGGGCTGATTTTTCATCGCTACCAAATCGACGATACCGGAAACGTCGTGTTTGCCAAGATCGTTCCGCCAACTTCGCAGAACCAAGCCCGCATCGAAGCGGATTTGCGGTTGCTCCTCGAGCAGATCCACCGCGACTCGGATCCATCGATCGCCTTGGCCTGCGAGCGACTCGTGCGCTGCTACGATCCGTGCATCAGTTGTTCGACGCACTTTTTGAAGGTCAAGATCCAGCGGGAATGAGGTCCGAATCGCGAGAGATCCCCTACGAAGTTTTCGGGATCGGCTCGGCCCAGGGAGCCGACCAAGTCGGTTGGCGAGTGCTCGATCGATTGCTCGATCGATGGCACTGCGATGCGGCTCGGTTGCACCGTTTGGAAACGCCTCTGGATTTGCTTGGGTTTGCAGCGGCGATGGGAAGCGATGAGCGAGCAACCCAAACCTGGGTGCTTGTCGACGCTTGCCTTGGGGAGAGTGTCGGCAAGGTCCATTGTTGGCGTTGGCCCGTGGTGCCTGAGTCGGCGTTGCCCTCAGGTGGGGTCTCCTCGCATGGACTCGGGCTCACCGACGCTTTGCGATTGGGACAGGAGTTAGGGATCCTGCCGGAGTTCGTCTGGATTTATGGCATTGAAATCGGTGACTTCCAATCGACCGAATGCGATAGGTCGCACTCGATCGATTGGAAGCCCAATGCCCAATTCCAAGCTGCGATTGCAACCTGCGCTTCAGAAATCGCTTCGCGATGCGTCGGATCTGTTCGCTAGCAATGCAAATCGCTAGCAATCACTGATGTTGCGGGAAAGTACTCGGTTTTGGTACAAGCACCTTGGGTGAAAAAGTTGCTCGAGCCTGTGAGTCGAAAATGCTTTCCCGTTGGACAATCCGAAAGAAGCTGCAAATCGCGATGGTGGTCCTAGGACTAGTCATCGCCGTCTTAGGCTATAGCTCCTTCCGGGGCGTTTACGCCTACAAGGAACTTGTCGCGACGCTGAGTTCCCGAGCAAGCGAGATCCCTCTTACGGCCGAATTGACCCGAGCGATCGACGATCTGAGGGTCGATCAGGAACCGGCCCAGAGTCGGGAAATACTCACCTTTGCCATGCAGGAAACCGACCCTTCGAACAGCTATGCCCGCAAACCTTTTTCGGATCGTCTGCAACAGGTTCGGGAGATTTTAGCGAGGTACAAATCGAGGCTCGAGAGCTCCCATACCGATGCGTTGTTCCTTGCTGACCGAAGCGAAGAATTGGAAACCGCCGAGAAGATCGGCGAGCTGATCAACGAGATCGCTTGGCGAAACGGCCAGAAAGATCTGATGACCCATCGTGTAGCGCGTCTGCAACAGGAACAAGATCTCGATCAACTGGGCGAACTTGCCCACCAGCTCCCTAATCTTTTGACCCTACGGATGGTCAGCTTCCGGGATGAAGTGCGCATCAGGTATCGAACGTGGATCATCATGGCTTGGAGCAGCGCGATCCTGGCCATTGGGATGCTTGTGGGATTGTTTGTCTATACCCGCTCGGCTGTGGTTCGACCATTTAAGAACCTCTTGTACGGTGCGCGACGGGTAGCCAATTGCGATTTCGCCTATCGGATCCACACCTCGAGCTCCGATGAGATCGCCGAATTGGCCCACGCGATCAATCTCAGCGCACAGAGTTTTCTGGCGATTCAGAAAGACCTTAAAGAGCAAGTCCGTCAGCGCTCCGAGGAGGTGATCCGAAACGAGCAGCTCGCGAGCGTCGGTTTTCTGGCCGCCGGTGTGGCGCACGAAATCAACAACCCGCTTGCCGCAATCGCCTGGAGCGCCGAGGCGCTCGAAGCCCGATTGCATCGGATTCTCCATCCGATCATGCAAGAGTCTGAGCCCCTTTCAGACACACCCACCGAAAGCCTTGCTGGCGCCGATCTCGATACGCTCCGAACGTACCTTCGGCGCATCCAAGACGAGGCCTTCCGATGCAAGGGCATCACCGAGCGGCTATTGGACTTCTCTCGGCTCGGGACGATCCAACGCAAACAACAGACCGACATGAACGAGATCGTCGAGGATGTCGTCGATATGGTTCGGCATCTAGGTCCCTACCGCTCGCAGAAAATCGAAGTCGAGATCTCCGACACCCCCGCCATCGCTTGGGCCAGTCCACAGGAAATGACCCAAGTGGTCTTGAACCTCGTTACCAATGCCCTTGAATCCCTCGATCCAGATTCGAAGTCTGGGGTCGTTCGAGTCAAAGTCCACCATCGGCCAGAACAGGACCAAGTCCACTTGGTCATCGAAGACAATGGCTGCGGGATGGACCAGGAGGTCCTCAAGCATTTGTTCGAACCGTTCTTTACAAGACGGCGCGACGGACGCGGTACCGGTCTGGGCTTGCCGATCACCAATCGCATCATCACCGACCACGGCGGGAGAATCACCCCGCGCAGCGACGGGCCTGGATTCGGCTCTCGATTCGAAATCACCTTGCCCTCGAAACTTACCAACGACTCACTCTATGACAACCAAAACCAACTCGCCGTCGCCTGAATCCCTATCGATTCTGTTTGCCGACGACGAGAAAGAATTGCAAGAAATCGCTCGGATGGAACTGCCGTTCTACGGACACCGAGTCACGGTCTGCCCCGACGGCTACACCGCCATCGCCGCGTTGGAAAAAGACCAATTCGATTGCTTGATCGTCGACTTGGATATGCCTGGGATGAACGGCATCCAGGTCATCGAGAGAGCGGCGGCTCTATCGCCTGCGACCGAGGCGATTGTGCTGACTGGAAAACGTTCGCTCGAAACGGCGATCGCCGCGTTGCGATTCGGGGTGATCGATTACTTGAGCAAGCCCTGCCGTTTCTCGGAGCTCAACGAGCTTTTGGCACGCGTCTCACAGCGCAGGCGGCTCAAGCAGCGGACGGCCGAACTCGAGCGATTGGAACGAAGCCGAAGCTCACGTCCCACCCAGATCGTCGGTGACTCCAAATCGATGCAGGCGATCGCCAAACTGGTCTCTCGCGTCGCGCCGACGACGAGCACGGTCTTGATCCGCGGTGAGACCGGATGCGGCAAAGAACTCGTCGCTCGCTCTGTGCACGAGAAAAGCTTGCGTTGCGACAAGCCATTCATTGCCATCAACTGCGGCGCTCTGCCAGAACACCTTATCGAGAGCGAACTGTTCGGTCACATCAAAGGTGCATTCACCGGTGCGGATCTGCACCGACAAGGGCTCTTCGAAGCTGCCAATGGAGGGACTATTTTCCTCGATGAAATCGGCGAACTCCCATTGGCTATGCAAGCCAAATTGCTCCGAGTGCTCGAAAGCGGCGATCTGCGACGCGTCGGGGACAACCAAATCATCCATGTCGATACCCGCGTCGTCTGTGCAACTCACCGGGACCTCGAGACGATGGTCCAAGCCGGTTCGTTTCGCGAAGATTTGCTCTTCCGCATCAATGCCTTCGAGATCCATGTCCCACCCTTGCGACAACGAAGCGAGGATGTCATGGCGCTGGCCAGCTACCTGTACCTTCGGCACCATCCCGAGCAAGCATCGATCGAAGAGATTTTCTCACCCGAGACCATCGAGCTGCTGCTCCAGCACCCATGGCCAGGGAACGTCCGCGAGCTTGCTAACGTCATCGAACATGCAACGATCCTGTCGGAATTCCCACCGATCCTTCCCGAGCACTTACCTCGCCACTTGGTCGAACGCAAACTGCGCAGGGACATCAAGGACGCTGCGGCTAACCCGATCGCCCTACCGATCCGAGAAGTCCCCAAGAGCCTCAAAGAACTCGAAGTCCTCGCGGTGATCGAGGCCGTGCATCGGCACAATGGAAACAAGGCAGCGGCGGCCGACGAGCTCGGAATCAGCATCAAAACGCTCTACAACAAACTCAATTCGGCCGAGGCCGGCTCGAAGAAAGCCGCTTAGGAGCACTGCGATAGCTATGGACTTGCCGACACCGGCGCAATCGACCGCCGCACCGAAATAACGCGAGATTTCCTCTACAGCTTCGCACCGCACTCTTGGCAAAATTTTGCGGATTCCTGGTTCAGTCCCGCACACGATCGACATTTTATCGCGATCACTTTGGCAGGCTCGCTGCCGATTTTGACGTTTGCTTCTTCAAGTAGATCTTTCACCATGCCGCCAGCCATTCGGCTGTAGGGTTTGAGTTCTTCACGAGCTTTTTCTGGGTTAAGAATCATGCCCGAACCGGCAAGCCCCCTGGCACCAATGGCGCGAACGATACTGCCGATCATCAAGAACGCCATTCCGGCGAAAGCACGAAAACCTTCCGATCTAGTTCGAGCCTCAAAATCTTCGAAATCCCCGAATCGCATTAGAAACGTGACGAATGTCGATGCGAACAAGAGTCCACCAAGTATCTGCAAGCTCATACCCACGTAGTACGCGGTCTTGCGGTTATCAGAGATATCTCGTGGCATTTCCAATTCCCTTCGTGTGCAAACTAGACGCATCAACCGAAACCCTGTAGGCCGTACCGATGTAGCCTATCACGTGAGTTAACGCCCATTAAGCCCCGTCTTGAGCCGCTATCCTGTTTTTTTGACCACAGAACACACCGAACACACGGAAAGGAACCCTCCCGCCGTTATGTCATGCTTCCGTGGGATTGGCTTCCAGCCTGTCCTTTTCTTCATGACCGTGATTCGGAGATTCTCATGGTTACCGACCATTTTCTGCTGAAAGCGGACAGGCTGGAAGCCTATCCCACGTCCACAGCGCACGGCTCGCACAGGGGTAGAAAAGTCGCTAACGAAAACTTGTTTTCAGGAATTTCTCGCAATGAATCCCTCAAGCTTACTAGGGCCGATAAGTCGCCCTACGATCTAGAAGAACGGCAGCGTCCCTCCTGCAAAAATTGTACGAAGTTGCTGTAGTCAATGATGATCGCAGGGGTTTGCTGCATGTTTACTCATTGATCTTTCGGTACTTGCTGCTAATTTTATCGTTATCGGCGCAGCCAAATCGCATCCATGTTTCTTTGGAACATGGAATGCGAACGGGGGACCCAACACTTTGCGTAAGCCCAAAATTCTTTGGAGCTTATCGCTTGGGGCGTAGCTTAGCAAACAGCGAATTAGGCTTATTGCGAAAGCGGGATTTTTCCAATCCTAGCCCGACAGCTAACCTCGTCGGCCGACGAAAGGGTGTTCCTTTTGTCAAGGAAAAAGACGTGTCGTCTTTGGCGCTATGGAATTGTGGAGTGCACTCGACGACTTGGGATTAACCAAGCCGGTTCGGTGCATATGGAACATGTCGAAAATTGCGCAATCTTCTCAGCCGCCACTCTGGCCGCGAATCCGTCAAGCCACGGGAACTGTCTACGGAGACATTGGGACGTCAGTACTCTACACCATCATGGAGATCACCCGCGAAGCCGTGTTGCTTCGAAATCACCATCTTGGTCACGCGGCCGCTGCAACTCTGGTTGCTGGAGGTGGAAACCTTCTCTCCAAAAATGACTTGCTCGGTGAATTAAGCCTCGTGTTTTGGGCCCTTATTTTTCTGACCGCTAAGTATGACCTGATGATCATGCGGGCGGACCACCGGGGCGAGGGCGGCACATTTGCTCTTTGGAGCCTTCTGAAAGGCTACAGTGGCCGGATTTTTGCAGGAGGGCTCATTGGATTTCTGGTGGTTTGTGCCGCCGCACTTTTGGCTGCCGATGGAATCATCACTCCACCGATCAGTATGCTCGGAGCTTTCGAACCGCTTGGCCAGT
>Ga0315905_10007446_pt1 | contig 11084 bp, 7 predicted proteins | sample LakEriMetagenome_5_FD_203522 | JGI IMG/M metagenome (GOLD analysis project Ga0315905, IMG submission 203522) | Freshwater fungal communities from buoy surface, Lake Erie, Ohio, United States - Buoy 4 MA121 | ecosystem: Environmental > Aquatic > Freshwater > Lake | place: USA: Lake Erie, Ohio... | reverse complement strand
ATTGATATAAGATTGTGATGGCTTATATCAATTTAGTAAGTGGGTCTTAATAAGAAAAAATAAAAAAAGATGATTTGTTTTGATTTTGGTTGTTTTTAGTGTTTTTTGTTGGCCTTCTTGGACTGTTTGGCCTTCTTTGCACGCTTGGACTTGGATAACTTTTTATGAGATTGCTTTTGCGTTTTCTTTTGCTGTTTTTGCTTCTTTTGTTGTTGCTTTTGCTGTTTCTTTTGGGATTGGCGTTTTCCACCATAACCTACACCTGCACCGGGTCCACCGGCAGAGCCAGAATTACCCGATGGTTTCATGCTACCCGCACCAGCCTTAGCGTCGCCAATTGCAGTCATTACCTTATTTTTGGCAACATTCATCGCTCCTTCGAGTCTGGCGATTTCGTCGGCAGGTAGCTTATTCTGTATCGCGTTGATCAATGCCTCCATCGCGGCTTCATAGTCTTGTCTTAACATTTTATATGTCGCTCTCGCTAATTTAGCCTTATCGGTCGATTCCTGTGCCGCAAAACTAACATTATTTAATCCTGCCTCGGTTATTGTCAGCTCGGAAAAAATTCTGGCTATTATATTTGCGGGAAGATCAGTTCGTATACTAGTTATTAAGCCGATCCCAACAATACTCGCCGTTACACCGTAACCGCTTAATAATTGAGAAACACCTGATATAGAACTGAGTAATGTATTGACACCGGGAACCGTCATATTAATGTTTGGCAGATATCGGCTTAGGCCCAACATACTGACCGCCATGGATAATTCAGCCAACTGATTACGAACTGGGTCAGGTAGCGTCAATGCCTGTGTTGCTGCACTCAACGCCATCGGCGCGACAGATAATTTAACTGTATCTGCTGCGGTACTAAATGCATTCGCCAAACCAGTAAATAGCTCACCGACTCGTTCAAACTCGATAGTGGGAAGCTGTGGTGCAAAAAATGCCTCTATTTCGGTGGAGGCATTGGATGCGTTCGAATCTATGGTATTGTCAGTGGATGCAGATGCACCTGAACGAATGGAAGAACTAACCGATTCTTCACCATCGCTTGCGCCCTCATCGGGTGTCTCCATTCCCGCTTCTTCACTCGATGCTTGTTCGATTTCGTCATTCACAGTTGCCATCTCATTCGCAAATACGACCAACGCGTTATTCAACTCAGGCAATTCACTCGCTCTCACACGTTTACGTGCTTGCGTGTCTTCAATTTGGGAGTTCTGCGAGTCCTGTGATTCCGTCATCTGTGAATACTCATCGACATCACGAGGACGTTTATCGGTATTACCATCAAATTCGCTCATTTTTTAATATAACATATACCCAGAAATTAAGCAGAACACATTTCGCATATTTCGTCTTCGGTTTCTTCTTCCATTTTCCCACCTAAATCTTTTTTCTCCGGTTCAATCGTGAATTGTTGTGCCTGATGTCGCGCCCTTCGCCTTAAATAATAAATGCCCGTCTTCAATCCTTTCGACCAAGAATAAAAATGCATCGACGTCAAATTCGAATAATTCGGGTCTTCCAACCACAAATTCAAACTCTGGCTCTGGCAAACAAACGCCCCGCGGTCCGCTGCCATGTCTATCAATTGGCGCATCGGTATTTCCCAAACCGTCCGGTACTTTTCGCGGATTTCTACAGGTATTTGTTCTAAATGCTGAATGGACCCATTGTTCGCAATAATATTGTTCTTCATTTTCTCGGTCCACATGTCCAATTTCAATAGGTCCTGCATCAAATATTTATTCGCTAAAATAAATTCGCCAGCAATCGTGCGGCGGTTGTAAATATTGCTCGTGATCGGTTCAATGCACTCATTGAAACCCAGAATCTGCGATGTAGATGCGGTGGGCATCGGGGCCAACAACAGCGAATTGCGAATTCCGTGCGCCCTGATTCGGGTTTTCAATGTTGCCCAGTCGTAACGGTCTCCAGGGACCACTCCCCACATATCGAACTGCAATTCTCCGCGCGATGCGGGGGAGCCCACAAAACTGGAATATGCACCGCGATAATTCGTATGTAGCAACGGGGTTTCGTATGCATTTGTATGGCGTTTCAGGGCAATCTGGTCATCTATATGCAATCGGTCGCTGAAGTCGTCGTCGAGGGCCAATGGTTCCAACAGCTTAAATCGCGCCTCGGCAATTTCGCAACTTTGCTCCAGCGCGGCGTGATAAATCGTCTCGAAGATATCGCGATTGATTTGTTTGGATTTGTCGGCGGAAAAAGGCAGGTCCAGCATCATAAATACGTCGGCCAGACCCTGTACACCAATGCCGATGGGGCGATGACGCAAATTGCTGCGTCGGGTCTTTTCGGTTGGATAGAAATTCACATCGATGATACGATTCAAATTGAAGGTCACCACTTTTGCCACTTCGTGCAACTTTTCATAATCGAATTCCGCGATTTTTGATGTGGAATCCACTTTCACGAACGACGGCAATGCAATACTTGCTAGGTTGCATACCGCGGTTTCTTTTTCGTCCGAGTATTCGATGATTTCGCTACACTGTGACGTCAACATACCATTGAAAACACCTGCATTGCGCTTATGTTCCGTGAAACAAAATGTGGTGTCTTTCCGTGAAAAATTCACAACGGATTTCACGCGTACTTGTCTCGGTTGGCGTTTTTGGTCCAGTGAAATTTCGCCAAAAAGGGCGGGGTCGGTGATCCATTCACGTGGAGAAAACCCGTGTTTACTCAAATGATGCATGTCTTCGCATGTTAGATTCAAATATACACCCTGTAATTCGCCGCCGCCGCGTACAATGTCCACATTGATCCCACACCCCTGTAAAACGCACTTTTGGCGAAGCGCCGCCTCATAATTGTCCGCATATACGTGTGTGTTGCCATCGACAGATAATATATATGCTTTATCATAAAACTCGGCGAATTCGATAATGCAATCATGAATCACTGGATACTCGCAATGCATCAACAAATCACCCGGACTCAATGTATTTGCTTCGCGGACGTCAATGTGTGTGCCGTCCTCGTTATATATGAAAAACCGATGATATGGGGTGCATTGCAAAATGGCACCGTCGTCAGTTTCAACACTGACCAAATCCTGGTTTTCGCCGGTTTTGTAAACAGTTACTTCGCTGAATTCCACCCCATTCCAAACGCGAACAAGTTGGTCGCGCAATGTCTGGATTTCGACCGGCCCATTATCCGTCAAAATGAGTGTTTCGGGCGCCACACACAAATTGGACGATTTGATGGTTCCCAAATTTTGTTGATTGGATTTACGGTTGGCGGCGTCTTTATAACACAAATAGGGTGTGCCGGTTTCCATCTGGGCGTCCAATACCTGGAACCAGAGGTCGCGCGCCTTCATCGTTTTTCGCCCACGACCCGCCGCCTCGTAGGATTCGTACAACTTCACAAATTCATCGCTGTGAACGTCGGCCATTCCCGGGCATTCGTCGGGGCACATCAACGTCCATTTTCCGTCGGTTTTCACGCGCTGCATAAACAGGTCCGGAATCCACAGCGCATAAAAGAGGTCACGCGCCTTCATTTCCTCGTCTCCATGATTTTTTCGCATTTGCAAAAAATTTTCGATGTCTGCATGCCATGGTTCCAAATAAATTGAAAAGCTTCCATTTCGTTTGCCCCCGCCATTTTTTACAAGCCCATTATGTGTTAAAAAATTATGGTGGTCGTTATTATCTACCTCAATATCAATTACCCGCCCCGAATAATTTTGTATACATTGATTGTTATTTACAATACTAAATAAATACCCGTTATATTCAAAGAATGTAAATGACCCACTCGCGGTTAAATTTTTATGTTTGAATAAATCGCATATGATTTGTTTTTTTGGTACAATTAATATGTAAGAAATCTTTTTACTCCGTATTAAAGAATTATATTTTGTTATATGACTTTCATTTGTTCTATCACGGACAGTTCCTGATGTTAAAATGCCTAATCGTAATAACATGTATCTCATGCTTTCCACAATATTCAATGATGTAATTTCCAAAACAATTTGATAGTCTTTGACTTTACCATCGGTTTCTAATACTCCTTTTATTAGATTTAATATTTTTTGTTTTGGTAAATGTAACATGTTTGGCATTACATATTTTTCTTTATTTTCATCATATAACATTTCATATGTAAATTTAAACATATTTGTTCGTGTCCATGTTAATCTTACATATTTATCATTTACACATGTGTATGTAATATGTATATTCATTTTAGATAAATAATTTTCTACAAATTCAATAGTGTCTATTTTTGTATCTTTATTTAATGCAACATATGCCAAATTATTCACACTTGATATATTTCCATCTCCTAGCATAATACCATACATACGACAGTCATCTTCTGTATATTGTTCAATATCTTTTTCATATTTTGGTATAGGAAACCCGATAAAATCATTTTTACCAATCTTTTTTACTTCGATAAATTCAGGAACTAATAAATTACGTTCAAGTTGGTTAATTATATCTTGAAAATTTCTTTGATAACATGTATTATTTTGAATAACCCATAATGGGTGCATATCTGTTAATTTTATTGGGGTAAGTGTATGTTTCACATCTAATATATACAAATCACCATAATATTCATTATCTAATATTTTACCAATCTTATAATAATTACCATCGTCAGCAACAACTTTATCACCGATTACAATATTTTTAATTGGTTTGGCCCCGCGTTTTGTATATACTATTGTTTCTGGGTCTAAACATTGGTCAACGTACTTTGCAGTGTTATTAAAAACTTTTAACATAGGTACTATACCATTCGACGAGCCATTTGTTCCGCGGATATGACTACCCGATGCGCGAATATTGTGAATATGCAATCCAATGCCGCCCGCCCACTTCGAAATAAGCGCACAATCACGGAGTGTGTTGTAAATCCCGTCAATGCTATCGTTTTCCATGGCTAACAAATAACACGATGATAATTGTGGGTGTGGCGTTCCCGCATTGAATAGCGTGGGGGTGGCATGCGTAAACATTTTCTGCGACATTAAATCATACGTTTCTCGCACCCGCGCCAGGTCATTTCCGTGAATACCAATCGCAACACGCATCCACATGTGTTGCGGGCGTTCCACGATCACGCGGTTAACTTGCATCAAATATGCACGTTCCAATGTTTTGAAGCCGAAATATTCGATCAAATAATCGCGTTCATAATCACACATCGCATTCAGTTCGGCGGCGTTGGCATGTACGGTTTCCATAAATTCGGCGGTTACCAGTGGGCTCGATTTATTGTGTTTGTCGCGGTAGTTTGCCAGCTTTTGCATGACAGTCGAAAACGATTCTTCGGTATTTTTATGGTGATTTGATACAATAATTCGTCCGGCCAATGTATTATAATCCGGATGAATGCTGGACATGGACGCGCATTGTTCCGCAGATAATTCGTCGATTTTGGTCGTAGAAATGCCCGAATACAGCTGATCAATGACTTTCATCACAAGGGACGTGTAATTTAATTTGATGTTGGCTTCTTGGCCTAGCTTCTTAATTCTGCTTAAAATTTTATCAAATGAAACAATCTCCTGTGTTCCGCTGCGCTTTGTAACATACATTTCGGTGTCGTCTTCCACGGATGCGCGATTGTTAGTGCTGGTGTTGGTGTTTTGAATTGTAGAGTCCATCATGTCGATCTGTTATATAGATATTTAATTCAAAAATGTCTATATTGTTTTATTCTTTGTTTATGTCAAAAAGTTATTAATTATTTTTGACATAAATTTATGTATGTTTGTGAATGCATTGGCAACAGTGTATTGCTGCATAACTCGTCTAACAAACATTCCCGTCTTCGTCTAGTCGAATCAAACAAACGGGCGCATCAGGCCTTGGCCCAATCACATCTCCGTCATCGCTTACCAGAGACATGGACCGCTCTTTTGGTGCCCGTTTTTTACTTGCGCGGTGTTCGTACCCTGTAACCCGCTCTTTTAGAATTATATTCCATATATATTGAATGTATGGGACTACGCGCGAAAACCACGGACCATTTCGCGGAATAACTACACACGAAAACTCGTCCAAATACCAGTACTTCTGCGAAAACAACACCTTATTATCGCGAGCCATGATGCCGCGTTGTTCATCGGTCCATGACTGAATCGAGGCCCTGTCGAGCGAATTTGTCAGTGGCATATACACATAATATGGTTTATTGGATAATTGCGTTTGTTCGGTGATAACGGTGGGCGGACGTACAATAAATTGCAAAATAACACCACGATATTCATGTTTGGTGTCGTTATAAAAGGCGTCTTCCGTTTCGTATTCTTTGAAACGGGTTTCTACGAAATCACATTCGTCTAAGCCGCAGGTTTCCATTTGTATTTGCGTTTGTATCCAATATTCTTCTTTGGGAATACCAGTGATTTCACGATTGACAATATTTTTAATTTCTAACATGCGGCCATAACGCTTGTTACTTGGCTCGATATTAATCCCGTCGGGAGAAGCGCCGATAAACGGATATTTGGGGTGCGGAATACATCCAAAATCGCCGACCATTGTATCATACATGTGTTCATATATTTGAACTGTGACAGGTTCATATTTCACACCCCAATGCAACGGTCCTTCCGTGCATGCATTGCGCGATTCTTGTAGGTCCAAATCGATTGGTTTGCATTTTTCATATATTAAACTGTTTAATTGCGCCGGCGAGCCGAATACTTTCCACAAATTGCTTGCCGTGATAAAATTATACCGATATTCATACCATTCACGTGATTTTTGTTCGGGTTGGGGGATTGCTTGCAATGCCAGCATTCGTGCAATCATAATAACGATTTGTGTGGGGGTCCGTTCGGGGATCTCTTCAGGGCGCTGTACAAATGATCGCCTGGGTATGCATGACATATCCATCCATACTTCGGTCGTTTTCTCGACAAATTCGCGGAGTTCGTCGCGCAAATTCGAGTCAAAATCGTCTCTGTGTGTGTCGGTCGAGAATGAACAATGAACGTCCGTGTATAACAAGTCCGTTGTATGTTCAATCATATTTGTGTAAAAATGGGGGGATGACATTAACCGTACGTTTGAGCATACATAATCATCGAGGATTTCATATGCCGTTATGGTTAGTTCCGCGTAATCATCGAGACTGATGGTTTGTACACTAGAGTCACATGATTCGTCGTCCGCTGTGTCACTGTTATCGTCGTCGCTAAACGAAGCAGTCGACGTGGTGTCTGATTCTGGGAAAAACTCTGAATCTGTATTTGACATTCTGTATCTGTTTCGGTTTCTATATATATTACTGAAATGTATCTATATCATTCTACCAATAAATATTTACACCGTTGCAAATATTTATTACACCATTGCTCATTCAAAATGCCCACTTTGTGGGCAGTTATGAGTGAGCAAGGTGATGCGGATTGCGCATTTGAAATGTGCAATTGTGTAACATGGACTATGATCGTGCAATAATGGCCCGACCACTTAATCGTCATTATCATTTGCATCGGCGATATTGTCGGCGTTGGGTGTGCTGCGTTTCGGCGTAAGTGATTTCAGCGTGGACACACGTTTCGTATCCATAATTTTAAGAGTAAAATTGTGAGAAAGCTGATTGAAATGCAACGCCGGAATGGATACGATTTTCATTTCGTCCTTATTATACACAACGTCTTTGCTTTTTGATAATTTGTTTTTGTCCAAACAGCTGTTGAAGAAATTCTTTAATAGTTTGATATCTTTCGACGGCATTGCGTGTTCCTTGCCGTATGTTTCCGCAAATACATGGAGTTTCTGTATTTTCGCGGTTTTATCCAATTTTATCCAATTATCACGGGTATTTCGCTGGCGTTCACGGTCCAGCATTTTATCAATATTGTCGGTTGATGGCTCAGGCTGCGAGGGCTCATTCGGGTCCTGGACCTGGTCCGCGTCCAATATTTCATTTTTCACGGTTGTATTATCGGTTGTAGAATGAGTTGCAAACATTATATAATGTGGTTGTCTTTATATACACTAATTAAAAGAATATGTTTATCTTATTTTCATATATAATATATTGACGTCTGTCGTCCGGACTACACAAAATGGTTTATTTTGGTCTTGTCGGGTCCATTTACATGCACAAACATGGGGTTTCTGTTTTTGTATATAGCCGTCTGATTTTTCCACACTAATTGATCCCATTCCATATCTTCTGTATTCAAAAATAGTCGGTTCTCATAATCGAGACCAAATAACCCCGCATGTTTGAAATATTGCTGTGTCCAATACCGCTGGTCATCATGCGAGTCGTTGTATTCATATTCAGCCAAACAATGCCGCAGCGCCCATGCATATCCAATAAACATACCGCTATTTAAAAAAGGGAATTCCAAATGTCGATTTGTATAGTGCTCAGCCCGGTTTGCGTCCGGGTGACACTGGGACTCACAACCAAACACAATTGGTTTATCCATTTCTAAAAACCGTTTTCCTATTTCATTTTGAGAACCACAATAGACTACATCATATGCATCTGTAAATAACACGATATCTTGGGGGCGAATTTGTGGATGAAATAAGAAATCGCGTGTTTCCCGCAATTTCACGCCGAAATTGGCGGTTCCTTCCCAACCAATTGACCGGTTCTCGTGTAATCCTAATACAACTATATGTTCGTTCTGTTTTTGTACCTGTTCTATGATTTTATTGAGAACATGATGAGGCTTCGTTGCAACCGTAATATAATACAATTTGGGACCGTCTATTGACATTTGTTACAGAAATATATGTATAGCATATATTCATGTGTCGGTTTATGTGTATTTTCTGGCAATATATATGTATTGTTTGTTAATGATATAATTATTACATGTGTAAATTGTAATTACAAATCGCTGCATAATAGTGGTTAGATTAATCCATGCAATACGAAAGGCCGAGTAATAGAATAGTTAAAGTCTAACATGTTAATATTCATATTATTATGCAATAATACATGTTTACAATATTTTTCCCCAACAATTCTTCCATGATTCTTTCTAAAATCCGCCAATTCATTAACTCGATTACCATAAATATTCGCATTTTCGTAATTCATTATAGCAAATTGGTCATTTATTCCCTCGTGGTGACTATGATTTGGAATGTGAACACAATGATTGTTAGGAATAATGTCGCCTATGTTCAATTCATTTTCAAATGTAATGTCTGGTCTTATAAACATTATAAATTTGTAGTTGTTTCCATTCAAAATCGATGTTTTAACCATATTTAAGCCGCGTTTTTGTGATTCTAACATACATAAGTGATTGGAAACCATTTTAGGTAACCATTCTCCGTCATGGCAATGTCCTATTTTCTCCCATACATCTTTATAAAAATAATTATCCATATTTATACTTTCTAAAAATTCGACTTCATCATCTAATTTGTAGAAATCTGGCGATAATAACTTATATTCTAAGTAATCTATTTTTTCTGGAATCACAATTTGCCTGATATTATGTACATCATCCTTTGTTTTCCATGTATGCATAAATGTTTTATAAGTTAAGTTCTCTTTTTTTAAGACATCAAATATATATTTTTTATGAGTTTCGTGAGTGTATTTAATCGAACGGGTTAATCCAAAATATATAATTGCAAAATCGTATTCCATATACACATTTTGAAGATTAAAATGTTACGATTTGAAACGCAAAATATATTCAATCGTGCATACAATGTCTAAATGTTTATTATTCGGCATTGTCACGGCTCATCGCTGGTCCATTTGCTGATGGCCCGAAAGAGCGCCATGTGCATACCAAATTTGGGTGTGTTTCGTGCAACGGGGTCGGTCGAGAACTTGGCAATCACTGTTTCTGTTTCCTGGTCTATCCACAAATATTGTCCGTAGATTCCTCGGGCATGGATTTCGTTGGTTTTTGGATTTGTGGGGTGTTGGTTGACCCACCACTGGTTCTTATATGGTTTTGTGCTGTACGTTTCCGCAATCCATGATGGCGGAATGAGTTGCTCGCCAGTGGGTGTTTTGCCTCCATTGATAATAAGTTGCCCGAATATGGCCATATCCAGAGTAGTGCACGATATACCGCCATTTCCAACCGCCATTCCTGCGGAATCCACTGTGATATTCGCGTTGTGTTGGGCCCCCATGGGTATCCATAACTCTTTTTCCAATAACTTGGCATATGTCATTCCAGTCACATGAGAAATAAGCCACGCTAATACGTCTGTGGTAGCAGAACAATATTGGAATCCGGAACCATGTTCCGCGGGCTTCAGTGACAACAAAAATGAACGAAGTGTGGAATGTTCTCCTGTGGGATTGGTCCTCCACCCACATGCGCGGTCTAGTTGATTCATTTCCGAGTGAGGCGATGCGTAATCTTCTGTGAATTTGAGCGTGACATGCATGTCCAGTGCTTGTGCGACGGTGGCGCTGCCGAATACACATGTGTTTAGTTCTGGCAAATAGTGTCCCATAGTTTGTTCCGGGTCGATGACGCCTTTATTTATCATTATCGCATATAAAACACCGAGTATAGACTTGGAAACCGATTGCAACAAATGTTTTGAATCTGTTTTCATACCATTAAAATATCTTTCATAGAGAACATTCCCTTTTCGCAATACGAGAATACTGTCTGTGTATGTATTTTCGAGGATTTGGGTGAACTTATTTATGCTCCCGTCAACAATGATGTCTATGTCTTCCAATGAAGACGCATTTTGTCCAACGGACACGGGTCTATGACGGTTCTCTTTTGCACATATTTCGTGTGTCGTTAAAAAATTGGAGACATGCTGAAATGCCCATCGGTTTAACGGTCCATCTTGCCAATTATCCAGATGGAAATCGACAGGTACAATGTTCTCCATTTTTCTTATATTATAACATATATTTTATGTAATTTATCGTGATATATGTGTCTGTTTATAAGTTTTTGAATAAAAGTGGACAAATGTTTATTTGATAATGTTTGAAAATAAAACGAACTTTTTATTTGTATATAATATGCAAATGGAAGTAAAAAAGGGCAAATATACATTTTTTATAACTAATAATATTGAAACATGGAATGGTGTTATAAC
>Ga0315905_10007445_pt1 | contig 11085 bp, 9 predicted proteins | sample LakEriMetagenome_5_FD_203522 | JGI IMG/M metagenome (GOLD analysis project Ga0315905, IMG submission 203522) | Freshwater fungal communities from buoy surface, Lake Erie, Ohio, United States - Buoy 4 MA121 | ecosystem: Environmental > Aquatic > Freshwater > Lake | place: USA: Lake Erie, Ohio... | reverse complement strand
ACTCACCAAGCTCGGCTGTATCCGGACTCCGTGGGTCTGTATGCCGATCAGTGACTGAGCGTGGGTTGTCCCGAGACGCTCGATCTGGCACGATACTGAAGCGCGATCCAAGCGGTCTTCGAGGTCATCATGGCTCCTGCAATCCAGCTGGTGGTGCTGATTGTGGCGGCACTTTTGCTGCCCGTTTCTCGTTCTCACGGAGAAGACACGTTCACACCGCGTCACGGCTTGAAGGTCGAGATCTTCGAGGGCCGCAACTTCGAGAAGCTGCATGTCACGGGGATCGATACGACCATCGATCATTTCTGGGATTGGGGCAGCCCCCATGAGAGCGTCCCGAAAGACAATTTCTCCGTCCGCTGGTCGGGCTGGATTCGCAGCCCGCGCGATGGGCGCTACAAGTTGATCTTCACCTGCAACGACGGGGTTCGCGTGCGGCTGAATGGTGTGATGATCCTGGACGACTGGAGGGAGTCGATTGATACTCGAGACGTCTCCGTCGAACTGACCGAAAAGCCCCAGCCACTGACCATCGACTACTTCGAGAGCGGTGGGACGTGCTGGATGGCGATGCACTGGCAGCCCGTGGGAGCCGCCTACCCGTCCATCGTCCCCGCCGAGGCGTTCTTCCCCGATGAGCAGAGTACCCAGGCCAAGAGCGTTCCCGACTTCACTCAGGGATTGCTCGTGGACTACTTCGATCGCCGTGGACGCAAGCTGCACTCGGGGCGAGTCGGGCGCACCGAAGGAATGTGGCAACACGGGGCGGCACTGGCGGTCTTGCCCAAAGATGCGGTCGCACGTTATTCGGGCTTTCTGCTTCCGCGATATTCCGGGAAGCACAAGCTGATCGGCTTCGCCCACGAGAACCTGAAGGTCTGGATCGACAATCGCCCGGTCCTCAATGCAGGGCCCAAGGCGACCGAAGCTCTCGTTGACCTGGAAGCGGAAAAGCCGGTCGCAATCCGCCTGGAGTTCACCGGTCGGAATAATCACTCCAATTACTATCTGCACTGGGTCGAGCCGTTCAGCGACAAAGAGCTCTCGATTCCGAGGGATCAACTGTTTGTGAACAGGGCCGCTCTGCCAAAGAAGCAGCCGTGAGCCGGGGCATTCAACTCCTGGGCAGAATCCTGAGTCGACGATTCTGCTCGCCTACTGCGAGTCCGTCTTAAACCCAAACTTCGTAATCCCAATCCGCGCGCAGGCCAGTAACAGAGGCTCGACCACCCGGTAGGGGACGCGGCGGTCGGATCGTACCTGGACTGAGAACTCCGGCCCCTGGCGTTCGAATTCCGTTTTGACCAGCTCGGTCAGCTCCGGGAGTTCCAGCACCTGCTCGCCGATGTGCAGCTTCTCGTCGGCGGTGATCGTCACGATCAGGCGGCGCGGGTCCTCGCTATCTTCTTTGGAGGTCGTGGCCTTGGGCAGTTCCACCGGGGCCTGCGTCTCGCTCGACGAGAAGTGCGAAGCGACCAGAAAAAAGATCACCAGATTGAACACCATGTCGATCAGCGGCGTGATGTCCATCCGCAAAGGTCGCCGCGAGATGGCCGATTGAACTCTCACGGGCGGCGTCCCTCCGCAGCCGGTGGTGTCGGGGGAGCGGGCTTGGCTTCGGCCTTGCGCTGGGCCAGGCGCCGCTTGAGCGGAGCGACAATCGTCTCGGCCGAGACCGCAGCTTCGGCGATGTAGCTGTCGATGCGGTTTCGGAACATCGCAAAGGCCACCTGAGCGGGCACTGCCACGATCAGCCCGAACAGCGTCGTCACGAGGGCTTCGGAGATCGACGGCGCGAAGTCCGACGTCCGCGGCGTGGCCTTCTCTGCAAACTCCGCAAATGCTTGAATCATCCCCCAGACGGTTCCCATCAGCCCCAGCATCGGGCCGATGACGCCGATCAGGGACAGGTACTCGATCTTGCGAGTCAGCCGGGCGGCCTGCTCGGCAATGGCGTCCTCCATTGCCTTGATCATCGAGTTGACGCCCAGGTCCGCCTCCTGCAGTCCGATCCCGACCACATACGACAGCAGGCTGGCCTGTTCGCGGCAGAGCGTTTCGGCCTGGACCAGCTGGCCATTGGCAATCAGCTGCTGGCACTGGTCGGCGAATCCGCGCGGAACGAGCGTGTTGCGGCGAATCGTCAGCAGATGCTCGACGATCAGAGCGACCATTGCGACGCTCAGACCGATCGTCAGGTACCCAATAAACCCGCCCGCCCTCAGGAGTTCTCGAATATCGAGCTGCCCCTTATCGAAGATCTTGCCATCTGCTGCCAACGCAACCCGCGAATAGATCAGCAGGAATCCGAAGGCCCACAGAAAAGTCCGCAGCACGCGGCGCGAAGCCGCATCGCGAGATCGGTCGTTGGGAACTGCCGTCATGCCGCCCTCCCTGGCGGTGATGAATTGCAAGATCAGCTGCGGGCCAAGCCTCGCGACTGCTCAAGGTCGGGGATTGTCGCTCGAATCGGGCGAATGCGACAAGACCGATCGAGCCTCGCGAGCCTCACTGGCCCACGGTGACCACGGATACCGGGAGATCAATTCGTCGTAAACGGTCAGTGCCTCGCGGGTTTTGGCGAGCTTCGAAAGAGCTTGGCCTGTGTCACTCATGGCCCGCGCGGTCAGTTCTTCGTTGTCACGATAGACCGTGGGGAGCCACATCAATTCCCCAGCTGCGGCGGAATGCTCCTGCCGTTGCAGTAAGCCCCTCCCGAGCAGGTACTGCGGCCCTGCCCGGAGCAGCTGGGGCATGCGGCGAATCTCCTGCCGCCACTTGGCGATCTCGATCTCGTTCAAATCGGGGCCCATCCGCAAACGCCACAGCTGACTTCGGGCGAGCGTCGCCACGATCGAATTGGGGTCGCGGGCCGACTCGTTCAGCTTCTTTTCAGCGACTTCTCCGTAGGCCGGATCGAGCAGGAGCCAGCTGGCTGCCAGGAGCCTTGCGGGGGCGTCCGTCTGTTGCAGCCAGCCCCGAGCGAGCGTCTTGTCCCCATCGCCGAGTGACTGCGGAGCCCAGACCAGCGGGGCGACATTCCAGTGCCGTGTGCGGGCGTCCTGGTTGGTGATCTTCAGGAATCGTGTTCCGGCAGTTCCCCAGTCGCCTCTGCGCAGCGCGCACTGAATCAGGGCCGCCTGGATCTCGCGCTGTACCCAGTCGCGGGGATCGTCGCGAAGCGCCTTGAGGAGCGTCTGCTCGGCCAAAGGAGTCTTCCCCTGAGCCAGCTCAGCCAGCCCTTGATCGTGGGCCGCGGTATGCCACGTCTGCACGGAGATGATGCGGGCCGACGGAAAATGATCCGGGCTCGGAGCTCCGGCCCGCTGAATGATCAGTTCCGCCCCACTGAAATCTTCCACCGTGCCGACGATCACGACCGGGTCGTTGCCGCCCTCTCGGATCAGGGTCACCCGGTCTTCCGCGCTACTCACCGCAACCGTCATCGCAGCGAATGCGATGATCACGCAGAACCATCGGCGGATGCCAGAGAGTGGACTTCGCAGCGACATGCACGACAGTCTATCGCGCCGCCTCGGCACAGCGGGAGTGGAATCTGCCCGAGATCAGCGAGTCACCGCTCCATTTGAGTCGCTGGTCGTCGGAATCGGGATCAGGTCGGGCTCATCGGCGGCGATTCTCAAGACATCGCGGCAATGAGAATGACAGTCAACGCAGGTCGACAGGACACCCAGATAGGCATACGTGGCCCCGTCGAGGTTCCGCACGCCGGCTTGATCGAGCAGTTTCTTCGATTGCCGCTGCAACTGATCGCGATAGGCCTGATAAGTCGGGTCGGGATGAGTTTCCCACTCCTCCCCCCGGCACATCGACAAAAGCCCAGCGGCAGCTGTGCTGATCTGTTGGAAGTCCTTCTGCACGAGCCCCTCCACGACATCCTGAGTCGACGCCAGCTTCGCGCGCATCAGAGCATCTTCGGGGACATCATTCGACTTCAAGGGGGCGTCATCCTGAGCCGCCAATGCGACACCCAGACTGGCGACGACTCCCCATCCCAGTAACCACTTCCTGTTCATCATGCGATCCTCGGTCTCGTCCGGACTATTCCCGGAGGGAAATCGTCCTTGGGAATTGGCATGATCGACAGAAAACCAGGCTGTGAACGAGATTCGCAGCCGATTGGACTCATTCCGCACACGGTGTGCAGTCAGACACATCGGAAAGTTGCGAATGCTGCGTGGAGTATCAAAAGGCAAAACCCCTTCATCGACAGCCGATGAAGGGGTTGAGTGGTCGATCAGGAAGTTGTCAGTTCTACGGGCTGACAATCGTGTCGAGCTTGTCGTTCACGTCGTTGATTTCCGAGAGATTGATCGCACTGAGAACCAAGGCACCCGTCGAAGCTGTCAGGGTCCAGAGGGTGATGATGTCCAACCCGCCCAGCACACCATTCTGCGGTGGATAGTATTCATCCTGTCCGCGAACTGCGTTCTGCGACACGAAGGCCAGATTCCGAGCTGCGTTGGCAGGAGCCGCTTCAGCCTTCCAAACGCGAATTGGAGTGACCTTGTTGTCAGCCCCTTCGCGGACTGCAATCACATAGGAACCGGACTTCACCCGATCGAAGGCGAACTTGCCTTCCTTGTCGGCAAACACCGTCGCGACGATGTCCTTGCCCTTGAGCAAAGTCACCGGCGTACCGGCAATCGGCTTCGCCTGAGAGGTCAGCACGACTCCGGAGAGTCCGCCCGCTGCGTTCAGGGACACGTCGCGGGCCTTGACGGCTGGAGCAACCGCCTGGGGGGCAGCGAGAATTGCCTGGGGAACAACCATGCCGATGCACGCGATGGCGACCACAGCGTGTGTCAGCTTGCGAGAGAATTTCATGGCTCGTCCTTTGCGGTTCGATGTGGCCAGATGACGGCCACGTTGTGGATTCCTGCACGCCGTCGACCGATCGGCGTTCGGGCTGACACAGCGAACATCGCAGAGAATGTTCGCACTGCACTTGAGGTGGGGAGTTGACTCAGAAGCAGATCGCTTGTGAGTTTTCTTCGGAGAGGTGATTCCAGCTGTTGTGAGGGGGTAAGTACCCCTACTCGCAACTTCAGGTCAATGCTCTCTGTCCGTTTTTTCGGCTTCCGATCAGGCAGAGTTTGCGGATTATTCGGAATCCCTGTGTTTTTCCTACTCTTTCGATTCTAGTGCAAAACGAGTTGCGGCACATTCTGCCGGGAGAATCTTCCGAACACTCTGCGTCTGCGGCCGGTGTTCCTTTTTGACTGCGGGCTGGCGTGACCTACTGTTGCTGAAAGGCACCACTGCGCCATGGGCCGGCGACAGGGGCCTTTTCGGAGCAGGTTCATGAGTTTGGCACTGAAACAGGGAAACGCCACGACCTCTTCCCATCCAATGAGTTCCGAGCGGAACTTTCTGGAACTGCTGGGTCTGTGTGAAATCGGAAACCACGAGGATTCCGAGGTCCGGCTGACTCTGCTCGGTCGGATGCTCTCCGCCATCCGATTCCGCGATGAGGATGTATTCTTTCATTCGAGGCGCGTCGCGATCATCGCTGTCGGGATCGCACAGCGGCTGGGGTGGTCCACGGACGAGGTCCAAAGTCTGGAAGTTGCCGCACTGCTGCACGATTTTGGCAAGGTGGGTGTCCCCGATCATGTGCTGCAGAAGCCTGGCCGACTCAATGCGGACGAGAGGGAACTGATTCGAACCTCTCACGACATTGCAGAAATCCTGCTGCAGGCGAGCCGGTTCGATCCAACGACTCTGGAAATCTTTCGGGACTCCGCCGGGCTGGGCAGCGACGGCACGGGGTTGCTCGGGCGGCATCTGGGAGCACGCATTCTCACAGCTGCCGATGCGTTTGATTCGCTCACGCATCATCAGGCCCACCGCCGGGCCTTGAGTCGGCAGGAGGCTCTCGAACACCTGCAGAACGCCGACAGTACGAAGTTTGATCGCAACGTCCTCGCCGCACTGCAGCGATGGCTCAAGAGCGACGACTCCCAAGCACTCGATCAGGCCACCGACTTCGAGGAAACGCTACGAGCCAATCATCAGGACGATCCGGAAGTCGTCGCTCAGGCCAGCAGCTTGTGCCATATGTTCTCGCACCTGTCTCTGCTCGAGAACCTCTACGACGCCTACTACCTGATCGATCAAAATCACCGCATCGTCGTCTGGAGCCGTGGTGCCGAGAAGATGTTTGGGCGTCCACGGTCGGAAACCCTCGGCCAGCTCTGGGATCGAAACTTAGTCGAATACACCGCCAAGGGACTGAAGAACAGCGTGATCGAAACGGCCATCGAGCACCAGAAGCCTTTGATCGTCCTCGTACAAGCCAAGACCGCTCAGGGGCCTCAGGAACTCGAGGCCCATGCGATTCCCGTCTATGGTCGAGATGGTTCGTTCCGCGGAGCCTGCAAGATCTTTCATCGGGCCAACTCCACGCGACGTGGCGGAGATCGCTTCGAAGAACTCCAGAAAGCCGCCACCCGCGATCCGTTGACCGGGCTCGCGAATCGCGGCGAACTCGAGAAGCACCTGGCCAAGGTGTTCGCGGATTGCCAGCACCCCGGGGCCACTCCGTTCAGCGCAATCTTTCTCGACATCGATCACTTCAAATCCATCAACGACGACCACAGCCACCGCGTGGGCGATGAAGTGTTGAAGGACATTTCGCACCTGCTGGAAGATGAGTTGTACTCCGGGGAACTTGTGGCCCGTTACGGCGGCGAAGAGTTCGTCGTCATCTGTCCGGAAACCCCGCTGGCCGATGCCGTTCAGCGTGCCGACCGCCTGCGCCGAACCGTCGTGGCTGCCACACTGGGCGGACTGAAAGTCACTGCCTCGTTTGGAGTGGCTCAACTGGAAGAAGGCGACACGACCGAAACAGTCCTGCGACGAGCCGACGCCGCGCTTTACGATGCCAAGCGATCCGGTCGGAACCGAACCTGTCAGCGCTCTCAGAAGCAGGGAACCGACGAAGCCGCTGATAAAGTGACAGATGTCGAGAATCCTTACCGTTACAAAGCCACTCTGCACGCCACGGTCGCAGAGAACATGATCGCGACCAAGCTGGCAGGCTTCGTGGACGCCAATCATGCCAAAGTGTTCGACGTCTCTCCCGAGGGATTCAAGGTTCGACTGGGAGATACGACGCTGTTCGGCGGCTGGGGGAACAGCCCGGACCGCCAGCCCGTGGAGATCACCGTGACCATTGGCAAGCTGGATCGCAGCTTCCGCAATCCCGTGGTTGCGATCAACATCGTGATCGAACCGCGTGGAAGGAAACCTGCCGCAGAAGTCTTCCAGCAGCGGGCTTCTCACATTCGTGAAGAGATCAAAGCCTACTGTGCCGCAACCTGATTGGGCGGCTCGGCCTGGGAGCGCTTGTAGGCCTGATAGAGATCTTCCAACTCCTGCAAGGTCGCGGTCTCAATCGACTTGCCGGCGGCTGTCAAACCGCGTTCGATGGCGCGAAACCTGTCGGCGAACTTGCGGTTGGATGACCGCAGAGCCTCTTCGGGATTGATACCCCAGCGCCGAGCGATGTTGGCGATTACAAACAGCACATCGCCAAGTTCCGACTCAATCCGGGCCTTCTGGGCGGGGTCAGTGACCTCAGCATCGGGCACGGGTGGCATGTCGATGCTGGCTGCAATCTCCGGGATCTCACCGAGTTCGTCACGAAGCTCCGCGATCTCTTCGCGAAGCTTGTCGAACAGCATGGCCCGATGCGGAAAATCATAACCGACCCGAGCGGCCTTCTTACTGAGTCGAGCCGCCTTGGCGAGCGCCGGCAGGTCGGGCGGAATTCCGTCTAAAATGGAGGCTCGCTGCTTCTCGGCTTGCTTGGCTTTCTCCCAGTGTTTCAGCACGTCCTGAGCGGTGTGAGCCTGCTCTTCCCCGAACACATGGGGATGCCGATGGATCATTTTTGCTGTGATCCCCTCAATGACATCGATGATGTCGAAGCGGCCCTCGTCGCGGCCGATCTGGGAATCCAGCACTACTTGCAGCAGCACATCCCCCAGCTCTTCGGTGATCTCCGCATCGTCTCCGGAATCAATCGCTTCGAGCAGCTCGTAGGTCTCCTCCAGCGTGAATGGCTTGATCGTGGCGAGGGTCTGGGCACGATCCCACGGGCAGCCAGTGGGCGACCTCAGCTTCGCGATCACATCGCACAGCTTTTGAAAGGCAGGGCCCAGCCGCTGCGGGTCGGGGGGAGTGCCAGGGGGCTGATGCGGGTGAGTCATGCCAGAGGGTGCCGTTCCTGGGACAGGTTTCACAACCAGGTTGCGGTTGTGATCGGGCTGCCGGGTGACAATCGTCCGATTCTCCCGAACATCGGGATTCTGCGGTGGGAAAGCATGGCAGCGATCGAATGTTGCCGTTTGACCACATCCAAATCTCGACCTAGTTTTCCTAAGGAGTCTCTCATCCGCAAGGAGGTCGGATTCCAGAATCGCGCTGTGGGTTCACACCGCGCGGCCGGGTGGTTCGACTCTCCACATCCCCAAGCAGACCATTTCCATGCCTAACCCTGGAAATCCAACCCCTTCCGAACTCATCGCTCAATTGCGAGGAGTCGTGATTGGCGATCCTCTGCCAGCCTCACTCCTGGGAGAGCAGGAACCGACCGGTCGGGAAGCGCCGACAGCTGCGCCAACCGAGTCGGCACTGGCCCGGCTGAAGAACCTGCTCAGCCCCGCCGCCAAACCCACCGCGCCGCAGCGGAAACCGGATGACTCCTCACGTCCGACTCCGATGGGGGACATCAACGTCCCCGCCAAAGAAGCGAAACCTCAGATCACTCCCCCAGAAGAGGACACCCCGGCGCCACTCCCGGACGACATCAAAACACTGAGCGAAGCGACGGGAGAGATTCGCGGCACTCGCCATCTGGAAGCCTTGTTCGAGCGGGTGGAGAATCTGCTTGGCGGCAAGGCCGACCCGACCAAAGGGTTCTTCCCCAAGGCTCCGACGACGATCGAAGAGACCGGCCTGACCGAAGAAGAGATCGAGCGGCTGGTCCTGAAGTTCCTGATGCAGAAAGGGTCCGCCACGGGCCGCGAAATCTGCGCGCAGATCAAGCTGCCGTTCCAGATCATCGAACCGCTGATGAAGCAGTGGAAGAAAGACCAGCTCGTTGCTTACAAAGGGGCAGCTGAGATGGGGGACTACAACTTCACGATCATCGACCTGGGTCGTGAAAAGGCCCGCCGGTACACCGATGAATGCGGTTACAACGGTTCAGCTCCGGTGGTCCTGAACGACTACCTGAAGGCGATGAAGGCTCAGACGATTGCCGGGCAGTCGGTTGTCGAGGAAGACCTCAAGCGGGCCTTCTCCGATCTGCTGATCTCCGAAGCGATGTTCGAGCGGCTCGGTCCGGCGATCAACTCCGGACGCGGGATGTTCCTGTTCGGCGAACCCGGTAACGGAAAGACCAGTATCGCCGAGCGAATTACCAAATGCTTCGGCTCCACGATCTGGATTCCGCGAACGCTGGGAATCGACGGCGAAATCCTGCGGTTGTTTGACCCCGGCGTTCACGAGGAAATTCCGTTCGACAGCTCAGACGGCCTGTTCGATCTGTCCGGAGTCGACCCGCGCTGGGTGCAAATAGTACGTCCCACCGTGGTGGCCGGGGGTGAACTCACGATGTCCGAACTGGAGATCACGCAGAACCCGTTTACCAAGATCTGCGAATCGCCGCTCCAGCTCAAAGCCAACTGCGGGACCTTCTGTATCGACGACTTCGGCCGCCAGACGATGCCCGTGTCGGTGCTCCTCAACCGCTGGATTGTGCCTCTCGAAAAGCGTTACGACTACCTGAACCTGCCCAGTGGAAAAAAGATCCAGGTGCCGTTCGACCAGCTGATCATCTTCTCGACCAACCTGGAGCCCAAGCAACTTGTGGACGGCGCGTTCCTGCGACGTATCCCGTACAAGATCATGGTCCCCGATCCGTCCGAAGAGCACTTCCGCAAACTGTTCGAGATCATGGCCCCGAAGGTCGGGCTGGTGCTGGATCCGGACGCCCTCGATCACCTGGTGGAGAGGCACTACAAGGCCGTGAACCGACCGTTCCGCAACTGCCAGCCGCGCGACCTGCTCCTGCAGTGCCGGAACTACACGACCTATGTGAAGGGACCGAAGACGGTCACCAAAGAATCGTTCGACTTTGCGGTCTCGAACTACTTCTCAGTGATGTAGTTCCCCTGGATGCTGCTGGCTTCGACGCGGAAATCCCGCTCCCGGAGCCGCCCACGAAATTTTTGAGCCCGCTGTGATCCCACTCGCGGGATTCTCCGTTATGCTGTGAGAGCCGGTTTGGCACGTCCATTCCGGTCTGTGTGACTGTTCCAGCCACCCTCACCGAGAATTCCATGTCCACGGTCCCTCCTGCGACTCCCGCCCCCGACAAGAAAAAAGACCGCGGGGTGATCCTGGTTTCCTATCCGAAGGTGGTCTTCCTGTACCCCTCGGTGCTGATCGCCCTGTTTGCGGCGCTCTACATGCAGTTTTTCGGGAATGCGGCGATTGAGAAGGCCGATGTCGCCCACGCCAATGCCGTGGCGGTCGCTGCAGCCGCCCCCGCACCAGAAGGGGACGCCCCTGCCGTCAAGCCAGAGCAGGTTGAACGCCCATTCGGCCCCGTGATGGTGGGGACGGTGTTCATCGTCGTGCTGCTCCTGAATGTCGTCGTGATCTCGTTCGACTTCCCGAGAACAACCAGCGTGACAATTGCCGCTCTGCTGGCAGCTGCGCTTCTGGGAGTGCTGCTGCTGTCGAAGTACTACCCGAATCTGCTGCCGTTCGTCTCGCGGTTGCTGGCCAAGCTGCAGCCCGAAGCCAACGCGATGTTCTACTTCTGCTACTCGATCGGCATGATGGTGATTTACGGTACGGTCTGGATCAACTCGAAGTTCGACTACTGGGAACTGCGGCACAACGAGCTACTGCACCACCACGGCTTTATGAGCGACCTGGAACGGCACCCGACCACAGCTCTCAAGATCAACAAGGAAATCAAGGATATCTTCGAGTACATGCTGCTGAAGTCTGGCCGGATGATTCTGCAGTCGGGCGGCAATCAGC
>Ga0315905_10007443_pt1 | contig 11086 bp, 11 predicted proteins | sample LakEriMetagenome_5_FD_203522 | JGI IMG/M metagenome (GOLD analysis project Ga0315905, IMG submission 203522) | Freshwater fungal communities from buoy surface, Lake Erie, Ohio, United States - Buoy 4 MA121 | ecosystem: Environmental > Aquatic > Freshwater > Lake | place: USA: Lake Erie, Ohio... | reverse complement strand
TCGTTGATTTCCTCAATGATTCCGCTGAAGTTGTTGAATGGACCGTCGATTACTTTAACGTTTTCACCTACTACGAATGGAATGTTCAATTCCTCTCCGCTTTCAGCTAATTCGTCAACCTTACCTAGAATGCGATTAACCTCAGAGAGACGCAAGGGGATAGGATCACCCTTTTTTTCTGCTCCAAGGAAACCAATTACGTTTGTAATATTCTTAATGATGTGAGGAATCTCTCCAATTAACGCCGCTTCGATAAGAACGTATCCTGGCAAGTAGCTGCGCTCCTTGCTGATCTTCTTACCGTTACGTACTTGAAATACCTTCTCAGTAGGAATCAAAACTTGAGATACGAAGTCTTGCATTCCGCGAGCCTTTATCTCAGATTCGATGAAATCCTTCACCTTCTTTTCTTTTCCACTGATGGCACGTACTACATACCACTTTTTTTCGATATCGCTCATGAGCTCAAATTCCGGTTAAGACAATAGTTGATAAAGGAAACCAACCATACCTTTCCAAGTAGAGTTAGAATCTCCGCTTACTCCGAAAATGAAATCCATCGCAAAAATTACGACAGTCAAAATTAGAATAGCAATGAATACAAGAACAGTGCTCTCTTGAAGCTCTCGCCATGATGGCCAGGTCACTTTGTGCATCAATTCATTGTAAGACTCTTCGATGTATGTTTTGATACCTGCCATGTTGCTTGGTATTTAGTTCGTTATGTTGTCTAGCACGGGTGGAGAGATTCGAACTCCCATCAACGGTTTTGGAGACCGCTATTCTACCATTGAACTACACCCGTAAATCACGTTGTTCTTTTAAACGTGAAAAGTGAAGGTGAAATCTAAAAGAAGATTCCACCTTCACTGATATGTTTTCAAGTATATTACTTGATGATTTCAGTCACCTGACCAGCACCTACTGTACGGCCACCTTCACGGATTGCGAAGCGAAGACCTTTGTCCATCGCGATTGGAGCGATCAACTTAACTACGATAGATACGTTATCTCCAGGAACAACCATTTCACGACCAGCCTCGAGGTTAATCTCACCAGTTACGTCAGTTGTACGGAAATAGAACTGTGGACGGTATTTGTTGTGGAATGGAGTGTGACGACCACCTTCTTCTTTCTTCAATACGTAGATCTCAGCTTTGAATTCAGTGTGAGGAGTAATGCTGCCAGGAGCAGAGATTACCATACCACGACGAATATCGCTCTTTTCTACACCACGAAGAAGTAGACCAACGTTGTCACCTGCTTCACCACGGTCAAGAATCTTACGGAACATCTCAACCCCAGTACAAGTAGACTTCATTTTCTCTTCATTGAAACCAATGATGTCAACTTCATTACCTGTGTTGATAACACCACGCTCGATACGACCAGTTGCTACTGTACCACGACCTGTGATCGTGAACACGTCTTCAACTGACATCAAGAATGGCTTCTCAACTTCACGTGGAGGAATTGGAATCCAGTTATCCACAGCAGCCATAAGTTCACGAACTGTGTCAACCCATTTTGGTTCACCGTTCAATGCACCTAGAGCAGATCCACGGATGACAGGAGTGTTATCTCCATCATATTCATAGAAGCTCAAAAGCTCACGAATTTCCATTTCAACTAGGTCTAGAAGCTCAGCATCATCAACCATGTCAACTTTGTTCATGAAAACAACGATCTTTGGAACACCTACCTGGCGACCCAAAAGGATGTGCTCACGTGTTTGTGGCATTGGACCATCCGTAGCAGCAACTACTAGGATAGCACCGTCCATCTGCGCAGCACCTGTTACCATGTTCTTTACGTAGTCGGCGTGACCTGGACAGTCAACGTGAGCGTAGTGACGGTTAGCAGTTGCATACTCAACGTGTGCAGTGTTAATTGTAATACCGCGTTCCTTTTCTTCAGGAGCAGCATCGATAGACGCGAAGTCTTTTTTCTCAGCAAGACCATCTCCGGCCAGAACTGTAGTAATGGCAGCTGTCAATGTGGTCTTACCATGGTCTACGTGACCAATAGTTCCAATGTTCACGTGGGGTTTGGAACGGTCGAATGATTCTTTAGCCATAGCCAGATGATTTTTGTTTGTTTATCTAATTTTGATAATTCCTAAAATAATTTCTCTCTCCTCAAACTTTCTTTTACAACTTAATCCGCCATCTCTAACGGATTCAGAGCCGTTGACGGGAATTGAACCCGTGACCTCTTCCTTACCAAGGAAGTGCTCTACCCCTGAGCTACAACGGCTAATTGTAGAGCGGGAGACGAGGCTCGAACTCGCGACATTTAGCTTGGAAGGCTAATGCTCTACCAACTGAGCTACTCCCGCTTATCTCCTTTCTTCCTAAACCACAATATCCGGAAAGGTCACAGATATCGTTTATGTGGGGAGAACAGGATTCGAACCTGTGAAGGTGTACACCAGCAGATTTACAGTCTGCCCTCGTTGGCCGCTTGAGTATCTCCCCTAAAAAAAGAGCCGGTGGAGGGATTCGAACCCCCGACCAGCTGATTACAAATCAGCTGCTCTGGCCAGCTGAGCTACACCGGCCGAACTCTTTTTCTACATTCTCAAAGAACTTAAAAAAAAACACCCCCGTGGTGTACGGGGGTGCAAATGTAAAAAACAAATTTATCCGAGCAAGTGTTATTGAAAATTTTTTTTCAAAAAACACTTATTTTTTTGTTTTCATCTTATCTATCTGACGTCTTAAAGCTTCTACGGCTACATCGGTAGCCTCCTCAAAGGTGCGGCACTGCTTGCGTGCAAACAAATCCTTACCTGGAATGCTCAATTTTATTTCGGCAATCTTATTTTCATTAACATCGGACTTATCGAGACGTAAAAACACCTCGCTGAAGGTAATTCTGTCGTGAAAATGGGTCAGCTTCTGCAATTTCTCCTCAATGAAGTTGATCAACTTACGATCTGCATCGAAATGGATGCTCTGAACTTGTACTTGCATAAAACTTAATTTTATTGGGTTAAACTGATTTATTTCTGGGGTGCATCTGCTTATGGATGCCCTTAAGTTTCTCTATGCTGTTGTGCGTGTACACTTGTGTTGCTGCCAGACTACTATGACCCAATATCTCCTTAATAACATTCAAATCAGCTCCATTATTTAACATATGGGTTGCAAAGGTGTGTCGCAATACGTGTGGACTCCTTTTTGCCTGGGTGGTAACGGTCGAAAGATAACTTTTTACCGTTTGGTACACAAATGTTTTAGATATTTTTTGACCTTTATTACTCACTATTAACATCGGTCGCTCCAACTCATCAATACTCGAATCTCTCAAGGCCTGATAATTCTTCAATCTATCTAATATTGGTTTTCCAACGGGGATATAGCGCATTTTGTTTCTCTTTCCCAAAACCTTTATTTGTCCAATCGAAAAATCTATATCATTATCAGTGAGTTGCATCAATTCACTCAATCGAATTCCTGTCTCGTAAAACAGCTGAATGATCATTTCGTTACGGAAGGTCTCAAAATCATTCAAACTTTGATCGCCTTCATAAAGCTTCATGATCGCTTTTTCTTCGACGTAATGGGGGAGACGCTGCTCTTTTTTAGGCTTCGTGATTCCTTTGACGGGATTCGATATCACGAGTCCATTCTTTTGAGCAAACCTGTAATAGGCTTTTACGCTGCTCATTTTACGATGAATGCTGGTAGACTTATAGCCGTGCTCTAACATTGTGGCCATCCAACTTCTAATCATCGATGTGCTGACTTCTCTAAAATCATCGCACTCGTACTGCTTATTACAGTACACAGAAAACTGCTCCAAGTCGCTTTTGTACGACTCAACTGTGTGAGGACTACTACGTTTCTCACTTACCAAATAAGATATAAAGGAGGCAAAATTCACAATATAAAAAAAGGGTAGACCTTTAGTCGAAACTAAAGGTCTACCCTAATATTGTGAACAGTGCAATGTTATTGCTCTGCTTGCTTCATCTGGCCAACGAAGACAGCATGCTTGATCTCCTCGCGACGACGTACACTCTTCTTAGTGTAAGCTTGACGTGAACGAAGTTCTTTAACTACTCCGGTCTTTTCGAATTTCTTCTTGAACTTCTTAAGTGCGCGGTCGATGCTTTCGCCTTCTTTAACTGGTATAATTAACATGTGTTTATTTCCTTTAAAATGGGGTGCAAATATATAATACTTTTTATTCTAAGCAACTATCCTTTCAAAATTTCTCTAGAAATTACTAATTTCTGTATCTCGGATGTACCCTCACCGATCGTACAGAGCTTGCTGTCTCTATAAAACTTCTCTACTGGAAAATCTTTTGTATAGCCGTATCCACCGAAAATTTGAACGGCATCTGTGCTCACTTTAACAGCAACTTCGGAAGCATAATACTTCGCCATTGCGCCCTCACGAGTCACTTTCATCTTATTATTTTTCAAATAAGCTGCTTGATACAATAACATCTCAGAGGCCTCAATTTCAACAGCCATATCTGCCAATTTAAATGCAATTGCTTGGAAGTTGGAAATTGGCTGTCCGAACTGTTCGCGTTGCTTTGAGTAAGCAAGACTCGCTAGATAAGCTCCCTTTGCAATACCCATAGAAAGCGCGCCAATAGAGATTCGGCCGCCGTCCAAAATTTTCATTGCTTGCTTAAATCCATCACCAATATTTCCAAGAATTTGGCTCTTGTGAACGCGGCAATTATCAAAAATGAGCTCTGCTGTTTCACTCGCTCTCATTCCCAACTTATTTTCTTTTTTACCACCACTAAAACCTGGTGCGTCGCGCTCAATAATGAATGCAGTAATACCATGGCTATCGAGCAATTCTCCTGTTCTTACTAAGACTACAGCTACTTCTCCTGATATTCCATGTGTAATCCAGTTTTTAGTTCCATTGATCACATAGTAATCACCATCTTCTACAGCAACGCATTGCATGCGCATTGCATCACTTCCTGTATTGGCTTCAGTCAATCCCCAAGCGCCGATCCATTCACCAGAAGCGAGCTTTGGAAGATATTTTTGTTTCTGCTCTTCATTACCGAACTCCAAAATGTGATTGGTGCATAGGCTATTATGCGCAGCAAGACTAAGTCCTACTGAACCGCACACTTTAGAAACCTCTTCAATCACACTGATGTATTCATTGTATCCCATTCCAGCTCCACCATATTCTTCTGGCACGAGCACTCCCATCAAGCCGAGGTCGCCCATTTTACGGAACACTTCTCTTGGAAACACCTGACTTTCGTCCCACTCCATAACGTAGGGACGTATTTCTTTTTCTGCAAAATCGCGCACCATTTGCGCAATCATCTTCTGATTTTCTGTCTTTTCAAAGTTCATTTCTTCTCAAGATTCATTTACTGATTAACAGTAGGAGTTTATGTATGTTTATTCGAAAGGAATCATTTTCCTTTCTTAGTAATTCACGAATGTAGATATGTGTGAAGAATATTGCTGTATTGCTTCTTCTCCGTTCAAAAAGCTCAAGGCTGATATAAATGAAAATCCTACCACTTGTGCTCCAGCCATTTCTACAAGTTTCGCAGCGGCTAGAGCAGTGCCACCTGTAGCAAGTACATCGTCATGGATGAGCACGCGCTGACCTGGAGTCAGAGCATCTTTGTGCATCTCGATAGTAGCTTCACCATATTCTAGCGAATAGCTTACAGCAAAAGCTTCTCTAGGCAATTTCCCTTTTTTTCTAACTAAAACGAATGGAACATCCAAGGCTATTGCCAATGGCAACCCGAAAAGAAATCCACGACTTTCCATGCCTAGAACGGCTTCAATGTTTTTCATCTCAAATTCCTCCTTCATTGCAGCTAACATATCAGCGCATAAGCTTGGATCCTGAAAAATAGGAGTGATGTCTTTGTATAATATTCCTGGTTTCGGAAAGTCAGGCACATCAGCAATTCTGCTGATAATTCTATCGGAAAGGCTTTGCATATCAATTTTAAATCGACGCCAAATGTAGCAACAAAGCGGTAAGCAATTTAATCGAAGGATAGATAGGGGCAAAGAAGAGCGATGACTTTGGGTTCCAGTACAACACATTTTTCTAAATCATTACAATTTCTAAATGAACCATGCTTTTCTCGATAAGCAATTACTGCTTTTGCATTTTTTCTGTTCAAATAGAAATGACTCCCTAAAATGGAATCGTTACAAGTATTGATTGCAATTCGTCGAATTGCTCCCTGGTTTATCAAAGCCACTTGTTTTAAACTATCTGCAAGCTCTGGAGGAAAACGATAAATTTCTTTTAGCTGATCAAAGGTTACAAAGCCTCCAAGCCGCTCTCGTTGTTGAACTATTTTTCGAGATAAGTATGGTCCAATGCCCTTTATAGTGCGGAGTTCAAGACTATCTGCTGAGTTAAAGTCAACGATTCTTTTTTCATAAAATGGTTTTTCCGAAGTGTTTTTTTCGAATGCTGCGATTGGAAATTTTGTGGAGAATGTTGACTCACTTTCCCACCTAGATTCCCAATTATTTTCTTGCGAGTATTCTTTTCTGCTATGCTGATTCTCGGTCCATTGCTCTTCTTCTGAAAAGCTTTGGAGAGAATCAAATAGTTGTTGAATAATCTCTATTTCGATTTTTACTTTGGGCTTAAATAATAAAACAGGTAAGGTCCAATGAATTATTCCCACTAGCATTATTACGATTAAAAAGAGGACAATGCCTTTTCTTTCTCTCTTGGAAAAAGAGAAAAGATCTTTTAGTTCTTCACGTTTCATAGCACAAAGCTATATCACAAGAACCTGCATAATTCGTATATTCTATTCGTGTTTATACCTTAGCACGCAGATCAATCCAGTAAGCTTTTAGGTCTCTCTTAACCTCTCCACTCATGATAAGAAGTCCGATGACATTTGGAAATGCCATTCCTAGAATCATCATGTCTGAAAAGTCCATCACAGCTCCTTTTCCGCTGCTTGTTCCCACAATGGTGCAAAGTAAGAAAATGACTTTGTAGATCATTTGAGCTCTCGGCGTTTCTCCAACCAAGTATGCCCAAGACTTCATACCATAATAAGACCAAGAAATCATAGTGCTAAATGCAAAAAGGAAAATTGCAATCGTAAGAACAATATCAAACCAGCTAAATTGAGACTTGAATGCAGCAGTGGTCAATGCAACACCATCGAGACCTTGCGGATTTTGCGCATACCCTGTGAAAATCAAAACTAATGCTGTCATGGTGCAAATGACTACTGTATCTATGAACGGTTCGAGCAAAGACACGATTCCTTCACTAATTGGTTTGTTCGTTTTTGATGCGCTGTGAGCAATCGATGCGCTACCCACTCCAGCTTCATTACTAAATGCAGCTCTGCGGAAGCCCATGATCATTACCCCAAGAAATCCTCCCTTTGCAGCGTCTGCATTAAATGCGCCGTTGAAAATATCCGCAAAAGCTTGCCCAATAAAATTATAATTCATGCCTATGATTAATAGAGCAGACCCGACATACAGCAGGATCATCAAGGGAACAATTTTGTCAGTGACTTTTGCAATACTCTTTATTCCACCTATAATAACTAAACCCGTCATCAAAGCCAATCCAATTCCAACAGCAATACTGTGATTGGAAAGAGCTGGAATTACGCTCGAAAGCTGTGAAAATGTTTGATTGGCCTGGTACATGTTTCCTCCACCAATCGATCCACCGACGCAGAGGATAGCAAATGTGAAAGCCAGTACTTTTCCGAATTTTCCCATTCCTCTTATTGCAAGGCCTTTTGATAAATAGTACATTGGACCTCCGCTTACTTCGCCTTTTTCATTGATGTTGCGGTACTTTACGCCAAGCGTACACTCAACGAATTTGCTAGACATTCCAAGTAAACCAGCAACAATCATCCAAAACGTAGCTCCAGGCCCGCCTACAGCCATTGCAGTGGCAACACCAGCAATATTTCCCATACCAACTGTTCCCGACAGAGCAGTTGCAAGCGCCTGAAAATGGCTTACTTCTCCTTTGTCTTCTGGGTTATCAAATTTTCCTCGTGCAAGTTGTATCGCATGTTTGAAGCCTCTTAGGTTGATGAATCCCATTCTAAATGTGAAGAAGATCGCTCCAAGAATAAGCCACACAACTACTAAAGGCATGCTGATGGTCTTGTAATCACCGTTCGGATGTAAGACGAATTTTCCATGCTCATCCTGAATTCTTGGATCATACATTCCCAAGGCGGCAAAGGGATCTGAAAAGAGAACAAGACTAACGGCATCAACGAATGGGGTGAAAATCGCGTTGACTTTTTCTTGGCCACTTAATGCTGGGATAGTGAAGACAGTTTGCTGCTCGTTTCCACTTCCATCAAATACTAGGACGGAATATTCCTTTCCCTCTTCAAGACCACTGCTCTCGATACTCCCAAGTGCTGTCTCTTGCTTACTCCATTTAATAGTATACCGCGAGTTATCTGATCCAGCATTGGATGTCACCCAAATAATTTTAGCTGTTCCATCCTTAATTTCAGGGGTTGGATTCGCTGTTTCAATAGTAAAATTGATATTATCAGTGGCGTGAGCATTTGAAATGCAGACCATTACTATAACACCGAGTAAAAAAAGACGATTTCTCATGGCGGCAAATTAAGTGATTGACGGTACATTGTGTATATCGTGTGGATATTCTGTTAATTGTTATTACTTTCTATCATTGCATCTTTGCGCTGTTATGGCAGAGAATTTCATAGTTTCAGCACGAAAGTATCGTCCGGATACATGGGAGTCGGTGGTAGGGCAAAAGCACATTACCGCTACTCTCCAGAATGCTATTGCCAATAACCAAATCGCTCAAGCTTATTTATTTACAGGACCTAGGGGAGTGGGTAAAACTACGTGTGCCCGCATTTTCGCAAAGGCCGTAAATGGAATGTTGAGCGAGAATATTCAAGATCTTCAGTTTAGTATTTTCGAACTCGATGCCGCTTCTAATAACTCGGTAGAGGATATTAGAACGATTGTAGATTCTGTAAGAATACCTCCTCAAGTTGGAAAATACAAAGTTTATATCATAGATGAGGTGCACATGCTGTCATCTGCGGCTTTCAATGCTTTTTTGAAAACATTGGAGGAGCCACCGGCACATGCTATTTTCATTCTTGCTACTACTGAAAAACACAAGATTCTCCCAACTATCTTGAGCCGTTGTCAAATTTTTGACTTTAATAGAATTAAAGTCAAGGATATGACGGAGCACTTGGCCTACATTGCTTCAAAAGAAGGAATTATAGCTGAGCCTGATGCTTTGCACGTGATTGCACAAAAGGCAGATGGAGCAATGCGTGACGCATTGTCTATTTTCGACCAAGTGGTTGCTTTCTGCGGAAGAAACTTGACCTACCAAGATGTAATTCAGAACTTAAATGTTCTCGACTACGAATACTATTTTAAACTCACAGATTTCATCATCAAGGAGGACATTCCTTCTGCGCTGATGTTGTTTAATGATGTTTTGAACAAAGGATTTGATGGACACCATTTCATTACTGGACTAGGTGCACATTTCAGAAATCTTCTTGTTTGTAAAGACCCCATCACACTCCAACTATTGGAAGTGAGTGAAAATGTTGCTGCTAAATATGGCGAGCAAGCACAGGCCGCGGACCTCCGACTTTTAATTAAGGCAATGGATCTTGTCAATGACTGCGACGGTCAGTATAGGATGAGCAAACATCCTAGGCTGCTGGTAGAACTTACTATCATGCAAGCTTGCAGCATTCTCTACAATCAAAGAGAAGGCGAAAAAAAAAATTGAAAATTAAGCCGTTTAGAAGTTCTCTGTCCCCAATAACTTCTAGCTTTCCTCCTGTAAGCACTGTAAAACCAGCTACTACAGAAACTCCGGCTATGGTGGTGCAAAATGCCATCGCTCAGCCTAGCATCAAACCTTCAGCAGAAAACAGATCGAAAATATTTAGTAGTCCTGATTTTATTTCGATAAAAACAATCACTTCCAATGCCGCAAAAGAGGCGAGAGGTGAAGGTAAATCAGAGGATACTGCTGTTGAGGATACTACTCCAACAAGAGACTTCACACTTTCGGAGTTACAGGAAGCGTGGATGAGATTTGCTGATACTCGCTTGAGTTCAAATATGCAGGTTCAGATGGCTTTTAAAGTAGCCTCACTTGAAATGGTGGATCATTTGAAAATTCGTGTGGCTTTCCCAAGTGAAACACAGCAGATGTATTTCAATGATCATCGAAACTCACTTGCAGAATATTTAAGGGTAGAGCATCAGATCTCTGGTATTGTTTATGAGCTGGATACTTTAAAACACGCTGAGATTAGGCTTTCTACAATGTCTGATAAAGAAAAATTTGAGGCCATGCGCGACCGCAACCCTGCGCTAGAAGAGCTTCGTAAGAAATTTAATTTGCAAGTTGATTTTTAAAGCTTCGCGAACTCCAAAATACTTTGAGCAAAAGCTTCCCAGCTCAATGCATCTTTCTTTTTTCGAATTTCTAACTTCCAATTCTCTGCTGGTAATTGATAGAAATTTTGAACTGAGTTTGCAATTAAATTTGATTCTGGTTTGTCGATAATTAAGCCTGTTTTTCCATGCTCAATAATCTCTTTTAATCCACCAACATCTGTTGCGATGATAGGGATTTCAAAATGATATGCAATGGCTGAAATTCCGCTCTGAGTGGCGCTTTTATAAGGCAGCACTACCACGTCTGAAGCACCAAAAAATAGAGGTACTTCAAAATCATCAATGTATCGTACAAAAGGAAAGCAATTAGCTTTATTCGGCAATGCTTCTATTTGATTTTGGTACTCCTCAAATGAGCCATAGCTCTCACCAGCAATTACCAATTGATAAGAATCGTCTAATTGTTTGAATGCCTCAATCAATAGATCAAGGCCTTTATAATCCCGAATAAACCCAAAGAACAAGAGTGTCTTTTTATCCGGATGTAAACCCAATTTTTTGCGAGCCTCTTGTGTGGGAACGATTGCTCCAAAATGATCATATAACGGATGCTCCTTAAGCAAGACCTGAGCGTCAGGTCGGATCGAAAGGATATCATTTTTTACTGAATCGCTCATGGCCACA